>Ga0209706_10000053_pt1 | contig 52553 bp, 50 predicted proteins | sample PPLLaktember2015_6_FD_187263 | JGI IMG/M metagenome (GOLD analysis project Ga0209706, IMG submission 187263) | Freshwater sediment microbial communities from Prairie Pothole Lake near Jamestown, North Dakota, USA - PPLs Lake P8 Core (1) Depth... | ecosystem: Environmental > Aquatic > Freshwater...
GATCTCCCTCCAGGCGGAACGACCACTCGTCGTACGTGAGCGTCTCGCCCGTGCGCGTGCAGAACGCGAGTGAGGCCAGGTCGCCGAGCCGGAGGAAGCGGTAGTCGTGATACAGGTCGCTCCGCGATCCACCGCTCACCTCGAGCAGCCGGTCGCGCGTGGCTTCCATCTCGGCGAAGAACGCGTGCCAGTCCTCGTCGAGTCGAAAGCGATCGTAGATGGTGGCCGCATGGTGCGCGACGAGCGCGCCGGCCCACGGGTCCGACTGCGCCAGGCGCCCGACGCCACGAGGCCACACGGCCTGCCGCAGCGGGACGGGGATGGTGATGAAGTCGAAGACGCGGCCCGTCGCGGGGTCCCGCAGCGGCTCGGCATCGAGCTCGCGCCAGCCGTTGTCGTGCTGCTCGACGGCGTTGAGGATGGAGGCGCGGCGGTCGGCGCCGTACAGGGGGACCCAGCGCTCCATGATGCGCCGCGCGAGCGCGGCGTGATCGGGCTGCGCGATCAGGTAGAGCACGCCATCCGCGGGTCGGACGATCATCGCGTCATTGTGCCAGAGGATTCGCCTCGGGCGGCCGCGCCACGTCGCCCGCGCCGGCGCGCAGGCGCCACAGGGGTACGACGGGCGCCAGCGACAGCACCGCCCCGGCCACGCTCAGCGCGGCAAACCCCGCGTGCTCGAGCATCCAGCCCGAGCCGATGCTGGCCATCGCGCCGCCGCCCCAGATGAGCCCGTCGCCCAGTCCCTGGACTCGCACGCGGTCGGCGTGCGGCACGCTGTCGGTGAGGAGGGCGCTGCCGCCGACGAACCCGAGGTTCCAGCCGACCCCAAGCAGGAACAGGGCGACCAGCGTCAGGGCGTACGATCCCGCTGCCGCGGCCACCCCCACCAGGCACGACACCACGAGCACCACCACGCCTGCCACCAGCAGGGGGACCCGCCCGTAGCGATCGCCCAGCCGGCCGGTGATGGGCGACAAGGCGAACATCCCGAGCGTATGCGCGGAGATGACCAGGCCGATGGCCCCGAGGTCGTGCCCCTCGTGCCGGATGTGCAACGGCGTCATCGTCATCAGCAGCACCATGACGAACTGGCCCGAGACCATGGACACGAGCGCGAGGGTCACGCCCGGATCGCGAAGCAGGGGGCCGAGCGGTGGCTGACCCCCGCCGCCGGCGCGCGTGGCCTTCGTCAGTCGCGCATCCATCTGGCTGGGTGCCGAGAGCATGGCCACGGCCGACAGCGCGCACGCCACGACACAGGCCACGTAGGGGCCGATGAGGCCGTTGACCGACAGGCCCTCGGCCAGCGTGCGAGAGGGTGCGAGCAGCGCCGGGCCGGCCACGGCGCCGATGGTGGAGGCCCAGACAATCCAGCCGATCATGGTGGCGCGCTGCTCGGCGGGGTAGAGATCGGCGGCGACGTAGCGCGCGAGGCGGTTGGCGCCGTACCCCACGCCGAAGAGAAACATCGTCGCCACGAACAGCGCGAACTGGCGCGCGAAGATGGCCCAGACCGCTACGCCGGTGGCCACGACGGCCAGCGCATAGCCCAGCGAGAGCCCTGTGCGGGGCCCGGTGCGGCGCACCAGGCCTGCGAGCAGCGTGGCGCCTGCGGCGGTGCCGAGCACGCTGGCCGCGGCGGGCAACCCGCTCCACGTGGTGCTGCCCGTCAGGTCCTCGGCGATGAGGCCGTTGACGGTGTTCGAGGCGAGGAACCCGGTGGTCGAGACCGCGACCCCGGTGAAGAGCGCCGAAAAGGCACGACGGCGCTCCGCGAGCGAGAGGGTGTGCGCGTCACTCACGTGTGGAGCTTCTCACTTCTCACTCTTCACTTCTCACTTCTGCCCCCTGCAGCTGCAATTCATGCAGCCGTGTTCGGCGCACGTGCCGCACGACTCGGCGACGCGCTTCTTCAGCGCCTCGCGGGCGCGGAACACGCGCACGGCGGCGTTGTTCGCCGACAGGCCTTTCTGCTCGGCAAACGCCTTGACGGTTGTGCCGCCGACCTCGATGGCCTGGAGCGCCTCGGCGTACTCGGGCTTGAGCGTCGTGGCCAGCCTGGTGACGCAGGCGCAGATCTCGCCTTCGAGCTCGGGCCCTGGCGATTCTTGTAGCCTCAGCTCGTGCGCGAAGGCCTCGAAGGCACGATCCGCGACGGCACGGCGGCGGAACTGGTCGATGGCGGCGTTGCGGAGCGAGCGGTAGAACCAGGGGATGACCGCCTCGCCATCGGGTGCCTGGTCGGGCCGTGCCACCACCTTGGCGAACGCGTCCTGCAGGATGTCCTCGGCAAGCGCGCGATGGCCGACGCGCCGCTCGAGGTACCGCAGGAAGGCGCGGTGGTTCTCGAGCAGCGTCGCGACCGGCGCGGGCTGCCCGGGCGCGGCCGTCTCGGTGTCCGGCATGCGCAACATCATAGCGATTTCGCCTCCAGAACCTTTGATGACCGGAGCCGGGCGGAGGGGTTGCCGGAGGTGGGGGTTGAGAGATAGGTGTGATAACATGTATTATCCTTCCGTGGTCAGGTCACTGAGTGAGGAACTGAAGCAGGGGCGTCCGTTCGACCTCCTCGAGGAGGAGGCGCACCTGAGCATCGTCCGCACGGCAGCCGTGCTGGAGCATTCCTTCGCCCAGACCCTCAAGCCGTATGGACTGACGCCCACCCAGTACAACGTCCTCCGCATCCTGCGGGGGGCCGGACCGGGCGGGCTCTGTCGCAACGAAGTGGGACAGCGGCTGCTGCGTCCCGTCCCGGACGTCACGCGCCTGCTGGACCGGATGACCGAGATGAAGCTCATCGGCCGCCAACGCGTGGACGAGGACCGCCGGCTCGTCCGGACGCACATCACGCCCAGGGGGCTGGCCCTGGTCGGCGAGCTGGACGCTCCCCTCCGCGAGATCCACCGCGCGCGCCTGGCGCACGTGGGCCAGACGAAGTTGAAGGCCCTGATCAACGCCCTGGCCGAGGTCCGCGCCGCCAGCGCCTGAAGATTTCGCTGAAACGCCGGCGCGTTTCCGGCGTCAATAGATGTTGTAACACTTAAAGTCGTAACACTGTTAATCACGGAGGATGAGATGAGCGCAGTCATGACCCGCACGTTCCAGATCGACAAGACCCACTCCGAGGCCGCCTTCGAGGTGCGTCACCTGATCAGCAAGGTCCGCGGCCGCTTCGCGGACTTCGAGGGCACCATCGAGTACGACGAGGAGAAGCCCGCGCAGTCGAAGGTGAACGTCACCATCCAGGCAGCCAGCGTCGACACCAACACGCCCGACCGCGACCAGCACCTGCGCTCGGACGACTTCTTCGCGGTGGAGCAGTACCCGACGCTCACCTTCGTGAGCACGGCGATCACCCCGACGGGGAGCGGCGCTTTCGACGTGGCGGGCAACCTGACGATGAGGGGCGTGACGAAGCCGATCGTGATCCCGGTCAGCTACCTCGGCAAGGCGCAGGACCCCTGGGGCAACGAGAAGGTGGCGTTCGAGGGCGAGGTGAAGCTGAACCGCAAGGACTTCGGCCTCAACTGGAACGCGGCCATCGAGGCCGGTGGCTTCCTGGTGGGAGACGAGGTCAAGGTCAGCCTGTCGGTGCAGGCTGCGGCGCAGAAGTAAGGGGCAGGGGCGGTCCGGGAGTGGCTACAATGCCGAGGGCATTCCAGCCGTTCCCGGACCCCGACGCGATGCCGATTCCTCTCGCCCGCACACTGATCACCACGCTTGCCCTCTGCGCCCTGGCCGGCGCACCCGTATCAGCGCACGGGGTCTCGGCCGCCGACCGCGCCTTCATGGAGCAGGGCGGCCTGATGGCGTTTCTCTATCTCGGCGCCAAGCACATGGTCACCGGCTACGATCACCTGCTGTTCCTGCTCGGCGTCATCTTCTTCCTCTATCGCCTGCGCGACGTCGGCCTCTACGTCACGCTCTTCGCCGTGGGCCACTCGGTGACCCTGCTGGCCGGCGTGCTGGGCAACATCCACGTGAATCCCTACCTCGTGGACGCCGTCATCGGCCTCTCGGTGGTCTACAAGGCGCTCGACAACCTGGGCGCGTTCCGGCGCTGGTTCGGCGTACAGCCGGACACGAAGGCCGCGGTGCTCGCCTTCGGCTTCGTGCACGGCTTCGGTCTGGCGACCAAGCTGCAGGATTTCGCCCTCCCGCGCGCCGGGCTCGTGGGGAAGATCGTCGCGTTCAACGTGGGCGTGGAGGTGGGGCAATCGCTCGCGCTCGGCGCCATCCTGGTGGCGATGGCCTACTGGCGCCGGACCGCAGCGTTCGAGCGGCAGGCGTTTGCCAGCAACGTGCTGATCATGACGTGCGGCTTCGTGCTGCTCGGGTATCAGCTGACGGGCTACTTCGTCGAGTAGCCCGTCCATTCAACGTGCGCCTTACCGCGCCGCGGGTGCTCCCTTGAGAGTGACGCGCTGGACCCGCCAGTTCGTCATCTCGCCAATCAGCAGCTCGTTCTCGTTCCGGCAGTCGATGGAGTTGGCCAGGCCGAACTCCTTCGGCAGCTTGCCGGCGGAGCCGAACTTTCCGACCACGGTGCCGTCGAGCCGCACCTTGTAGATGGCGGCGTCCTCCATGCCGTCGGTGTCGCCCGCGTGCGAGACGTAGAGATACTGCGTGGCGCCGCGCGTCATGCACATGGCGAGCGGCGTGCCGACTCCTCCGAACTGGCTCTTGAAGTTGCCGTCGGCGTCGAACACCTGGATGCGCTTGTTGCCGCTGTCAGCCACGTAGACGTTGCCCTGCGCGTCGACGGCCAGGCCCTTCACGCCCTGGAACTGGCCCGGCTCGGTGCCGGTGGCACCCCAGTGGCGGATGAAGCGGCCGTCCTTGTCGAACTTCGCGACGCGGTTGTTCGTGCCGATGCCGTCGGCCACGTAGATGTTGCCGGCGGCATCCCATGCGACGTCGGTCGGGCGGTTGAAGCTGGAGCCCGGGATGCCCTCACCGGGGCGGCGGTTCGCAGGTGCTCCGCCGGGGCCGCCTGGCCCCGCACCGGGGCCGCCGGGTCCGGGTCCGCCACCAGGGCGCGGCATCGGCGGCCGCACGCCCATCGTCTCGGGCTTGCGGCCCAGGACCAGGGCCACGCGTCCCTCGGTGTCGAACTTCACCACCTGGTTGGCGCCCGCGTCGATGGTCCAGACGTGGTCCTGCGGATCGATGCGCAGGCCGATGGCTGCGTTGAAGCCGTAAACATCCTGTCCCAGCTCGCGCACGAACTTGCCGCTCGGGTCGAACTGGAAGAGGCGCGAACCGCCGCGGTAGAACGTGCGGTTGTCGCCGAGCGTGGCGTACGGGTGACCCGTCCGCGTGTAGACGAAGATCTGGCCCTTCGAATTGGCGCCCACGCCGCCCACCTCGCCGACGTAGACGTCCGGCGGCGTGCGCAGGAGATCCGCGTTGGTGTCGAACGCCAGTTCCTGGACGGGCGCCTGCGCGCCTGCGGCGGTGCCGCCCGCGACGATCGCCACCAGCAGCGCCTTCAGGGTGCGAGTCATCACTGCACCTCCTGCGCGCTGGTCGTGGTGAGGGGCTTCAGCAGGATCTTCTGCGAGCGCCAGTTGTTGATCTCGGCCGTGTAGATGACGTTCGGGTCGCGGCAGTCCATCTGGTGGATGGTCGCGAACTCGCCCGACGCCTTGCCCGCGCGGCCGAACTTGCCGACGATGGTGCCGTCGAGCTCCATCTTGTAGACCTCGCCGGTGAACTCGGCGCCGGCGGCCGGCGCGCTGTCCTGCCACGAGTTCGATGAGAACAGGTACTGCTTGCCCGGGTTCTTCGGGCCGGGCCCGCCAGACACGCACACCGCCCAGGGGTTGCCCACCTGGTCGTAGTTGGCCTTCCAGTTCAGGTCGTTATCGAGCACCTGCACCCGCGCGTTGCCGCGGTCGCCCACGTAGACGTTGCCCTGGAAGTCGGTGGCAATGGAGTGGGGGGTGTTGAACTCGAGGCTGCCGTTCCCGCGCTTGCCCACGGCCTTGATGAAGCGGCCGTTCTTGTCGTACTTCACGACCCGCGCGTCGAAGTAGCCGTCGGACACGAAGATGTTGCCCTGCTGGTCGAAGGCCACGTCGGTCTGCCGGCCGAAGCGGTACTTCTCGTTGCGCCCGTGAAAGGTGCCGCTGCCGGGCATGTTGAGGAGCTGGTTCACCGGGTCCTCGCGCCGCCCGATCACCATCAGCACCCGGCCCTCGGGACTGAACTTGATCAGCATGTCGGTGCCCTCGTCTACCGCCCAGATGTTGTCCTGGGCGTCCACGCGCACCGAGTGAGCGAAGGCGAAGCCGTAGTTGTTGCGCCCGATCTCGCGGACGAACTGCCCTGCCGGGGTGTACTCGAACAGCCGCGTCTCGTTCGCGCGGTGGTAGATGAAGACGTTGCCCTTCGAATTGGTGGCAATCCCCATGTTCTCGCCGGTGTAGATGCCCGGGGGGTTCTTGAAGAAGTTGGGCACCGCCTCGTGCGGGATCACCGGGACGTTGGTGGCCTTCGCGCGTGTCTGCGCCGAGAGTGGCAGGACGGTCACGGAGATCGCGCCAGCCAGCGCGAGGACCGCGAGCGAGAACAGGGTCGTGCGTTTCATGCAACTGCCTCCAGGTGGAGCCCGGCCCGGTCGAGCTGGGTGGTCGGACTGTATACGAGCGGAGCGCCCGCTTCAAGTGAGGAGCAGGACCACGCCCCACGCCGCCATGGCCAGGCCCGCGGCCTGGCCGATGCGCTCCCCGCCGGGCGCCACCTGCTCGAGGCACAGCACCAAGGTGAGCACGGCCATCCACGCCAGGTTCATCAACCCCACCCCGAACCCGCTCAGCATCACCAGCCAGCAGCAGCCGAGGCAGTAGGCACCATGCGTGGCACCGAGGCGGAACCCGCCCGTGGGCCGGTTCTTCCAGCGCGCCAGGAAATAGGTGAGCGGGTTCCGGCAGTGCGACAGGCACGCGCGCTTCAGTGGGAGGAACTGGGACGACCCGGCGAGGACCAGCACCACGCCGGCCAGCGGGAGCACCACGCGGTGATCCGCGAGCAGGCCGAGGCCTTGCAGTGCCATCTGCAACGCCGCCGCGGCCACGCTGTAGCCCAGCCAGACGACGAAGTAGCCCCCGGCGAACGCGCCCACCGCGCGCGGGGATGAACCCTGGTCCTCGGTCTGTGCCGTGAGCCGCGCGAAAACCGAAATCCACGGCACGACCGTCGGCGTCATCATCGCGACGACCATGGCCTGCCACATCGTCACGGCGTAGGCATACGACCGCCAGTCGGGCGCGTGCACGTGCGGCGTCGTTGCCGATGCGCCGGCCAGCCACAGCCACGCGGCTGCGCAGGCAACGATCGCCGACGTGTAGAGGACGACGTGCCCGGCGTCAGGTTGCTGAAGCACGAGCCGTCGCCGACCAGGCCGTTGGAGGGAGGCCGCTTCACCATCCGACAAACGCGCCGCCGGCCACCACTCGGCCTGTTTGAGCCGGGTGAGCCAGGCGAGTTGGCTCCAGTGCTTGAACATGCCAGAGGCGCGTTTGACCGGCCGACCGACCGGCTTGGTGGGCGACGGCTCGTGCTTCAGCAACGGCTCCGGCCTCGTCAGCCAACCACCCACTCGAACTTCGAGTGCAGGCCGTGCGTCTGTTTCGTCGCGATCTTGATCACCCCATCGTCATAGGCGGTGCTGCCGAGCGCGAGCACCTGCGTGGGGGCGTGGATCTGGTTGAAGATGTTCTCGAACGTGACGGGCTGCGAGCGGTCTCGCCCCTTGATCTCGGTGATGGAGGCCTCCATCAGCCCGGGGATGCGCGCGTGCTTGGCGTGGGGATCCTCGGTGAACTCGATGGGAAGGAACCGCGTGTCGAGCCAGCGCGACACGAACGTCGCGAGCAGGGCCCACGAGCCGCCGGCCTTCCCGGTGAGGATGGTCTCGAGCGCCTCGCGCTGCGCGGGCGAGGCCGCCGCGTCGATGATGACGACCTCGGTCCAGTGGCCTTCGATCATGTGCTGCGGGGAGTCGAACGCGATGAAGGCCTTCAATCCCGCGAGCGGCACCTCGCCGAACGCGCCTTCGTCGATACGGATGGCCCAGTAGCCCAGGCATCGCTCGTGCGTGCAGGCCTGGCTGAAGTGCATGTGCCCGGGGCACACCAGCTGGCAGCTGCAATTCTCGAACAGCAGGCCGCGCGCCTGCCATGGGGTACTCATGCGGCCAAGTCTACCGTGAGCCGCGCCGCGCGACGAGCAGCGCGAGGGCCGCCAGCGCCAGCGCTGCGCCCGCGAAGAACGTGTACGAGGGCCCGAGCCCGTCCCAGAGCAGGCCCGCGAGGAGGCTGGCGCCCAGCATGGACACGCCGCTCACCAGGTTGAACATGCCGAACGCGGTCCCCCGCAGGTCCGCCGGCGCCGTGTCCGCCACCATCGTGGCCAGCAGCCCCTGCGTCATTCCCATGTGGATGCCCCACAACGACACGCCGGCCAGGATCACGCCCCAGTGATCCGATGAGGCCAGCACGAGATCGGCGGCGACCAGCACCAACAGGCCGGCGCCCAGCAACCGGCGACGGTCCACGCGATCCGACAGCCGGCCGAACGGATAGGCCGAGGCCGAGTAGACGATGTTCATGGCGACCATCACGAGAGGGACCAGCGCCAGCGGTACGCTGTCCTGGGCGCGCAGCACGAGGAAGGCCTCGCTGAAGCGGGCCAGCGCGAACACGGCGCCGAGGATGACGACCCACCAGTAGGGTCGCCCGAGGCGCGCGAGGTTGTGCCGGGTGATCGGGTTTGCGCGTCGATGAGCGCCGGCGCGCGGCGGCTCGCGCACGCCCAGCAGGAGCAGCAGCACCGCGGCCGCGCCCGGTACCACCGCCACCCAAAACACGCGACGGAAGTCGTTCGCCCAGAGCAGCATCAGGGCCACGGCCAGCAGCGGGCCCACGAACGCCCCGACGGTGTCGAGCGATTGCCGGAGCCCGAACGCCGCGCCCCGGATCTCCGGGGGGGTGATGTCGGCCACCAGCGCGTCGCGCGGCGCGCCGCGGATGCCCTTGCCGATGCGGTCCACGATCCGCGCGGTCAGGACCACCCCGGTGGAAGTGGCCACGGCGAACAGCGGCTTGGTGACGGCACCGAGCGCGTAGCCGAACGCCGCGAGGCCCTTGCGCTTCCCGACGTAGTCGCTGAGGACCCCGGAGAACACCTTGACGATGAGCGCGGTGGATTCGGCGAGGCCCTCCACCAGCCCCACCGCGAGCGTGCTGGCGCCGAGCGTGGTGACCATGAAGAGCGGGAGCAGCGCGTGGATCATCTCGGACGAGACGTCCATCAGCAGGCTGACGAATCCGAGCACCCAGACGCCCGCGGGGATCCGGCCCGGTCCGATCGTGGCGGGGTTCGTCATGCGCCGTCTGCCTGTGCGACTATACCTGTGCGTGTCCCCGGGAACCGCGTCCTCGTCTTCTCCTGCCCCTGCCGCCGAGTCGGCGTGGAGCCTCGCGCTCGCGGCGAGCGGCATGGCCGAGGTGCTGGATGCCGGCGACCGCGACCGCGTGTTCGGGCTGGACGATAGCGGCGGGCTGACGGCGCTCGCGACGGACGCCGGCGACGCGGTGCTTGCCTGGCGACGCCGTCGCGGGTGGGAACTGCGGCTGCCGGCAGGCGACCCGCGGTTCGATCTCCTCAGCCTCTACCTGCCCATCTGCAGCGCGACCGCCGCTCGCCCCATCACGATCGGCCACCTCGGCCAGAGCCTCGACGGTTTCATCGCCACGCACTCGGGCGACTCGCAGTTCGTCACCGGCCCACAGAACATGGTCCACATGCACTGGCTGCGCGCGCTGTGCGACGCGGTCGTGGTGGGGGCCGGGACCGTGGCGGCCGACGACCCGCAGCTGACGACCCGGCACGTGCCGGGACCGCACCCGCTGCGCGTCATCTTCGATCCCGCGCGCCGGCTGGCGCCGACCTTCCGGCTGTTCACGGACGACACCGCGCCGACGCTCTACATCTGCGAGCGCGGGCACGTGGCGCCGGGCGAGACGCACGTGGGCGGCGTGCCCATCGTGGGTGTGGATGCGGACGGTCCGGGTGGGGCGATGGCCGCGGTGTTGCGGCTGCTCCGCGCGCGCGGCTGCGCCCGCGTGTTCGTGGAGGGCGGCGGCGTCACCGTGTCGGCGTTCCTGGAGGCCAACCTGCTGGACCGCCTGCACATCGCCATCGCGCCCGTGATCATCGGGGACGGCCGTCCGGCCATCCGCCTGTCGGCGCCCGAGCGCCTGAGCGAGTGCGTGCGCCCGGACTACCGGGTGTTTCGGATGGGTGGGGACGTGCTGTTCGACTGCGACCTGCGGACGGCGAGCCAGCCGGCCCAGCCGTCGTCCCACGTCTCGCGCGTGATCTGAGGTCGTCCGGCTGGATCGACGAACCGGCCGGCCCCGCTCATCGTCTACAGTTCGGGATCGGGTTCGGGCGGTCGCGGGCCCACACACGAGAAGGTGATCCAGATGCGCAAGGGTGGCTTCGGGCTGCTGATGATGGTGCTGCTGACGCTTGGCGGCGCGCCGGCGTCGACACAGGGCTTCAAGGTGCCGGTCGAGTACTTCACGCTGCCCAACGGGCTGAAGGTCGTGGTCAGCGAGGACCACACCGCCCCGGTGGCGCTGGTGGAAGTCATCTACAACATCGGCTTCCGCGTCGAGCCGAAGGGGCGCACGGGGTTTGCGCACCTGTTCGAGCACATGATGTTCCAGGGCTCCGCGCAGGTGAAGAAGATGGAGCACGTCTCGCTGATGCAGGAGGCGGGCGGCGTGGTGAACGGCTCGACCCGCTTCGACTACACCAACTATTTCCAGGCCCTGCCGGTGAACGCACTCGAGCGCGCCATCTGGCTCGAGGCCGATCGCATGCGGTCGCTCGACGTCAGCGCCGAGAACCTGAAGAACCAGCAGAACGTCGTGAGCGAGGAAGTGCGGGTCAACGTGCTCAACCAGCCGCACGGGGCGTTCGAGTGGCTGGAGATCTGGGAGCGCGCCAACACCAACTGGCACAACGCGCACAACTTCTACGGTGACCTCTCCGAGCTCGAGGCCGCCACGCTGGACGACGTGCGGAGCTTCTTCACGACCTACTACGCGCCCAACAACGCGGTGCTGGTGGTGGTGGGTGACACGACCGCCGCCGAAGTCCGGCACCTGGCGGAACGCCACTTCGGATCGATTCCGCGCCAGCCACTGCCCGCGCCCGCGGACGTCTCGGAGCCGCCGCAGGCTGCGCCGAAGGCCTTCACGCGGCAGGACAAGCTGGCGCGCACCCCGGCCCTCGCCGTTGCCTGGCACCTGCCGCCGCGGATGTCGAAGGACTTCTTCGCCCTGAGCGTGCTCGATCCGCTGCTGAACAGCGACGACAGCGCGCGGATGCACCGCAGGCTGGTTCGCGACGATCGCCTGGCCGTGTCCGCCGGCGGCGGCTTCAACCTGCTCGGAAGTAACTGGGACATGAAGGGGCCGATGCTGTACACGATGCGCGTGGACTATCTGGACGGCAAGACGGCCGACCAGGTGATGTCCGCCATCGAGGGCGTGCTGGCCGAGGTGCGGGAGAAGGGCATTTCGCCGGCCGAGCTTCAGCAGGCGAAGACCACGCTGCGATCCACCTTCCTCGACGAAATGGATGGCGGCGGGATGCCGCGCTTCGGCCGCGCGAACCTGCTCGGGATCTTTGCGCTGTTCGACGACGACCCCGCCCGGATCAACACGATCCTCGACGAGCTCGAGAAGGTGACGGTGGACGATGTGAAGGCCGCCGCGGCGAAGTGGCTCGTGCCCGCCAACCGCACGTCCATCGACAGCCGGCCGGCGCCGAAGCCGTCGCAGGGAGGTGCCCAGTGATCCGCCACACGTATCGACGCGCGCCTGTCCTTGCGGCCGGGGCCGTGCTCGTCGGCTGTGGCGTAGCCATGGCCCAGGCCCTGCCCAAGCCCGAGGTGGGGCCCGAGAAGCCGTTCACGCCCCCGCCGCGCGTGGAGCGGACGCTTCCGAACGGCCTGCGCGTGATTGCGGTCCGCTACGGCAGCATTCCGAAGCTGTCGGCGATCCTCACCGTGAAGGCAGGATTGGCCGTGGATCCGCCCGCGAAGTCCGGCCTCGCGCAGTTGGTGGCCGAAGCCGCACAGGAAGGCACGGCCACCCGATCGAGCGAGCAGCTGAAGCGCGAGGTGTTCGCGCTGGGTGCGTCGCTCTCGGGCTTCGCCGGGCAGGACTCCACCTCGTTCCAGATGCGCGGGCTGGCCGAGACGCTGCCGCAGATGCTGGACCTGCTGGCCGACGTGGTACGCACCCCGACGTTCCCGCAGGCCGAAGTGGATCTGATCAAGACCAACACCACGCAGCAGCTGCAGGCGCAGCTGGCCTCGCCGCAATACGTCGCCAACAAGCTGTTTCGGCAGACCCTCTTCGGGGATCATCCGTACGCGCGCATCGGCGTGACACCGGACACGCTTCCGGCCATTGACCGCGAGTCGCTGGTCGAGTACCACAAGACGTGGTACCGCCCGAACCACGCATTCCTCGTGGTAGTGGGCGACGCGGCGCCAGACGCCGTCTTCGCGGCGGCGGAGAAGGCGTTCGGCGGATGGGCGCGCGGTGCGGTGCCCGCGCCGAAGACGCCGGCGCTCCCCGCGCTGAACGGGCGGCGGCTGGTGTTCGTCCAGCGGCCCAACAGCGTGCAGTCGTCCATCTCGGTGGGCAACTTCGCCATCAGGCGGGACGACGACCGGTGGTACACGCTGCAGCTGGCGAACCAGATCTACGGCGCCGCCTTCGATTCGCGGCTGGTCCGGAACATCCGCGAGGAGAAGGGCTACACCTACTCGCCCGGGTCGATCTTCCAGGCGATGGCGGAAGGCGGGCTCTATCGGGCCGTGGCCGACGTCCGCAACGACGTGACGGGCGCGACCATCAAGGAGATCTACGCGGAGATCGACAAGCTGCGCGCGGGCGGTCCCGAGACCGAGGAGCTGTCGGACGCCAAGCAGTACTCGCGTGGCGTGTTCCTGCTGCAGAACGCCACGCAGGCCGGGTTTGCGGGCACGATCAACACCGTGAATACCTTCGGGTTGCCGCGCGACTACCCCGAGACCTACCAGCGCCACATCTCCCAGCCGTCGGCCGAAGCCGTGAAGACCGGCGCCGAGATGCTGCTCGGCTCGGCAGACTCTGTGGTGGTCGTCGTGGGCGACTACACCAAGGTGAAGGAGCAGCTCTCGGCCTTCACCAACATCACGTTCGTCGATATCACGGGGAAGCCGATTCCCGAGCCGAAGTAGGGCGAAGCACGGAGGTTCAAAGCACGAGGGGTTCCAAGCACGGAGGTGCGGCGGAGGGCGGTCGGAGTACCGGCGCTGGGCCGACGGCGTTCGTCGTTGGCGCCGCGTGGGGCTGGAATCTCCGAGGTGTTGGCAGGACCCACATGGCCCAGGCTTTGCGTACGCCTCCCTGCGGAGGCGGCCATGAAAGCCAGAATTCCCCTGCTGGTGCTGCTGGCTCTCCTGGCATCGTCGTACCTCGGCGCCAGGCAGCTACCCGGCGCCCTCTCGTTCACCGACGTGACGTCCGAGGCCGGCATCTACGACCCTGCGCCGGGCTCTCACGGCGCCTGCTGGGCTGACGCCACCGGGGACGGCTTCCCCGACCTTCTCGTCACCTACAACTTCTCCAGCGGCTCGCCTCGCAACAAGTTCTTCCGCAACAATGGCAATGGCACGTTCACCGAAGATGCACTCGCCCGTGGCGGCATTGCCAGTGAAGGCAAAAGCACGCACGGATGCGCATGGGCGGACCTCGACAACGACGGGGACTACGACCTGCTCGAGGGCCTCACCTACGACGCCACGGCGAGTCCCTTCCCCAATCGGCTGTTTCGCAACGATGGCACGGGATACTTCTCGTTGACGACCCCGGCGGCCATGCAGGCCCAGGCCTGGCCCACCCGGGCCATCCTGGCGCCGGACCTCAATGCCGATGGCCTGGCCGACGTCTTCGCGGTCAGCGGCTGGCTGGGTGCCGGAGATCCGTCAACCGAGCGCAACGAGCTCTATTTCAACGCCGGCGGGTTGGCGTTCTCAGCCGATTCCACCAGCCCCGTGGTCTTTGCGCCCATCGGAGAGGGTGCGACCGATGTGGACCTCGACGATGACGGCGATGTGGATCTGGTCGCGTGCAACGGGAGTGGCTCCCCGGGCGTCTTCCGAAATGCTGGCGGCCATTTCGTGACGGTCGATCCAGCCAGCATTGGCCTCACCCGCAGCTGCTACAGCGGCGCCACCTTCGGGGATGTCGACAACGACGGAGATCAGGACGCCGTCCTGATTCACCACTACCCCTCACGCGTCGTCCACCTGTACCTCAACTCCGGCGGCGGCCAGTTCGCTTACGCCGGCTCGGAAGCGGGCATGGCCGGCTTCTCGGCGGGCCTGGCCGACCTCGACAACGACGGCGATCTGGACGCGGTCATCCCAGGCAAGCCCGTGGTCTACCTTGGCACGGGTGACGGCCGCTTCACGGCCGGTCCGGCCATTCCACTCTTGTCAGCCAACCAGGATCCACGCTCCATCGCCTTTGCCGACTACGACGCGGACGGCGATTTGGACATGGTCATCACGGCCAAGCACGCGTGGCCCCTCCTCCTGCGCAACAACCTCAACTCCGGCAACTGGCTGAAGCTCCGGCTGCTGACCTCGCAGGGCCAGGCCGGCGGCTTCGGCGCCAACGTGCGCGTGTTCGCTGCCGGATCGAGCCGGCTACTGGCCATGCGCGAGGCGCGCAGCAACTACGGCTACCTCTCGCAGGACGATCCCGTGCTGCACGTCGGCCTCGGGAGCCAGTCTCTCGTGGACCTCACGGTGACGTTCCTGGATGGGTCCGTGGTCAGCCTGCCCGGTGTCGCCGCGAACCAGGTGCTGGCGATCGACGGCAGCACCGGCATCCGGCCACCTCCTCCAGGCCCACCGCGCCACTTGTCGGCCGTGGTGTCGGGTTCGGCCGTCTCACTTCAATGGGACGTCGCTGACTCGGGAGGTCCACCCACGGCGTACACCATCGAGACCGGCAGTACCCCGGGCGCCGCCAACCTGGCCATCCTCGAGACAACGGGCACCGCAACGGGCTTCTCGACCCAGGCGCCGTCTGGCAACTACTACGTGCGGGTCAAGGCCCGCAACCGCGTGGGCGTGAGCCCGGCGTCGAACGAGGTGCTGGTCACCGTGGGCAACTGCGCGCCACCCGCGGGATTGACGGCCGTCGTCACCGGCCGGACCGTCGCACTCGGGTGGGCCGGGACTTCCGCCAGCTACCTGGTTCAAGCCGGCTCCGGCCCTGGACTGAGCGACCTGGCGCAGATCGTGGTGGCCACCACGTCGCCGGTGTTCGCCAGCGTGCCGCCGGGCGACTATTTCGTGCGGGTCCGGGGCAACAGCCCCTGCGGCCTCACGCCTCCGTCGAACGAGGTGGTGGTCCAGGTGCGATAGGGCGCCCGACGCCATATGGGTTGAGTCAGCGGATCACGCGTCGGGCATGGCCTCGCCGGATCGTCGGCGCGCGACGCGCAGGATGCTGTCGGAGGTCACGGCACCCTCGACGCGTCGAACGTCGGAGCGGGACACGATCGGAAGCACGCCGCGTGCTTCGGCCAGGCGTTCGAGGACGACGTCGATGGGGTGGTCGGGATGGGCGTGGAGGCCGACGTCTCCCATCAGCAGGCCGATCGCCCCGGTCCACCCTTCCGTGTCGCGCGCGGCCTCGAGCTGGTGTCGTGTAACCACGCCGTTGAGGCCGTCTGGTCCGCTCACGAGCACCGCGCTCGCGCCGGACGCATCCAGAAGTCCCCACGCCTGCTCGAGCGTCGCGTCGGCGTCCACGATCGGCAAGCCGGTGTCCAGCAGATCTCGGGCGGTGCGCCAGGGGCCCTGCATCTTCGCCTCGGCCGAAGGCAGGTGGACGCCGTCCTGCTGCAGCAGCGCGTGGTAGACCGGCGTGGGCTGGTAGCGTCGCGAGATCCAGAAGGCGATCAGGTTCGCCACCATCAGCGGGACGAGGATCTGGTAGTCCTGGGTGATCTCGAAAATCATGAACACCGAGGTCATCGGCGCGCGGATGATACCCGCGAACAGCGTGCCCATGCCCACCAGCGCGTAGGCGCCGGTGTCGCCCGTGGGAAACGGCGCCAGCTGGTGCACGGCGGTGCCCACGATGCCACCGACCATGGCGCCGATGTAGAGGCTGGGCGCAAAGATGCCGCCGGCGTTTCCCGACGCGTACGAGATGGTCGTGCCCACCAGCTTCGCCGCGAGGAGGACCGCCATGGTGCCAGCCAGCATGCCGCCGTTGAGCGCCTGGTCCACCGAGTCGTACCCGACGCCCATGACCTCGGGCACGACCAGCAACAGGACGCCGATGGCGAGGCCGCCCATCGCGGGCTGGACGACCTGCGAGGTGGCCGGCAGCCTGCGGAACGCCGCGCGGAGCTTCAGCAGGCCCCGGCTGAAGCCGAGAGACACGATGCCGCCGATGACCCCGAGGCCGGCATAGGCGGCCAGCTCCGCCGGGTGAACCAGCTGGTAGACGGGCACGTGAAAGAGCGGCTCGTTGCCGAGGATCGATCGCGCGACGATGACGGAGGCCACCGAGGCGACGACCGTCGAGCCGAGCAGGGTGGCGTTCATGTCGCCGATGATCTCCTCGAGCGCGAAGACCACTGCGGCCACCGGCGTGTTGAACGCGGCCGACAGCGCGCCGGCGGCGCCCACCGGCACCAGCTCCTTGACGCGCTCGGGTGCCAGGCGCAGCCACTGGCCGATGCCCGAGGCAATGCCGGCGCCGATCTGAACCGAGGGCCCCTCGCGGCCCATCGAGTGGCCCGCGCCGATGCACAGGACGCCGGTCAGGAACTTGCCGAATGGCACCGACGGCGGGATGACGCCGCCGTGCAGGTGGAAGGCCGCTTCGGTCTGGGGCACGCCGCTCCCGCGGACGCCCGGGAAGAACTTGTACAGCAGCACGCCCGTGATCAGGCTCACCGCTGGCGGGATGAGCAGCAGGCGCATCCACGACGGCTGCAGGCCGAAGAACGCGCGCGTCGTGCCGGTGATGGCCAGGCTGAACAGCACCGCCGAGAGCCCGGCGAGCACGCCCACGACGATTGCCAGCGCCAGGAAGATCTGGTTCTCGCGCAGTCGCAGCTGCTGGGGGGTGAGCGGGACCTTCATGCGACTCATGAGGGTCTCATGTGCCGCTCGCCGATCAGCAGGAGCGCGCGGTCTTCGGGGTCCTGGGGACCGCCGCACGCGTCGGCCGCCGCCCGTTGGGCGCGATAGACGAGATCCAGGCCGTGATCGACGAGCTCGGGTTGATCGCGCAGGACCCCGATTTGTATCGACGGCGCCATCTGGTCGAGTTCGGCGCGCAGCGGGTCGAGGGTGCCGGCGGCGCTGGGGCGGGTCGCCAGGCACTGATCGACCCGGGCGATCGCCCGCGACACGGCCGCCTGGAGGCGCGCGCGCCGAGCGGCGAGCGTGAGGCGCGGCGCAAGCGGATCCTCGTCGACAACACGCTGTGCCACCGCGCCGATCTCGGCCAGGCGCTCGGGCAGGTTCGCCGCCCGCGAAAAGTAGCGCCGCACCCCGGCGTAGTCGCCGAGCGCGAAGGCGGCCTCGCCGGCGCCGGCCAGCGCGTCGCCGTCGCCTGGCGCGAGCTGTAACGCCCGCGTGAACTGGTCGAGCGCGCGCGCCGGGTCGCCGGCCGCGAGAAACAACTGCCCGGCTTCGGTGCGCGCCGGCGCGGCGTCGGGCAGGTTCGTGCTGAGCGCCACCACCTCCGACAGCGCACGGCCGCGGTCCTCGTGCTGCAGCAGCATTCCGATGAGCTCGACACGCAGCTGCAGGCGCTCGTGCTCACGCCCGGGCGCCCAGATGCCGTAGAGCGCGTTCTGGTAGAAGCGCTGCGCTTCGACGACGTCCTGGCGCCCCGCCGCCAGCCGCGCCAGCTCGATGCTGACGTCGGGATCATCGGGCACGAGCTCGCGCAGCCTGAGCAGCGCCGCGCGGGCCTCGTCCTGCTGGCCGTTGGCGGCCAGCGCGCGAGCCAGCGTGAGGACGTAGCGCCGATTGTCGCGGTGCCGGCTGGTGGCCCGCCTGAGCGAGCCCACGGCCGCGTCGGCCCGCCCCTCGCGCAGCTGGCGCTCCCCGATCGCGAACCACTCTGCGGCGTCGGCGAGGCTGGTGGCGTGTTCTCGGCGGGCAATCTCGCGTGTGAACACGAACGCCCCCGATGCGATCACCGCGAGCACGACGAGGAGGATCACCTCGCGCTGGATGAGTCGCGGGTAGTCGTTGGGCAGGGCCATCAGGCGTCGGGACTGCAGGCTGCGGAGACCCGGTGCGGGGAAGCACTCGGGTCCATCCTGACGGCGTAACAGGCCGCGGGTTGGATGAACACCTCCACGCGCCGCCTGGCTCCTCGCCGTGCGCTGTCGGCGGCTGCGCCTCCATCAGTCGCGTCCCGGCCGGAGTACCACGGCTGGCCGCAGGTGTTCGACGATGGACCGGCCCGGCGCCCTGGGTCTCCGCGGGCGCGGGAGCCGACGTCGACTCCAGCTGCAGGCTCCGGGACGCGCTTCACGTGGGGCCAGGGCCCTCCAGCACGGCGCCGCGCCGACGAAAGCGGACCAGATCGTAGCCAATCCACCCGCGTTTCAGGCAGATCTGCAGCGCGCTGCCGCCAACGACGTGCGCGACGCGCGTGCGGTCGAGGGGGAGCCACCCGAAGAGCGCGACGAAGGCGGCGATGGCCCGGTCGCGCGGACGATCGAGCTCCAGCCAGGGCGTGAGGTCGGTAGTGCTTACGTGCTCGAAGCCGGCGGCGCGGGACAGGGCATGCAGTTCGTCGGCGGCGAGCAGCGTGTTGATGTGCCAGCCGCGTACGAACCGCTCGACCGCACGCGCGGCGCGCGGGTCTTCAGACGGCCGCCTGAAGTCGTCGCAGATGACCAGCAGCCCACCTGGCTTCACCAGTCGCGCGCATTCCGCGAAGAAGCGCTGGGGTGACGGGCCGTGCACGAACGACTCGATGGCGAACGCGAGGTCGGCGGGCGCGAGGTCGTCCGGCAGGTGGGTGTAGTCACCCTCGACGCACCTCACGCGATCGACGAGCCCCAGCGCGCTCACACGTTCCATCGCGAGGCGCGCCTGCACCGGGCTGAGCGTGATGCCGGTGCCGCGGATGGGCAGGCGCGCGGCCAGGTAGCAGAGGCTGCCGCCGACGCCGCAGCCGAGATCGACGACGTGTTGACGATCGACGCCCTCCGCGTCAAAGTTCACCCCACCGGAGGCCCACCGAAGGCCCACCGGAGGCCCATCGCCTCCCGGCCCTGCGATCGCGTCGGCCAGCAGGTCCGCGATGCGGTCCTCGACGTAGTGAAACGCCTGCTCGCGGGTCGTGACACCGGGCCCCCACACGGCCCGGTGGATGGCCCCCTCGGCGCCGCCCTGCCCGAGCGCCACGAAGCCCGCCGTCTGGCGGTCGTAGTAGCGGCGGATGTCCGAAGCGTCGAAGCGAGCCATCTGCGACAGGTTGCGCGGTGATCGCTCAGTCGCGGCGCGACCACGCGGCCAGGTCGTGGTGGCCCACGGTGATGCGCGAGCGCCCGGCCTCAACGTGGGCTAGGCGACGCGAATGCCAACCGGCGATGGTGGCCGCCGCACCGGGTTGCTGCTCGGTCGCGGCCTGCGCCCAGCCGTCGATCAGCTCCCGCTGGAACTCGCGCGCTTCCGGACCGATGACCCAATCGCTGGCGTCGGCTCGGACCACGTAGCCGATGTCCTCGAACGCGCCCTCGGCAGCGGCCATTGCGTCCGGCCCCGCCGCGGGCCCGCCCAGGCCCTTGTCGCGATGCTGGTGCTCGTTCATCAACTCGCGCACCATCTCGTCTTCCGGCTCCGCAGGTTCGCAGGACGAGCGGCCGTCGTAGGTGATGGTGAAGAGCGCCGCCGCGTCCACCGCCTTGCAGTGGGCCGCGAGCGTCTTGATCCAGCCTTCCGACACCAGGTCCAGCAGCGCCGACGCCGTCACGAGATGCCGTCCCTCGAACAGCGTCGCATCGTCGAGCGCGTTCAGGTCCAGCTGGCCCGTTTCGACCAGGCAAGACAGCCGCTCGGCGCGGATGCCAAACCCGGTGGCGGAGGAGCGGACCTCGTAGTCGCGCGCGGCCGCCCACTCCTCGGTGCGCGCCTGGACGAGCGCGAGCAGGTCCGGGCTGCGGTCCACGAGCAGCCAGCGCTGGGGCGAGGGGAGCCGCTCGCAGAGGAAGCGCAGGTTCGATCCGGTGCCGGTGGCGAGATCGAGGACGTGCAGCGTGCCGGTGTTCGGCACCGCGCCGGCGATGGCGTACGTGAGGGCGGCGGATCGCGCCGCCCAGTCGGCCTCCTCGCGCAGGCGAAGCCAGCGGGCCAGGGAGTCATCCATGCGTGGCCAATCCTTCCAGGGCCGCGGCCATGCGCGCGGCGGCGTGATTCCATGTCGGGAGCTGGTCGCGCACGCGGCGGGCGCCGGCCGCCAGCCGCGCACGCAGGTCCGAATCTGCAATGACGCCCGCGAGTGCACCCGCGAGTGCTGACACGTCCCCGGGCGCCACAATCAGCCCCGCATCATCGCCCACCAGCGCGGGGATGGCACCGGTGCTCGTGCTCACCACTGGCAGGCCGTGTGCCAATGCCTCGGCCACGGCCATGCCGTAGGTCTCCTGCAAGGTGGCCAGCACGAACAGGTCCACGGTGCCGTAGCAGTGATCGAGTGCCTCGGCATCGAGATCCCCGACGAAGGAGACGCGATCCTCCAGCGCGAGCTCGCGCGCCAGGGCGCGCACGCGCGCGGCGATGGCGGGATGGCGCGTGAGGCTGCCGGCGCAGGTGAGGCGCCAGGCGGCGCCAGGATCGATCGAGGCCAGCGCGCGGAGCAACACTTCGTGCCCCTTGCCCGGATTGAGCGTGGCCACGCACAACAGGTGCGGTGTGCTCTCGCCGGACCCGCGCGCCAGCGACGCCGGATGCGTGCCGGGCTCGACCACGACCACGTGTTGGTCCGGCAACCCGTACTCGGCGAGCAAGGGCACGGCGGCCGCGCCCGTGATGACGACCAGCCTGGACGCGAGGAGTGCGCGCCGCTCCCCGGCCTTGAAGCGCGCCGCCATGTCGGGAGCGAGAGCGACGGCGGCGGCAATGGGCAGGTGCACCAGCGCGACGATGTGGAGGCGTGCAGACTCGCGTTCGACGATGTCGGGCATGGCGGAGAGGGCCATGCCGTCCACCATCACCGTGGCGCCGGAGGGAAGCGAGGAGAACGCGCGCGCCGCCTCCTCCAGGGCGGCGGCATCGGGTCGCGGGAGGTCGCCGTCCAGTTCGCGGACGGTGACCGACCAGCCCAGGCGGCGGAGGGCATCCGCCATGTGCCGGTTGTACAGCGACCCGCCGGTGCGCGCCTCGAGCCTGCCCGGCACGACGAGCACGAGCGAGTGCGTCATCAGGAGCCGTTGCGGAGGCGTTCTTCGTACGATGCCCAGGCGACGTGCGATTCGTGGAGCGTGACGCGCAGGCTCTCCACGGCGCGGGCGCCCGGCCCGAGCTCGTCGCGGAGGATGGCCGATCGGATGTTGTCGAACACCCACTTCGCGAGGAACTCGGTGGTGGTGTTGTGGCCCGTGAACCCGGGGACCTCGTCCAGGTTGCGGTAGCTGAGCTCGGCCACCACGCGGCGGAGCGTCTCGCCCGCGCGGCCGATGTCGACGACGATGCCGTCGGGGTCCAGGTCGTGGCGGCGGAACTCCACGTCAACGACGTAGGTGGCGCCGTGCAGGCGCTGAGCGGGGCCGAAGACCTCGCCCTTGAAGCTGTGCGCGATCATCATGTGGTCGCGGACGGAAACGGTATACATGAGAGCCTCATCAGGAATCAGGAATCAGGCATCAGGAATCAGGGATCAGGAATAGCGAATACGGTGGCAGAGAGTGTCGCCGGGCGCGGTGGCGAGATCGGCCATCACGGCCGGCAGGGCGTCGAAGGGGCTTTCGCCGCTGATGAGGGTGTCCAGCCCCGGGTCGCGCAGCAGCGAGAGCGCGAGCTGCATGCGGCGGCGCGTGTCCCACCGCGCGCGCTGCGCGGGGGCCACGCGGCCTACCTGCGACGAGGTGATGGTGAGCCGCCGCGCGTGAAAGGCTCCTCCGAGCAACAGGGGCGCCGGGCGATCGCCGAACCAGCTCATCTCGACGATCGTGGACTCGTCGCCCGCCACCTCGAGTGCCAGCGAGAGGCCGGCGGGCGCGCCGCTGGCGTGCACGACAATGTCGGCGTCACGGGTGGCCGCTGCGGGCTCCGCGAAGGGCACGCCCAGCGCGCGCGCCACGGCCGCCCGGCGGGGGTTGATGTCCACCAGTTCCACCGCACACCCGGGTATGCGGCACACTAGCCACGCCACGAGGCAGCCGACGGTGCCGGCGCCAATCACCGTCACGCGGTCGCCCACGTGCGGGCGGGCGTCCCACACGCCGTTGATGGCCGTCTCGAGGTTGGCCGCCAGCACGGCCCGCGCCGGCGGCACGCCGTCGGGCAGCGGATGCGCGGCCGCCGCGGGGACCACGTACCGGGTCTGGTGGGGATAGAGGACAAACACGAAGCGGCCCTGCAGATCGTCGGGGCCCTGCTCGACACGCCCGACGTTGCAGTAGCCGTATTTGACAGGCGCGGGGAAGTCGCCGGCCTGAAAGGGCGCGCGCATGCGTGCCCATTCGCTGGGGGGGACGTGGCCGCCGAAGACGAGCGCCTCGGTGCCGCGGCTGACGGCGCCAAACGCCGCCTGCACCACGATGTCGTCCGGCGACGGCGCGGGCAGGGGCTCGTCGCGGATCTCGCCGCGTCCGGGTGCGGCCACCCAGAACGCGCGGGCCATGTCGGGCATGCGCCTCCATTCTGGTTCCGTCTCCCGCCAGTTACAATGGCCGCGCTTCCTTCCGCGCCCATGACGACACGCCGGTGGCGACTTCCCGACGCGCCTCTGCGCACCAGCGTGGTGGTCGCGGCCGGCCTCGGCCTGCTGGGCGTGATGCTGCTCGGGCTCGCAATCGGGCCGCTCCTCCACGCCAGCGGGCGCTACCCTTTCGTCGCGACCGCGGTCTTCGCGGCGATGGCCGCGCTGGTGGTCGGCGCCATCGCGGCCGGTCACCCGTTCCCGCTTTTTGGTTCCGCCAATCACGTGACCATGCTCCGCGCGGCGCTCGTGGCCCTCGTGGCGGGCCTGGCTGAGGAGAGGCCCGCGACGTTGATGGCCTGGTTCGTGGTGGCCCTGACCGCGATGCTGGCGGCGCTGGACGGGGTGGACGGCTGGCTGGCGCGCCGCACGCGGATGGCGAGCCCCTTCGGCGCGCGGTTCGATACGGAGGTGGACGCCTTCTTCATCCTCCTGCTGTCGCTGCTGGTCTGGCGCTTCGACAAGGCCGGTGCCTGGGTGCTGGGCTGTGGGCTCATGCGCTACGCGTTCGTCGCGTCCGGATGGGTGCTGCCGTGGATGGCAGGCCCACTGACGCCGACGTACCGAGGGAAGTTCGTGGCCGTGCTGCAGGTCGTGGGGCTCGCCGTCGCGCTGGCGCCCGTCGTGCCGTCGCCTTTCAGCGATGCGGTAGCAGGCGTGACACTGGCCGCGCTGACGTGGTCGTTCGCGGTGGACGTGCGGAGGCTCCATTCCGCGGGTTGAGACGTGCGGACGGGAGCCGCAGATCAGCCGCAAACTGCGCAGATGACCTGAGCCGCAGATCACGCAGATGGCGCAGATGCTGCTAACCGAGGGGTGACCGGCGCCGGCCGCGGGAGCGGCCGGTCTGGGGAGGCGTGGGGTGCTGGAGACAAGCCCTCGGGAGACAGTGGTCGGGCTTGCCTCCAGCCACCCCACGCCTCCCCGAGCGCGGCTTCGCCGCGCCGCCGGTCGCCGTCAATCGGACCTCACAGTTGCCGCGCGGTGACACGCCAGTCTGTGAGATGCGTTCCTGCGAGGTCTACGGGACCCCTGACCACAAAAGAATCCGCGCTATCTGCGGCATCTGCGGCCCATCCTCCTATCGGAACGCCGCCAGCAGCGTCGGCGCCAGCGCGTGCATCGAGCCGAGCGCGGGGCGCCGGGGATTGAGGCCGTCGGTGAACCCCGAGGCGCGCAGGCGATCCAGCACGACGCCCGGGCTGGCGATGACGTGCACGGGCACGTCGTGCGGCGCGCCCTTGCCGCTCACGGCCGCCAGCGGCTGGTGATCGCCGATCAGGATCATCACCATGCGGTCGCCCGCGTGCTCGCGCACGTAGCCGGCAAAGGTCGCGAGCTCGTACCCCAGCGCTTTCTCGTAGCTGGGCGACAGGTTCGTGAGGTCGGGCGTGTCCGCCATCGCGCGGTCCACATCGGCCGCGTCGAACGCGTCGGGGCCCAGCAGCTTCGACCAGTCGGGCTGGTACGGCGCCACGGGGCCAAACGGCGCGTGCGTCGTGCTGGTGGGGAATACCGCGAACACCGGCGCGCGAGGCGCCCCGGCCAGTTCCGCGGCGTCGAACTTTGCCAGGGTGTACTGATCCGGGATGCTCCACCAGCCGAATTTCGGGCCCTGGTAGTCCAGATCGTTGCGGCCGTAGATGAAGTCGAAGCCGTAGAACGCGCCCTCGGGCCAGGCCTGGCGCATGCCCGGCATCAGGCCAATGCTGCGATAACCCTGTCGCGCGAACGCCTTCGGCAGCGTGTCGCGGGATGACGCCATCACCGCGACGTACGCGTACTGATCGCGCACGTCCACGCCGGTCAGCAGGCTCAGGTGCGCCAGCCACGACGATCCCCCGAAAGTGGGCGAGTCCACGTAGGCCGACACCACCTCGCGGCCGGCCTCGCGGATGGCCGCGCCGAGCTCGGCGCGGCTGGGTGCGAGGGATTCGGCCATCGCCTGGTTGTCGTAGGTCACGGCCCCGTACGACTCGACGAACGCCAGCAGCACGTCCGCGCCGTCCAGCCCGGCGAGCGGTGTATCCAGGTCGGGACTCGCGCCCAGTGTCGGCGCCGCGCGGTTGGGGCCGGCCATCGCCACCACGTAGCGGGCCTGCCGCACGTAGGCGCGCGAGACGGGATCGGCAAACGCCACCGGCGCCTCCATGCGCTCCGCGCGCGCGCTCGCCGCAAAGAGCGCGATGACCACCAGCGCCAGCGCGCCCAGGGCCCGGCGCGGCCCGCGATGCCCCACGGCGGAGGCCACCTGCGCCCAGGCCAGGCGTGCCGCCAGGCCAGCCGCCGCCACCGCCAGCAGGAAACCCGTGACGGCCGAGGCCGTCATCCACAGCGGCACGTCGCGGATCAGCATCGCCCACACGTTGCCGAGATGCGGCGAGTCCCAGTACAGGTTGAACTCGCGCCCGTAGAGGCCCGGCGCGGTGACGTCGAGGTAGTGCCCGAAGACGAGCACGACCCAGAGGGTGGGCAGCACGCGTCGCGCCAGCCCGCCCGCCCAGCGGTGGGCCACGGTGAGCAGCAGCACCGCGGCCGCCAACTCCACCGACAGCGCGCTCTCCCAACGGATCGTCGCCGTCGGCCACACGTTGGCAAACGTCAGCGACGCGTTCAGCAGGACGAGGGACGCGGCCAGCGCGGGCCAGGTAGTCCAGGGTCGCACGATGGAACGCCTCGGGTCGCTGGCTACACCGACGAGAGCAGGTGGCCCAGCTTGTCTTTCTTGGTCTTGAGGTAGTGCTGCGTGGCGGCCGTGGCCATGATCTCGAGCGGCAAGCGCTCGTTCACGGCAAAGCCCTCGCTGGTGAGCCCCTCGAACTTCTTCGGGTTGTTGCTCATCAGGCGGACCGAGGTCACGCCCAGGTCGCGCAGCATCTCGAGTGCCGCGCGGTAGTCGCGCATGTCGGCCGGGAAGCCCAGCCGCTCGTTGGCCTCCACCGTGTCCGCGCCCTGGTCCTGCAGCGCGTAGGCGCGGATCTTGTTGGCCAGGCCGATGCCGCGGCCTTCCTGGTTGAGGTAGATGAGGACGCCGCGGCCTTCGTCCGCGATGCGCTTGAGCGCGGCGTGGAGCTGCGGCCCGCAGTCGCACCGCGCCGAGTGGAAGATGTCGCCCGTGACGCACGACGAGTGGACGCGGGCCAGCACGTTCTTCCCGTCGCCCAGCACGCCCCGCACCAGCGCCACGTGCGTCTCCGCTGCCCGTGGGCTCTCGTAGACGTGGATGTCGAACTCGCCGTACTCAGTGGGCAGCCGCGAGGTGGCCACGCGGCGGACGGGTTCCCGGCGATGGAAGACGTTCACGAGCGCGGCGGCGCGCCCACGAATCGAACGTAGAAAGGAAGGCATCAATCCGGCCCGTAGGCCGATTCCTTCATCGTACGGGCTGAGCGCGCAGGGTGTCAACGTCCGGCCCAAGGCGTCAGAACCGGAACAGCCGGTTCACCTTCACCACGAACGCCCGGTTTCGGAGGCCCGGATAACCGCTGGTGGTCGTGTCGCGCTCGTCCGTGTAGACGGCGAAGATCTCGCTGCCGGGCCGGTACTCCCAGCGGAAGCGGAAGTTGCTGCTGAAGGTCCGATCGATGGAGTTGTACTGCACGAGCGCGCTCAGGAACCGAAGGGCCGAGAAGGCGTAGTCGAACCGGGCCCGGAGCAGCGTGCTGGTGAAGTCGCCGACCGGCAGCGTGACGCGGTTGAGGGTCAGCGAGGGCTCTACCGAGAACTGCTTCAGGATGGCCAGGCGGGCGCCGCTCAGCGTCAGCGACCGGATGTCGCCGTCGTAGAACTGTCCGGCCTGCACCGCCACCGTGCCGGACGCGCGCCGCTGCTGGCCGAACGCGTAGCTGGCCGTGACGTTGTTGAACGGGTACTCCCCGACCGGGATGATCACGCCGGGCGACACCGCGAACGGGCGGACCAGCAGCTCGTAGTTCGACGCGAGGTCCAGGGTGAACTGGTCGCTCGACTGGAACTCGGTGAGGAACCGGACGGCGTTCCTGCTCGACTCCACGTCGCGCGCGCGGTTGACGACGTACTCGGTGGCGCCCTCGAAGAGGTAGCGCCGCACCACTGTGCTGTTCCGCATCCGCGGGCTGAAACGGGCCGAGCCGAACGCGCGCCCGAAGCCGCGCCGCTGGACGAAGCCGATCTCGGGGTCGTAGTTGGTCCCGACGTCGAGGTAGTCGAGCCGGGCGCCATAGCGGTCGCCCCCGTACTCCATCCGGGCCTGGTAGCTGTCTTCGTCGCCCTGGCGGTTCGGCGACTCGCTGCGCGCGTAGTAGGCGTTGGCCGTCAGGTTCTGGAAGAACGAGAATGCGGCATCCACGCCGTAGGCCTGGTTCGCGCCCGCGGCGGTCGGGGAATGCGACCGGTTGGTGAAGATCGCGCCGATGTTGCTGCGGCGCAGGATGTCACGCCGCACGCGCATCACCGTGAAGTTGGTACGCGGCGTGCAGTTGCCGTACGGCGGCGCGCAGGCATCCGCGTCGACGTTCGCCGTCGACTCGTAGCCGGTCTCCATGTTCATCACGCCGACGGCGGTCTTGCCCATCGTCCCGGTCACGCGCCCGCCGGCGATGATGGGCACCTCGCGGCCGTTGTTGAGGCCGATGCGCCGCGTGAAGAAGAGCTGCGGTGCGTTGTTCGCGATGCTGGTCTGCCCGCTGAAGCCCGCCTGCCCTGACGCCCGCGCGAACTCGAAGGTGCCGCGCCCTTCGAGGAAGAAGTCGCGCTTCTCAGGGAACACCACCGGAAACCGCGTGAGGTTCACCTGCTGCTCGTCGACCTCGACCTGCGCGAAGTCGGTGTTGATGGTGAGGTCGGCCGTCATGTTGGCATTGATGCCGTACTTCGCGTCGAGGCCGGCCGTGGCCGACAGATCGTTGCTCACCGGGGGCCGGCGCACCTGGTCGGTGGTGAGCTCCGAGATGGCGTAGGGCTTCAGCTCCACGTTCTTGCTGGCCGGCGGCAGGTCGAGGCCCACCAGCGTGGCCGCCGCCGAGGCGCGGAAGATGCTGGTGACGCCGCCCGTGGCCGCCGGCACGAAGGTGAGGTGCGTCCACTCGTTCTTGCGGCGGATGGAGCGGCGGATCTGCAGGCCCCACTCCTGGTCGTCGCCCGACACGTAGCGAATGGACTTGAAGGGGATGGCCATCTCCACGGTCCATCCACCGTCGAAGCGGCCCGTGCGCACGAACCACACGGGGTTCCAGTCCGCGTTCGGGTTGCCCTCGTTGGTCACCACCTGGTCGGCGCGCGCACCGAGCGGGTTGGTGTAGAAGTTGAACCCGTTCCGGCGATCGTGGAAGGTGTCGAGCAGCGCACCGAACATGTCGTTCTGGCGCAGCTGGCTCGTGTCGCGCCTCAGCTCGTTGGCCGTCCACTCGTCCGCGGAGGCCGAGTCCCAGCACCTGCACGACAGGTAGAAGTTGTTCTCGTCGTACGTGATCCACGCCTCGGTCTTCTCCGTGGCGGGCTCGCCCTCGTTGGGCACTGTCTGGATGAAGTCGCTGATCGACTTCACCTCGGCGTACACCGGCTCGTCCAGCAGCCCGTCGATGGTGAGCGGCGCCGCCAGCTTCGTCGCGCGGACGACGACGCGGCCGTTATCGCCGCGGACGATCACCTCGGGCGCTTCGGGTGCCGGCGGATCCGGCGCGCCGGGCAGGTTGAACTGGCGCGGCGCCTGACGCGCGGTGCCGCGCGCGGCCGGGGCCTGCCTTCCGCCGGCCGCCGCCACGGTGGGCACGAGTGCACCGACGATCAGGGCGGCGGCAAGCGCACGGGTACCGACGACGAGCTTCACTACGGGCATTCCTTGCGTGGGGTCCCTGAGACGCGCGAGTGAGGCTCACCCGCGCACGGAGCTGTCGCTCGAAGGATAGCTGGAAACGCCCGAGCTGCGCCACTCAAACACGCACTCGCGGTGTCTCCGAATGTCATGCGCGACGACGCCGCGCACGCCGCCATCGGTGGAAGAATGGAGGCATGCCCGGCCTGTTCGATCCTCTCACGCTCCGCGGCCTCACCCTCTGCAATCGCATCGTCGTGTCGCCGATGTGCCAGTACTCGAGCGAGGATGGCCTGCCGAATGCCTGGCACATGGTCCACCTTGGTTCGCGGGCGGTGGGCGGCGCGGCGCTGGTCCTTACCGAGGCTACGGCCGTCACGCCCGAGGGGCGCATCAGCCCGCAGGATCTCGGCATCTGGAGCGACACGCACGCCGAGAAGCTGGCGCCCATCGTCTGGTTCATCCGCCAGCAGCGCCGCGCGGCCGGCACGCAGCTGGCGCACGCCGGACGCAAGGGCAGCACGCGGCGGCCGTGGGAAGGCCAGGGCGCCGTCGCAACGTCGAACGGCGGCTGGCAGCCCGTCGGCCCCGGTGTCGAGCCGTTTGCGCCCAACTATCCGGTGCCCCGCGCGCTCGATGCGGATGGGATTCGCGCCGTGGTCGCCGCGTTCCAGGAGGCGGCCATCCGCGCGCGCGAGATCGGGATGGAGGTGGTCGAGATCCACGCCGCGCACGGCTACCTGCTGCACGAGTTCCTCTCGCCGCTCAGCAACACGCGGACCGACGAGTATGGCGGATCGTTCGAGAACCGGACGCGCCTGTGCCTCGACGTGGTGGACGCCGTCCGGGCCGTCTGGCCGGACGACCTCCCGATCTTCGTGCGCGTGTCGGCGACCGACTGGACACCGGGCGGGTGGGACATCGAGCAGACGGTGGAACTGGCGCGGCGCCTGCGCTCGCACGGCGTGGACCTGGTGGATTGCTCGTCGGGCGGCAACGCCTCGGGGGCGACCATCCCGCTCGGCCCCGGCTACCAGGTGCCGTTTGCCGAGCGCATCCGTCGCGATGCCGGTATCGCCACCGGCGCCGTCGGCCTCATCACCACCGCCACGCAGGCCAACGCCATCGTGTCGGAGGGCCGCGCCGACTGCGTGCTGCTGGCGCGCGAGCTGCTGCGCGATCCCTACTGGCCGATGCACGCGGCGCGGCAGCTCGGCCAGACCATGGACTGGCCGCCGCAGTACCTGCGCGCGGCGCCCACCGACGCCATTCCGCGCTAGACTCGGCGCACCGTGCGCACGTTCTGGCAGAACCTCCGCGAGTTCTTCCGGCTGCTCTACGCCGACCCACCCGGGTGTCGAGGCGCATGCTTCTCACTTCGTCCTAATCCTGCCTGAGCCAGAAGCCGATATCGCACGTGGGTGATATCGGTCTTGTCCAGGCATACCACTGCACGCATCTTCACCGCCGTCGTGACGGGTGTGGCCCTGCTGGCCGGGGTCGCAGCCGCCTCGGCCCGAGCGGCCGACGACGAGGTGTCGGGGGTGGTGCGCGTTGGAGGGCGGTCCCAGAAGGACGTGGTGGTCTGGCTCGAGGGTGTGACGGCCACGCCGCCGCCGGCACAGGACGTGGTGCTGGATCAGCGCAACCTGCAGTTCCTCCCGCACGTGCTGGCCGTTCGCGCCGGCACGCGGGTGCGGATGCCCAACAGCGACCGCGTGTTCCACAACGTGTTCTCGTTCCACGACGGGAAGCGCTTCGACCTGGGGCTCTACCCGGTGGGCACCACCAAGGCGGTCACGTTCGACCGACCCGGCCTCAGCCGGATCTTCTGCAACATCCACCCGAACATGGCGGCGTACGTGCTGGCCGTGGACTCGGCGCACGTGACCGTGTCCGACCGCGACGGCCGCTTCGCCATCGCGGGCGTGCCGCCGGGCACCTACACGTGGCACGCGTGGCGCCCCGGCAACCACACCGCGACCGGGAGGATGACCGTCGAGCGTGGTCGCCCGGTGGAGATCGGGTGGCCCTGATGCGCGGCCTGGCGGCGCTGACGGCGTGCTGGCTGCACGCGGGAGTGGCCAGCGGTCAGTCCCTGGGCGTCGAGGTCACGCAGAGCGTCGGCACCTCGTCTGAATCGATCTCGGCGGCCGGCACGCAGATCCGCGTGCTGGGCGAGGCCCTGCCGGGCCTCCGGTGGAACGTCGAGGGCGCGTGGGCCACGCGCTCGCGTGACGAGTCGGACGTCTTTGGCACGGCCTACCCGTACGAGGGACGCGCGGAGCTCATGGAGGCGTACGGCGAGTATCACTTCGCGCCGGGTCGCGGCCTCCGGGCCATCAAGGGCGGCCGCTATCGGACGCCCTTCGGCATCTCGTCGGCCAGCGACCACGCTTACATCGGGTTCCTGCGCCCGCCGCTCATCCGTTATGGCGAGTACTACGCGCTCTCGAGCGGATACCTCGAGCACGGCCTCGACGTCGTCGTGGGCGTGCCCCGGCTGTCGGTGGAAGCCAGCGTGGGTGTGTCGGCCGATGTGGGCCCCGCCATTCGACGCCCGGGCGTGAACACGGTGGTGCGGGCCGAAGGCATGGCCGGTGCGCTCATCCTCGGCGCCAGCTTCGTCGACACCACGCCGTACATGCCCGAGCGGTTCGCCAGGGGCCGGTCGCGCTTCGGCGGCGTGGACGCGCGCTGGATGAAGGGCGGCGTGCTCGTCCGGGGCGAGTGGCTGGGCGGCCAGCCGTTCGACGGCACCTCGACGACCGGCGGCTATGCCGACCTCATCGTCCACCGCCCCGTCATGGGGCCGGTGACGGCGCTCGTCAGGGCTGAACGCCTGGCCTATGACGCGGCGCCGCCACGCGCGCTGTATTCCCATCGCTACAGCGCGGGAGCGCGCATTCGCCTCTGGAAGACGGTGGCCGCGTCGGTGGGCATCGCGCACCAGGCGGGCCAGATCACCCAGCGCCGCCGCACCGCGTTCGACGTCGGGCTGACCGGATCGTTCCGCCAGGACTACCGGGCCCACCCATGAGCGCGTTTCGACCGGCCCGCTCGGCGCTGCCGTGGCACCGACGCCTCGAGGCGCGGGTGATCGTGGCCGTGGCCGTGCTGGTGGCGGGTGCGCTCGGCGCGCTGCTGCTCATCACGATCCAGATGGTGTCGTCGCAATCGCGAGATCGAGCCGCCGTGGAACTGGAGTCGGCCCGGGCCGCCTTCTACAGCCTGCTGGAGAACCGCGCGGCAGCGGGCATCGCCGTCGCCGAACTGGTGACCCAGCTGCCGGTGTTTCGCGCGCACCTCACCGACCGGCAGCTGGCCGCGGATCGGCCCACCATCGAGTCGATGGCCGACACGTACCGCCAGCAACTCGACGCGCAGTTCGTGGTCGTCACCAACGCGGATGGGGACTGGCTGGCCAGTCCCGGCTGGGTCGCGCACGAGGCGCCTCCGGCCCCCGAGCTGCTGCAGGCCATCACGTCGGCCCGGAGCGGCACGCCGCAAAGCGTCATCGCCAGCCAGGCCGGCGAGCTGTTCCTGGTGGCCACGGCCCCCGCGCGGTTCGCCAGCGAGGTGCTTGGCACGCTCAGCGTCGGCTACCAGCTGACCGACGATTTGGCGCGGCAGCTGGCACGGCTGGCCCAGTGCGAGGTGATTCTCCTGGCGGGCGATCGCATCGCGGCAACCAGCCTCCCCGATCGCTCGCACCCGGACGTGGCCCCCCTGGTGGCCGAAGCGCTGGCGGTCCCGGTGGGCGTGCTGCCCGACCTGCGCCGTGTCGGCGAGGAGCAGTTCTTCGGCGGCACGTTCTCGCTGCGGCCAGCGGCCCTCAGCCCCAGCTCCGGACGCCTGCTCCTGCTGGCCGACTGGCAGCCCACGCGGCTGTTCGTGGATCGGCTGCGCGACCGCTTCCTGACGGGCGGGCTCATCGTGTTCGGCCTGGCGCTGGCGGGCGGGCTGGTCTTCAGCCGCCGTGTCAGCCGCCCGTTGCGCGACATCGCCACCGCGGCCTCGGACATCGCCGGCGGCAACCTGGCGCTGCAGCTGCCCGTGCGAGGCAGCGCCGAGGCGGTGACGGTGGCCACGGCGTTCAACGAGATGAGCGCCAGCCTGCGCGCGGCGCACGATCGCCTGGTGCACGACGCGATTCACGATCCGCTCACCCACCTGCCCAACCGCGTGCTGTTCATGGAGCGACTCGACCGCGCGATGACGCGGCGCGTGCGGCACCCCGATTACCGCTTCGCGGTGCTCTTCATCGACCTCGATCGCTTCAAGCACGTGAACGACAGCCTCGGGCACACCGCGGGCGACCAGCTGCTGGTGGCGTTCTCCGAGCGGCTCGGCACCACCGTTCGTCGCGAGGACATCGTGACACGCCTCAAGCCGGACGAGGCGGCCAATCCCGAGTCGAACACGCTGGCGCGGTTCGGCGGCGACGAGTTCGTGGTGCTGCTCGACGACATCCGCGAGCCCATCGACGCGGTGCGCGTGGCCGAGCGCGTGCAGACGGCGGCGGCGCAGCCCCTGCAACTGGGCGCGCAGGAGGTGTTCGCCAGCCCCAGCATCGGCCTGGCGGTCAGCTCGCCGCACTACCGCTCGAGCGATGAACTCATGCGCGACGCCGACCTCGCGATGCACCGGGCCAAGGCCGCCGGCGGCAACTGCTACGCCGTGTTCGACGCGGCCATGCACCAGGCGGCGGTGGAGCGCCTGCGGCTCGAAACCGAGCTGCGCCGCGCGGTCGAGCGTCGCGAGTTCTGCCTCTGGTACCAACCCATCGTTTCGCTGTCAGACCGCCGCGTGGCGGGCTTTGAGGCCCTGGTGCGCTGGCAGCATCCGGAGCGCGGCCTGCTGCTGCCGGACAGGTTCCTGCGCGTGGCCGAGGAACTGGGCGTCATCGCCCACATCGACGACTGGGCACTGGGCGAAGCGTGCCGGCAGGGCCAGGCGTGGCGCCGCGCGCACCCCGGCGCCAGGCCACCGACGATGAGCGTGAACCTGTCGGCGAAGGCGCTGGGCTCGAACAACCTCGTGGCGCGGGTGGCCGAAGTGCTCGATCGCACGGGCTTCCCGGCCGACGCGCTGCGGCTCGAGGTGACCGAGAGCACCGCCATCGCCGATGCGGACCGCGTGCGGATCGTCCTGCAGGACCTGCGCGCCCTGGGCGCTCGCGTCAGCCTGGACGACTTCGGGACGGGGTACTGCTCGCTCAGCTACCTGCAGCAGTTCCCCGTGGACACGCTCAAGATCGACCGCTCGTTCGTGGCGCGCATCGGGGGCGCCGGCGACGGGGAAGGCGAGATCATCAGGTTGATCGTGAGCCTGGCCCACACGCTGGGCCTGGAGGTGGTCGCCGAAGGCACGGAGACGAGGGCGCAAGTGGAGTACCTGGCCGCGCTCGGGTGCGGATACGGGCAGGGCTACTACTTCGCGCGGCCCCTGGGCGCCGCAGAGGTCCGGATGGCCTGAGCCTGACAGAGTGAGAAGGGAAAAGTGAGAAGTAAGTCGTAGGCCCGGGCTCTTGCCGCTGTCTTCAGTCTTTACTTCTCACTTCTCACTTCTCACTTCTCACTTCCAACCTCTCACTTCCCCAGAGTGAACCGCTGCACCCTTCGCCCCGTGGACGCCTCACCCACGTAGAGGTTCCCCTTCGAGTCCACGCTCATGCCGTGGGGGCGGAGGAACTGTCCCAGCTGCCGCCCGCCGCGGCCGAACTCGCCGACGACGTCCATGTCGGAGCGGCGCAGCGTCCACACCTTGTGGTTCGTCCCGTCAGCCAGGTACAGCCACTGCTGCCCGGGATCCGGCGAGAGGACGATGACGAACGACGAGCCAGAGGCCAGCGTGGCGGGGGCGATGATCGTCTCGCTGAGGAACTTGCCCTGCTGGTCGAACACCTGGATGCGGTTGCCACGCCGATCGGCCACGTAGATCTTCCCGTCCTTCGATCCCGTCAGGCCGTGCACGGTGGAGAACTGCTTCGGCAGCGCGCCGCTGGTCATGCTCTTCGGGTCGAACTTCTCGGTGTCGTCGGGGCGATTGCCGTAGGCGCCCCAGTGACGCTTGTAGGCTCCGGTCGCGCCATCGAAGACGATGACGCGGCGGTTGCGGTAGCCGTCGGCGATGAACACCTCGTTGGTCTTTGGGTCGACCCAGATGCCGGCCGGCCCTCCCAGCAGCGTCGTATCGTTGCTGCCGGCGTTCTTGTCGTACTGGCCGATGGTCAGCAGCAGCTTGCCGTCGCGCGTGAACTTCTGCACGCGGTGGTGCATGTAGGTGCCAATCCAGACGAAGTCGTTGTGATCCACGAAGATGCCGTGGGGATTGCGCGGCCAGCTCGACGTGTCGTCCACCGAGCCCTGGCCCCAGCCCTGCACGAGCTTGCCCTGCGGGTCGAGCTCGAGGACCGGCGGCGCGGGCCGGCAGCAGGTGGCAATGGGCGGGTGCTGCATCTCGGAGGTCTCCTCCTCGGTGAGCGTCTCGGGCAGGTGCGTGATCCACACGTGGTCTTTCGCATCCACGAAGACGCCGGTCACCGCTCCGAGAATCCAGTGGTTCGGCAGCTCCTGCGGCCAGGAGGGGTCGATGGCAAATCGGGGCGCGCCCGCTGGCCGCTGCTCGCGCCCGGTCTCGGCCGAGCTGCTCCCGCCTGTGATCATCGGCACAACGAACAGCAGGGCGACGGCGGCCGCCTTCACGCGTCTTCTCATGGCGTCATTGTGCCATCATCTGCCCCATGACGCGCCTCCAGCCGCCGTACGCCACCGCTGTTGTGATCATGGTGGGGTTCGTCCTCGTGCCCGCCATCGCCGTCGCTCAGACCAAGCCCTTCGAGCCGGTGCCGGGCCAGGCGGGCAAGGACGTGGTCTGGGTCCCCACGCCGCCGGAGCTGGTGGCGACGATGCTCGACATGGCCCAGGTGACCGCGAGCGATTTCGTGATGGACCTGGGCTCGGGCGATGGCCGCAACGTGATTGCCGCCGCCGAGCGCGGCGCGCGTGCCGTGGGCGTCGAGTACAACCCCGAGATGGTGGCACTGTCGCGCCGGAACGCGGAGAAGGCGGGGGTGGCCGACCGCGCCACGTTCATCGAGGGCGACATGTTCACCGCCGACGTCTCGAAGGCGACGGTGCTGGCGTTGTTCCTGCTGCCGAGCAATCTCAACAAGCTCAAGGACACGTTCCTGGCGCTCCGACCGGGCACGCGCATCGTGCTCAACACGTTCGGCGTCGAGGGCTGGGAGGCGGACGCCACCGAGACGGTGCAAGGCAACTGCGACAGCTGGTGCACCGCGCTGCTGGTGATCGTGCCGGCGAAGGTGGGCGGCGCCTGGCAGATGTCCGATGGCGATCTGGTGCTCGAGCAGGCGTTCCAGAAAGTCACGGGCACGCTGACGACGCGGGACGGTGCGGCAATGCTCGCCGGGGGACGGCTGCGCGGTGAGGCCATCGAGTTCATGGCGAACGGCACGCGTTATACCGGCCGCGTGCAGGGCGACCGGATGGAGGGCACCGCGGTCACCGCGAGTGGCGCGACGCAGGCGTGGAGGGCGCAGCGACGGCAGTAGCGAGCGACGGGCAGGCAGCCCGCGCCGAAGGCGCGCCTGCCTACAGCGTGAGATTCAGCCATACGAACGCGACGTGCGCGTGCGTGCGATCGACCTCGGGGGCCTTCGACGTGGTCCACATGTAACCGAACTCGACGCCGGTCTTCGGGTTCAGCTGCCTGAGGACGCCGGCAAAGAGGCGGTTCTGATCCACGCCCTGCCAGGGGCCCGACTCGGTGTCATCGAAGGTGACGAAGAGCTCATCCCAGGTGGCGAGCGACCACGACCGGCTGTCGTTCAGTGGACGGACGAAGCGGCCCATCGTCCGCAGGCGATGTGAGCTGTCCAACCAGCCGTTCTGGAAGCGCTGCTCGAGCCGCAGTCGCAGGGACGGTGTCCACTGTCCCGCGGCGGGGAAGGTGGCCGACAGCTGCTGCCAGATACGGTGCTCGTGCGTGGTGCCCGGGCCCGGCGGCTTGGCGACCCACGCATAGCCGCCCCACAACGTGGCGCGGTCGTGCACCTGACGGCCGATGGCCGTGCGCGTGATGATTTGATACGAGTCCGAGATGTCCTCGTACCACCGTGGCTGTTCCTCGAGGTGGAGGCGCCAGTTCTCGGACAGCCGCACGGTGGCGAGCACCTGCACCCAGAACTGCGTGTCCACCGAATCCTGCGCGACCGACGCGGCGGGCAGCGCCAGCACCATCAACCATCCCCACACGATCGCCTTGTGCATGCCTCGCTAGTATGACCCGGAGGGCGCCGTGATATATCTCCCGCCATGCCGCTCATCTCCCTCGAGACGTTGCCCATTCGCGAGATCTTCCCGGGACTGCGTGCCCGACTCATCCACACCGACCGCGTGACGCACTCGTGGGTGGACATCGACCAGGGCGCGTCGTTCCCCGAGCACCACCATCCGCACGAGCAGATTGTCAGCGTCATCGACGGCCAGCTCGAGATCACCGTGTCGGGCGAGACCCACGTGCTCTCGCCGGGCACGGTGTTCGTCATCCCGCCGCACGCCCCGCACGCCGGCCGCGCGCTGACGCCGTGTCGGGTGCTCGATACCTTCGCGCCGGTCAGGGAAGACTATCGGTGAGAACGTGTCGGGAGGGGAGAAGAACCTCACGGGAGGAGACACGGCCCCGTCGGGAGAGGACCAGGGCCCAAGACCCAAGACCCAAGACCCAAGACCCCAGACCCAAGACCCAAGACCCCAGACCCCAGACCCCGTGTCGTATACTCGCCATTCTGTTGGTCCTGTAAGGAGGCGCGTGTGCGTGCACGGATGATCGTTGCGTCGATTCTCGTGGTGGGCGTGGGCAGCCTCGCGATGGGGCAGGCGCCCGGCAAGTCGCGGCTGAACCCGGTCATCGGGCTGCTGGAGCAGAAGAAGCCGGTCTTCGGGCTCTACGCGCCGTCGAACCGGCGCTTCCCGGGCGGGCCGCCGGGGGCGGGCGCACCGGCGAAGTCGCAGGCCGAGCTGGCGAAGGACGCCCTTGGGTACGCGAACAGCGACTTCGTGTTCGACGGCAGCATGGAAGGCAATTTCGATCGCGGCTACCAGACGTTTGCCGAGTTCGTGAAGGAGGCGGGGCAGATCGGCATCTTTACGAAGAGCCCCACGCACCGGCTGCACCATCCGCTGATCGTGAAGGCGCCCGAGATTGCTCCCGACCCGGTGAAGGTCGGCGAGCAGATTGGCCAGCAGCTGAACCTGGGCGTCAGCGGCGTGATGTTCGTGTCGGTGGAGAGCGCGGACGAGGTGCGGCAGGGACTGGCCGCGATGCGCTTCAAGTCGAAGGGCGGCACGCGCAGCGAGGACGTGGGCGGCGCGCCCGCGCTCTGGGGCCTCAGCGAGGCCGAGTACAAGGCGAAGGCCGATGTCTGGCCTCTCAATCCCGACGGCGAGCTCATCAACTGGACCATCGTCGAAAGCAAGGCCGGACTGGCCAAGGTGCGCGAGATTGCCGCGGTGAAGGGCATCGGCGTGCTGTGGCCCGGCGCCGGCACGCTGCGGCAGCTCTTCACCACGACCGACGCGAGCGGCCAGCGCACGCTGGACGAGGCCGCGTGGGAAGCCGCCATCCAGCAGGTGCTCTCGGCGTGCAAGGAGTTCAACGTGCCCTGCGGCTACCCGGCCAGTGCCGCCGACATCGAGCTGCGCATGAAGCAGGGTTTCAGCGTGTTCGTGATGAACTGGGGCGACGCCGGTTTCAAGGCCATTGACGTGGGGAGGAAGGCGGCCGGGAGGTAACCTCGCGCAACACGCCGGCCAGGATCGCCACGCCTTCGCGGATCTCGTGCTCGGTGAGGCACGCATAGCCCAGCATGAGGCCCGCGCGACGTGGCGGCCGCAGGTAGTACGGCGACACCGGGTACACCCCGACACCCCGTTCGAGCGCCATCCTCAGCACTGTCTCGAGCTCGGCGTCGGCCAGCCCGCGCGGCCACAGCACCACGTGCAGCCCCGCGTTCTCGCCCGACACGCTCACCTCGTCGCCCAGCGTCTCGTGGATCGCCGCCAGCAGCGCCGCCCTCCGCGCCGCATTCCGCAATCGAGATCGCCGGAGGTGCCGCTCGAAGTGTCCGCCGGTGATGAAGTCGGTGAGCACCTCCTGCTCGAAGGTGGGGGTCTGGCCGTCGGTCAGGAACTTGAGCGCGGCAATCGGCCCGATCAGGGGCGTCGGGACCACGAGGTAGCCGATGCGCAGCGAGGGGTAGAGGACCTTGGAGAACGTGCCCACGTAGAGGACACGCTCGGCGAGGTCGAGGCCCTGGACCGCTTCGACGGGGCTGCCCTCGTAGCGGAACTCGCTGTCGTAGTCGTCTTCCACCACGTGTGCCCCGACCGTGTCGGCCCACCGCAGCAGCGCGAGCCGGCGCGCCAGCGGCAGGATGCCCCCAAGCGGAAACTGGTGAGACGGCGTGACGTACGCGAGCCGCACCGGGCCGCGGCGTGGCAGGCGCGAGACATCGATGCCGCTGGCATCCACGGGCACGGCCAGCGGCCTGGCTCCAGCCGCGACAAACGCCTGGCGCGCGGCCTGGTAGCCGGGCTCCTCGACCACGACGCGGTCCCCCGGATCGACCAACAGCCGCGCGATCAGGTCGAAGGCCTGCTGGGCGCCGTTGACGATCACCACGCGATCCGCGCTGGCATTCACGCCGCGGGCGCGCCTCACGTAGCCGGCCACCGCGTCGCGCAGCGGTCCAAAGCCGAGCGAGCGCCCGTACCCCAGCGTCCTGACCGACAGCGAGGCGGCTCGTCGAGCCATCAGGCGCGTCCAGAGCGCCTGCGGGAAGTCCGCCACGGCCGGTAACCCGTATCGGAAATCGCACGCCAGGCCAGCGCGCCTCGGGGTGCCCGGCGCCGGCAGGGGCGCCACCGCCCTGACGCGCTCGGCATGGGCCGAAAACGACACGCGCGGCCGGCTCTGACCGGCATCAACACGCGAGCGCGGGCGCCGGGGCGCCAGGGCCGTGTCGGGCAGTGCGCGTGACACGAACGTCCCGGATCCCTTGCGCGCCTCCACGTAGCCTTCCGCCATGAGGCGCTCGAACGCGAGCACAACCACATTGCGCGACAAGCCGAGATCGGCAGAGAGCACGCGCGTGGAGGGCAGGCGGGCGCCGGGCGCCAGGCGGCCCTCGAGAATGGCGCGCCGGAGGCCCCGATACAACCGTTCGATGAAAGGGCCGTCGCCGTCGAGTGTGACGAGCATGTGAGGTGGTATCCGCTGTGAAAGTGGCCCCAGCCAACTCGAGGGAAGTGGTCCCTCCAGTCCGCCATTGTGAGGCTTAGGCTTGGCCCGGGGCAATTGGGCCCCGGGAGGACTTGCCATGACTTACCCCACGCTCTGTCGATCGCTCACGGCCGCGCTTGCCTTCGCGGCCCTGGCCGGGCCCGCTGCCGCTGATGACCAGGCCATCGCATCCGCCTGCAAGCCCGTCCACGCGGACCTCGTCGAAGCGCGCGCCACAACCGGCTGCAAGCCGGGTCATTCGTTCTGCTTCCTCGGTGAGGTGGACGGCAACCACGGCCTCCGCGGCACGACGTACTTCAGGGGAGACAGCGCGGGGACCGCGCCTCCTGCGTCGCCGTCGTTCCTTCCGTACAGCGGCGTGTTCGAGTTCACGACCGCGGGCGGCGTGCTCGTGATGCGCGAGACCGGGCTCACCAACCAGTCGCAGGGAACCCCTGAGAGCGGCGCGATTACCGCGTACCAGCAAATCGTCTCTGGCACCGGCGAGTATGCCGGCGCGACCGGCTACTTCTTCGTCAGCGGCTTCAACCGCGACGGGCGCATCGTCACGAAGGTGACGGGCGAGATCTGCACACCCTAGGAGGGGCAGGACGAGGGGCCGCGGTCCCGCCGAACGCGGTCCTCGATCCCCGGCCTCCATGCTCGCCGGCCCTTCAATTCTCGCTCGGGGGGCGGCCTCGGCCCGCCTTCACGACCGCGCGGCGCTTCTTCGTGGCAAGCCGCTGCTCCTTCGCGCCTCTGCCCACCTTCGTCGCCTTGCGACGCACGGGGACGACGGTCGCGCGCTGGATGAGCGCGACGAGGCGTGCGCGGGCGGCGTCGCGGTTCTGCGCCTGCCGCCGATGCTCGCGGCTGTCGATGAGCAGCACCCCGTCCGCGGTGAGCCGCTTGCCAGCCAGCGCGACGAGCCGCTGCTTCACCTCCGCTGGCAGGGACGAACGTTCGACGTCGAAGCGCAACTCGACGGCGGTCGCCACCTTGTTCACGTTCTGACCACCCGGCCCCGAGGCTCGGACGAAGCGTTCGTCTATTTCGCTGTCGTCCAGGAACAGCGTCGGCGTAATCTCGATCATGGCCCATCCACATCATAGGGTAGGACCATGACCTCAGGGATCAGGCGCGTGCTCGTCGCCCTCGTAGGTGGCGCGCTCGTCGGGGCCGGTGTGCTGGGCGTGGCGGCTACGCGGTGGCGCACGGCCACCGACGGCATGCGCGTGCGCCTCAGGGGCACCGAGGGTCCGCAGCTCGTGGCCACCTTCAGCGAACGCGAGCTCGACGCCGTGCCCGCGCCGGTCGCGCGCTACTTCCGGGCAGCCCTGGAAGACGGCCAGCCCATCGTCACCCACGCACGCATCACCTGGGCTGGCGAGTTCAATTCGGGCCAACCCGGCGCCAACTCGTGGGCGCCGTTCACTGCCGTGCAGGATTTCGCACCAGCCGCTCCGGGCATGGTGTGGGACGCGCGCATCCGCATGGCGCCTGGCGTCACCGTGCGAGTGCGTGACGGCTTCGTGGACGGCGTGGGCTCCATGTACGGCGCCGTCATGGGGCTCGTCACCGTGGTGGACAAGTCCGGCACGCCCGAGATGGCCACCGCATCGCTGCAACGCTACCTGGCCGAGGCTGCCTGGCTGCCCACGGCGCTTCTGCCCAGCCAGGGTGTCTCGTGGACCGCCATCGATGACTCCCGCGCGCTCGCCACCATCACCGGAGGGTCCACGACGACGTCGGTGGAGTTCCGTTTCGGGGCGGATGGCCTTGTAGAATCGATCTTCGTGCCCGACCGTCTCTTCGACGATGGGAAGAACCCGCCGTCGGTCCATCCGTGGCAGGGCCGCAACCTGCGCTACGTGTCGATGCACGGCATGATGGTCCCCGACGACTCCGTCGTCGAGTGGCTGCTGCCGCAGGGAGCTTACGCATACTGGCGTGGCAGGCCCACTGCCATCGAATACGAATATGCCACCCGCTAGATCCGGATTCGCCGTTCGGCGCGTGGTTGCCGGGGTCGTGACACTCGGCGCGGTCGTGGGCCTGGGATACCTCGCGCGAACCTGGTTCCGATTCGGCCGTGTGCCCAGCCGTCCCGCGGACCCGCTGCTCGAACCCTTCATGCCCGTGTGCGAGGTGGCCGAGCGGCACGAAGTGCGCGTGGCAGCGCCCGCCGACATCACGTTCGCGGCGGCGCTCGAGATGGACCTCCGACGCTCGGACGTCGTGCAGGCCATCTTCAAGGGCCGCGAGTGGTTGATGGGCGCCCACGCGGCGCCGGCGACCGCACGACCAGGCACCTTCATCGAGGAAATGCGTGGCATCGGCTGGGGCGTGCTGGCCGAGGAGCCGGGCCGGGCGTTGGTCATGGGTGCGGTCACCCAGCCCTGGCTGGCCGACGTGACGTTCCGCAGCCTGGCGCCGGATGGGTTCGCGGCGTTCGACGAGCCCGGCTACGTGAAGATCGTCTGGACGCTGGTTGTCGAGCCGCGCGGCCCCGCCGCCTCGCTCTTCCGCACCGACACCCTCGTCGTCACGACCGACGCCGAGGCCCGCCGGCGGTTCCGGCGCTACTGGACGGTCTTCTCCGCCGGCATCCTCCTCATCCGGCATCGTGCGCTCGCCCTGGTCAAGGCGGACGCCGAGCGGCGATACGCCGTGTCCGCCCGCGCCGTCAGCCTTTCGGCTCCTTGAGCATCGCCAGCAGCATGCGCGCCGCGACGGGCGCATCCACCGCGTGCGGCACGTTCGCCGGCATGCGGACGATGGTCCCGGGCACGGCCCTGACGGGGGTGCCGCCGATGGTGAGCGTCAGCTCGCCGTCGAGCACCAGCACCAGCGCGTCGAAGGGCGTGGCGTGCTCGCTCAGCCCCTGCCCCTGGTCGAAGGCGAAGAGCGTGAGGTTGCCGCCGCCGGTCTTCGCGAGAATGCGGCTGGCGATGCCCTGCTCGGTGGGAGTGATGAGGCTGGCAAGCGACAGGGCCTCAGCGGCCGGGATGTTTGACACGAAATCCTCCTTCGTAGATGACGGGCGCGCCGCTCCTCATGGCGCCGGGCCTGGGCAGGTTGTGCTCGATGAGCGGCACCTGGGGATCTGGCACGAATCCCGCCGCATCCATCTCCGCCAGCAGCTCGGCAGCGGTGAGGAAGCACTGCGGGCCGCCGGAGAAATCTGTGAAGACGAACGGCTCGCCTGCGACGGGTGTCGCCTCCGGCGACAGCGTGTGCCGGGAGAAGGTGAACACGAAACAGAGCGCGCCCGGCCTGGCCACCCGCGCCGCCTCTCGCACGCCGGCGCGGAAGACCGTCGTCGAAGGCGCGAGGTTCCAGATGCCATGCGCCACGATCAGGTCGGCCGATCGGCTGCGGACCGGGAGCGCCTCCATGGGGGCCAGGGCCACCAGGAGCGCCCCGTCTCCGGGCTCCGCGCGCGCCCGTTCGGCGGCGGCGACCAGCATGGGCCAGGAGAGGTCGGTGCCGACGACCTTCCATCCCATGCGCGCGAGCGGCACGGCGTTGCGTCCCGCGCCGCAGCCGATGTCCACGGCGACCCCAGGCCCCATCCGCCTCAACTGGTCGGCGGCGACGCGCAGCAGCCGATCGTTGGGGGGCGACTTGACGAATCCCGCGACGGTCCCCGGCTGGCTCCACGACGATCCTGCGAGTGGATCCATCCGCACATCGTGCCACTGTCCGGCCCCGGCGGCTATGACGGCCGTCAGACCGACGGGGAGGGCGCCGACTTTCCGGCATTGGGCAGCCCGAGGGCACAGGTTGCGTCACCTGCTCGGCCTTTCGGCCCGTAACTTGTCGGCCGCCTTTTTGCACGCAGTGTCCGGCAAGGACCGCCATGGACGTCATTCCTCTCCCCCCCAGCCCCTGGGACATCAGCCCTGATGACTTCCCCCGACACGGGAGCGACGCCGACCGGCTTCGATTCCTCGTCCGCTATGCGTTGCTGGCGCCCTCGACCCGCAATACCCAGCCCTGGCGGTTTCGCGTCGCCGACGGCAACGTGGAGCTCCACCTCGACCTCGAGCGCTGGCAGCGGGTGGCGGACGCCGATCAGCGGGAGATGTTCATCAGCCTCGGGTGCGCGCTCGAGAACCTCCTGATTGCCGCGACGCACTTCGGGTACCACACCGCCGCCGACTACCTGTCGGGAGTGGATGACGACACGCCGGTCGTGCGCGTCCGGTTCGAGCCGGGCGGGCTGGCCGGGAAGACCCCGGACCCCCGCTTCGACGCTCTGACGCGGCGTCGCACGAACCACGGCGTCTACGACGGTACGCCGGTGCCTCGCGAGGAGCTGGGACTGCTGTGCGAGTCGTGCACCGAGCCGGGCCTGCGGCTGCACTGGATCACCGACGACGAGGGCCGCGCGAAGGTGGATGCCCTGGTGATGCGTGCCGACGCGATCCTGCTGTCGAGCCCGGAGTATCGGCACGAGCTGGGGGAGATCATCGGCACCGGCGCGTTCGGCACGCCGTGGCTGCTCGCCACGCTGGGCCGCTTCGCCGTTTCGCACCTGATGCCGGTTTCGAGCTTCTCGAAGGCGGACCACAAGGCGCTGATGAGCTCGCCCGCGTTGGGCGTCATCTGCGCGCCGGCCGGCACCAGGCTGGCGCAGGTGCGCGTGGGGCAGGTCCTCGAGCGGCTCTACCTCGCCGCCACCCTCCGTGGTCTCGCCCTGCAGCCGGTGAGCCAGATTCTGCAACTGGACGAGACCCGCGACGGTCTCTCGGCGTTGCTGCCGGAACACTTCGGCGTGCCCCTCCAGCCCTTCCGGCTGGGCCACGCGGCGGGGCCGCGCGCGCACACGCCGCGCCGATCGCTCGATGAAGTCCTGCGGTAAAGCTCCGGTATCATCCGTGGACCGCGCCGACCTCATGACGCAGCGAGCGACACCCCCACCGCCGACCACGTCGGACACTCCGGTGAGGGAGAGCGGGGTTCATGTCCGAAGCGCCCCCCTCCGCGGCGCCACGGCCGCGCTGCGGGTGCTGGCGGTTTGCGCGGCCATCGCCGCCCTGCACTTCGCGGCGCCGGTGCTGCTGCCGGTCGTCCTTTCGCTCCTGCTGTTCTACGCGCTCAACCCAATCGTGAGCCTCTTGACACGGTGGTACGTGCCCCGACCGCTGGCGGCGGTACTGGTGGTGGTCGCGCTGGTCACCGGCGTGGGCGCGGGGGCCGTGGCCCTGTACCCCCAGGTGGACGCGGTGGTGGCCAAGATCCCTGACGGGGCGGCCAAGCTGCGGGCGACGTTCCGGCGCGCGCGGGGCGGGGCGCCCGACTCGGCGCTCGAGCGCGTGCAGGCGGCCGCGAAGGCCATCGACTCGGCGGCGGCGGAGGCGACGGGGCCGGCGGAGCGGCGCCCGGGGGTGACGCGTGTGGAGATCGAGCAGCCCATCCGCGTATCGGACTGGCTGGTCACCGGCGGCATCGGGGCCATCGGGATGATCGGGCAGCTGGTGACGATCCTCTTCCTGACGATCTTTCTCCTGAACGAGGACGACTCGTTCAAGCGGAAGCTCGTGCGGCAGATGGAAACGCGCGGCACCAAGCGGGTGACCGTCAGCATCCTCAACGACATCGCGCGCCGCATCCAGAGCTTCCTCTGGGTGCAGCTGATCACCTCGTCGCTCGTAGCGGTGGCAACGTGGCTCGTGCTCTGGTGGCTCGGCGTCGAGCAGCCGGCCGCGTGGGGGCTGTTCGCCGGGTTGATGAACCTGGTGCCCTACTTCGGCGCGCTGGTCGTGGCGGTGGTGCTGGCTGCCGTGGGCTTCCTCCAGTTCGGCACCCTCGAAGGGGCGGCCATGGTGGCGGGCGCGTCGCTGGTGATCACGACCATCGAGGGCATGTTCATCACCCCCCACTTCATCAGCCGCGCGGCGTCACTGAACCACGTGGCCATCTTCCTGGCCATCGCCTTCTGGAGCTGGGCGTGGGGTGTGCCGGGCATGCTGCTGGCGGTGCCGCTGCTGATGGCCATCAAGGCCGTGTGCGATCACGTGGATGGGTTCAAGGGCTTCGGCGAGTTCCTCGGCGAGTGAGCCCGCGCCGTCGGCGCCCCGATCACGTATGATCAATGGTTTCGGAGCACCCACGTGGCCAACATCCTCCAGAGCCTTCCCGCCGGCGAGAAAGTCGGCATCGCGTTTTCCGGCGGCCTCGACACCAGCGCCGCCCTGCACTGGATGCGCGCGAAGGGCGCCATCCCCTACGCCTATACGGCCAACCTCGGGCAGCCCGACGAGAAGGATTACGACGACATCCCGAAGAAGGCCATGACATACGGCGCGGAGAAGGCGCGCCTGGTCGAGTGCCGGCCGCAGCTGGTGGCCGAGGGCCTGGCGGCCATCCAGTGCGGCGCGTTCCACGTCTCCACGGCCGGCGCCACCTATTTCAACACCACGCCGCTCGGCCGCGCCGTCACCGGCACCATGCTCGTCGTTGCGATGCGCGACGAGGACGTGAACATCTGGGGTGACGGCAGCACGTTCAAGGGCAATGACATCGAGCGGTTCTACCGCTACGGCCTGCTGGCCAACCCCAATCTCCGCATCTACAAGCCGTGGCTCGACCAGCGGTTCATCGACGAGCTGGGCGGCCGCAAGGAGATGTCGGAGTACATGATCGCCCACGGCTTCGAGTACAAGATGAGCGTCGAGAAGGCGTACTCCACCGACTCGAACATCCTGGGCGCCACGCACGAGGCCAAGGACCTGGAGTTCCTCGACAAGAGCATCTCCATCGTCCAGCCCATCATGGGCGTGGCCTTCTGGCGCGACGATGTGGCGGTGAAGCCCGAGACGGTGACGGTGCGCTACGAGGAAGGCCACCCGGTGGCGCTCAACGGCCACACCTTCAGCGACGCGCTGTCGATGTTCACCGAGGCCAACGTCATCGGCGGCCGCCATGGCCTCGGCATGTGCGACCAGATCGAGAACCGCATCATCGAGGCGAAGAGCCGCGGCATCTACGAGGCGCCGGGCATGGCGCTGCTCCACATCGCCTACGAGCGCCTGGTGACGGGCATTCACAACGAGGACACCATCGAGCAGTACCGCTCCAACGGGCGCCGTCTCGGCAAGCTGCTGTACCAGGGCCGGTGGTTCGACCCGCAATCGATGATGCTGCGCGAAACGGCCCAGCGCTGGGTGGCGCGCGCCGTGACGGGCGAGGTGACGCTCGAGCTCCGTCGTGGCAACGACTACTCGCTGCTCGACACCACGAGCCCGAATCTCACCTACAAGCCGGAACGGCTGACGATGGAAAAGGGCGAGGCGTTCTTCACGCCTCAGGATCGCATCGGGCAGCTGACGATGCGGAACCTGGATATCATCGACACGCGCGACAAGCTCCGGATCTACTCGGAGACGGGCCTGATCGGATCGGGCGCGGCCGGGGTTCCGCTGTTGGAAGGGGAGAAGGAGTAGGGTTGCCGATGGGTGATCTTGGTCGGGCGCTGATGCTGTTCGGAGGCGCGCTGATCGTGGTGGGCGCGCTCCTGTCGCTCGGGGGCAGGATTCCCTGGCTGGGGCGCCTGCCCGGCGACATCGTCATCGAGCGCGAGAACTTCCGGTTCTACTTCCCGCTGGCCACCGCCATCCTCATCAGCATCGTCCTGTCGATCATCGCGGCGCTCTTCCGGCGATAGGCCTGTAGGGAAACAGGAAGAACACGAAGGACACGAACCCCTTCGTGTCCCTCGTGTTCCCGGGACAGCTAGGTGATGGAGGCCCAGCGATTCCGGTCCGCCCAGATTGCGAACATCACGCTGGCGCCCTGCAGGTTGGCGAACAGGGTCCGGCCGTCGGGGCTGAAGCAGGCGCCCGCCCATTCGCTGCCGGTCTGACCCGGATACATGTTCTCGGCCAGGCGATAGATCTGGTTGCCGCTCCGGCGCAGCAGGTGCAGGTACTCGGCGCCGCTGCCATCTTCGCAGATGATCAGGTTGTTCCCGCTGGGCGACACGCAGACGTTGTCTGGCGCGCCCATCGCAGCCACGTCCGTCGACTCGAACAGGAGCGCGAGCTCCTGCACGTCATTGTTCTTGAGGTGCAGCTCGAAGATCTGCCCGAGGCCGGCATTGCCGCCGTTCGAGCACGCGAAGAAGACGCGGTTGCGGCTGTACCAGGCGCCCTCACCGCGCGAGAACGTGGCGCCGCCCTTTGCGAGTCCCTGCTGGTAGGTATAGAGCGCGTTGGTCCGATAGACGGCTTCGTTGCTCGGATCGTCGATATCCACCCAGGTCACGGGGAGCTTCACCTTGGTCTGCTGGTTCGTGCGCGTGTCGTACTGAGGCATCCCCTCGATGGCCAGCATCTGCACGCGGCCGGGACGGGTGAGGTCGCCGGGCACGCTGGGCACGAAGCGGAACGTGCCGCAGGGGCCGCGGTCCGACGTGATGTAGACGATGCTGGTCTTCGGGTCGACGACGGCGGCCTCTGGATAGTGCAGGCCCATGTGGGCCAGGGGCTGCGCGGGCGTTTCCACCGACGCCGCCGCCGGCACCTCGAAGATGTAGCCGTGCTGGCGGCCGAGCGTGGCCGAGGGGCCGAGGTTGCTCTCCTCGCAGGTGAGCCACGTGCCCCAGGGGGTGATGCCGCCCGCGCAGTTCCGCACGTGACCGCTCGAGCTGACGAAGCTCTCGGTCAGCAGGCGCGTGGCCGGGTCGAGGGTCAGGGTCGTCGTGCCGCCGCCGGCCTGCGCGTCGTAAGGCTGGCTGCCGATCGGCGTGCCGGCGCCGCGCTCGTGATTGCAGACGAGGCGCACCATGCCGTTGTAGTCGAACGCGCCCATGCCGTCCGCATTGCTCGGGAACGGCCGGCCGTCCGTCATGATGTTGCCGTTGCGAATCAGCACGTTGTACTTGAAGCCCTCGGGCAATGCGAGCAGGACTTCGCCCGTGTTCGCCGCAGCCGTGGGCTGCAGGGGGCCAAACCCCGGGATCGTGCCTCCATACTGCGGCACGTCGGCGCGCACGCCGCCCAGTTCGGTGAAGCCGAGTCCGATGGCCCCGCCCACGGCGGCGCCCAGCTGGATGAAATTGCGACGGGAAACGGTGGTGTTCTTCATGCCTTCTCCTGAGTGACGATGCCGGCCCGCGATGCGACGCATCTGGTGCCGTGCCCGGGAGTGTGGCTGCCGCCCGTGACAGACCGACAACGACGGCGACATCGACGTGTAAAAGGTGCCCCCGGCGAGGCCTCACCGGAGCGACGGTGCCGCGAAGGCGGGCGTGTTCCCGTGGACGTGATGCCGTCGTCGCCGCTTTGGCACGCGGCCGTCACAGGCGCGGGATACCATCGGATCGATGCCGGGATACGGCCCGTTCCTCCTGTGCGACTTCCACGTGCACACACGCTGGAGCGACGGCCGTCTCACCATCCGCGAGGTGGTTGATCTCTACGGTCAGACCGGCAAGTTCGACGTGATCGCCATCACCGATCACATCCTGATGAAGAAGGACCTGCTCGCCCGGATCGGGCGGCTGGCGACGCTCGGCACGCGCTCGTTCGGGGTGAAGGAGCCGTGCTTCGACGAGTACCTGGACGAGATCCGTGAAGAGGGCGAGCGGGCGCTGAGGAAGTACAACCTGCTGGTCATCCCCGGCGCCGAGGTGACGCAGAACAACATCAACGGCAAGGGGAAGAAGAACGCCCACATCATCGCGCTGGACATCAAGCGCTACATCAGCGCGGATCAGCCGGCGGTGGAGATCCTGCGCGAGATCCGCCGCCAGGACGCGCTCAGCATCGCGTGCCATCCCCATCACCGCACCACGCGGCGCATCGAGATCAGCACCTGCTACCTGTGGGACAACCGCGGCGCGCTGGCGCACCTGGTGGACGTGTGGGAGGCCGCCAACCGCGACGACCTGTTCTCGGTGACGAGCTTGAAGCACTTCCCCTACATCGCCAACAGCGACTTCCACAAGGCCAAGCATCTCTACTCGTGGAAGACGCTCATCCGGGCCGAGAAGAACTGGCCGGCGATCCGGCGGGCGCTCTGCGACAACGTGGACGTGGCCATCACGCTGTTCAGGCCGGGGGCATGGCAGGCCGCCTGACCGCCCGGGGCTCCGGCGCGCTGCCACGGCCCCGCATCAGCGTCATCGTCTGCGCGCACAACGAGGAGGCGCTGCTTCCCGGATGCCTGCATTCGCTGCTCGCCCAGCTGCGCCGGCCGGACGAGGTGCTCGTGATCAACAACGCCAGCACCGACGCCACGGGCGCGGTCGCCGCCGCGGTGCCAGGCATTCGCGTCGTCGACGAGCCGCGCAAGGGCCTGGTCGTGGCCCGGGAGCGCGGGCGGCTCGAGGCGCGTGGCGACCTGCTGGTGTACGTGGATGCCGACTGCCGTGCGCCCCTCGAGTGGCTCAGGCAGGTCGAGGAGTGCTTCGCCGGTACGCCTGGCCTGATCGCGATGTCCGGCACGTACCGCTTCTATGACTGGGACTGGTGGGGGCGCCTGTTGATTCGCGTGTACGACCTGACCGTCGCGCCCGCGACACACGCGCTGGTCAAGCACGTGCTCCGCATCGGCGTGGTGTTCTACGGCGGCAACTTCGCCGTGCGTCGAGAGGCGCTCGAACAGATCGGGGGCTTCGACACGCGCATCGAGTTCCACGGCGAGGACACCAACGTGGGGCGACGCCTGTTCCAGGTCGGCCGCGTGGACCTTCGCCCGCGGTGCTTCCTCTACACCTCGGCCCGCCGCTACAACGCCATGGGGAAGGTCGCCGTCTTCCGTCTCTACGTGCGGAACTTCCTCTCGGAAATTCTCCACCACCGGCCGCAGGACGTCGCGCACCAGGATGTCAGGGAGGTATGACGGTCGTCATAGGCAGGCCGCAGGGGCGGGCCTACGCTACGACTTGCGCGGGTGTGCATGGCCGATATGCCCTCACCTCACGGACGACCGCTGGCGCTCGACGAGCTCTGTGACTACGCCGCTGCTCGCCGGCATCACGAGCTCAGGCTCGACGTGCGGCGGGTCGCCGACCTGTTGAGAAAGCTCTCGGACGACGGCCCGCCTGCGCCGCAGGTCATCGAACAGTACGAGGACCTCGCCATCTTCCTCGAGCTGCACCTCGCCAAGGAAGAGAACATCCTGTTCCCCGCGCTGGTGGCGTTGGCCGAGGCCGCGCGGGCCGGCCAGCCCCGGCCGCCGCTGCCGTTCCCCAGCGTCCTCAATCCTGTGCGCCTGCTCGAGGTCGAGCACGCCCGCCTGCACGATCTGCTCGACCGCCTGCGCGCCGTGACCGCCGGACTCGCGCTGCCGGCGGATGCGGGCGAGCCCTGGCGGCGCGCCTACGAGGCCCTCGCCTCGCTGGATGCGGCGCTGGCGGAACACGTGCGGTTCGAAAACGAGGTGCTGTTCCCACAGGCCCTCGAAGTGGAGCGACAGCTGGGCTGAGGAAGGCACAAGGCGCCTTTTCTGCCTTCCTCACATATGATTCCCTCCGTGTCGAGCCAGCCCACAGAAGAGGTCCTGCGTCGCGTCCCGTTGTTTCGTCGATTGTCTCCGGCCGATCGGGCCCGGATCGGCGAGTGCGCGCGGCTGCGTCACTTCCCGCGCGGCGAGGAGATCTTCCGGGAAGGCGATCCCGGTGACGCCTTCCTCGTCATCGTCGAGGGCCGCGTGAAGATCTACAAGTCGACGGCGTCGGGGAAGCAGATCATCCTGGAGATTTTCAGCGCCGGCGATCCACTGGGCGCGGTGGCCGTCTACGAGGGCGCCCCGTTCCCCGCCTCGGCCCTCGCGCTCGAGGACACCACTTGCGTCCGCGTGGAGACCAGGGACTTCTACCGGCTGCTCGAGCAGCACCCGGCGCTCGTGCGCGGGCTGCTGTCGGGGCTCACCATCCGGATCGCCGAGCTCACGCGTCGCCTCGCCGAGCTCACCGGCGGGCGGGTGGAGACCCGCTTCGCGCGCCTGTTCCTGAAGCTCGCCGAGCGGATGGGGCGCGACGAACAGGGCGGAACCTTCGTCCCCATGCCCCTGCACCGCCAGGAGCTCGCGGATCTCACGGGCACGACCATCGAGACCTGCATTCGCATCATGTCGCGATGGGAGAGAGAGAACGTGGTGCACACCGGCAAGGACGGGTTCGTCATCCTCGACCGGGCCGAAATAGAGGCCGTCGCCGCGTCCTGACCCCGTAGCGACGGCGCGTCTATTGAGCGACTGGCGATTGCAGATTGAGCGATTTATCGGTTGATTGATGATTGGGGTATTGAGCGATTCATTGTTGATTGAGTGATTGAGTGATTGAGTGATTGAGTGATTGGGGAATGGGGGGATTGGGGGGATTGGGGGATTCGACGATCCCGGACCCCAAGACCCAAGACCCAAGACCCAAGACCCTAAAGATCCGC
>Ga0209706_10000054_pt1 | contig 52281 bp, 40 predicted proteins | sample PPLLaktember2015_6_FD_187263 | JGI IMG/M metagenome (GOLD analysis project Ga0209706, IMG submission 187263) | Freshwater sediment microbial communities from Prairie Pothole Lake near Jamestown, North Dakota, USA - PPLs Lake P8 Core (1) Depth... | ecosystem: Environmental > Aquatic > Freshwater...
GCAAAGGCGCAAAGAGCGCAACGGACGCAAAGGAAAGCGAATAGAAAACAGAGAAGGCGACTGAACAGTTGGCATTCGATCAAGCAAGACGATTGATCCATCTGCCCTGCCTCGGCAATATCTGCATCGAGCATTTCTCTGCGCTCTTTGCGTCCTCTGCGCCTTTGCGCTGGGTGTAAGGGTTAGGGTGTGCCGAAGGAGCGGCTGCGGTCGGCGGCGCGCTCCAAGGTCGCACGCTTCTCCTCGGCAGTCATTTCGAGCCAGTCGGCGATTTCCTGAAGGGTACGAAAGCAGCCGCGGCACAGTCCGCTGTCGGGGTCCAGCGCGCAGACCTTCACACAGGGCGAAGGGACGTGGTCGGGCGGGAGGCTCATGCTGGCTGCTTCGCGATCTCCCGCTTGCGCTTCGCCAGGATCGCCCGCCCGGCGCGGGAGTTCGTCGGACGGCCGAGCACCCCGCAGATGTACTCGGCCGCTTCCAGCAGACGATCCATGCTCACGCCAGTTTCGATGCCCAGTCCGTCGAGCAGATACAGCACGTCCTCGCTGGCCACGTTGCCGGTGGCGCCCGGAGAATAGGGGCATCCGCCCAGCCCGGCCACCGAGCTGTCGAAGCTCGCTACACCCATCTCGAGCGAAGCGAGGATGTTTGCGACCGCCTGACCGTATGTGTCGTGGTAGTGACCGCCGAGCTTCTCGACCGGGATGTGCGCCGCGACCGCCTCGATCATGCGCTGGGCCTTGCCGGGCGTTCCCGCGCCGATGGTGTCGCCCAGCGAAATCTCGTAGCAACCCATGGCCCATAGGCGCCTGGCGACGTCTGCGACGGCTCTCGGCGCCACCTCGCCCTCGTAGGGGCAGCCCAGCACGACGGAAATGTAACCGCGCACTTTGATACCGTTGTCCAGCGCGGTCTTGCAGACAGGTTCGAAGCGCTCGAAGGACTCCGCGATCGAGCAGTTCGTGTTGCGCTGTGAGAACGACTCGGTCGCCGCGCCGAAGACGGCGATCTCCTTCGCGCCTGCCGCCATGGCGCCTTCCAGCCCCTTCATGTTCGGCACCAGCACCGGATAGCTCACGCCCGGCCTGCGCCGGATGCGCGCCATCACCTCTGGCGCATCGGCCATCTGCGGCACCCATTTGGGCGACACGAAGCTGGTGGCTTCCACTGCCGGCAGCCCGGCATCGCTCAGGCGATCAACCAGCTCGACCTTCGCATCGGTGGAGACCACACCCGGCTCGTTCTGCAGCCCGTCGCGCGGCCCGACGTCGACCATCTTCACCCGCCTCGGCAACACTTGCATCGTACCCCCTCACCCCTGACCCTCTCCCGCGAGGGGAGAGGGGGTTTCCGTCTCGAACTGGATAAGCTGCTCGCCTTCCCTGACTTGATCGCCTCTTCCGAACAGCACCTCGGCCACGACACCTGCCACGGGCGCCGCAATCGTGTGCTCCATCTTCATCGCCTCGATGATCATGAGGGGCTGACCCTTGCCGACCTTCTGCCCGGCGCTCACCAGCACATCGACCACACTGCCGGGCATCGGTGCGGTGAGCCGCCCCCCGGCATCTTCATCGGCCACGGTCTCGAACTCCTTCAGCTCGAGGCGATGGCTAACGCCGAGGGCGAACACGGTCAGAGCATTGCCCGAGCGCACGACGCTGGCGTGCACGCGGGCCCCGTCGAGGTCCGCGACGAGGTTGCCGCCGTCGGCGCTCTCCGCGCGTGTCATCACCGACTGGGCGGGGAGATCCAGCAGGTACCCTGCCCTGCGGTAGTGCGCCGTCACCGCCACCTCGCGCTCGCCATCCTTGAAGGTGAAGGTGTGATGGTTGTCTTCGTTGAGACGCCAGCCGTCGCGAGCGTTCCAGGGGGACCACGGATCTCCGGAGGCTGCCGCAACCGCATCGGCTTGCGCGTCGATGCGGATCAGCTCCGCCAGCACCGCGAGCGCCAGGATCTGGTTGGAAGCCGGCTGCGTCTCGGGCAGCAGCTCGGCCTTGTAGCGGCCGATCAGACCAGTGTCCAGCAGCCCGGGCTCACGATGCGCCAGCGCGAAGGCGCGATGGGCGCAGACCGCCGACAGAAACGGCAGGTTGGTGGCAAGCCCGACGACCTGATACTGTCCCAGCGCGGCGCGCAGGCGCCGCAGAGCAGAGTCACGGTCGACGTCCCAGCAGATCAGCTTGGCGATCATGGGATCGTAGTACACACCGATCTCATCGCCTTCGCGCACGCCGCTGTCGATCCGCACGTGCGCAGACTCCAGCGGGACACGCAGGTGCTGGATGCGCCCGGCAGCGGGTAGGAAGTCGCGCGCAGGGTCCTCCGCGTAGATGCGCGCCTCGATCGCATGACCGTTGATGGCGAGCTGCTCCTGCGCAAGCGGCAGCGTCTCCCCGGAGGCGACGCGCAGCTGCCATTCCACCAGGTCGAGCCCGGTGATCAGCTCTGTCACAGGGTGCTCCACCTGGAGCCGGGTGTTCATCTCCATGAAGTAGAAGTCGTCGTGTTCGTCGGCGATGAACTCGACAGTGCCGGCGTTCACATACCCCACCGCGCGTGCGGCGGCCACCGCGGCCGAACCCATCTGGCGCCGCCTGGCGGCGGTGATCCCCGGCGCCGGCGCCTCTTCCAGCACCTTCTGATGGCGCCGTTGCACCGAGCAGTCGCGCTCGAACAGGTGCACGGCATTGCCGTGGGTGTCGGCGAATACCTGCATCTCGATGTGGCGCGGGCGCGTCAGGTACTTCTCGATCAGCACGCGATCGTCGCCGAAGGAAGCTGCCGCCTCGCGCTTGGCGGAAGCCAGCGCGTCCTTCAGCTGCGCGGCAGATTCCACGATGCGCATGCCCTTGCCGCCGCCTCCCGCGGAGGCTTTGATCAGCACAGGGTAGCCGATGCGGTCGGCCTCCCGCGCCAGCGTGTCGAGGTCCTGCGCCTCGCCGTGAAAGCCCGGCACCAGCGGGACCCCGGCTTTCTCCATGAGCTGCTTGGCCGCGCTCTTGGAGCCCATGGCGCGGATTGCGCTCGCCGGCGGACCGATGAAGACTACACCGGCCCGCTCGCAGGCCTGCGCGAAGTCGTCGTTCTCCGACAGGAAGCCATAGCCAGGATGCACGGCTTGTGCGCCGGTTCGCCTGGCCACCTCCAGAATGCGGTCGGCGCGTAGATAGCTTTCGCGCGCAGCAGCCGGGCCGATCAGATGCGCTTCGTCGCACACGCTCACGTGCAGCGCGCTGGCATCGGCCTCGGAATAGACCGCAACGGTGCGGATGCCCAGGCGCTTGCAGGTACGCGCGACGCGCACGGCGATCTCGCCCCGGTTGGCTATGAGGATCTTCTCGAACATTTAATGCCCTTGAACCGCCAAGGCGCCAAGGAAAGCGAAGCGAGGGCCTCGGGCATGCGCCAGCGCGCAAGGGTAGGACGCACAGGTCAAAACCGGATATGGCCGCGAAGACGCCAAGACGCCAAGAGAAGCCAGAACATACCGTGTCGACGCAACACGGGTGCGCCGTGTCAGATGTCTGACCGGCAAAGCAAGATCGCGGCCGCCACTTCGAACTCGAAGCGTTCTTCTTGGCGTCTTGGCGTCTTGGCGGCCCATCTGGGTTTTCTTGGCGTCCTTGGCGCCTTGGCGGTTCATTCTTTGGGTGTAGTCCAAGCCGGAGGCCGTTTCTCGAGGAAAGCAGCGATACCCTCCTTCCCCTCGGCGGTGACGCGGATGCGCGCGATGCGATCTGCCGTGTCCTCGACCAGCTTGCGGTCGATGGGGCGGTTGGTGACCGCGGCGATAAGATTCTTGGCGGCGGCCAGCGCCCTGGGACCGCCCTTCGACAGGTGGCCGACGATGCCGCGTATGGCCTCGTCGAGCCTGGCCTCTTCCACCGCCATGTGCACCAGGCCGATGCGCAGCGCCTCCTGCGCGTCGAAGCGCTCCGCAGTCAAGAAATAGCGCCGCGCCTGGCGCTCGCCGATGGCGGCAATCACGTAGGGGCTGATCACGGCGGGGATCAGCCCCAGCCGCACTTCCGACAAAGAAAACGACGCAGACATGCTCGCCACCGCGATGTCGCAAGCCGCCACCAGACCCACGCCGCCACCGTAGGCGGCGCCCTGCACACGCGCCACTGTGGGCTTGCTGAGCGCACTCAGAGTGTGCAGGAGGTCGGCAAGCGCCACCGCATCGCGCAGGTTCTCACCCTCGGAGAAGCCTGCCATGCGCTTCATCCAGTTCAGATCGGCACCCGCCGAGAAGCTCTTGCCGTTGGCGGCCAGCACGACCACACGGACGTCGGCAGTATGGTCCAGCTCCCGCAGCCTGGTCGTCAGCCCGACGATCAAGTGATCGTCGAAGGCGTTGTGCACCTCCGGCCGGTTGAGGGTGAGCGTGGCCACGGCCTGGCCATCGATGCTTAGCTGGATCGGATGCTCGCTGTCGTTTTGCATGCCTGCCTCGCTCATGAGCGTTTCGCCACCTCCTCGAGCATAACCTCGGTCGCGCCGCCGCCGATGGCCAGCACGCGTGCGTCGCGCGTCAGGCGCTCGACGGGGGTTTCGCGCATGTAGCCCATGCCTCCGTGGAACTGCTGGCAGGAGTACAGGACTTCGTTGGCCAGCTCCCCGGTCAGCGCCTTGAGCATCGACACCTCTTTCACGCAGTCGCGGCCCTGGGCCACCAGCCACGCGCAGTGATACATGAACGCGCGCGCCGCTTCGGTCTTGGCCTGCAGCATGGCCAGCCGCTGCCGGATCGCCTGCTTATCGTAGAGCGTTGCCCCGAAGGCCTTGCGAGTGCGCACATAGTCCAGCGTCAACGCCAGCGCCGTCATGCAGTGGCCCACGGCCATCGCCGCCAGCGCGATACGCTCGGTCTGGAAGTTCTTCATCACGGCGTAGAACCCGGCGTTCTCCTCGCCCAGCAGATTCTCCTCGGGGATCCTGCAATCGTCGAATACCAATTCGGCGGTATCCGAGCACAGCCAGCCGGTCTTCTTGAGCGCGCGGCCGACGCGAAACCCCGGCGTGCCTCTCTCCACGAGAAACATCGAGACCCCACGCGAGCCCTTGGCATCGGGGTCGGTGCGGGCCGCGATGATGTACAGGTCCGCATGCACGCCGTTGGTGATGAACATCTTGGCGCCATTCAGCGCCCAGCGGCCACCTTCCCGTCGCGCCCGCATGCGCAGGCCCGCCACGTCCGAGCCGGCGTCCGGCTCCGTGATTCCGACTGCCGTGATGATCTCGCCGCGGATGATACCCGGCAGATAGCGCTCCAGCTGCTCGCGGGTTCCCGCGTGAACCAGGTGCGGCGAGGCCATGTCGGTGTGGACGAGCACAGTAACCACGAAGCCACCGAAAGTCGAACGCGACAGGGCCTCAGCGAACACCAGCGAAGTCAGCGCGTCGGCTTCCGCGCCGCCATACTCCTGTGGGTAGGTGATCCCGAAGAGGCCCATCGCGCCCATCTTGCGTAGCACCTCGCGCGGTACCCAACCCTGCTCCTCCCAGCGCCCGCCGTTCGGCTCGACTTCCTTTGCAAGGAAGCGCGCCACCTGCTCGCGCAGGGCGAGGTGCTCGCTGGTGATGTAGACGCTCTCGGCGCTGCTGGACTGGCTGAGGTCCATGGCTCTAGGCCTGCATTTCTCACAAGGGCGCGAGGTTATGCGCGGGTATCGGGCGGCAGTTGCAGGCCCGGCGAAGCCAGGAGCGCGTGCTCGCGACGGTGGCCCTACCGGATCTGCCGGTTGATTGTCGGATCCCCTATTTTATCGTTCTCCGCAGGCACGAAGGGCTTTATCGCCACGATCGGGCCATAGCCAAGGCGTCGGGCCTCCCACCACGCCGTGCGGCGAGGTTCGCAGACGGGGTGAGTCCCGACACCTGTACGAGCGATCTCACTCGACACAGCGCATCGACCGGCGTCCGGACTGGACAACCGCGACCGGTGCGCCTGTAATGCGAGTTGCGCCGGGCGGATGGCTACCGGCGCACGATTCCACCTGTCGCGGGAAGAGACTATGTGCCAGCTTCGCGTCGTTGTTACCTTGGCCTGCCTGTCGGCGCTGATGTTCGCGCCTGCCGCATCGGCCCAGAAGGTTCGCCTCAACCTGGCCAGCGCTTTCCCCAGCAGCCTCACGCTGGTCGGCGAAGCCGCGCCGAAGTTCGCGCAGCGGGTGCTGCGTGCCTCGGGCGGGACACTCGAGTTCAAGTTCCATGAGCCGGGAGCCATCGTTCCACCGCTGGAAGCGATCCAGGCGGTCTCGCGTGGCTCGGTGGACGCTGCCTGGTCTCCCTCCGGCTTCTTCACCGGCACGGACTCGGCGTTCGCCATGTTCACCAGCATTCCCTTCGGCCCGGGGCTGGGCGAGTACCTGGCATGGATGCGCTACGGCGGCGGGATCGAGCTGATGAACGAGATGTTCGGCAAGCACGGGATCCACGCCGTCCCCTGCGCCATGACGCCCCCCGAAGCGTCCGGCTGGTTCCGCAAGGAGATCAAGTCGGTCAAGGACCTCAAGGGCCTGAAAATGCGCTTCTTCGGGTTCGGCGCGAAGGTCATGGACAAGCTGGGCGTATCCACCCAGCTGCTCGCCCCGGGCGATATCTTTCAGGCGTTGCAGCTGGGCACCATCGATCGATGCGACCGAGTTCGCCATGCCCTCCATGGACCAGAAGTTCGGCTTCTACCAGGCGGCGAAGTACTATTACTTCCCGGGCTGGCACCAGCAGACATCCCTGTTGGTGCTGAGCGTCAACCAGAAAAGATGGGACTCGCTTTCCGATCAGCACAAGGCGGTCATCGAACTGGCCTGCGGCGACATGATCCAGGACATGATCGCCGAGGGCGAGGCCACGCAGTGGAAGGCGATGAAGGAGATGCGCGACAAGCACGGAGTGAAGATCATGCGCTGGCCGCCCGAGATCATGCAGGCCATGGAGAAAGCCTGGAACGAGGTGGTCGCCGAGGAGTCGGCCAAGAACCCCAATTTCAAACGGATCTACGAGTCCTACTCGAAGTTCCGCGCCGACTACGCCCTGTGGCGGGAGCACGGCTATCTGCAATAGCCCTGACTAGAAGTCCGAGTCCATGTCCCGGGCTCCCCTTAAGATGCCCGGCGTGCGCGCGTGATGGAACTCGTGATGGCAGCGAACCCCACACCGCCCCGCCAGCTGCGCTGGCACCCCGCCTCGTGAGAGGCGGAGAGAGAGAATACTCCCCTCCTGCCCGAGGAGGGGTGGCACGCGCAGCGTGACGGGGTGGTGGGAGCCTGCCCGAGGAGGGGTGGCACGCGCAGCGTGAGGGGGTGGTGGGAGCCTGCCCGAGGAGGGAAGTGACGCCCGCTACATCCTGAACACGCCGAACGTGGTCGGCTCGATCGGCGCGTTCAAGCTGGCGGAGATGCTCAGGCCCAGCACGCGCCGGGTGTCCGCGGGATCGATCACACCGTCGTCCCACAGCCGCGCGCTGGCGTAGTACGGATGTCCCTGGTGCTCGTACTGCTGGCGGATCGGCGCTTTGAAGGCCTCCTCGTCTTCCCTGCTCCAGGACTTGCCTGCCTTCTCCAGACCCTCGCGCCGGACGGTAGCCAGCACGCTGGCGGCCTGCTCGCCGCCCATCACCGAGATGCGCGCGTTGGGCCACATGAACAGGAAACGCGGCGAGTACGCGCGCCCACACATGCCGTAGTTGCCGGCGCCGAAGCTGCCACCGACGATGACGGTGAACTTCGGCACCTTCGAGGTCGCCACCGCGGTGACCATCTTCGCGCCGTCTTTGGCGATGCCGCGCGCCTCGTACTTCTTGCCCACCATGAAGCCGGTGATGTTCTGCAGGAATACGAGGGGAATGCCGCGCTGGCTGCACAGTTCGATAAAGTGCGCGCCCTTGAGTGCCGATTCGGAGAACAGGATCCCGTTGTTGGCCACGATGCCTACGGGATAGCCGTAGATGTGCGCGAAGCCGGTGACCAGGGTCGTGCCGTAGAGGGGCTTGAACTCGTCCAGCTCGCTGCCATCGACCACGCGGGCGATGATCTCGCGCACGTCGAAGGGCTTGCGCGGATCGGTCGGGATGACCCCGTGCAGCTCCGACGGATCGAACGCGGGCTCGCGCGGCTCGCGCATCGAGAGTCCGATCTGTTTGTTTCGATTCAGGTGCGAGACGATTCGGCGGGCGATCTGCAGCGCATGCACGTCGTTCAGCGCGTAATGGTCGGCCACACCCGAGGTGCGTGCATGCACGTCGGCGCCGCCCAGTTCCTCGGCGGTGACGATCTCGCCGGTGGCCGCCCGCACCAGCGGCGGGCCGCCCAGGAAGATGGTGCCCTGGTTCTTGACGATAATGGACTCGTCGGACATGGCCGGCACGTACGCCCCGCCTGCTGTGCACGAGCCCATCACCACCGCAATCTGCGGGATGCCCACGGCCGACATGTTGGCCTGGTTGAAGAAGATGCGGCCGAAGTGCTCGCGGTCGGGGAACACGTCGTCCTGGTTGGGCAGGTTCGCCCCGCCCGAATCGACCAGGTATATGCAGGGCAAGCGGTTCTGCTGCGCGATCTCCTGCGCCCGCAGGTGTTTCTTCACGGTAACTGGATAGTAGGTGCCGCCCTTCACCGTGGCGTCGTTCACGACCACCATGCACTCGCGCCCGCTGATCCGCCCGATCCCCGTGATGATGCCGGCGGAGGGGACCTGGTTGTCGTACATATTCCAGGCGGCGAGCTGCGACAGCTCGAGGAACGGCGAACCGACGTCCAGCAGATTGCGCACCCGCTCGCGCGGCAGCAGTTTGCCGCGCGCCACGTGCTTCTCCCGCGCGGCTTGGCCACCGCCCTGGCTGATGGTTTCGACCTTCTCGCGCAGGTCCGCTGCCAGCGCGGCCATGGCAGTGGCGCTGGCCTGGAACTCGGGTGCGGGTGAGCGTGGGTTGAGGTTGGAACGGATCTGGGTCATGGTTGCGGCTGACTACATCTCAACGCAAAGGCGCGAAGGACGCAACGAACGCAAAGAAAACCCTCAACATGATCGGTTAGGTTCGATGGCAGCCCAGATGCAAGGTCGTCGATTGCTTAGCCGCGGAGTGTCTTTGGGGAACGGACGCGCTGGAAGGGTCGCGCGCGGAGGCTACCCCACACCCCTACCCGTCGCGACGAGTGTACTCAAGCTTCCTTTGCGTCCCTTGCGTCCTTCGCACCTTTGCGTTGAGATGTACCACGCTAGTGAGGAGGCTTGTGCGGCCGCTCGGCAACCGGCCCGCCCGCCTTCTTCCAAGCACTGAAGCCGCCCTCGAAATGGCACACCGGCGCGAGCCCCATCTCCTGCACCGCCGCAGTGGCCAGCGACGAGCGCCATGCCGAGGCGCAGTAGAAGACGAACTCCTTGCCGCTGCCGAAGATGTCCTTGTAGTAGGGGCTGGCAGGATCGACCCAGAACTCGAGCATCCCGCGCGGCGCATGGAAAGCGCCCGGGACCATCCCCTCGCGTTCCAGCTCACGGACGTCGCGAAGGTCGACGAACACGACGTTCGGATCACCGTGCTTCTTCATCGCCTCTTCGACGCTGATGGTGCGGATCTTCTGGCGGGCTTCCTCCACCAGTTGCTTGCTGCCTTTCGTGATCGGCATGGTGCGGCTCCGGGTTGGGTCCTTGCTGACCCGTATTATGCCGTCTCCGGCGTGAGCCATTTCTCCAGGGCCGGCGGCCGGTAGCGCTGCATCGCCGCCAGCAGCTGCTCCGGGTCGTCCTCGGTGATCACGAGCTCCCGGTGGCGGGGCTTGAGGAAACCTTCGCTCTGCGCGTGGTCGAACAGCGCCAGCAGCGGTGCGTAGTAGCCCTTGACGTTGAGCAGCCCACAGGGCTTTTCATGCAGGCCGAGCTGCCCCCAGGTGAGGATCTCACAGAATTCCTCGAAGGTGCCGAAGCCTCCGGGCAGGGCGATGAAGCCGTCCGAGAGGTCGGCCATGCATTGCTTGCGCTCGTGCATGGTGCTCGTGACGATCAGCTCGGTGAGCCCGTCGTAGGCCAGCTCCTTGCGCTTCAGTCCCTCGGGAATCACTCCGATCGCGTCACCCCCCGCCGCGAGGGCGGCCTCGGCCACAGCACCCATCAATCCGACGTGGCCCCCGCCGAACACCAGCGTGATCTCGCGCTGCGCCAGCAACCGCCCCACTGCGCGCGCGGCGTCGCGGTACACCGGGTCGTCACCGCCGCTCGAACCGCAGAAGACGCACACGCGCTCGAACCGACGGGAACGTGGGTGTTCTTCCATCGGCTCTCGCGCCTCGTGCCTCGCGCCTCGTCTCTTGACTCAGAACCCGCCCTGCGCGAGCCAGCGGTCGATCTGATCGAAGCGGTCCACGCCCCAGAAGGGCTCGTCGTCGACGAACACGAAGGGTGAGCCGAAGACACCCCGCTCGATTGCGGAATCCACCTCCGATTTGAGCTTTTCCTTTACAGCAGGATCGTTGAGCGCAGCTGCCAAGGCGTTGCCATCGATTCCGAGTCTGGCTGCCACCGCTACGGTGTCGGAGGGGTTGGAGATGTTCACGTCCTCCTGAAAATACGCCTTGTACAGCGCCTGGGCGAGGGCCTTGGCCTTCGCCGGATCCTGTGCCTGGACCCAGTAATAGGCCCGTGCGGGAGCCTGGGTGGAGATGGGAAACACGCTCGGATGCCGATATGGAATGCCGTAGAAGCGGGCGCAGCGCAGCACGTCATGCTTTGCATAGTCGCCCTTCAATGGCACCGACGGCAGCGGCGGCAGGCCCGTGACCTTGAACACTGCGCCCAGCAGGATCGGCTTCCAGACCACGTCGCGACCGTGCTTCGCCGCCAGTTCGTCGATGCGGTGGCTGCCGAGATAGCCGTAGGTCGAGGAGAAGTCGAAGTAGAACTCGATTGGACTGGCCATTGCTAGCTCTCAGGAGAAGCGAACCACGGAGGACACGGTGGACAGGGAGGAAAGGCGCTCATTGAAGGGGTGCCCGGTAATATCCGCGCAGGTAGTGAGCCATGCGGACGCGCCCGGCCCAGCCCTCCGTGCGGGTCGTTTGCATTGTCAGCAAATAGCCGAAATTGCTCTTCCTCCGTGTCCACCGTGTCCTCCGTGGTTCAGATTGCGCTCAGGTTCGCCCCGGGGGATAGGTGTCCCGCGCTCCACGTGAACTGACGGCCGCGCCGTGACGCCGCGCAGTCACCTCGATCTCGACCTTGATCTCCGGCGTCACCAGTGCGCACACCAGCGCCGTGGCCGCGGGCCGTGCGTTCTTGAAGTACTCGCCGAAGATCGGCCCGACCTTTTCGAAGTACGACTGGTCGGTCAAGTAATAGTGAACACGCACGACATCGTCCAGCGTACAGCCCGCCTGCGCCAGCGCAGCCGAGAGATTAGCGAAGGTCTGGCGTGTCTGCGCCTCCAGGTCGGGCGAGATGGTCATCGTCGTGTAGTCGTAGCCGGTGGTGCCGGAGACAAATACCCAGTCGCCGTCTACTACTGCACGGCTGAAGCCGGCGAGCTTCTCGAAGCTCGAGCCGGAGGAGATCAGTTTTCGTTCGCTCATTGCCTAACCCTTACCTCTCACCACGAAGACACGAAGACACGAAGAAGACCAACCCTGTCTGAAGGCTCGGCAGCAAGGGCTAGGTGACGAAGCCGTGCTGCTTTGTTCCTCACGTTTTCTTTCCTCGTGTGTTCGTGGTTAGCGGTTGCCCTTCGGTGGAAACGCGACGCCGTTCAGCTTCGCCTGCGCCTGCACCAGCGACGCGACCAGATGCTGCGGCTCGCCGAAGCCGAGATTCATCGCATTGAGCATGGTCTGCATGGTCGCTGCGCTCATGGGCCCGGAAATCCCGCTTTCCGCGGCAAGCTGGGTGTAGTAGCGCACGTCCTTGGCGGCGTTGGCAAGTGCGAACTTCATCCGAGTGAAATCCCCCTCTACCGCCCCGCCGGCCATCATCTGGAAGATGCCCGAGTTGGCCGCGCCCTGGCTCACGAGCTCGAAGTACTTCCTCGGGTCCACCCCCAGCTTGGCGCAGGCAGTCAGGGCCTCGGCGGTGAGCGCCATCAGGCCGATCGCCATGCAGTTGTTGATGAGCTTGATCTTGTGGCCGGCACTCACTCCACCCACGTGGAAGATATTCTCGCAGAAGGCTTTCAAGACGGGCTCGATCTCCTTGAAGGCAGCCTCGTCGCAGCCGACCATCGTGTTGAGGCGCCCCTGCTCCGCCTCCACCGGCGTGCGGGTGAGCGGCGCGTCGACGAAGCGCACGCCCTTGCCTTCGAGATCCCCCGCAATCTTCAACGTCGACAGCGGCTCGCTGGTCGAGGTGTCCACCACGATCTGGCCTCTGCGGCAGGAATCGAGAATGCCGCCCTTGCGGTAGACCAGGTCCTCGACCTGGGGCGAGCCCGTGACGCAGAGGAACACGATGTCCGAGCCGCCGACCAGCTCGGCGACGTCCTTCACCTCCTTCGCGCCGCGCTTGACCAGGTCCTCGACGGGCTGACGGTTCCGGTGACCCAGGACCGTCAGCGGAGAGCCCTTCTCGACGAGATTCTTCGCCATCCCATGGCCCATCAGGCCCACGCCTACGAAACCAATCCGCTTGCTCATGACTTACTCCCTACACAATAACCGCAGAGGCGCGGAGGCGCAGAGGTCCGCTGAGACGAGATGAGCTCCACGCCAAGAGTGACCGGACGAACGTTGGTACCAAGGCAACAGATGCAAGCGCCACCTTCTCAAACTGTCCACTGAGTCGCACTAACGCAGTCAACCTTCCTCACGCCTCCGCGCTGCTCCCAGCAGGATTTCTCTGCGGTCCAAGCCTCCGCGCGTTCAGCCCTCGACAAGCTCGACGGCGACCGCCGTCGCTTCTCCGCCGCCGATGCACAGCGATGCAACCCCGCGCTTCAGCCCGTACTTCTTCAGCGCGCCCAGCAACGTCACCATGATGCGCGCGCCGGACGCGCCGATCGGGTGCCCCAGGGCGCAGGCGCCGCCATGCACGTTCACCTGCTCGTGCGGCAGACCGTGCTCTTTCATCGCCGCCATGGTCACGACCGCGAAAGCTTCGTTGATCTCATAGAGATCGACGTCCTTCGCACTCCAGCCGGTCCGTTCGAACAGCTTGCGGATGGCGCCCACGGGCGCGGTGGTAAACCAGCCCGGCTCCTGGGCATGGGTGCTGTGGCCGACGATCGTGGCGATCGGCGCCAGGCCGCGCTTCTCTGCCTCGGGACGGCGCATGAGCACCATGGCGGCGGCGCCATCGGAGATCGAACTGGAGTTCGCCGCGGTCACCGTGCCGTCCTTCCGGAATGCGGGTTTGAGTTGCGGAATCTTCTCGAAGTTGGCCTTGAAGGGTTGCTCGTCCTTGTCCAGGAAGCGGTCGCCCGTGCCGGACTTCAGCGCCACGTGAGCGGTCTCCCACGAAAACCAGCCCTCGTTGTTGGCCTTCTGCGCTCGCTGCAAGGAAGCGATGGCGAACTTGTCCTGCTCCGCGCGGGTGAAGGCGTACTTGGACGCACACTCCTCGGCGAAGGTCCCCATCAGGCGGCCCTTGTCGTAGGCGTCCTCGAGGCCATCCAGGAACATGTGGTCGAGCACCTGCTGATGACCCATGCGATAGCCGGCGCGCGCTTTAGGCAGGAGGTAGGGCGCATTCGTCATGCTCTCCATGCCGCCAGCCACCATGATGCGATTGGTGCCGGCGAGCAGGAGGTCGTTGGCCAGCATGGCGGCCTTCATCCCGGAGCCGCACATCTTGTTCACGGTCGTGCAGCCGGTTGCGAACGGCAACCCGGCGCCGAGGCTCGCCTGCCGCGCCGGCGCCTGGCCTTGGCCGGCCGGCAGCACACAGCCCATGATGACCTCTTCGACCTCCTCCGGCTTGATGCCGGCGCGCTCCACTGCTGCACGAATCGCCACCGCGCCCAGCTCCGCCGCCGCGAAGTCCCTCAGCTCCCCTTGGAATGCTCCCATGGGCGTGCGCGCTGCGCCTACTATCACTACCGGGCCTTGCTGGCTCATTGCTGCCCCCTCCTAGCGAAAAGATGAACCACGGAGGACACGGTGGACGCGGAGGAAAAAACACGGAAGGCCCGGGGCAAGATGCCTTCATCGCTCTCTACCCGGTGCCGGGTAGAGAGAACGTCGATGCCTGCTCGGGTTACAGTCGACGTGCCGATCCGCCCGTTGGCGTGTGTCTCTCGAGCTGTGACTCCCTCCGTGTCCTCCGTGTCCTCCGTGGTTCAGCTCTTGAAGTTGTCCGGAAACCTCAGTCAAGAGAAGCGCCGCGCGAAGCGCGCCGATTCCGGATACGGAAACACATCCGCGATCTGCCCCTGCGCCACCGTCTCCTTCACCTCGTTCCAGTAGTCCGGCGACAGCAGGTCTGCGTGCAAGGCCAGGAACACGTCGCGGGTCTTCTTGCCCGACAGGAGAAACGGCCCGAACTCCTCGGGGAACACGTCGTTGGGCGCCACAGAATACCAAGGTTCCGCGGCGAGCTCGTCCTCGGGTGTGCGCGGCGGCGGGATGCGGCGGAAGTTGGTCTCCGTCATGTAGGTAATCTCGTCGTAGTCGTAGAACACCACACGCCCGCCGCGGGTCACGCCGAAGTTCTTGAACAACATGTCGCCGGGGAAGATGTTGACCGACGCCAGCTCTTTGATCGCCTTGCCGTAGTCCCGCACCGCCGCCTCGACCTGCGGAGCGGGCGCCTGGTCGAGATACAGATTCAGCGGCGTCATGCGCCGCTCGATGTAGAGGTGCTTGAGCACAATGGTGTCGGCGTCCTCCTCGAACAGCGAGGCCGCCTCGCGCTTGAGCTCCGCCACCAGTTCCGGGGTGAACCGCGCGCGCGGGAAGGCCACGTCCGTGTACTCCAGGGTGTCGGCCATGCGTCCCACACGGTCGTGGCGCTTCACCAGCATGTACTTGTCCTTGACCGTCTGCCGGTCGATGTTCTTGGACGGCGCAATTGTGTCGCGGATGACCTTGAACACGTACGGGTAGGAAGGCAGCGTGAAAACGATCATCACCAACCCGCGGATTCCCGGCGCCAGCACGAAGTCGTCGGTGGAGTGCTTCAGGTGATGCAGGAAGTCGCGGTAGAAAAGAGTCTTGCCATGCTTCTGCAGACCGAGTGCGGTATACAGCTCGGCCCGGGGCTTGCCCGGCAGCAGGCTCGCGAGGAACTCCACATAGGCCGAGGGCACCTCCATGTCCACCATCATGTAGGCGCGGTTGAAGGCGAACAGGACGGCGATCTCCCGCGGGTCGAGCAGAATGGCATCCAGGCACAGGCTGCGGCCCTCCCCCTCGTGCACGACCGGCACCGCGAAGGGCTGCTCGAGGTTGCCGTTGATGATCTTGCCGATCAGATAGGCGCGCCGGTTGCGGAAGAAGAGCGAGGTGAGGACCTGGATCTGATGGTTCGCCTCCAGCCGGATGCGCCGCGGAAGCTGGGCGCGTACCGCTCGCAGCACGAACCGCAGGTCACGATCGAGGTCTGCGAAAGGCAGGTGTAGGTCCAGGTCGTGCAGTATCTGCCGGAGGACGGTGCGCAGCCCGTTCTGCAATGGGTAGTAGCTACGGTACGATGGCGGGTCTCCCTCGAGATACTCCGTGGACACCGCCGGCCGCACGAACATGAAGTCGTTGTGATAGTACGTGCGGTGCAGGATCTTGCAGCTCACCGTGTTGAAGAAGGTTTCGGCGAGCTCGGGCTGGCGATGATTGGTGAGCAGCCCCACGTACTGCAGCTTGATGTCCTGCCACAGCGCGTCGGGTAGGGATTCGGTCTCGAACTCCGTTTGCAGTCTCTCGACCGTTTCGCGCACGCGCTCGTCGTAGTACAGGATGCGCTCGGCGTGTGCACGCCGCACCGCCGCCCAGTCGGCGCTCTCGAAGCGCTGCTTGGCCTCGCGGCTGGATTGCCGGAACAGCCGGTAGTGCTTGTTGAAGCCCTCCAGCAGGGCACGCGCGATAGCCAGGGCCAGGTCGCCGCGCAGGTCGGAGCTGGTTACTTGCATGTCTGAAAGACGCCTTCGGACCTTTGGATCCGCTGCGACGCTTCGGGCCCCGATCCGATCCGGTGCCAGCCGCATCCGACAAGATGATAGCGCAGGTTCCCACCCTCCTCTGTGCGGCGGTGCTTCAGGCCGCCGTTTCGTCGAGATGGTGACGCAATCCGTCGATGGCGAGCTTCATCCCCAAAGCCATCGGCAAAATCGACGTCCGGGCCTGCGCTTCTCAGCACCCTGTTAGGGGGCAGCAGCCCCGACCTGCAGCACCAGTGGGCGCTGCCCCCCAGTGCCGTCCGCTGCCCAGCCAACCAGGTAGGCGCGCCCCGAGTTGTCGCGACTGATCGACCCGTAGAGCAGAACCTTCTCGAGATCACCCAATGGGAGAGGGTAGGCAGCGGAGATCCGCGAGCGCAGCTCGAACACTACCCACTCGAAGCGGCCCCCGCGAGAAGTCACACCTGCGATCATGCTGCTTCTATTCAGAGAGAACAGCGACGGCGCATACGCCTCGCCAGCCGGGTGAAACCAGCCGACCGGGGTGACTGTGGCCGGCCCCGCCCCTTTTGGCTCTATCAGATACAGATAGCCGATATGGGTGGTGAACAGGACGCGGCCGTCGGCCAGGAATGTGAGGCCAACGATGCCGTGGTTCGCACGCGCGGATCCCTTGCCAAGGTAGAACTCGAGTGGTGTGGCCGCAATCTCCCGAAGATCGGTGTCGTACTCGACGAGTTGAACAGTCGCGCCTCGGTCCGACGAGCTGCCCAATCTGGGCACGTAAGCGTGCCCGCGTGCATCGACCAGAAGGTTGCGCGACACATGGCCGCCGGCGGCACCGACGACCGTGCGTCGCAACGCGCGGGTCGACGTATCGAGCTGGTACAGAACGTGGTTCCAATACCCGAGGGCATATAGGTAACGCCCGACGCCGTTGACCGCGACCAGGCCTTCGGGGACCGTGGACAAGTGCTCCCAACGCTTGCTGGTCGGGTCGATTCGCCAGATGTGTCCACCCCAACGCGGAAGTACCCCGCCATCGGGGCTCTCCCCTTCCTCGTCCGTCGAAGCGAAGTAGAGCCAGCCGTCGTCGGCCGTAATGATCTTCGAGTGGATCTTGATCTGACCCTCCCCCTCGCGGTACACCCCAACGGCTTTGAGCTGATCGACTACAGCGCCTCGATTGTGCCAGGTGTCTGCGCCCGGATCGTACTCGAGCAGATGTGCGCTCATCCCAGACGAGTGCGCCGACACCCCCACCCAGATGTGTCCCGCAGGGTCGCGTCCCGTTGCTCCCCAGACACTGGTGGCGTCTGACGGGCGTGGTACTTGAAGCTCCCGCACTTGCGGCGCCCGGAACAGATCCTTGGGCGACGGACCGTACAAGCTACCGGTGAGTTGCTCGTAGCTGAGCGCGGCCACCCCGGCCTCGCCGGGCAAGGGGGGGCCGTCAGACCAGAACACGATGGCGGTTGCGGCACCGGCAAGGAGCACGATGCCCGTTTTCAGCCCTGTCGAACGCATCCCCACACGCCCTCCCACCGGTATCCTTGAGTCTTCGCGGTTTATGACCATCCTAAAGGCCGGATCGGGTCTCTGACAACAAATCGTGATTTTTTGTGGTGGCCCGGCCGTGTTGCCCGCGGTGAGTTCCTTTTCCTGGGATGACCGCATCGTTCCCTGTGCGCGGTCGGGCGTGCGGAGGCTGCAGCCCGGATTCATCCGAACATTCTGAACGCTTTGCTCTTGACGATGCCGGCTTGACTGCGGCCGCGCAGCTCGCCGCAAGCGCTCGCTGCTCCAGACTCGAGTCGGCTTCCCTCGCTCCGACTTGTGCGTCTGATCCAAGAGACCGTCAACGATTTGTCATAAGCGGCTAATAGCGCACCGACTGAGGGTAGGCGACCTAGCTCATGTCGGCACGGCTCTACGGCGTCTTTATCCCCATCCGCATTTCCCTGCTACTCTGGTAGCCTTCACTCAGGTGTCCCCGAAGGAGGCGATGAATGCCAGGAGCCGCAGCTTCCACTGCCAAGACCCGCATCTTCCACGAACTGGATTTCGACAAGCCCGGCAAGCAGATCGGCTATCTGCGCGTGCCCCAGTCTCGGGATGGCGGCGCCTGGTCCACGATCGAGATCCCGATCGCCGTGGTAAACGGGAGCAAGGGCCCGGGCGTCTTGTTTACCGGCGGGGTCCACGGCGACGAGTACGAGGCGCAGATCGCCATCTCACGGTTGGCCCGGCGCCTCGATCCGCAGAGCGTGCGTGGCCGCATCATCATGCTGCCGGCGGTCGATCTTCCGGCTGCGCTCGCTGGACGTCGCATGTGCCCGATCGACGGGCGCGATTTCAACCGCTGTCTGCCCGGCGATCCGCGCGGCAGTTTCTGTCAGATGCTCGCGCACTTCGTCGACAGCGTGATTCTGCCGCGGGTCGAGATCCTGGTCGATGTGCATGCCGCCGGTAACTCGATGGAGGCGGCGCTAAGCTCGACCATGCACTACGTGGACGACCCGGAGATCGTGCGCAAAACCCGGGAACTGGCCGAGAACTTCGCCGCCCCCTACAACGTCGTGTTCTGGGGTGTGGACGAGGGCGGAACGATGGCATCGGCCGCCGAGACTCGCGGCGTGCTCGCCATCTCCAGCGAGCTGGGCGGCTATGGGCGCGTCAGCGTCGAAGGCGTGCGCGTCGCTGAGCGCGGACTCGACAACGTGCTCAAGTGGATGGGCATGGTCGAAGGCAAGCCTGACACTTCACAGCGCGACGGCAGCCGCGGGACCCGGCATATGGAAGTGCGCGACCAGACGGCGTACGTGTTCGCGCCCAGCGATGGCTTGTTCGAGCCGCTGCGTCTGGCGGGAGATCAGGTGCGCGCGGGCGAGCTGGCCGGCTACCTGCACTTCATCGAAGAGTGGGCGCGCCCGCCGCTGCCGATCGAGTACCGCAGCGACGGCTATATCTGGATGGCGCCCGGCTCCGGCCGGGTACGCAAGGGCGACGTCGTGAATGTGATCATGCGGCCGCACTCGGCCGGGTAAACGCGGCTCGACCGGCGCCCCGCGCAGGTTAGTCTCCGCCGAATCGGGGCCTGCATCATCGCTCTATTTCGTTTCCTCGAAGAGCTCGCGTCCGATCAACCACCGGCGTATCTCTGAGGTTCCGGCCCCGATTTCGTACAGCTTCGCATCGCGCCACAGCCGCCCAGTCGGATACTCGTTGATGTAGCCGTTGCCCCCCAGAGCCTGGATCGCTTCACCTGCTATCCAGGTGGCTTTCTCGGCGGCGAACAGCACCGCGCCGGCGGCATCTTTGCGCAGCGCACGCACCGCGTCGGGAGTCTTGGCGGTATCGCACGCACGGCCCACCGCATAAACATACGCCTTGCAAGCGGTCATGGTGCTGTACATGTCGGCGAGCTTGCCCTGCATGAGCTGGAACTCGCCGATGGGCTGGCCGAACTGCACGCGCTCGTGCACGTAGGGCAACACCACGTCCATGCATGCCTGCATGACCCCTAACGGACCGCCCGCGAGCACGGCACGCTCGAAGTCCAGGCCGCTCATCAGCACGTTCACGCCCTTGCCCACCTGACCCAGCACGTTCTCCTCGGGGACTTCGCAGTCCTGGAATACCAACTCGCAGGTGTTGGAGCCGCGCATGCCCAGCTTGTCCAGCTTCTGCGCGGTGGAGAAGCCTTTGAAGCCCTTTTCGATCAGGAAAGCGGTGATGCCGCGCGGCCCGGCGGTAACGTCGGTCTTGGCATAGACCACCAGGGTGTCCGCATCCGGGCCGTTGGTGATCCACATCTTGTTGCCGTTGAGGACGTAGCCGTCGCCTTTCTTGTCGGCGCGCAGCCTCATGCTCACGACGTCGGACCCCGAGTTGGGCTCGCTCATGGCGAGCGCCCCCACGTGCTCGCCGGAGATGAGCTTGGGCAGGTATTTGCGCTTCTGGGCCTCGCTGCCGTTGCGGCGGATCTGGTTCACGCACAGGTTGGAATGGGCACCGTAGGACAGGCCGACCGACGCCGAGGCCCGGCTGATCTCCTCGACAGCGACGATATGGGCCAGGTAGCCCATGGCCACGCCCCCGTATTCCTCTTCGACGGTGATGCCGAGCAGCCCCAGTTCACCGAGCTTGCGCCACAGGTCCATGGGAAAGGTATTGCTGCTGTCGATCTCGGCGGCTCTGGGGGCGATCTCGCCCGCAGCGAAGCTTTGCACCGTCTCGCGCAGCATGTCCAGGGTCTCGCCCAGGCCGAAATCCAGGCCGGGGAAGCGGGTAAGCATCTTGGCGTCGGCGGGGTTCATGGCAGGTTCTCAAACGAACGAGTGGAAGTCTCAATGTTAGCCCATTCGGGCCGATACTCCGGATTGGAAGCCCGTCAAGGCCTGTCTATGTAGGCGTCATCGCACCGACCACCGAAGGAGGTCTCATGCAGCAGACCGCCAACCCCTACCGCACGCCGGCGGCCCCCGTGGCCGACCAAGGTCCCGAGCAGTTCTCCGAAGTCAAGGTTCTATCCCCGAGCGGCCGCCTCGGGCGGGTGCGCTACATCGGCTACTCCGTCGGGCTGACCCTGGTGTTCTACGCCATCATCGCCCTCGGCGCAGGCCTCGGGGCCGCCCTTGACGTCGAGCTCCTCGGCGCCGTCATCGCCGTAGCAGGCGTAATCGGCATGTTGATCGTCGGCATCCTGCTGACCATCCAGCGCTGCCATGATTTCGACGTATCGGGGTGGCTGTCCCTGCTCCTCATCGTACCCATCGCGCCGCTTGTGTTCTGGATCATTCCCGGGACCAAGGGTCCGAATCGCTTCGGCAACCCAACCCCGCCGAACTCGACGGGGGTCGTGGTGCTCGCCCTGATCCTCCCGATACTGTTCTTCGTGGGAATCATCGCCGCTATCGCGATCCCGGCCTACCAGGACTACGTACAGCGGGCCCGCATGACCGAGGACTTGCGGCAGCAGGAACAGCTGCCAGACGAAGCCATGGAGGAAGCGGGTGCTGGGGACGGCCTGGACGAGGGCTCCGGCGATGAGCCCGCCCAGGCTGCAGCAGACCAGCCCGCCGAGAGCGACTAGGGGACGCAAGCGCCGGGTTCGAAGGACCCCTCACCCCACTCTCTCCCGCAAGGGGAGAGGCAGCACCGTCGGTACGAGTCGTAGTTGCGGCACGTAGCAGCGCGCGTCGGATGCACTGCACTGCGCCGGGCGCCCGGATCGGCTAACATACGCTGCTCATCAGCACCGGCCGGCGACCCTGCCGGACGCGTCCCCACCCGACCAATGAACAATCCATCCGCTGCGCTCGCCCAGCTCACTCCTCCTGCGGCCGCACCCCTGCACTTCCCGTTCGAACAGGTGCCGCAACCGGGCACGACGCTGGAGGTGGCGCCTGGGGTCTACTGGCTGCGCATGCCGCTGCCGTTTGCGTTGAACCACATCAACCTCTGGCTGTTGCGGGACGAAGGCGGCTGGACCATGGTGGACTGCGGCCTGAGCTCGCAGACCACGCGCGGTCTGTGGGAGGAGATCTTCGCCTGGGCGCTGCCCCAGGGTCCAATCCGGCGGCTCATCGTCACGCACTATCACCCCGATCATTTCGGTCTGGCCGGATGGCTCACGCAGCGGTTCGGCATCGAGCTGTGGATGAGCGAGGGCGAGTACCTTACTGGCCGCGCCTTCTTGCTGGGTCTGCCGGGCTACGGCACGCCCAGCGGCGCCGAGCTTTTCGCCGCGCACGGGCTGGACCCGGCGCAGGTCGCACACCAGCGCACGCGAGGGAACACGTATGCGCTGGGCGTAGGCGAACCCCCGGGAGTGTTCCGCCGCATGATGGACGGCGACCTGATCCGCATCGACGGGCACGATTGGCAGGTCATGATGGGCTACGGCCATGCACCCGAGCACGCAGCGCTGTACTGCGCAGAGCTGGGCGTGCTCATTTCGGGCGACATGGTCCTGCCCAAGATCAGCACCAATGTGAGCGTATGGGCCTCGGAGCCGAACGGCGATCCGCTCAAGCTGTTCCTGGACTCGGTGAACCGCTATGCCCGCCTGCCCGCGGGGACGCGCGTGCTGCCCTCTCACGGGCCGGTGTTCCATGGCCTGCAGCAGCGCGCCCGCCAGCTCCACGAGCATCACGAGCAGCGCCTCCAGGCTCTGCTCGAGGCGTGCGCCCGTCCGGTGACCGCCGCGCAGGTGCTGCCGGTACTGTTCCAGCGCGAGCTCGACGCCCATCAAATGATGTTCGCCATGGGCGAAGCGATCGCCCATCTGAACCACCTTATGCATCGGGGGCTCGTCGCGCGCGAGACCGGCGCCGACGGCGTCATGCGCTTCGCCGCCCGGTAGCCGCGGGACTAAAGAACCGTGAACCACGGTGGACACGGTGGACACGGAGGACTGCTAAGAACAGCGCTGGCGATGAAGGTGACCTTCTGACCGAGCGAGTAGCGCGCGTCGCAGCCCCCGATCAAGCCTGATCCGAGGCGCCGTTGCCCGTGGCTTTTCCTCCGTGTCCACCGTGTCCTCCGTGGTTCATGCAGTAGTGTCCTCCGTGGTTCAATGCAGTAATGTGTAGTCTGTGTAGATCCGGTGCACAAGGCTGAAAGCCATGGCAGACCAACCCCAACCCAATACACCCACTCCCGACGAGCTGGCCAAGGCGCTCGCCGAGATCGCCGAGCACAGCCAGAAAGTCGCCGCCGACTTCATGGCGCGCACCGCTGCGGGCAAGCCGCTGCTGCCCGAGGACGACGTGGGGGTAACCAACGCTTTTATGGATCTGGCCGCGAAGATGTGGTCCAACCCCATGAAGCTCGCAGAAGCGCAGATGCGCATGTGGCACGACTACATGCGTCTGTGGCACAGCTCGCTGGCCCGCTTCCTGGGCGAGAAGCCCGAGCCGGTGGCGCAGGCAGCCAAGTCCGACAGCCGCTTCAAGAACGAGGTGTGGGAGAACAACTTCCTGTTCGACTACATCAAGCAGTCTTACCTCATCGCGGCGGACAACATCCAGAAGACCGTCGCCGACGTTCAGGGCCTGGACCAGCAGACCGCGCGCAAGGTGAAGTTCTTCACGCGCCAGTTCGTCGACGCGCTGGCGCCCACCAACTTCATCTTCACCAACCCCGAGGTGCTGAAGGCCACTGTCGACTCGGGCGGCCGCAACCTGATCGACGGCCTGCACCATCTGCTCGACGATCTGGAGCGCGGCGGCGGGAAGCTTGCGATCAGCATGACCGACTACTCGGCGTTCGAGGTCGGCAAGAACGTCGCCACCGCGCCGGGCAAGGTGGTCTACCAGACCGATCTGATGCAGCTGATCCAGTTCAGCCCGTCCACCGAGACGGTCTACCGGACGCCCCTGCTGATCATCCCGCCCTGGATCAACAAGTACTACATCCTCGACCTGCGGGAGAAGAACTCCTTCATCCGCTGGGCTACCGCGCAGGGGCACACGGTATTCGTCATCTCCTGGGTAAACCCGGACAAGCGCTTCGCCCACAAGGGGTTCGAGGACTACATGCTGGAAGGCCCGTGGGCGGCGCTGAACGCCATCGAGCAGGCTACCGGCGAGCGCGAGATCAACATCATCGGCTACTGCCTGGGCGGCACACTGCTCGCGTGCTTCCTGGCGTGGCTGGCGATGAAAGGCGAGAAGCGCATCAAGAGCGCGACCTTCTTCACCGCCATGATCGACTTCACCGAGCCCGGCGAGCTGGGCGTGTTCGTCGACGAAGGGGTGCTCGCCAACCTGGAGAAGAAAATGGCCGAGCGCGGCTATCTGGAAGGCTCCGAGATGGCCACGACCTTCAACCTGCTACGTGCCAACGACCTGATCTGGTCTTTCGTGGTGAACAACTACCTGCTGGGCAAGGACCCGTTCCCCTTCGATCTGCTCTACTGGAACTCGGACTCCACCCGCATGCCGGCGAAGATGCACACGTTCTACCTGCGGAACATGTACATCAAGAACCTGCTGACCCAGCCGGGTGCGATCACGCTGGCCGGTGAGCCCATCGATCTGAACAACGTGAACGTCCCGGCCTGCTTCGTCTCCACCATCGAGGACCACATCGCGCCCTGGAAGAGCACCTACATGGGGGCCAAGCTGCTGCCCGGGCCGGTGAAGTTCATCCTCGGCGGCTCCGGTCACATCGCCGGCATCGTCAATCCGCCCGCCGGCAATAAGTACAACTACTGGACCGATGACAAGCTGGTCGATAGCGCCGATGCATGGCTGGCCGGGGCGAACCGACATGACGGCTCCTGGTGGCCCGAATGGAACGCCTGGGTGAGCCAGTTCGGCGGCGACAAGGTGCCGGCGCGGATTCCTGGCGAGGGCAAGCTCAAGCCCCTGGAAGATGCACCTGGGTCTTACGCGAAGCTGCGGTTGGACGCGGAGAAGAATGCCTCCGGCGAAGGCAGTGCGGCCCCCACCAAAGCCGCACAGCCCGAAACAACGATGCGAGCGGCGAACGATCCCGGCCCGCAGCCCGGGCCGTCTGCTCAGGATCTGCTCGCCGCAGCAGTTGAAGCGAAACCGGAAGCGCCACGCGGTAGGAAGACGCGGGAGAGCGATCGAGGCAATCTGCCTCCGACGCCCAGGAAACCGCGCAACAAACCCTGAAGCCGCGGACGCTCCCTCGCGCACTACAAGCCTGGCCAAGGCAGAGCCGCAACGCGAAGGCGCAGAGAACGACGAGAGCGCGACAGCGTCTACGTAACGGCGATCGGCCAGCGGCGGAAGGTCAGCGTGCGCCGTGTACGCTCTATGCTCACTACCCGGCGTTCGTGTTCTGCTTTGGGTTTTATGCGTCTTTGCGTAGAGACGGTGAGCTAGATGGGATTCAGACCACCGTCTCCTCGCCGGCGCGTTGATCGCTGACTGCCGGTTCGCGCGTCGGCGCCGGCTCGGACGCTTTCTGCTCGCTCTGCAGAATCGCCGCAAGCAGTTCACTGCGCTGCTTGCTGGCCCGCTCGACGCTCGCCAGCTTGACGTGTCCGAAACCGCGGATGGTCTGCGGCAGCCGCGCAATCGCGACCGTCAGCGCATGGGTCTGCGGGGTCAGCCGGCGCATCAGTACTTCCACCTCACGCTCGTAGTCGGCGATGAGCTGGCGCTCCATCCGGCGTTCGGCGGTGTAGCCGAAGATGTCGAAGGGCGTGCCGCGCAATCCTTTGAGGCCTGCAAGCACTCTGAGCACCGGAAAGATCCACGGCCCGAACTCGCGCTTGCGCGGCTCGCCGGTGGCCGGATCGACCCGCGACAGCAGCGGCGGTGCCAGGTGCACGCTCAGCCGATAGTCCCCCTCGAAGGTGTCCTGCAACTGTCGGCGGAACTGCGGATCGCTGTGCAGCCGCGCCACTTCGTACTCGTCCTTGTAGGCGAGCAGCTTGTGATAGCTGCGGGCGACGGCCTCGGTCAGCGCCGTATTGCCGGGGATACGCTGCTGCTCGACCAGTCGCACGCGCTCCACCAAGTTCCGGTAGCGCTGCGCGTAGCCCCGGTCCTGGTAGTCGGTCAGTTCCGCCTCGCGAGCCGCGACGACCTCATCGAGCGTCTTCGCCAGCCGCCGTGGCACCTCGCCGGGGGCCGCCTCGGTCGCCGCCGTCTCGACCAGAGACAGGTCATGCGCCGCTAGGCGTCCCCAGCGGAAGGCGTCGGTGTTCATCCTCACAGCGGCCCCGTTGATTTCCACCGCGCGCAGGATGGCGGCTTCGCTGAGCGGCACCAGACCAAGCTGCCAGGCATACCCCAACAGGAACATGTTGGTCGCGATCGCGTCCCCGCACAGGGACGTTGCGAGCCGGGTCGCGTCCACGAACCGCACTGCGTCCGGCCCAACGGCCCGGGCGAGCTGGCCGCGTATCTGCTCGAGCGGGAAGGCGAGATCGGGTTTCTGGGTGAAGCTCCCCGGCATGATCTGCGCCGTGTTCACCGCGCAGCGGGTCAGCCCGAGTTGCATGCGCGACAGGGCATCCGGCGCGACCGCCACCAGAATGTCGCAGCCGATCACTGCATCGGCATCGCCGGTAGCGATGCGCGAGGCGTGCAGCGCTCCGGCCCGTTCGGCAATGCGGACATGCGACATCACGGCGCCGTTCTTTTGCGACAGGCCGGTCATGTCCAGCACAGTGATGCCCTTCCCCTCCAGATGACTGGCCATGCCGAGGACACCGCCGACGGTGATCACACCCGTGCCCCCCACGCCGGTGACGAGAATGCTGTAGGGGCGCTCGCAGCCGGGCAGCACCGGTTGCGGCAAGCCAGGCAGCCTAGCCATGTCAGGTGAGCGCCCACTCGCGCGCCGCAGCTTGCCACCGCGCACGGATACGAAGCTCGGGCAGAAGCCCTTGAGGCAGGAGTAATCCTTGTTGCAGGCGGACTGGTCGATGCGACGCTTGCGTCCCAGCTCCGTTTCCACCGGCTGGACCGACACGCAGTTGGACTTGACGCTGCAGTCTCCGCAGCCCTCGCAGACCTGCTCGTTGATGAACAGCCGCCGGGGCGGGTCGACCATCTTGCCGCGCTTGCGGCGGCGCCGTTTCTCCGCGGCACAGGTCTGGTCGTAAATGAGCACGGTGACACCAGGCGTTTCGCGCAGCTCGCGCTGAACCCGATCGAGCTCATCGCGATGGCGAACACTCACACTCGGTGCGAAGTTGCAGTCGGCGGGGTATTTCTCCGGAGCGTCGGTGACCACAACCTGCCGGGCGACGCTCTCGGCGGCGAGCTGACGGGTGATCTGCGGCACGCTGAGTTGACCGTCGACCGGCTGACCGCCGGTCATCGCCACCGCGTCGTTGAACAGCAGCTTGTAGGTGATGTTCACGCCCGCGGCAACCGCGGCACGGATCGCCAGGCTGCCGGAGTGGAAGTAGGTGCCGTCGCCGAGGTTGGCGAAGACATGCTTGTTGTCGGTGAACGGCGCCTGCCCCAGCCAGGGCACACCCTCGCCGCCCATCTGCGTGAAGGTCTGGTTGGCTTCCGGATAGATCCAGACGCCCATGTAGTGGCAGCCCACGCCGGCCAGCGCGCGGCTGCCTTCCGGCACCCTGGTTGAGGTGTTGTGCGGGCAGCCGGAGCAGTAAAAGGGAATGCGCTGCAGATCGATGCTCGACTGTGTGAGCGCCCGCTCCTTGTCTTCGAGAAGCGCCAGGCGCCGCTCGATGGTCGAGCTGGTGTAGAAGCGGGCGATACGGCGGGCCAACACGCGGGCGATGATGGAAGGCGTCAGCTCGCCCACCGCCGGGAGCAGCCACTCGCCGCGCCCCGGCAACCATTCCCCACGCTCGTCGAACTTGCCGATCACGCGCGGGCGCACGTCCTCGCGCCAGTTGTAGAGCTGCTCCTTGAGCTGGTATTCGATCACCTGGCGCTTCTCTTCCACGACCAGGATCTCCTCCAGCCCCTGGGCGAAATGGCGCACCCCCTCGGCCTCCAGCGGCCAGGTCATCGCCACCTGATACAGGCGCAGACCGATTTCGGCGGCAAGGCCCTCGTCGATGCCCAGGTCGTCCAACCCCTGGCGCACGTCGAGATAGGCCTTGCCGGAGGCGATGATGCCCAGGCGCGGTCGCGGGCTGTCGAGGACCACGCGGTTGAGCTTGTTGGCGCGCGCATAGGCGAGCGCGGCATAGATGCGGTAGTCCTGCATCCGCCGCTCCTGCGCGAACCCGGTATCAGGCCAGCGGATGCTCGGACCGTCGGCCGGAAGCTCGCAATCCTCGGGCAGCAGGATCCGCACACGATCCAGGTCGACCATCACCGAGGCCGAGCTCTCCACGGTGTCGGCCAGCGCCTTGAAGCCCACCCAGCAACCGGAGTAGCGCGACATTGCCCAGCCGTGCAGCCCCAGATCGAGATATTCCTGCACGTTGGCCGGCGCCAGCACCGGGATCATGGCGGCGGCAAATTCGTGATCGCTCTGGTTGGGCAGGCTCGACGAGCTGGCTGCATGGTCGTCGCCGGCCACCACCAACACGCCGCCATGCTTCGACGTGCCGGCATAGTTGGCATGCTTGAACACGTCGCCACAGCGGTCCACACCCGGCCCCTTGCCGTACCAGAGGGCGAACACGCCGTCGTAGCGCGCACCGGGATAGAGGTTCACCTGCTGGCTGCCCCACACTGCGGTGGCGGCGAGATCCTCGTTGAGCCCGGGCCAGAAGTGGATATGGGACGCCTGGAGGTAGGCTTTCGCATTCCACAGCGCCTTGTCGAGCGGCGCGATCGGCGAGCCCCGGTAGCCGGAGACGTACCCTGCGGTATTGAGCCCCGCGACGAGGTCGCGTTGCCGCTGCAGCAGGGCGAGGCGGACGAGGGCCTGAACCCCCGAGAGGTAGACACGTCCGCGCTGGACGGAATACTTGTCGTCCAGCGACGCATCGAGCAGTCGCATGGCTGAAGCCTCCAAAAATCGTGTTCTTGGATTCCGCCCCCCGGCTTTCGAGTGGGGCACATCGGAGGAGCCTGCACCGCGCGGGAATTGTGTTCCCCGCAGCGCAGCATCAGGTTACTCGTCGTGCGCAGAGGGGTCGCGCGCGATGCCTCCGCGTACTTCGCACACATCTGTTCAGAGCAACTTGCGTGCAAGGGGGTTTCCCCTGACGGGCTGGTACTGAAACCCACCACGTACCTCTCAGCACGAAGCCTCTCCTGCACTCCGCTCCAGGGGGCAGGAAGACACGGAGAGAACCGGCACGACCCGGGTTGGCCACGTCTGCCTCATGGTGTTTCGCAGCCAGTAGACAGGAAACCGGACGAGAACACGTGTAGTTAGCGTGTCGGTGGACAGGCACAACTTGCACATCACCCGGGGAGGCGTGCATGCTCCAGCGCCAGGCAACCGTGCAAGGGGGCGTGCGCTCATGAAAACGCTTCTGATCACCGGTGCCGCGGGAGGCATTGGCACGCATCTGCGGCGGGAGCTGGCCGGCGTGTACAAGCTGCGGCTTTCCGACATCCGCGCGATCGACACGCGCGGGGCGGGCGAGACTTTCGCGCAGGGCGACATCGCGAACCTGCCGGACATGCTGCGCATCACCGAGGGCGTCGACGCGATCCTGCATCTGGGCGGCGTCTCGGCCGAAGCGGACTGGGAGCCGATCCTGCAAGCCAACATCATCGGCTGCTACAACGTATTCGAAGCCGCGTGCCGCACCGGCGTGAAACGGGTGCTGTTCGCCACCAGCAACCACGCGGTGGGCTTCTACCGGCGCGATGAGACCATCGATCACCGCGTCTATCCGCGGCCCGACAGCCGCTACGGCCTGTCCAAGGTGTTCGGCGAGCAGGTCGGCAGCCTCTACGCCGACAAGTACGGACTGGAAGTGTTCTGCATGCGCATCGGCAACCTCAACCCGAAGCCGGTGGACAAGCGGCGGCTGTCGATCTGGCTCTCGCCCCGCGATCTGGCGCAGCTCGTGCGCATCGGCGTGGACCACCCGGACATCCGCTTCGAGATCGTCTACGGCGTATCCGGCAACAAGCGCTCCTGGTACGACAACTCGAACGCGCATCGCCTGGGCTACCGCCCGCAGGACGACAGCGAGCCCTACGCGCAGGAGAACCTAGCCAAGCACGTCGACGACGCGGATCCGCGCGTGGAGAGGTTTCAGGGTGGCACCTTCGTCGCCTTGGAGTCGGGCGGGAACCCTGCGCAGTCGAAGCCACGCCCACCAGAGGCGCGTTGAGGTGTGCCGGCGAAAGCCGTGGCCCGCCCTCAGCGGACTGGGCCGACCGCAAGACCGCTCGCAACAGCTCAGCGGCGGGCTCGCGCCTTTGGCGGAACGCCGCCGCGCCGGATGCGCGCGCCGCGGTCGGGAAATGGGTGTACGGCTGCCGTCTCACACCCCTCGTAGATGCCAGCGCGGAGTTTCTCTTCCAGTTCGGCAGCGGCCATCGGGGCACCGACGAGAAAGCCTTGCATCTCGTCGCAGCCCTCCTCGCGCAGGAAGGTGAGCTGGGCATGCTCCTCGACCCCTTCTGCAACCATTTCCAGCCCCAGGCTGCGACCCATGGCGATGACGGCACGCGCCAGTGCCCGGTCGTTGGGGTCGTCCTGCAGGTCCCGCACGAAGGAGCGGTCGATCTTCAGCCGGTCAAAGGGCAGGAGCTTGAGCGAGCTCAGCGCCGAGTACCCTGTCCCGAAGTCGTCCAGCGCCAGCTTGACACCCAGGCGCTTGAGCTTTCGCAGGGTGTCGGTCGCTTGTTCGCCTGTCTGCAGGGCACCTTCCGTTACCTCCAGCTCGAGCAAAGAAGGGTCGAGACCAGTTTGCTGCAGCGCGAGGCGGACGCTATCCACTATCGCGTAGCTTCGGATCTGATACGCCGAGACGTTTACCGCCATACGAATCGGTGGCAGCCGGGCTTCTCGCCAGGCCGCAGCCTGCGCGCATGCGGTTTGCAGGACCCACTCTCCGATGCTGCGGATCAACCCGATCTCCTCGGCCACCGGGATGAACTGCAGTGGCGAGATCAGCCCGCGCATCGGGTGATGCCAACGGATAAGCGCCTCGACGCCTACCAGGCGTCCTGAGACGATGGAAACCTGCGGCTGATATTCCAGGGCGAGCTGTTCGTGAAGGCTGGGGTGGCGCAGCGCATTCTCGAGCGTAAGCCGCTCCAGCGCCTGGCGCGTCAGTTCCGCCGAGAAGAACTCGTAAGTTCCGCGGCCGCCGCGTTTGGCGCGGTACATCGCGGCATCCGCTGCCTTGAGCAGCTCGTCGCCTGTGCCGCCGTGCTGCGGCCCGAGGCTGATGCCGATGCTTGCCCGCATGTGCAACTCCAGACCGCTCAACTCCAGCGGCGCCGATAGCGCAGTCAACACCCTCTCCGCAACGAGAGCAGCCTGCCGAGGCTCCTCGACTTGTTCGACAAGGATCACGAACTCATCTCCGCCCAGCCGGGCAACGCACTGTGCGTCGTCAAGGCATGTGCGAAGCCGGTCGGCCATCTTCTGCAGCAGCCGGTCGCCCTCGTGATGGCCGAGCGTGTCGTTGACGTGCTTGAAGTCGTCGAGATCGAGATAGAGCAGCGCCACCGATCTCCCCAGGTGCTGTGCATCGCTGAGCGCCGCGCTCACGCGCTGCGCCAGCAGCAGGCGATTGGGCAGGTCGGTCAGCACGTCATGATGGGCAAGGTGGTTGAGCCGCTCCTCTGCATCCTTGATGGCCGTGATGTCGCTGAATACGGAGACGTAGTTCGCGATGCAGCCCGCTTCGTCTCGCACGACATTGATGTTCATCCACACTGGTCGGGCATCGCCCTCCTTGCATCCGACCTGGACCTCCCCCTGCCATGCACCGCGTGCTTCCACTTTGGCCCATATGGCCTCAGCAGCGGCCGTCGCATCGCGCTGAAACCACACCGCACTGACCGGTCTGCCGCGCACTTCCTCCGGCGCATAGCCCGTAACCCGAGTGAAGGCGGGATTGACCAGCACGATATTGCGCTGGGCGTCGGCGAGCACGATGCCCTCCTGAGTGTTCTCGAACACCACTGCCGCCTGGCGCTGGTGCCGCTCGGCAGCAAGCCGCTCGCGCAGATCCTGCGCGACGCACACAGTTGATACGCTGCCGCCGGGGGCAGCTGGCGCCTGCACAGCCGAGATCGCCGCAGGAACTCTGTCGCCACCACGCGTGAGCAGGTCCACCACCGAGCGCGAGGGCGCGCCGGGCAGACCCAGCCCATCGAGACCGCCAGACACGACGGAAGCGCTAGGCGTGCCTACGATGCTGTTGAGCGAGTACCCGAGTAGTTTCTCGGCAGCAGGGTTAGCCGTCTCGATCACGCCGTCTCGCGACACCAAGAGCGCTTCGCCCATCGAATCGACGATGCTTTCCATGTAGCTTCTCGACACGGTGGTGGCCTGCAACTTGCCTGCCATCTCGTTGAAGGCGGCCGTTAACTCACCCAGTTCATCCCGGCTGCTCACCGGGACGCGATAGGATAACTCGCCTTCCGCCAACCGCCGGCTCGACGAAACCAACGCACGCAACGGCGCGCGCACTGCACGGCTGGTTGCGAGCGCAACCAGCACGGCAAGGCCCAACGCGACTAGAAGCCCGCGAGTGATCAGGGTGTTGGCATCGCGGGATGTCTTGGAGGCACGCTCGACTGCGGCTGCGAGCTCGGCTCTTGCGGCGGGCTGAATGCTTTCACCCAGCATCCGCACCAGGCCGTCACGCAGTGCGGTGAACTCCCGCCAGACCTTTCGCTGCGCGCTTTCGGCCTCGACAATTGCCAACGCCTGTCCACTGCTGTCGGTAAACCATCGATCAGCCCGAGCGGCCCATTCGCGCTCGGCGCGCCCGTCGGCCACGGCCAGATACTGCGAGAGCGCTGCAGAAAAAGTATGGCGCTCGCGATACAGCCGTGCTGCGAGCTCGTCATTTCGCGCACGGAGATCCAACTCGAACTCTCCGGTGCGACTGGAAACATGTGCGGCGAGCTGCTGCGCCGCCTTACGCTGGTAAACAGACGAGGCTCCCCGTCCCACGCTCACCGACCCAGGCATCGTCTCGAGGAGGCCCTGGCCCAGGCGACGGTGCGCGTTGTAGTCGCTGATTCTCGCAGCCTGCCTGTCCTCGAGCTGCATGACGGTGTCGAGCTGGCGCTTGACCCGGGCGTACCTCTCCGCTGCCTGCTCCGCGAAAGCACGGCCGCGCTCAGTCGTTGCGAGCTGTCTGTAGCTGCGCAGCGCCTGCTCGAAGTCCGCGCGCGAGCTCTCGAGGCGCACACGTTGCCGGGGCTGACGGTGCCCCATGTGCTGCTGCACTGCCCGGCTCATCTCATCCAGATGGAAGCTCATGGCAGCTGCGGCTTCGCTGCGCTGCGCCCCGCTGTCTACCAAGCTGGCAAGCGTAGCGTCGAGCCTGTGGGAAGCACGTAGCGAGACGAGATCGGCCGCGGTGAACAGCGCCAGAATCACACCTAGTCCCAGCCAAAGCCGCTGAGAAACCGTCAGCTTGAGTGGACCCATCTTGTGCTTTGCTCCGACACTCACGTGCCCGCAGGCGCGTGCAAGACTCGCGACTCTAGTGCCCGGACGCGCACTCGGCAATCAGTGTTAACGAACTTTCACGTAAGATTAGAGAATCAGTAATGCAGTGGCTAGCCAGCGCACGGCAGCGCTCGAGAATACAGCAGGAGGAGAGCGGCTCACAGGGCACCACTCTCGCCGTTCAGACAGCGCGTGGCTCAGCCGAGAAACTCGCCCAGGACCCGGTTGAACTTCGCCGGATTCTCCATCAACCTGAAATGGCCGCCGCCTTCCTCCGCAGCGAATATGTGGACCAGGGCGCCGGGCATCTGCTGCGCAACCCATTCCTGCGACCGAGGAGTGAAGAAGCTGGCTCTGCCGCCGACCACAACCGCGGGGATGTCGATGGTGCGGATGGTGTCGCGCCAATCCTGGGTGCAGTGGTCGACCAGCAGACGTGCACCGTACTCGCGCGGGAATTCGAGGTTCTGCGCCAGAACCCAGCCCAGCTTGTCTCTGGGATAGCTCTTGGTGAATAACAGATCGTTGACGAGCCCCTCGGTCGGCTTAACCCCGTCGGGGCCTGCCAGCGCGGCAGCAGTGTCGTACAACGCCTGAGCCGCGAACAGCGCGCCCGCCTCTGCTTTCTGCTCGTCGGTCCAGCCGTTCAACACGTTCACCGTCGGTGCCTGGTCGATGAGGACCATGCGGGTGATCCGGTCACGCCCGAACAGGTCCCAGTAGCTCCAGATCACCGAGCAGCCCATTGTTTCCTCGCAACCCGTGGCTCGGGCCAGGCCTGCCTCGGCGTCCTGCACGGTTCAACCGAGGCTCTCGCGAAACTCCCGCAGATACGTCAGCCCCTCGATCGCGCGGCTGCCGTACCAGGAGGTCATCGACCCGTCGATCAGTGCGACACGGGTGTGGCTACCCTCCGGTAAGGCGTCCAGTATTTCCACGCAGTGCCGCTCGCGGAAGCTGTAGGGCTCGCTCGACAACAGCACGAAGTCCACCTTTGCGAGCGACTCCGGAGTCAGATCGAGGGTCGGGTAGCGCGCATTGCTGTTGGGCGCGACGGTGTCCCAGCCTACCGTGGCAAGCATGCGCGAGATGTACGTGTCCGCGGAGACGGTCATCCAGGGCGCCTTCCAGATCAGGTACAGCACTTTTTGGCGCGGCCAGGCTGCGCCGATGGTGGCGACCTCGTCGTAGGCGTGCTCGAAGCGCCGGCACAGCGTTTCGGCCTGCTCCTGGCGCGAGAAGATGCCGCCCAACAGGCGGTACAGATCGAGGTTGTCGCGCGGCGCGCGCGGATGGGTGACTACGACGTGGGGGACGAAGCGGGCGAGCTCCTCCACCAGTCCGCGCGGGTTCTCGTCGATGTTGGCGATGAGGTGGGTGGGGTGCAGCCGCTTGATGCGCGCGACGTCGATGGTCTTGGTCCCGCCAACCTTGGACACCTTGCGCACGAGGTCCTTCGGGTGGATGCAGAACCCCGTGCGGCCGACGATATTGGTTTGCAGCCCGAGGTCGAACAGCAGCTCGGTGATGCTGGGCACCAGGCAGACGATGCGGGCACCGGCGGCCGCGATCTCATGGCGGGTGCCGGCGGCGTCGACCAGATTGGGTTCGTTAGTAGGTGTAAGTGACACGTCTAAGCGGTCTTCGATGATGGGTTCTTGCACTCCCCCGTATTCTAGCGCCCTCGTGGTGAGCATGAGCAGCCCCAAGCAAGCAGCTGAACTCTGCCTGACGCTACCAACTCGTCCGCTGTAGGCTTGCCACCGCGTAGAAGTGCATGTCTCGGCTCGGCACCGGCAATCGGTACCCAAGCATTTACCTGGGCTTGGACCTGGGGAATAATGCTTGCTTCGCTCCCGAGAGTGTTCACCAGCTGGCCTTGGAGCAACTGTCGCGGAAGCAAGGACTATCCTCATGACCGACCTCAGCGCCAGACCGAGCCCTACCTTGCACCAGGCGGCCGCCCGCCGGCTACGCTTCGTGACCGCTGCCAGCCTGTTCGACGGCCACGACGCCTCCATCAACATCATCCGGCGCATGCTCATGGCGAGCGGGGCAGAGGTGATCCACCTCGGCCACAACCGCTCGGTGGACGAGATCGTCACCGCAGGGCTGCAGGAGGACGCTCACGGTATCGCGGTGAGCTCCTACCAGGGTGGACACGTCGAGTTTTTCCGCTACATGATCGACCTGCTGCGCGAACGGGGTGGGGCCAACATCAAGGTCTTCGGCGGCGGCGGCGGCGTGATCGTACCCGCCGAGATCCGCGAACTGCACGACTACGGTGTGGCGCGCATCTACTCCCCCGAGGACGGCGCGAAGCTCGGGCTGCAGGGCATGATCGACGACATGCTCACGCAGGCCAATCAGGACCTGTGCGCAAGCCTGCCCGCCTCCCTGGATGCGCTCATGGCCGGCGACCGGCGCGCGCTGGCGCGCGTCATCACGGCCCTGGAAGGCGGGGCACTGCCCGAAGTCATGCACAAGGCGCTGCTGGCACATGCGCAGCAGCACACCAGCGTGCCGGTTCTGGGCATCACCGGCACTGGCGGCTCGGGCAAGTCCTCGCTCACCGACGAGCTGGTGCGCCGCTTCCGCCTCGACCAGGGCGACCGCCTGAAGATCGCGCTGATCGCGGTGGATCCCTCGCGGCGCAAGACCGGGGGCGCGCTGCTGGGCGATCGCATCCGGATGAACGCGATCAACGGGGCGACGATCTACATGCGCTCACTGGCCACCCGCAGCGGCGGCAGCGAGATCGCCGCCTGCCTGCCGGACGTGATTGCCGCCTGCAAGTGCGCCAGCTTCGACCTGGTGATGGTGGAGACCTCCGGCATCGGCCAGGGCGACGCCGCCATCGTGCCGCACGCGGATCTTTCGCTGTATGTGATGACGCCCGAGTACGGGGCGGCCAGCCAGCTGGAGAAGATCGACATGCTCGACTTCGCCGACTGCGTGGCCATCAACAAGTTCGACCGCCGCGGTGCCGAGGATGCACTGCGCGATGTGTCCAAGCAGTTCCAGCGTAACCGCCAGGCCTTCTCCACAGCCCCCGACAAGATGCCGGTGTTCGGCACTATCGCTTCGAGGTTCAACGACGACGGGGTCACGGCCCTGTACCAGGCACTCGCTGCTAGGCTGCAGGACAAAGGGCTCAAGCTGCAGAAGAGCACGCTGGCACCGGTCGGCGTGCGCGCGTCCTCCCGGGTCACCGCCGTGGTGCCACCAGCCCGCGTGCGCTATCTGGCCGAGATCGCCGACACGGTGCGCCAGTACAAGAAGCACGCACTCGAGCAATCCCGCATCGCCCGCGAGCGCCAGCAGCTGACCGAGACGAAGCGCATGCTCGGTGAGCCTGCGCCGGGAGGCGCGAGGCACGAGGCGCAAGGCGCGAGCGATAGGCTCGACGCCCTGATCGCCGCCCGCGATTCCCGGCTCGATCCACGCGCCAGGAAGCTGCTGGAGATGTGGCCGGCGATGCAGCAGGCCTACGCGGGTGCCGAGTATGTGGTCAAGATCCGCGACCGCGAGATCCGCACTCAGCTCACGTACACCACGCTCTCGGGCACTGCAGTTCGCAAGGTCGCGCTACCGAAGTTCCAGGACCACGGCGAGATCCTGCAGTGGCTCATGCTGGAGAACGTGCCTGGCTCTTTCCCCTACACCGCAGGGGTGTTCGCCTTCAAACGCGAGAACGAGGACCCGACCCGCATGTTCGCCGGCGAGGGCGACCCGTTCCGCACCAACCGCCGCTTCCACCTGCTGTCCAAGGACATGCCGGCCAAGCGGCTGTCCACCGCCTTCGACTCGGTGACGCTGTACGGCTTCGATCCGGACCTGCGCCCCGACATCTACGGCAAGGTGGGCAACTCCGGAGTGTCGATCGCCACCCTGGAGGACATGAAGGTGCTGTACTCCGGCTTCGACTTGACCGACCCGTCCACCTCGGTGTCGATGACGATCAACGGGCCCGCGCCGACCATCCTGGCGATGTTCATGAATACCGCCATCGACCAGCAGCTGGAGAAGTTCCGCGCGGACAACGGGCGCGAGCCCACCGAGGACGAAGCCGAGAAGATCCGGGAATGGACGCTCGAAACCGCGCGCGGCACCGTGCAGGCCGATATCCTCAAGGAAGACCAGGGCCAGAACACCTGCATCTTCTCCACCGAGTTCAGCCTGAAGGTGATGGGTGACATCCAGGACTACTTCATCCATCACAACGTCCGCAACTTCTACTCGGTGTCGATCTCCGGTTATCACATCGCCGAGGCCGGGGCCAACCCGATCAGCCAGCTCGCGTTCACCCTCTCCAACGGGTTCACGTTCGTCGAGGCGTATCTCGCCCGGGGCATGCACATCGACGACTTCGCGCCCAACCTGTCCTTCTTCTTCTCCAACGGCATGGATCCGGAATATGCGGTGATCGGGCGGGTGGCCCGGCGCATCTGGGCGGTGGCAATGAAGAATAAGTACGGTGCCAACGAGCGCTCGCAGAAGCTCAAATATCACTGCCAGACCTCGGGGCGCTCGTTACACGCCCAGGAGATCGCGTTCAACGACATCCGCACCACGCTGCAGGCGCTGATCGCCACCTATGACAACGCCAACTCCCTGCACACGAACGCTTACGACGAGGCGATCACCACGCCTACCGAGGAGAGCGTGCGTCGCGCCATGGCCATTCAGCTCGTGATCAACCGCGAATGGGGCCTGGCCAAGAACGAGAACCCGAACCAGGGTTCCTTCATCGTCGAGGAGTTGACCGACCTGGTGGAAGAGGCCGTGCTCAAGGAGTTCGAGGCCATCAGCGAACGCGGCGGGGTGCTGGGGGCGATGGAGCTGGGTTACCAGCGCGGCAAGATCCAGGAAGAATCGCTGTACTACGAGCACAAAAAGCACGACGGCTCGTACCCCATCATCGGCGTAAACACGTTCCGCAACCCACACGGCGATCCGGTGCCCGAGCACCTGGAGCTGATCCGCTCTACCGAAGAGGAGAAGCAGAGCCAGCTCAGGCGCCTGCATGAGTTCCATGCCCGCCACAAACAAGACAGCGGCCCGATGCTTAAGCGCCTGCAGCAGGCGGTCATCGACAACAAGAACGTGTTCGAGGTGCTGATGGACGCGGTGCAGGTCTGCTCGTTGGGGCAGATCACGCATGCACTGTTCGAGGTGGGGGGACAGTATCGCCGCTCGATGTAGAGCGGCGAACTGTTCGCCCATCCCCGCGAAGGCGGGGATCTCGGGAGCATGCCGACGCCCTGTCCGAGGGCCCCTACTCGCGAAGACGGGAATTTGGGCACGGTATCGAAGCCGTGATCGAGGGGCCATCCCCGCGAGTGCGGGGATCTACGAGACAGTGCCCCCTGCCGACAGATACCTCACGGCAACGCAAACAACGTCAGCGTCATGGAGCCGGGCGGCGCCTGCCAGAATCCTGCCGCCATACCGGAGACGACTGCCACGTACTGCTTACCGTCGACCGCGTACTGATCACCCCGCCGACAATGGTCCCGCCGCCGTTGAAGCGATAGACGACGGTCCCGTCGCGCGCGTCGAGTGCGAGGAATTCCCCGGTCAGCTCCCCGGTGAATATCATGTCACCGGAGGTCGCTGTCACCGCCGCGAGCATCGGCCGGCTCGACTGATACTTCCACGCGACTTCGCCGCTCGAGGCCTTCACCGCGGTCAGCCAGCCGCGGGATTTTTCCACCGGGTCCCACGTGAACGACCCACCGAAGTACAACTGTCCGGCAACGAACCTCGGCTCTTCATCGCGCTTGAACACGCCACACCAGTCCACGCTGGGCACTACCAGCAGGTCCAGTTTCGGGCTGTACGCCGGCACGCTCCATTCCACGCCACCGGCAAGGCCCGGGCAGGTGTACACGCCCTCTTCGGTCGGATCGATTTCAGCGTTCTTGCGGGTCGTAACCGGCACCGAGTAGAGGACTTCGTGTGTCTCGCGGTCCACCAGCCGCAACAATCCGTCCTTCGCGCCGACCGTCACCACCTCGCGGGTCTTGCCGCGGACCGTCGCGGTGAACAGCGGGCTGGTGACCGGCAGATCCCAGTCGTGCGTGTCGTGCGGCACCGCCTGCATGTACCACTGGAGCTTTCCGGTGCGCACGTCCAGCACTGCCATCGAATTGGTGTAGAGATTCGCGCCCTCCCGCCCGCTGGCAATGAAGTCGGGCGCCGGATTGCCAACCGCGACGTAGAGCAGCCCGCGAGAAGCATCCAGCGAGGGCGTGGTCCAGATGCCTCCGCCGCCCTTCAGCCGCGCCTCGGCAGTGCCCCAGGTCTCGGCCCCGGGCTCTCCCGCGTCGGGAACGGTGTTGAACCGCCACACCGGATGCCCGTCGGCCAGCGCAAACGCCCCGACCCATCCCTTGAGACCGTAATCGGAACCCGATGGGCCGATGATGACAAGGTCGTCATAAATGATAGGGTTGATGGAGAGCGCTTCGAACTTCTCCGCCTCCGCCGCCTTCACCTCCCACATCAGCCTGCCGGTCCGCGCGTCGAGCGCGAACAGGTAGCCGTCCTGGGTGCCGCGCACCACTGTTCCGTCCTTGATCGCTACCCCGCGGTTCTTGACCGAAGAGTTCCCGTCCTTCCCCTTTGGTTTCCAGTCGTGCCGCCACTTCATCCGGCAGGTGGCCGGATCCAGGGCGATGGTCGTCAGAGGTGTCGAAACATACATGACGCCTCGGTACACGAGCGGATTGTTCAGCGCTCGGTTCAGATCCGCGCCCTGGAACATGCACACGGGCCGCAGCGATCCGGCGTTCGCCGGCGTGATCTGCCTGAGATCGACGTAGCGCACGCCCGCGTAATCGTGGTTAGGCAGCAACCACTCCGTGCTGCGATCGGCCCGGTTCAGCTCCTCCTGTGTCGGCCCCGCCTGAGCGAACGCAAGGCCAGCGGCCGTTGCAAGCAGGCCTGATGCGACAACGGCGACGTACGGCTTGCTCATCTCCCCCTCCCTTCGCTGTGGCCGAACTGCCTCAGTGCGGCTGCAGCGTGACTGCCTTCATCACCGAGGCTGCCGGAACCAATTCCGACTCGCCCGCCGGATAGCCATTGACCTTGAGAATGTATGCCACGACTTCCGCGTATTGTGCTTTGGCGAGCGAGCCCGGCGCGTTGTTGGGCATCAGGCTGCGCACGATGTAGAACAGGTCGTCGAGGGTGTGCTGGCCATCCTCCCAGCGCGAACGGAACGCGGCGCCGGTGAGCGGCGCCGCGGGATTGCCCTCGAGCCGGAGGCCGTGGCAGGTCGAGCAATGCTGCTGGTAGACAGCTTCACCCCGCATCGCCTGGGCTTCGCTGAAGAGCCCTGGTGTGTTCTGCGCGTGCGCGGCACCCGCGTCCAATGCGGCCCATGCCAGGCATCCCAGCAGCAGCGGCCGCCAGCCACTACCGCGACAATTGTGATCGGAGTATCCGCGCATGCTCCCCAGGACCTCGCATGGACTTCGCGCTGGGACGCAAGCTCGGCGTACCACTGCGCTGAGGCAGCAGTCTAGCCCGGATATTTCACCAGACCAACCCCGGTTGGCTCGGAGATTCGCAGCAGCAGCCAATCGTGGGCCGATTACCGTAGCGTGCAGTCTGGACGTCGGGGTTACGCGGATTCTGGCGGGTCCTGGTCGGCCATATCGGGCATGCCCGTCTTGCCAATAGAGTGATCTATTGGCTGCGCCGGTCGAGCCCGATCTGTCTCGCCCAGGCCTCCGCCATAATCCCGCGTCCTGATGAAATATCCGGGCTAGCGCGACCGCAAGACCATGGTGACACCTTTCTCGGGCCGGGTCAGCGAACGGATCCAGAGGGGACACCACGCCCACTCCTTCCGCTACGAAATCCAGGTAAGGTAGCTCTCGGCCATCCCGCGAGCGACGCCCATGGACATCTTCATCTCCTACGCCTCCGAGCAGCGCACGCTCGCCGAGGAGATCGCACTTGCGCTGCGCGGGGAGGGCCACCAGGTCTTCTTCGACCGCTCCGAGCTCCCCGAAGGCGAGGCCTACAACGCGCGCATCCGCGAGGCGATCGAGGCCTGCGACCTGCTGATCTTTCTGGTCAGTCCGGAGGCCGTGGCCGAAGGCCGGTACACGTTAACCGAGCTGAGGTTCGCCGAGGAGAAGTGGCGATCTCCCGCCGGCCACGTTCTTCCGGTCATGGTGCAGCAGACAGCTGGTGCAGCAATCCCCGCCTACCTGCGTGCGGTGGTCATCCTGCGGCCGGCAGGCAACGTGCCCGCGGAAGTCGTTGCCGCCGTGGACCGCCTATTGAAGCCGCGCTGGATACGATGGCTGCGCCGTTACGCGGTTGTACTAGGGGTTCTTGCTTTGGTCGGCGGAGGTGTGGGAATCTGGCGCGCAGTCGAAACCTGGCGAACTTGCGGGGACGCGCTGCGTCTGGTCGACGAAGCCAAGCTGCACCAGAGCACGGGAGACTACACCGCCGCGTGGGACCGCTACGCCAGCAGCCTCGCTGCCTGTCCGAGCAGCCGCGCAGCTGCGGAAGGGCAGGAGCGCCTTGCAATGGACTGGCTGGAGAACATCCGTGTCACCCAAGGCAAGGAGACCTTCACCGACATCGCCGACAAAGTGCAGCCTGCTCTGTCGCGGGCCGCGGTCGCCAAGGACGACCGGCGGGCCGCCGATGCCCTCGCGCATCTCGGTTGGGCGGACTTCCTGCGCTCGCGCGATGGCCAGAGTGGGCTGGACCCCGTGCGCTACTACCAGCAGGCCCTGCAACGCGATCCCGAGAACCCTTACGCGCACGCGTTCTGGGGCCACTCCATCCTGGTGCGCGGCGCGGATCTGCAGGAGGCGAGGGCACACTTCGACCAGGCACTGGCCTCTGACGCACAGCGGCCATTCCTGCGCGGACTGCAACTCGCCGCACTGATGTGGCGCAGCCAGCCCGACCTGCAGAACGAGGTCCTGCGCGTTGCCAACGACATGCGGGCGCAGGGCGAAGGATCGCCTGCCATCGGCTCGGACTCGCTGGTCTCGGCGATCTGGAATGTGTACTACGATCGCCTGGTCCGCGGCAACAGTAAGGCGGATTTTCTTGCAGTGTTGCCAGCGGCCGATCATCTGGCCACGTTCCGATGGTTGTTCCCGCAATACGCGGATTCCTCCAACCGGTACGCGTATCTGTTCATGCTGGCACAACTGCAGGAGAACAGTGGCGACCGCGCGGACGCGCTGGAGACCTACCAGTCGCTTCTCGCGATGCTGGCGGCGCAGGGAGCGGACAGCGGGACTATCTACGGCGCTGCGCGGCACGCCGTCCAGCGCCTGCAAAGCAAGTGAGTCGCTTCCCGCGCAGGTGGAGTCGCAGCTGATCGGGGGAAACCGGTGCGCAGCGGACCGGTCCTTTGCTTCGGGGTCGCGGGTGGTTGTCCTGCCCTTCGATGCGTAGTCCTATCCCGCGCCGACCCGCTGGCGATGGAAGGTCAGCGGGACTACTCGCGCGAGAACACCAATGCGCAGTTGGTACCGCCGAAACCGAACGAGTTGGAGAGCGCCATCTGGAGCGGCTTGCGCTCGGCCGTCCGCGGAATGCAGAGGTCAGCGATGGCCGGTTCGGGGTCCTCGAGGTTGATATTCGGGGCGATGAAGCCGTCCTGCAGCATGAGCAGGCAGAAGATCGCCTCCTGCGCGCCCGCGACGCCCAAGCCGTGCCCGGTCATCGATTTGGTGGACGATAGCGGCGGAACGCTGTGGCCGAAGACGTTGCGGATCGCCTGGATCTCGACGAGATCGCCCAGCGGGGTCGAAGTACCATGGAGGTTGATGTAATCGATGCGCTCGCGCGCGACACCGGCGTCCTCGAGTGCCAGCCGCATCGCGGCCTCCGCACCGATGCCGTTGGGCGCAACCATGTCCTGCCCATCGCAGGATGCGCCCGCGCCGCGCAGGATCCCCCTGATCTTCGCGCCGCGCGCCCTCGCAATGTCGAGAGCCTCGAGCACGAGCACCGCCCCCCCGCCGCTGAACACGAAGCCGTCGCGCTTCCTGTCGAGCGGCCGCGAGGCCCGATGGGGCTCGTCATTGAACGCCGACGACAGCGCACCCATGCCGTCGAAGGCGCTCGCCGAATAGACGTTGACATCCTCCGCACCGCCGACGAAGACGCGGTCCTGCCGTCCGCTGCGGATGAGATCGAGCCCCATGAGCGCGGCGTGGGCCGAGGTCGCGCAGGCGCTCGTGACCGAGTACGAGTGGCCGTGGATGTGAAAGATCGTCGAGAGGTTCGCCGTCAGCGACGAACCCATGATGAGCGGGACCTGGTACGGTCCGACCTTGGCGCCGCCGCGCGCGCGCAGGCGGTCCCCAAGAGCGATTGCATCGGGCATGCTGGCGCCGGCGCCCGTGCCGAGGACGATACCGGTGCGGGGGTCCTCGATCTCCTTTGTGGTCAGCCCGGAATCCGCGATCGCGTCCCTCATCGCCTCGGCGGCAAGAATAGCGGCGTCGCACAGGAAGCGCACCTGCTTGCGGTCGAAGCTGGCGCGCAGCGTTTCCACTTCGACGCGACCGGCGACCTGTGAGCGCAGCCCGGCCTCGGCCCATGCAGGCCGCATCGAGACGATGCCGGAGCGGCCGGCGAGCAGCGCGGCAGTGGTTTCGACCGCACCTCGGCCCAGCGGGCTGAGGGTTCCGAACCCGGTCACCGCAACAGTGCGCGTCATGGGTATGCGTACTTCAGGTCGGGAAACAGCCCCACCATGATCCCCTGGACCTCGGCCGACACCTGCCCATCCACCACAGCGACGCCCTCGGCGGACGCGAGCGGCGTCGGACGGTCCGTGACTTTGCGGAAGTCTACCCGGTAAGACACCAGCTTGTGGTGCGGCCGCACCTGTTCCCGGAACGTGATCTTGCCGGTCCTCAATGCACGGCCGTACCCGCCGAAGCCCGCATGGTGAAGAAAGAAGCCGCTCAGCTGCAGTATGGCGTCGACCTCGAGGACGCCGGGCATGACCGGGTCGCCTTCGAAGTGGGAGAAGAAGAACCACTCGTCGATGCGCACGTCCTTCTCCGCAACCAGCCAGCCCGCGCCGTGCTTGCCGCCCTCGGTGTGGATCTCGACGATGCGGTCGAACATCAGCAGCGGCGGCGCCGGCAGGCGCCGTGGCAGGGTCGGATGATGGACGCAGAACGAGAGGATCTCGCGCTTGTCGTAGGAGGTCTTGGGATTGGGCGTCACGCCTTGCGACCCGCTTCAAGTGCAGCAAGGCGAGCTTTGAGCTCCTTGACCTCGGTTCTCAGGTCCGAGAGGTGGCGCACGATGGCCTGATTCTTCATGTACTCCTTGATCGGCTGGATCGGACTCCCCGCGTATGTGCCGGGCTCCTTGATGTCGTTGGCGACACCGGCGCGCTGGACCAGCACGACATCGTCGCAGATCGTGACGTGATCGATGATTCCGGTCATGCCGCTGGTGACCACGCGCTTGCCGAGCGTAGTCGATCCGGCAACGCAGAGCATCGCGGTAAGGATGCAGTCCTCGCCGATCTGGACGTTGTGTGCGATGTGGCAAAGGTTGTCGAGGACCGTGCCCGCGCCGATCCGGGTCTCCGCAAAAGCCGCGCGGTCTATGCAGCATGCAGCGCCGACGACGACGTTGTCCTCGACCACCACGCGACCTAGCTGCGGTATGCGGTGGTTGCGGCGTTTCTCGTCCTGGGCGAACCCGAACCCTTCGGAGCCGACTATGGTCCCCGCCTTGATGACGCAGTGGCGGCCGATCTCGCATCCCCAGCCGATGAAGGTGTTGGGATGGACGACGGTGTCGTCGCCGAGGACGGCGTCATGCTCGATGACTGCGCCGGCGAGGACCACGCAGCGCTCGCCGAGGCGGGCGCGGGCGCCAAGGACGGCGTTGGGCCCGATCGTCACGGAGTCCGGGATCGACGCGCTCTCGTGCACTACGGCGCTCGGATGGACGCGCGCCCACCCCTCATGGCGCAGGTCCCGGTCGAAGTAGCGCTGAAGGATGTGAGCCTGGGCCAGACGCACGTTGTTCGCTGTTATCACGGCGAGGCCGGGCAGGCGTCCGGCGAAGCCTGGTGTGGTGACGACGGCCGCCGGGTGGCGCTGGAGGATCGACTCGAAGTAGCCGGCGGCGTCGGCGAAGACCAGGTCGCCGGGGCCACAGGTTTGAGCGGGGGCAATTCGTTCGATGGTTGCGTCCGGGCCGGTGCGGTCGACGAGGAGGCCGCAAGCCCTGAAGTCGTCGAGGAGCTGGGCCGTGGTCAGCGGAGGCATGGAAAAGACAGTGTACCCGATCCAGGCCAAGCCCGGTCCTGCTGCCGCCTGCGGCACCACCCGGAGATCAGGCCCGCGCAGACGCGTCCTGCACGCGCCTCGGGCGGCCCAGGACCGTGTGGTATGGTTGAGTCCACGATGCGGCAACCTGCCAGCCGCTGGCGAGGTGCTACCGACGGTGCAGCCCTTTGCCAGCCGCGCGATGGCCGGGAGCAGCCTGCGACCGGCTCCACCCTCCCGGGGGCTGTCATGAGGGAAATCTCAACGCAGATCGAGATCGACGCGCCGGCCAGCCGGATCTGGGCGGTCCTGACCGACTTTCCGCGCTATCCGGAATGGAACGGCTTTCTACTGGAGGCTTACGGAGCGGTTGCATCGGGCAGCCAGATCAAGTTTCGCTTCGAGCTGCCGCGCGGGTTTCGCATGTGGACCCGCGCAACTGTCCTGGAGGCCAGACCCGGTGCGCAGCTGCGCTGGGCAGGGAATTTCCTGTTCGACTGGCTGTTCCGGGCCGAGCACTATTTCCGGATCGAGGCGCTGGGAGCGGCACGAGCCCGGTTCGCACATGGCGAGCGCTTCACCGGGCTGCTCGTGCCCATCGCCTGGCTCGTGTTGCGCCACAGCGGCAAGCCGGTCTACGACGATATGAACCGTGCGCTCAAGCAGCGCGCTGAAAACGGGGCGTAAATCGACGATCCCGCGTCAGCGCGCGGAGAGTGCAAACGTCAGTTTGGCTGACAGCCGGTTGTTCTCGGCGGTGAGCTCGGTCACCGCCAACTGACGCACCGTCACGTCGTAGGAGGTCCCTGCGTCCGACAGCATGCGCTGCAACCCCTCGCGCAGGTTGATGTGGAACGCACGCGGCAGGACCCGCTCGACGAAGGCTTGCAGCAGGATCCGATACTCCTCCCTGGACACCTCGTCGACCCTGACATCGGTCAGCCCGAGGTTCTCTCCCGCGAAGTACGGTCGGGCAGATGCCGTGACATTCAGCGTGTCCGATGCACCGGTGCATTGCCCATCGACCTCGAGCCCCAACCAGCTGGTCAATCGCGTCTTGATGCGTACCCGTCCGCCCGCAATGGAAACCTCCGGAGAATCGAGGTAGGCGAGCTGGCATTTCGATTCGCGCAGCAGATAGAGCTTGCCGTCGTCGGTGAAAAGCTCATCCATCAGCATCTTCCGGACGGCGGTATGCTCGATCACGATCTCGCTCGCCGGGGCGGCGATTGGACAGCCGATGAGCAGAAGAAGCGACAGCTCGACGAGGCGACGTAAGACGGCGCGCGGGTGCAGGGGCATGGGGGTGCTCGGAGATTCGGGGGTTGGCTTGCGCAGATCTGGAACGCAACTGGAGGGGTGCCTCATGCGCTCATAGCTTGTGATGCAGCGGGACAGCGGCGTCCCCGCGGAGGCTCACCGCTTGACCATCACGACCTCCAGGTAATCGGCAGAGACCACCAGCGTGCTGTCCTGCGAGCGATTGAAGCGCGTCAGGATGCCGTCGAGGTCTGCCAGATACCGCTGGCGCCGCTCGTCATCGAGCGCCGCGAATGTGGCGATGATGGGGCCGAAGTAGGTGCGGAAGACATCGATCCAGTGCTGGTTGTTACGGTAGCGGAACAGCGCACTGCGCCTGGTGATCTCCATGGAGCCAACAGCGTCGCCGAACAGTTCTCGCAGGCGCGCTTCGGTGCCCCATTCCGGTGGCGGCCTCAGCCCGGCCGGCGGCGGAACGTATCGTGCCTGCAGCCCAAAGGTCTGGCCCCAGAAGCCATCCGGGGTCCAGTTCGCCATGCCGATCTTTCCGCCGGGTCGGCACACGCGCAACAGCTCCTGCGCGGCCTGCTCCGGGCGCGGCGCGAACATCGAGCCAAAGACGGACAGCACGACGTCGAAGGAAGCGTCGGGGAACTGGATGTCTTCGCAATCGCCCACCTCGAAACGTGTCGGCAGACGCTCACTTGCGGCGCGCGCACGCGCGCGCTCGACCAGCGCTTCGACATAGTCTATGCCGACCGCATCGCAGTTGCGCCTCGCGGCGGCCAACGCCGTGTTGCCGCTGCCGGTGGCCACGTCCAGCACCGTTTGTCCGGCCCGCAATTCGACTGTCTCGCACAGCAACTCGCCGGGGAACACCGTGTTCCAGCCGATCATCGCGAAATCGCCGGTCGCCCAGACCTGTTGCTGTCGTGCCTTGACTGCGTTCAGATCCATGGACAGAGCGCTCCCTTAGATCGCCGCCGCGATCGCCTTACCCAGGTCCTCGGTTCCGGCCTTGCCGCCGAGGTCCGGTGTACGCGGTCCGTCCACCAGGCACTGCTCGATCGCACGCATCACAGCCTGCGCGGCATCGGCGTGGCCCAGATGCTCGAGGAGCATCGCGCCCGACCAGATCTGGCCGATCGGATTGGCGATCTTGCGCCCGTAGATGTCGGGGGCCGAGCCGTGCACGGGCTCGAACAGCGAGGGGGAAGTCCCTTCGGGATTGATGTTGGCGGAGGGAGCGATCCCGATGGTCCCGGCCGTCGCCGGCCCGATGTCGGAGATGATGTCGCCGAACAGGTTGGAGGCGACGATCACGTCGAAGCGTTGGGGATTGAGGACGAGCTGGATGGTCAGCCCGTCGATGTGGTACTGGTCGGTCTTGACCTGCGGATACTGAGCCCCCATCGCCTTGAAGCGCTCGTCCCAGTACGGCATCGTGATGGCGATGCCGTTCGACTTGGTTGCTGAGGTGACGTGCTTGCGCGGGCGCGTCATCGCCAGATCGAAGGCGTACCTCATGATGCGGTCCACCCCCTTGCGCGTGAAGGTCGACTGCTGCATGGCCATTTCGCGTTCGGTGCCTTCGAACAGGCGCCCACCCACGGCCGAGTACTCGCCCTCGGTGTTCTCGCGCACGACGTAGTAGTCGATGTCGCCGACCTTGCGCCCCGCCAGCGGGCACGCGATACCGGGCATCAGCCGCACCGGGCGCAGGTTCACGTACTGGTCGAAGCCCTTGCGGAACTTCATCAACGAGTCCCACAGGGAGACGTGATCGGGCATGCGCGCTGGCCAGCCGGTCGCGCCGAAGTAGATCGCGTCGTGCCCGCCTATCTTGTCGCGCCAGTCCGGCGGCATCCACCAGCCGTGCCTGTCGTAGTTGTCGCAGCTCCAATCGAAGTGGTCGAAGGCAAGCGGTACGCCGAACCGGCGCGCGACGGCGTCGAGCACGCGCACACCCTCCGGCATCACCTCTTTGCCGATGCCGTCGCCGGCGATGACTGCGATTCTGTGGGTCACTGTAGCGCTCCACGGCAAGAATTCGCTTATTGTACGGCGGGGATGGAAAGTACGGCGCGATGGCGGGGAGGCCTGCCGCCAAGTCGACGTTGACGGCCCCGGAGTGTTCCAGCATTCTGGATGCAGAAAGCGATCAGCTCAGGCGCGGGGGCCCATCCCACCCCCGATCGAGCCAGCGCGCCTGTCCCGAGACCACACTAGCCGCGAGGAGAACCAGAATGTCGGAAGCCAGCCTGCAGCTCGATCACCTCAACCTGCCCGCCCGCGACCCCGAGGGCCTGGCGCGCTGGTACGCGCAGACCTTCGGGCTCCAGGCGGATCGGCACCTGGTGCGCGGGTCCAGAGTGCTGATCGCTTTCCAGGCCGGCGAGCCGGTCAACCGCGCGCCGGACGTGCATATCGGGATGCGCGTGCCATCCATGACGGCGCTCACTGACTGGGCGGGCAAGTTCGGCGCAACCATTACTACCGGGAGCGAGTTCGCCTCCTTCCGCACGCTCGACCCGGAAGGCAACTGCATCGAACTCTATACCAAGGCGAACGGATGAGGTACATCTGCCTCAGTGTCATCCCGTTCCCGATCTCGCCGGGCGCAGGCTCCGGCGGGCGTCCAGGGACCACGCTGGAAGGGCTCCGCACGCACTACTTGTCATCCCCGCGCAGGCGGGGATCCAGAGGTGTCCTGGCAGCCTGGGTTCCCGCCGGGGCTTGCCCTCGACGAGATCGGGGGCGGATACCCAATTAGACGCTGCCTATTTCTCGCTCAACCTGAAGCCCTCGTACCCATTGCGCACGACCTCGTTGCATTTCTGCACGTAGGTCGGAAAGCCAAGGTAGGGCATGAACACGCGCGGCTTGCCGGGGATGTTCGCGCCGAGGTACCACGAGTTGCACGAGGGAAATAGCGTCCGCTCGGCGACCTGGTTGACGTGCGCAACCCAGGCGTCCTCGGCCGCCACGGTCGCTTCGATCCGCGTGAGGCCACGGTTGCGCATGTGGCCCATGCAGTCGGCAATCCAATCCACGTGCTGTTCGATGGACGGCAGCATGTTGCTCAGGACCGAGGGGCTGCCTGGACCGGTGATCGTGAAGAGGTTGGGGAAGCCCGCTGTCGCAAGGCCTAGATAGGTGCGCGGACCCGCCGACCACTTCGCCTTGAGTGCCTGGCCGCCGATCCCGCGAATGTCGATCCTGAACAGAGCGCCCGTCATGGCATCGAAGCCGGTGGCGAACACGATCGCATCGAGCTCGTACTCCTTGCCGTTCGCCTCGAGGCCGTTCTCGGTGATCTTCTCGATCGGCGATGTGCTGACGTCGACCAGGCTCACATTCGGCCGGTTGAAGGTCTCGTAGTAGCCGGTGTCGATGCACAGCCGCTTGCAGCCGACCACGCTGTGCGGCGACAACGTCTTCGCCACCTCCGGGTCGTGGACAATCTCCCGGATCTTGCTCCGGATGAACTCTGTGGCCGTGTCGTTGGCAGCCTTGTCGAACAGGAGGTCGGCGAACGAGCCAATGAAGCCCAGGCCGCCCTTGTCCCAGCGGGCCTGGTATTCCAGTCGCCGCTCTTCCTCGCTCGCCTCCAGCGCCGGCTTCTCGCTGATCGGATAAAGATTGCCGGTCCGCGCCTGCTTGGCCTTGGCCCGCAGCTGCGCGTAGTTCGCCTTGAAGCGGCGCTCGAACTCCGGATCCATCGGGGCGTTGCGCGCCGGCACCGCGTAGTTCGGGGTGCGTTGGAATACGAAGAGGTGTTTCGCCTTCTGCGCAATGATCGGAATCGACTGGATGGCGGACGAGCCCGTGCCGATGATGCCGACCCGCCGGCCGGTGAAGTCCACCCCTTCGTGGGGCCAACGGCCGGTGTGGTAGCAGGGCCCCTTGAACGCGTCGAGGCCTTTGAAGTTCGGTGTGTTGGTCGACGAAAGGCAGCCGGTTGCCATGATGCAGTAGGCTGCCGTCACCTTGGCGCCATCGGCAAGCTCGATCAGCCAGCGCCCCGTCGGGTCATCGTAGACCGCAGCCTTCACGCGCGTGTCGAACTGGATGTCCCGCCGGAGGTCGAACCGCTCCGCGACGTGGTTGGCGTAGCGCAGGATCTCGGGCTGGGCCGCGTAGCGCTCGCTCCATTTCCACTCCTGCTCCAGTTCGTCGGAGAACTGGTAGGAGTACTCCATGCTCTCGACGTCGCACCGCGCGCCGGGATAGCGGTTCCAGTACCACGTCCCCCCGACGCCGCTACCGGCCTCGAAGACCCGGGCCGAGAATCCCATGGTTCGGAGCCGATGGAGCATGTACATCCCGGCGAACCCGGCACCGACGATCACAGCATCGAAATGACGATCCGTCATGCTCGGTCCAGCGCAACACGCGCGGTCAAAAGATCTCCTGGATCGGGTAGACGTACACCAGGTACAGGTAGAAGAACACGAGCGAGATCACCAGGATGATCACCCCGAGCACCGGAGAGCTCACCTTGAGCCCGCCCGGGCCGGCTTCGAACTGCGTTTCCGTCCCGCCGGCTGCGCCCTGATTGAGGCCGCGGTGGAACTGGACCGCCGCGAAGTACACGCCGGCGCCGACCAGCAGGATCACGACGACGAAGATGGTGATCGACGAGTAGTGCTGCCAGGCGAACACGCGCTGGCGGTGCTGCAAGCCTTTCTGCAGGTACGTGTAGTACTCGCGCAACGCCCCCCGGTAGGCTTCTTGTGTCTGTGGGTCCGACAGATCCGCAGCGCTGGGCGGCTGGGGCGCCGGCATGTGCTCGCCGCCTGCGCCGGGGATCTGCTGCTTCGCCTCTGCGGCAGGCACCTTGCCCTCTAGGACGTTGCGCCAGCGCTCCGCGCGTGTCTCGGCCGATGGCGACACCTTGCCTTCCCCGGCCTGGCCGCTGTCGTCTTGCGCACGGATAGCAGTCGACCACACCCCGACTACCAAAACCAGCGAAACCAGCAACTTCTCCATGCGCTCGACCTATGGTTGAGTCAGATATCCGATGGTTTGCGTCCGCCGCGCGATCCTCTCGTACACGTTGCGCGCGTCGGCCTCGGTTGCGAGGTAGTTCTCGCGTGCGGCGGGGTCGCGGACGGCAAGCGCGACGATCATGTCGAGCAGCTGCTGCGCATGCCCGCCGAGCCATTCGTCCTCGGGGCTCCCCGGCGGTGGCGGCGGCGGCGCGGCGGGAATCACCTGCTGCATCAGCAGCATCTGCTGGGTCCCGTCGGGCATGATGCGCACGATCTTTCCCGAGCTGATGCGTTCGATCACTCCGTTGGCGAGCCGGCGCTCGACTTCACCGGAGGGAAGGATGCGCCGGCTGACGACGGAATCGGCCGGCAGACCCGAAGCGCCGGGCCGGGTGCGACCGTCTCTGGTCGCCGGCTCGTCGACGCGTCTGGGCTCCAGCGTATGCAGCTCGGCCGGCGCCTGGGGAGCACGCAGAACCTCGGCGACGGCCAGCTTCCGCTTGGTCAGCTCCTGGCCGATGACGTACTCGTCGAGGAACTTCTTGATCTCCGGGGGGGTCGGCAGCGAGGCGCGCACGCCGCGGTTCTCGAACCGGTTGTCGTCGGCGATGATGTCGTTGCAGACTTCGACGCACTCGTCACAGATGAAGACGGTGGGTCCTGCAATCAA
>Ga0209706_10000055_pt1 | contig 52082 bp, 36 predicted proteins | sample PPLLaktember2015_6_FD_187263 | JGI IMG/M metagenome (GOLD analysis project Ga0209706, IMG submission 187263) | Freshwater sediment microbial communities from Prairie Pothole Lake near Jamestown, North Dakota, USA - PPLs Lake P8 Core (1) Depth... | ecosystem: Environmental > Aquatic > Freshwater...
ATTGGGACGCGCGCGGACGCGATCGCGGAGCACCTGGACGGCCGCCTGGCGAACCGGCAACGCGCTCACCTCGAGCGGCGACACGGGGTCCTTCGACGCAGCGGGGGCCGCCCCGCGATCACCGCTTCCGGGGGACGCGGCGGGCGGGGGCGTGTCTGGCGACTCGGTCCCGGGCGTCTCCGCCGGAGCCGCAGGCGGAGGCGTCGCGGGCTTCTTCCCGCCCAGGACCTCGCCCGCCTTCTTGCGCAGGAGGCCGCCCAGTTGGGCCTCGACCCCCGTCGTGGCCGCCATCATGGCCAGTGCCAGGCCCATCGCGATCTGTCGCTTCATATTCGAGACTCCCTCAGGTGACGAGGACGACGACCGCCCGCGCGGCGTCAAGTATCGCAGGAATCCGGGCAGCTCTGCTGGCGGGCTACAATGCCCCTCACATCCTTGCTTCCCAGCATCGTACCGGCGGTCTTTGCCATCACGGCGGTTCTTGCCGTGTGGCTCTCGACGATCCTGTGGCCGTTGCCGCCAGTGCCAGACCTCGATCCCTCGTGGCAGCAGATCCTGGTCGACGCCTGGCTTCACGATCGCCAGTTCGGCCGTGACATCGTCTTCACGTGGGGGCCGCTCGGCTTCCTCTTCGGCCAGTACGTCCTGCCCGATGCGCTGACGGCCAAACTCTGGTTCGAGATGATCGGGCGGCTGGCCATCGCGGCCGTCCTCGTGGCGATCGGCTGGCCGCTTCCGGTGGCGCGCCGCCTGATCTGGCTGGCCGCGATCATCGTGATGGGCGTGGGCTGGTTCGAGGTGCTGGCCCTGGTCGGGATGGCGGGCCTGCTGGCGGCCTGGATCCTCCCCCCCGGTCGTCCCGTCCGGACGGCCCTGGGCATTGGGCTCATCGGCGCGGCATCGCTCGTGAAGCTGACCCTGATGACTTTTGCCGTCGCGGGCGTGGCGCTGATGTCTGCCGCGGCGCTGGCCGACCGGCGTCCCGTGCGTGCGGCGGTCATCGCGCTCGGCACGCCCATCACGATTCTCACATGGTGGGTACTGGCCGGCCAGTCGCCGTGGAACCTGCTGCTGTACCTGAAGCTCGCTTCCGAGATCGCGGCGGGGTACGCCACGGCCATGACGCTCGAGGAGCCCGCGCCGGTGTTCATGGCAGGCATCGGCGTCCTCCTGGCGCACACGTTCTGGCTCGTGCCGGCCCTGTTCGTCGAGCGTTCGGATTGGAGGCGGCTGCCGATCGTGGCGTTGTCGGCCCTCGTGGTGCTGGTGGCCTGGAAGCACGGGTACACGCGCGGCGGTCTGCACGCCAACATCTTCTTCCTGGCCTCGCTCCTGCTGGCGACACTGATGCCCGTGATGGGCGGCGCGACCCGATGGGCGGAGATCGGGAGCCTGATCGCGATATCGGCCAGTGTCGTGGCCCTGGACGTGGCGTTTCCCGGCTCAATCCAACTGCACACCGCGCTCACCAGGGTTCGCCTCGCGGATGCCGCGCGGCAGGCGAGCGATCTCGGCGCCGTCGCGGAGACCTACCGCCGTGACGCTGCGAGTGCCGCGTCCCGCTGGCACCTCGCTCGGACCACGGAGGTCGTCGGATCGGCGCCGATCGACTTGATTGGCTATACGCAGGGCACGCTGTACCTCAATGGCCTGGCGCATCGGCCCCGCCCCGTGCCCCAGAGCTACAGCGCGTACACCGACACGCTGCTCGAAGCCAATCGCGCGTTCCTGGCCAGCGACCAGGGCCCGCCGTACCTGCTGGCCGCCCTGCAGGTCATCGACGGCCGCTACCCGAGCCAGGAGGATGCGGCCGTCATCGTCGACCTGCCGCGGCGCTACGAGCCCCTGTTCGAGGAGGGCGGTCTCGTGCTGCTGTCGCGTCGCCGGGCGCAACCATCGCCGGGTCCGGCCGCCTCGGAGGTGGTGCTCGATGTCACCGTGGCCCCGGGTGAGTGGGTCGAACTACCCGCCCACGAGTCGTTCGCGCACGTCATCCGGATTGACGCGCAGCCGTCGATCACGGCGCGATTGCGCGCCATGCTCTACCGCCAGCCGCTGCTGCACATGACCATCACCGACGATCACTTCGCGGTGACCGAAACCCGCGTCATCCCACCGATTGCGACGAGTGGCTTCCTGATTCAGCCACGGATCGCCGACCAGGCCGACTTCGTCGCCTGGCTGCGTGGGCAAAGCCGCGGCTGGAACCGGCGCCTGGCACTCGGAACGGGAGCAGGCGAGCCCGACGCCTGGACCGCGTTCCGCGTCCGGGTCTCGCGGTTGCCGGATGTTCGCGTGGAGTCCGAACAGGATCGGCCGCGCGACAAGTGACGGCGGTCGCGTGCAATTGGTGCGGGCGTCTCGATTGCCACCCGGTAGGAGTAGAAGGCGATGCGCTATCCGTCGGGTGATACCCTGGGAGCCGCATCCGGCGCACACGTGGTCGCGCCGGTTCACTGCTCTTCGTCAGGCACGACGTCCATGACCCAGATGTCGCCGACGTCACTGCGCCAGGTGAAGTAGAGGTGCGAGGTTGAGGCCGCCATGGCCATTTCCCCGAGGCCGCCGTTTCGCTGGGTGAAGCGCGTCAGGCGCCGCTCCCGGCCGCTCGACAATGTCAGTTCCCACAGATCGTCGCTGCCCCGATGGACCCCCGGGAAGTACATGCGCGTTCCGTCGCGCGACCAGCGGTAGTAGTAAACAGGTGCCTTGGTCACCTGCTCGGGGACTCCGCCAGTCGCCGGCATTCGATAGACCTGACGACCGCCGGAGGTTTCCGCATTGGAGGCAAAGTAGATCCACAGGCCATCCGGCGACCACCGGGGAAAATACTTGGACACGGCGCCCGTGGTGATCTGACGGGATTCGCCGCCTGCCGTAGGCACGACGAACGCATTTACACCGTCATCTCTTCCAGAGTGGAAGGCAATCGTGGCACCGTCCGGAGACCACGCTGGAAACATGTCCGGCCACGGACCAGAGGTCAGTCGGGCTGCCGGCCCTCCGTCGATGGGGAGGACCCAGATGCCGGCGTTGCCGCCACGGTGGGAGTGAAACGCAATATGCCGGCCGTCTGGCGAGACCTGTGGCGCACCATCGGGACCCCGATCGGCCGTGAGCTGCCTCATGTCCGTCCCGTTCGATTCTGTCAGGTCCCTCACCCAGAGTTCCTGGCTGCCGCCGCGGTCCGAACTGATGATCAGACGCGCGCCGTCGGGGTGGAGGTCGAGCGTCTCGACGAATGCCTCGTCGAATGTCAACTGGTCGGCATCTTCCCAGCCGGCCTCGCCGTCGTCGAGGATCGGCACGCGCCACACGTTGGCGACCGGCCGGCCTCTCGCGTAGGCCAGCCTCCGGCGGTCTGGCGACAACGCCGCCTGCTGCATCCCGACGCCCACCGTGATGGGTCGTGCGTCCCCGTCGGGCGCGCCCGCAGCCGTGAGTCGCTGCTGCCACAAGTCCCGACTTCCGCCCCGGTTCGAGATGATGTAAAGCGTGCGGCTGTCACTCGACCAGCTAGGGCTCCACTCCCCCGTGGTGCCGTCGGTGACAGCCACCGCCTCACCGTCCGCGACGCGCAGCACCCACAGGAGACTCACTTCGAACTGTCGATTCGCAGAGCGCACATACGCGAAGAAGCGGCCATCCGGCGACCAGCTCAAGTCGAACCGATTGCCCTGGTCTCCCGGAACCCGCAACCGCCGTGATTCGCGAGTTCCCATGGTCACGATCTCAATGAAATTAGCGTCGGGTTCCCGCCTCATGTGCGCCAGCGCGGTCCCGTCCGCCGACCACACTGGAGAAACCAGGGCTTCCGCAATGCCTCTCGCGGAGATCCGGACCGGACGCCCACCGATCGCCGGCATCACGTAGACGCCGCCGCCCTCACGCTGCGAGACGAAAGCGATCTGATTCCCATCCGGCGACCAGGCCGGATCGACATCGTTGCCCGCATGGTCGGCCGTCAGGTTCACGGCAGATCCGCCGGATGCAGGTGCGACCCAGATGTCGGGGTTGCCGCTCTGTACCGAGACGAAGGCGATCCGTCCTCTGTCCGGCGACCAGGTAGGGTTGGATTCGACTGCGGCGGTAAACGTCACTTGTCGGGGGTTCGTCAGCCGAAGCGTCTGCGGCTCGCTGCGGTCAATCCATCTCCACCCGGCGACGCCCGCGAGCGCGATGACGCCGATCGTCGCCGCCGCCCACCAGGTCTTCCGCCCGTCGATCGCAGCGCTCGCGGCGAGCCGCACACCGGCGACGAGTTCGCCGGAGTCGATCTCCCGGCGGAGATCCTCCAGCTCGTTCCTGAGATCGAGCGCACTCTGCAGGCGCCGCGCCGGGTCTTTCGCCAGGCACCGACGCACGAGTCTCGACAGCTCGCGCGGAAGGCCCGCGCGGATCGACGAGACGGCCGGGGGATCCTCCTTGATGATGGCCGACAGCACATCGCTCGGTGTATCGCCAACGAACGGGCGGCGCCCGGTCAGCATCTCGTACAAATTGATGCCCAGCGCGAAGATGTCCGAGCGGGCATCGACCAGCTGTCCGCGCGCCTGCTCGGGCGACATGTAGCTGCGCGTTCCGACCACCACGCCTGATTCGGTCATCGGGGGCGCCGTGACGTCGCGGGCGCCATGCGCGGCGCTGGTGGTCGGCCGGGCGAGCCCGAAATCGAGCACCTTGACGCGGCCCTCGGCGGTAACCATCACGTTCGCCGGCTTCAGATCGCGATGCACGATCCCCTGCGCGTGGGCGGCGGCGACCGCATCGGCAAGCGGGATGGCGATGTCGAAGAACCGGTCGAGGGCGAACCCGTTCCTCGGCAGCAGCGCAGCGAGGGTCTGCCCCTTCACCAGCTCCATCGTGATGAAGTGGACGCCGCGGTGCTCCTCCACCGAGTGCACGGTGACGATGTTGGGATGGTTGAGCGCGGCGAGGCTCTGCGCTTCGCCCCTGAGGCGGGCGAGCCGATCGCTCTCGCGCGCGACGTGATCGGGCAGGACTTTGAGGGCCACGTCGCGATTGAGCCTGGTGTCTCGTGCGCGATAGACCTCGCCCATGCCGCCGGCGCCGAGCGGGGCCGCAATCTCGTAGGCACCAAGGTGGCTTCCCGGCGCCAGTCGCGTGTCGACGCCAAGCGCCTCCACCGCGGACGGGGCCAACGCCTCGAGCGGCGAGCCTTCGGCAAAGTGGCCGGCCGCCTGGTGGGCCGCCAACAGCGACTCCACTTCGGCGCGCAGGGGCGCATCACCGGCACACGCGGTGTCGAGGTACGCCCCGCGCGCGGGTTCGTCGCGCTCGAGCGCGTCCTGAAACACCGTCGTCACCTGCGCCCACCGACTCGCGTCACTCACCCTACACCTCGGTGATGCCCTGCGTCATGCGGCGAAAGAGCCAGGCGCGCGCGACGTTCCAGTCGCGGGTCACGGTCGCGCGCGACACCGTGAGCACTTCGGCCACCTCTTGCTCTGAAAGCCCGCCGAAGTAGCGCAGTTCCACGACCCGCGCCTGGCGCGGATCGCGCGTGGTCAGCTCGGCGAGCGCCTGGTCGAGCAGCAACAACTCACAGTCGAGCGGCGGGGTGGCACCGATCTTCTCGTCCCACGCCACTCTCAGCGCCGCGCCGGAGCGCTTGGCCGCTTGATGTTTGCGCGCGTGATCCACCAGGATGCGCCGCATCATCTCCGCGGCGAGGCCGAAGAAGTGCGCGCGGTTCTGCCACGACACGCGGGCCTGGCCGATCAACCGCACATAGGCTTCGTGGACGAGCGCCGTCGGTTGCAGTGTGTGGTCCCGACGTTCGCGCCGCATGTAGCGGACCGCCTGCGCCCGCAGTTCCGCGTACACCAGGGGCAGCAGGTCGTCACGGGCCCGTCCGTCACCCTGGCCCCACGCACGCAGAAGGTCGCTGACAGGAGTGGAGTGGTCGATCACCGGTGGACTCCCGTAGCGCCTGTTATAGAGCCCTGCGCGTACCCCGTCAACCGCCACCGGCCCTGGCGCCGGGATGACGCACTTTCGCGGCGCACTCCGCGTTAGTTCTTTATGCCCGCGCGACAAGCCCTCTGCCCGTCGATCGCATTCACCAGCTTCGCCACCTGTCATGACGCAGCTTCCTGCGCGCCCGCGCGTTCAGTCCCGACCGGTTTCAACCAACCGATCGAGGAGGGGAGCCGCGATGCTGCTGTCAATGATGCTGGTGGCTGGCCTGACGTCGGGGCTCCAGGCACCGACGGATGAGGAGGGAGTGATCACGCTGCGCCGCGTGCGCAGTCTGGACGCGTCAATCCAAGCGACGATCGACGAAGGCTGCCGCCGGTCGCCGACGTTTGCCGCGCTCGTCAACGACCTCGAACGCTCCGGCTATGTCGTATATGTCGAGCAGGTGCCCGCGTTACGCGACGGGATGCGAGGGGCGCTGCTGCACGGTGGGGCCGGACCGCAATATCTGCGCGTGCAGCTGAAGCGGGGCCTGTCGCTGGATCGTCGCGTGGTCGTGCTCGCCCACGAGCTGCAGCACGCGAGGGAGGTCGTGGAGGCTGGTATCGCCGCCGAGGCGGTGGAGATGGACGCGCTGTTCCGGCGGATCGGAGACGAACGATCGGCTGGTCGAGAGCGACAACAGTACGAAACCGCCGCGGCAGTGCGAGTGGCCGACACGGTGGTCGCCGACCTCCGCGCGAGCCGGAGAGCTGGACAGGGCGTCGGCGATTGCCGGGCAGCCACCCGCTAGCGAGTTCTCAGGTCGCGTCGGACGGGACCGCCGGCCACGAGCAGTGACTGATTAGAGGCGTTCCACCGCCCACCGCCGCTATTATCGACGATCGGTCGGCGAGCCCGACGCCTGGACCGCGTTCCGCGTCCGGGTCTCGCGGTTGACGGATGCTCGCGTGGAGTCCGAAGGATCCGCCGCGCGATAAGTGACGTCGGTCGTCAGCCACCCCCGCTCGGCACACGGGTCTTCGCGGCGCGGCGCCCGGATGGCGCCGTCTGGAGGCAAACGGCATTAGAAGGCCTTGTTCCCTAGAAGGCGATGCGTATCACGGCGCCTTTCCGGCCGCCCGTCATCAGCGGGACGACGCTCACCGCGGTCGCTCCGGCCGGAGGTTCGAAGATGACCTGACGACGCGTGATCCGGGAATCGATGCCGACGCCGATGACCGCGCCGATGCCGCCGAACACCGCGATGACCAGCACGGCGATGCCCCCGTCTCCCTCTTCAAGCGTGGGGAGCATTGACAGGCCTATCAGACCGGCCCCCGCGGCCAATCCCCAGAGCGCGCCATTTCCGAGCGGGTCGCCTCGCCGCTGCGTGATCCTGGAGACCTCGGCCTCCTTGAACTCGCGCGGGCGGCCATCCACCTCGAGCGTTATCGCAGCTGCCGACAACGACAGGATCTTCCCGCTGGCCTCGTTGCGAGACACGTCGGTGACCGACACGGTCTCACCGGCCCGTACGAGGAGGCGCAGTTCATCCAGGTTCTTCGCGATCCCCTGCGCCACGGCTGCCGACGGCATCGCCGCCAGGCACAGCCCCACGAAGACGGTGTTCAAGCTCCTCATGGCCCACCTCGTTTTCGCGCATTGCCGGGGCCTGCGAGTGGCACGGCGCGCGTACCGTCACCGCGGGCCGCCTGGTGACGCTGCAAGAGCCCGGCCACGGCCAAGCCAGTCTGAATCCAACGATTTCGGCGGGCTCCGATCCTCCGGCAGGCGCAAAGCGAGCGCTGTCGGAGCGCCGTTGCCGGAGTGTCGGCGCTGCGCCGGCAAACACACCTCGTGCAACCCGTGGTTCGGAACCGCCGCTGGGTCCGATTTGCTTCAGACCGTCCTCTGGTTGTAAGAATCACCGCACGGTGAGCATCACCGCCGGCGCGCAGATCGGCGCCTTCACCGTCCTGCACCTGATCGGGCAGGGCGGAATGGGGAAGGTGTATCGCGCGCGGGATGGCCGGCTGAAGCGCGACGTGGCGCTCAAGGTCCTGCCGGACGAAGTGGCATCGCACCCGGACCGCGTGGCCCGCTTCCAGCGCGAGGCCGAGATCCTCGCCGCCCTCACACACCAGAACATCGCCGGCATCTACGGGATCGAGGAGAGTGGAGAGGTCCGTGCGCTGGTGATGGAGCTGGTCGAAGGGCCAACGCTGGCCGACCACATCGCCCGTGAAGCCATGCCCGTCGAGGACGCGCTGCCGATCGCGCAGCAGATCGTCGAGGCACTGGATTACGCGCACGAGCACGGGGTGCTGCACCGGGATCTTAAGCCGGCCAACGTCAAGGTGACGCCGGACGGGCAGGTGAAGGTGCTCGACTTCGGCCTCGCGAAGGCGCTTGGTCCGCAGGCGCCGGGCGACGAGGCCGCGTCTCCAGACGAGTCGCCGACGATCACGAGCCCGGCCTTCACCCAGGCGGGCACGATCCTCGGCACCGCGGCGTACATGGCGCCGGAACAGGTGCGCGGGAAGGCTGTGGACAAGCGTGCCGACATCTGGGCGTTCGGCTGCGTGCTCTACGAGATGCTGACGGGCACGCGCGCGTTCCAGGGTGAGACGGTGTCGGACACGCTCGCGGCTGTGCTCAAGACCGACCCAGATTGGGCACGGCTACCGAACCCGGTGCCCGATTCGATGCGACACCTGCTGCGGCGTTGCCTCGCGCGCGATCCACGACAGCGGCTCCGTGACATTGCCGATGCCCGGCTGCTGCTGGAGACCGCGGATACCGGACCCGTCCCCGCACCGACGCCTCCGAGCGATCGCCGCTGGCTCGCAGTCGCGGTCGGAGGCGCGCTGGCCGCGGCCATCCTGGCCGCGGGCTGGTACTCGACGCGCGAGGCGCCGCCGCCGACCTCGGCAGCCGTCCGTCGCGTGGTGGTGCAGCTTCCCGCCCAGCCGCCGATTTCGACGTCCCCGACCGGTCCCGCCCTGGCGATGGCACCAGACGGCAGCGCGATCGCCTTTGTCGGCTTGAACGCCGGACAGTACCAGTTGTTCCTGCATCGGCTGGCTGACGCCAGCACCACGATCGTCCGCGGCGGCGTCGGACCCGTCACTCCTGTGTTCTCGCCGGATAGCAGATGGGTGGCGTTCGGTGCGGGATCGGCCATCTGGCGAGCGTCTGTCCCCGGCGGTCAGGCCGAGGTGCTGTGCACAAGCCCGGGCGGCGGCGCCGGACAGCCGCGCGGCGGCGCGTGGTCCGAAGACGGGCGCGTGGCGTTCGGCACGGAACTGGGTCTCATCAACGTCGACCAGCCCGGCGGTCCGTGCCGGGTGGCCCTTGCCGTCGAAGCCGGGCGCGAGAAGCGCTTCCTCTGGCCCCAGTTCCTGCCGGGCGGGCGAGGCGTGCTCCTGACCGTGTATGGCGTGGCCGACGACGCTGATGACGCATCCATCGTTGTCGTTCCCTCGGGGACGACGGAGCGCCGGGTGGTCGTCCCCGGCGCGCGCGCCGGACGGCTCACGGCATCCGGCCACCTGCTCTTCGCGCGCGGCCATCAGGTCTTCGCGGCGCCGTTCGATCTGGATCGCCTGGTGATGACGGCAGACCCCGTCGTCGTTGTCGATGGCGTGGCGTCGGGACAGTTCGGCCACCCGCTGCTCGGCGACTCGGATTCAGGCGATCTGGTCTATGCGCCGGGACAGGACACGGGTAACCGACTGGTGTGGGTCGCGCGCGATGGCACCCGCTCCCCCGTCGGTGCGCCTTCTCGACGTTATCAGCCCGAGCCGAGGCTCTCGCCCGACGGGCGGAAGGTCGCCGTGCCGATTGGCAATCTGGATCACTACCTGTGGTCGATCTCGATCGACACGGGCGTCGAAACGCTCGTGCGAGGCGCCGACGCGCACGGTCCGGTGTGGAGTCCGGACAGTCGCACGATCGCGTTTCCCATCTACGGAACGGAAATCAGCGGAATCCGGATCGCAGTCAAGGCTCTCGAGGCTGCTGGCGAGGCAGAAGTCGTGCTCGAGGATACAGGGGGCCCCTTCGCCTTCGACTGGTCGCCTGATGGCTCCATCATCTTCGGCCGTCGTTCGACCTCGGGCGACTTCGAACTCGCTGCCCTCGCCCTCCACGACCGCACGATCCGGACCCTGGTCAGTGCTCCGCAGGCTGCATTCGGCGCCAGGCTCTCCCCAGATGGCCGGTGGCTGGCGTTCGTTCTGACCAACGCGGGACGCCGCGAGGTGTACGTCACCGACTTCCCGGCGGCAAAGGTGAGGAAGCCGGTCTCCAGTGACGGGGGCTTTGCGCCGGTGTGGGCCCACGACGGGCGGGAGCTCTTCTACATGAGCGGCACGAGGATGATGGCGGCAGCCGTCAAGCCCGGCGCCTCGATCGACTTCGAGCGGCCCGTGCCACTCTTCGACGGTCTGGACGTGGGCGGCAGCCAGACGCCGTTCTCAGTGGCCGCCGACGGGCGGTTCCTGATGGTGGAGCCGGCTGCGGGAGACACGGCGCGCTCGGGCCAGCTCACGCTGGTCTTGAACTGGTTCGAGGAGCTGAAGCGCCTCGTCCCGACGCGGTGACAGGGACTGGTACCTGCAACCGGCGGGACCTTGATCGCGACAGTACGGCACAGCCGGGTGTCGCGCGCGGCGATCTCTGACGGCCCATCGTTGTCGTGGTCCGGCGGCCTCTCATTGTTAGAATCAGCTCGCGCCACCGTCGCCAAGCGCCATGGTCCTTTCCGCCGGCACTCGCCTCGGCCCGTACGAGATTCGCGCCCACCTGGCTGCCGGAGGGATGGGCGAAGTCTACGTCGCGCACGACACGAAATTGAATCGCGATGTCGCGCTCAAGGTGCTCCTCGCGGCCGTGGCCAATGACCCCGACCGACTCGCGCGGTTCAAGCGCGAGGCACAGGTGCTGGCCTCGCTCAACCACCCCAACATCGCGCAGATCTACGGGTTCGAGGATTCAGGGGACGTCCGTGCGTTGGTCATGGAGCTCGTCGAGGGCCCGACCCTCGCGGACCGCATCGCCGGAGGCGCGATTCCCCTGGACGAGGCCCTGCCCATCGCGACGCAGATAGCCGAAGCGCTGGAATCCGCTCACGAGCACGGCATCATTCATCGCGATCTGAAACCCTCGAACGTCAAGGTCCGGGTTGACGGCACCGTCAAGGTGCTCGACTTCGGGCTCGCGAAGGCGCTTGATCCAGAAGAGGGCCACCGGCAGCCCGATGGATCGCTGGCCAATTCGCCCACCATCACGTCGCCCGCGTTGACGATGCGTGGGGTGATTCTTGGCACCGCGGCCTATATGAGCCCGGAGCAGGCCAAAGGTCGCGTCGCCGACCAGCGCGCCGATATCTGGGCGTTCGGGTGCGTGCTGTTCGAGATGCTGACCGGGATTCGCGCGTTCAGGGGCGACGATGTGGCCGACACGATGGTGGCGGTCTTGACCAGGGATCCCGATTGGCAATGGCTGCCTCCCGCTGTCGCCGGCGTGCGGCCGCTCATCGCGCGGTGCCTGAAGCGAGATCCAAGACAGCGGCTACAGGCGATCGGTGACGCGAGGGTCCAGCTCGACGAGCTGACGAGCACACCGTCCGACACAGCAGGGATGGCTGCGTCGATCGCGGCGGCGCGACCCGTTGGCATAACCGCGCGGATTGGCGCCCTGCTTATCGGCGCCGTGACAGCAGCCATCGCCACCTGGCTGCTGACCCGGCCATCGCCACTGGCACCGCCCGTGCCGGCGCGCTTCGAGATCGTCCCGGCGGCCGCACACGCGCTATCGATCATCGGCGCGGATCGCAACATCGCGATCTCCCCGGACGGTCGGCACATCGTCTACCGCGGAGGCCCTCAGGATCAGCTCGTTGTCCGCTCAATCGATCGGGTCGATGTCCGACCGTTGGAAGGCACAGCCGGCGCACGCTCTCCGTTCTTCTCTCCCGATGGTCAGTGGGTCGGGTTCTTCGACGGCACCACGCTGAAGAGAGTATCGGTGAGCGGCGGGCCGGCCATCCCGATCGGCCCGAGTCAGATACCGCGCGGCGCGAGTTGGGGCGACGATGGGACCATCGTGTTCGGCACTCAGGATACGGCCACCGGGCTGTTGCGCGTGTCGATTGAGGGCGGCGAGCCGACGGTGTTGACGCGGCCCGACCCGGCCAAAGGCGAGCGGGATCATGTCGCCCTGTCGCTACTGCCGGACCGCCGCGGCATCCTGTTCACCATTGTCCCATCCAACCCTGTGGAGCCAATGCTGGTCGCCGTCCTCGATTTGCAGAGCGGTGAGCGCAAGACCCTCATTCGGGGCGGGAGCCAGCCCGAATACGTCGAGACTGGGCACCTCGTGTATGCCAACGCCGGCACGCTGAGCGCCGTTCGCTTCGATCTCGACCAACTGGAGGTGCAGAGCGACCCCGTGCTGGTCATGGACGGCGTGTGGATGCGAGAAGCGGCCGCAGCGAACTATGCCGTCTCGCGGCGGGGCACGCTCGTCTACGTCCCCGCGGGTGATACCGATGCTCCGCGATCGCTGGTGTGGGTCGATCGGACTGGCCGCGAGACGCCGATCAGGGCGCCGCTGCACGCGTATTCGTCGCTGCGTCTCTCCCCCGACGGCACGCGGGTCGCGGTCGCAGTCCGCGATCAACAGAACGACATCCACATCTTCGATCTCAAGCGGGGGACCCTCATGCGGCTAGCGCCGAATCCCAGCGCCGATTCGAGCCCGATCTGGACGCCCGACGGCCAACGCATCGTCTTCACGTCGAATCGTGACGGCACATCGAATCTGTACTCGCAAGCGGCAGACGGGACTGGAACAGTGGAACGCCTGACCACCAGTCCGGATGCACAGCTTCCGAGCTGGGTGGCGCCGGACGGCAGCGGCATTCTCGGCTCGGAGATCTCGCCCAGGACGGCCGGTGATGTGGTGTGGTTTCCGCTCAAGGGCCCGGCAGGCCAGTCCGCGCCGCGTGCGGCATCCAGCCCGGGTTGGCCCGTCGAGCGACTCGTGCAGTCTCCCGCCATCGATTATCTGCCCGAGGTCTCGCCCAACGGACGCTACATCGCGTACCAATCGAATGAAACGGGGCGGCAAGAAATATACGTGCGGCCGTTTCCCCGCGTGAACGACGGGGTGTGGCAGGTGTCTATCGATGGCGGCACGAGACCGGCATGGGCACCTGGCGGCGGTGAGCTCTTCTATCTCTCGCCCTCGCACGTGCTCACTGCCGTGCCCGTGCAGACCTCCGGGGCATCTTTCGTCTTCGGCAACCCGACGAGGCTGTTCGGGACCTTCGCCAACACCCAGGAGATCTACACGTCTCGCGAGTACGACGTTGCGGCGGACGGCCGCTTCCTGATGGCCAGGAGCAACGTGTCAGGAGATCCCAAGCCAGCCTCGATCGTCGTTGTCCTCAACTGGTTCGAGGAGTTGAAAGCCACGCTCGCGGCTCGTCGGTAGCAGAGCCGTTTGTGGTCCTCGTTCCGAAGAGTTCAGCGCCCAGACGTCGCCCTCGGCCACACCGTCCCCTGGTGCATCGTCGTCACCGGCGCCAGGCCCTTGTTGACGAACTTCTGCAGGCGCTTGCCCTCCCAGGTTTCGGTCGTGTAGATGTTCCCCTGCGAGTCGGTGGCGATGCTGTGCACCCCGTAGAACTGACCCGGCTGGCGTCCGCCGTCGCCGAAGCTGGTGAGCAGTTCCAGCGTGTCGCGCTGCAGGATGTAGATGCGGTCGTTGATGCCATCGGCCACGAAGAGGTAGCGCTGCTGCGGATCGCGTGAGAACGCCACGTCCCAGACCGAGCCCGAGAGCTTGGTGTTCTTCGCCAGGAACGCCTCCTTCACGAACGTGCCGTCCTGCTTGAACACCTGGAGCCGATCGTTCACGCGGTCGCACACGTAGACGAGCCCGTCGTTCGCGACGTCGGCACAGTGCACCGGCGAGCGGAACTGCTTCGCCGGGGGCGCGGCCGGGTCGTACGGCCCGAGCTCCACCGAGTCGTCCGGCACGTTGCCGTACGCGCCCCAGAACCGTTTCATCTTGCCCGTGATCGCGTCGAGCACGGCGACGCGCCGGTTGAAGTAGCCGTCGGCGACGAACGCCTCGTTGGCCTTTGGTTCCACGAAGATCTTCGCCACGCGCCCGAAGTTCTCGGGGTCGGTGCTGCCTCTGGCAAACGTCGGCTGCCCCGAGGAGGTCTTGCCGCTCACCCGCGCGTTCGGCTTGCCGTACTGCGCCACGAACTTGCCGTCGCGCGTGAACTTGACGATGTGGGAGTCGCCGGGACCGTTGCCGCCAATCCAGACGTTGCCCACGTGATCGACGAAGATGCCGTGATTCGAGGCGGGCCAGTCGTAGCCGGTTCCGGGACCCCCCCAGTGCCGCAGGAGGTTGCCGTTGGCGTCGAATTCCAGCACCGGTGGCGCGCCGGCACAGCAGTCGGCCGACTTCAGCTCGAGCCCCTTCTCGTTGTTGTTCAGCGTGTCGGAGCCGCGATGGACGATCCAGACGTGATCCTGCTCGTCCACCCACACGCCGATGGCGTTGCCGAGCACCCAGTGGTTGGGAAGCGGCTTCGGCCACAGCGGATCCACTTCGAAGCGGGGCGCCTGCACGCCGGGCTTGCCCTGGGCGGCAAGCGAGCGTTCGAGCCACGCTTGTCCAAGACCGAGGACCACGACGACGATGACGCAAGCGTACGCGGCCAGGTGTCGACTCTTCATCGGGTCCCCCTGATTCCTGGTTCCTGATTCCTGATTCCTGATTCCTGATTCCTGGTTCCTGACTCCTGCTTCCTGCTCCCGCTCACCTCTTCAACCGCAGCGCCACGAGCGACCCGGGATGCGTCGGGCTTCCGACCTGCACGACGATGTACTGCGTGCCCCGGTGAAGGTAGCCCATCATCCCGTATTGTCCGGGCGCGGGCAGTTTCACGGTGCCCACGCGCCGGCCGGTCTTCTTGTCCACCGCGTACAGCACGGGGTCGCCGCCCGGGGCGGTCACGAGCAACGTCTTCGTCGGCATCATCACCGCGTGGCCCATCTGCCCGGTGGGCGGCAGGTTCAGGCCACGCAGGGCCGGGTGATTCCTGATGTGCTCGGGCGTGTCGCCGTTGGGAATCTCCCAGAGGAACTCGCCGGTGGACATGTCGATGGCGATGATCCGGCTGTAGGGCGGCTTCCAGATGGGCAGGCCCTCGGGCCCGCGGAGATCTCCCCGGTTGGCCACCACCCAACGGGCCACCGTCCGGCCCGTCGTCTTTGGATCCTCGGGCTCGTCCATCTTCTCGCCCGGCACCATGTTCTCGGACCGGCACAACCGCTGCGTCGTGACGAACAGCACCCCGGTCTCGGGATCCGCAACGGTCGGGCCGTTGATGTTGCTGGCGCCCGCGGGGCAGCTCACGAACGACCGAAGCCCCGAGGGATGCCCGACCTGGATCGGCGGATTGAAGAGGGGGCCCGTCTTGTAGTGCTTGACGATCTCCAGCGCCTGCGTGCGCAGCTCGGGCGTGAAGTCGATGAGGACATCCTCGGTGAGGTTTTGAATTTCGAGGGGCTTCGGCCGTGTCGGGAAGGGCTGCGTGGGCGACAGGATTTCCCCCGGCAGGTCCGAAGCGGCCACCGGCCGTTCCTCGATGGGCCAGATGGGCTTACCGGTCTCACGATTGAACACGTACGCGAAACCCTGCTTCGTCGTCTCGACGACGATGGGCGTCCGGCGCCCATCGATGGAGACATCCATGAGGACAGGCGCCTGCGGATTGTCGAAGTTCCAGATGTCGTGGTGGACCATCTGGAAGTGCCAGACGCGCTTGCCGGTCTTCACGTCGAGCGCCAGCAGGCTGGTGCCGAACAGGTTGTCGCCCGGGCGGAAGCCACCGAAGAAGTCGATGGTGGGCGGGTTGGTCGGGATGTAGACGAGGCTCCGCTCGGGATCCGCCGACATCGGCGCCCACGACGACACGTCGCCGGTGCGCTTCCAGGCGTCGTTCTTCCACGTGTCGTGACCGAACTCGCCCGGCCGCGGGACGACGTGGAACTTCCACATCGGCTTGCCGGTCTTCGCGTCGTAGGCCAGGATGTCGCCCGGGATGTTCTCCTGCCGCGTCTGGTAGTACCCCTGCTCGTGCACGTTGCCCACCACGATCACGCCGTTGACGACGATGGGCGGTGACGAGGTGGAGAGGTTGCCGAGATCGCGCGGGATGCCGTGGTCGGGATCGTACTTGTAGCCGGACGTGAGCCACGGCTCCCAGTCCTTCACCAGGTCGGGCAGCATGTCCACTACGCCGGACCGCGGGAAGCCGGGCAGCGGCACCTGTGTGCCCCAGTTCTCCAGGTGCTCGCCCGACTTCGCGTCGAGCGCGTGCAGGAAGAACGCCGGCGAGGTGTAGACGATCACCTTGCGCCCCTCGACCTCCGCGAAGGCCACGCCCTTGCCGTAGTTGTTGCGCATGCCGCGCTCGTAGCGGGTGGTGTGGGGCTCACGGTAGGTCCAGACGGTCTCACCCGTGCCCGGGTCGATGGCCGCCACCGTGCGGCGCTGGCCGGCCACCGTGTAGAGGAGGCCGTCCACGTAGAGCGGCGTGGAGCGAAAGAGGACGTCGACGGCTGGGCCGAAGTTGTCGCCGCGCCAGGTCCACGCCACCTCGAGCCGCTCGAAATTGGTGGCGTCGATCTGATCGAGAGGGGAGTAGCGCGTGTGCGCTGCGTCGCCGCCGATGTAGCGCCACTCGCCCTGAGGCGTGTCAAGCCGCTGGGCATCGGTCACGGGTGGAGCCAGCACGAGCGCCAGGGCCATCGCCAGCAACGCGCCTTCTCGTCTCATACGGGCTCCTTGTGGTCTCACGCCGGCCGCGGCAACTCGGCGCGACGATAGCCCCTGGCCATCGCCCGGTCAAGCGTGCGATCGCCGTTTTGCTTGCGTCGGCGCCGCGAATCCCACCACAATCCCGACACCACCCGAGGTGACCGATGACCACGAGCCCCAACCGAACCGCCGCCCTTGCCTGTGCCGCCGTTTTGGCCGTCACGGCCGCCACCCCGTTCGCCCAGCAGCCGCAGGGGCCGCCGCGCGGATCCTCCGGGCCGCCCGAGCACGCCAAGGTGACGCCCGTCAACAACCTGCCCAACCCCTACGAGACGGTGCGCAACTGGGGCACGCTGCCGGACGGGCGGAAGTGGGGGTCGGTCAGCGCCGTCAACGTGGACATCGACGGCAAGCACGTCTGGGCCGGTGACCGCTGCGGCGCCAACTCGTGCGCCGGCTCGAAGGTGGATCCCATCGTCAAGCTGGATCCGAGCGGCAAGGTGGTGAAGAGCTTCGGCGCCGGCCAGATCCTGTGGCCGCATGGCATGGACGTGGACAAGCAGGGGAACGTGTGGGTGGTGGACGCGCGGTCGGCGACCGACGCGGAATTGAAGCAGTTCCCCGACGCCGCCGGTAAGGGCCACACCGTCACCAAGTTCAGCCCCGACGGCAAGGTGCTGCTGGTGCTGGGCACGCCCGGCAAGGCCGGCAACCCGCCCGAGGCGTTCACCGAGCCCAACGACGTCGTCATCGGGCCCGACGGCAGCATCTACGTTGCCGAGGCGCACAACGCGCAGTTCCTCGACCAGAACCCGCCGAACGGTGTGGGCCGCATCTCGAAGTTCTCGCCCGACGGCAAGTTCATCAAGAGCTTCGGCGCGTACGGCTACGGGCCGGGCCAGTTCCGCGGGCCGCACTCACTGGCGTTCGACTCGCAGGGGCGCCTGTTCGTCGCGGACCGCGGCAACCGGCGCATCCAGATCTTCGACCAGGACGGCAAGCACCTCGACACGTGGTACCAGTTCAGCCGCATCAGCGGGCTCACCATCACCGCGGACGACACGCTCTACGCCATCGACTCCGAGTCGGACGACAACTACAACCCGGGCTGGCGCAAGGGCCTGCGCGTGGGCAGCGCGCGCACGGGCGAGGTGTGGTACTTCGTGCCCGAGCACGTCTCGAAGCAGGCGTCGGGCATGGGCGGCTACGGATCGATGGGCGAGGGCGTCACCGTGGACGCGGCGGGGAACGTCTACGCCGGTGAGGTCGGGCCAATCCAGGGGCTGACGAAGTTCATGCCCCGCCTGAAGCGATAGGCCCGCATGCTAGCATTGATAGCATGTCCCAGCTCATCGTCAGGAACCTGTCCCCGCGACTGGTGTTGCGGCTGAAGAAGCGCGCCGCCGAGCGGGGCCGGTCGGCGGAAGCCGAGCACCGCGCCATCCTCGAGGCGGCGCTCGGCGCCAACCGCGTCGGCCGGGATTTCAAGGACTTCCTGCTCGGCATGCCCGCATCGCCCGGGCTGCGGCTGCGGCGCTCGAAGGACCGCGGCCGCACGGTGTCGCTGTGACCTTCCTGCTCGACACCAACGTGATCTCGGACCTGCGCCGGGCCGGGCCGCGGGGCGTGCGCCTGCGGCGCTGGTTCGACGACCAGCGACCCGAGGCGCTCTTCCTGAGCGTCTTGACTCTCGGGGAGATTCGGCAGGGCATCGAGCAGCTGCGCCGGCGTGATCGGCCGCAGGCCGACCGCCTGGGGATCTGGCTGGACGATCTCGGGCGCCACTACGCCGATCGCCTGTTGCCGGTGGACCAGGCGGTCGCGGATGAATGGGGCAGACTCCGCGCCCGCCGGTCGGTCCCCGTGGTCGATGCATTGATGGCGGCCACGGCCCGGGTGCACGGTCTCACCCTGGTGACGCGAAACGAGAAGGACGTGGCCGGGCTCGACGTGCCGACGCTGGACCCGGCCGGCCGGGACTAGCGTCCTTCGTATTCCTTCAGGAACCCCTCGAACTCCCGCAGGTGCTCCTGCTCGTCGGTCAGGATGGTAATGGCGATGTCCTGGGTGACGTAGTCCACGCCGTCGCATTCCTTGATGAGGCGGTCGTAATGCTCGATGGCGCCGAGCTCGGCCGCGATGACGCCCTTGATGATGCTCACCACGTCGGTGGTCTTCTTCGGCGGCTGCAGGTAGCGCTGGGTGGCCTTGAACCCCAGGCTCCCGGGGACGATACCCGAGAGCGTCTTGATGCGGCGGGCGAACTGCTGCGCGTGCGCGATCTCGGCCGGGATGTCGGCGGCGAGGCTCTTCTTGATTTCCTCGGCGAGCACGCCGTCGAGGTTGACCGAGGCGCTGATGTAGTTCATCACGGTCTCGATCTCCATCCAGTAGGCGGTCTCGAGGAGCGCCAGGATCTTCTCGCGCTTCTTCTTGTCGGCAATGATCGGCATACCGGCATCCTAGCACCGTCAGCCCTGCGGCACCGCGCGCCGCGGGAAAGCGGCAGTGATACGCTGTCGGGAAGACGCATGCCGACGCGCGCGTTTCCGCAACACGCCCTCGTGGCGCTGGTGGCCGCGCTCGCCGCGCTGGCCGCGGCCGTCGGCTGCGCCGCGAAGATCAACCCCGTGCAGGTCGAGGCGGCGCGCACGGCCGCCCGCATCAAGACCGCCCTGGTCAACGACCCGCTCGTCGGGACGCGGCCCATCGCGGTCCTCGTGGACGAGGAAGGCGTCGTGCAGTTGTCCGGGCGGGTGGCCAGCGCACAGGAAGCCGACCACGCGGTCGAGCTGGCTCGCGCCGTGCCGGGCGTCACCCGTGTCGTCACGCGCTTGCAGGTCGGCGCCGAGCCACCGGCGCCGCCCGAGCAGGAGCGCGCGCCCTTTCCCGTGCCCCGCGGTCCCGCCTTCGAATTCGCCGAGCTCGAGGACGAGCGGACGCTGCTGGCTGCCGGCGTGGCCTTGATGTTCAGCAACGACGAAAGCGCCTCCGGAACGCGGACCAACCTCTGGCCCATTGCGCGGCTTGGATCCGGGCCCGGGCTCGGTCCCGCGTTTGGCTTCGACTGGTACGATGCCACGCCGCTGGTGCCGCGCGGGGCCGCAGCGGTGGGACACGTGCGCATCCGCCCCGTCATGGCGGGCCTCCGCTACACCGTGTCGATGGGACGCCTGTCGATCGTGCCGTCCCTCGTGGCCGGGTACGCGTTCAACAGCCTCGACGTAGCCGAGACCGGCGCCGCGGAGCGGCTGTCGGTGGACGTCGCCAACAGCTTCGCGTGGCGGGCGGCGGTGTCGCTCTGGTTCGAGACCGGGCGGCGCACCGCCTTCCATGCCCAGGTGGGGCGCGTCGTCACGAGCCCCCGCTTCACCGTCGTCGAAGAAGGCCGCCTGCGCGAACGAACGGCCAGTGCCGACGCCACGGTCGTGCTGCTGGGCCTCGCATACAAGTTCTTCTAGGCCGCGCGCCAGGGAGGTGACCGTGATCGTGTCGTGGCTCGGGGGGGTGGCAAGCGCGGCGCGCTTTGCCGGGCGGGTGCTCGTCGAGGCCGTCCGGCCGCCCTTCGAGTTCCGCGAGGTGCTGCGGCAGCTCTACGAGCTGGGCGTCAGATCCCTCCCGCTGATCGCCGCGGCCGGCTTCGCGGTCGGCGTGGTGCTGTCGATGCACACGCGGTCGTCGATGGCGCGCTTCGGCGCCGAGGCGCTCATCCCGGCGGGCCTGGCCATCGTGCTCATCCGCGAGACCGGGCCGCTCGTCGCCGGCCTGCTGCTGTCGGGACGCATCGGCGCCGGCATCGGTGCCGAGCTGGGTGCCATGAAGGTCACCGAGCAGATCGACGCGCTCGAGGCCGTCGCGGTGGACTCGTTCCGCTACCTCGTGGTGACGCGCGTGGTGGCATGCGTCATCGCGCTGCCGCTGCTGACCACGGTGATGAACGTCACCGGCATGCTGGGCGGCTATGCCGCCGAGGCCCTCATCACGGGGATGCCCATCGGCACCTACTTCCGGCAGGCGTTCCAGCCCATCCAGTTCTCCGACCTCGTTCCCGCCACGCTCAAGACCACGGTGTTCGGCTTCATCATCGCGACCGTGGCCTCGTACCTCGGGGTCAACACCTCGCGGGGCACGGAGGGGGTGGGAAGGGCGTCCACGCGCAGCGTCGTGACCGCGTCGATTCTCCTCATCGCGACCAACGTGCTGCTGGTCCGGCTCATCTTCTTCGTCTTCCCGCAGTGATGGCGACGGAGGGCACGCCGGCCGTGGAGCTGCGGCACGTCACCAAGCGCTTCGGCGACCTGACGGTGCTCGACGATCTGAGCCTGGTGGTGCCGCGGGGGCGGGCGGTGTGCCTGCTCGGGCGCAGCGGGACCGGCAAGAGCGTGCTGCTGAAGCACATCGTCGGATTGATGCGGCCCGATGCCGGCAGCGTGCTCGTGGAGGGCGAGGACGTCACCGAGCTCGACTCGCGCGAGCTGGCGCGCGTGCGGAAGCGAATGGGCATGCTCTTCCAGCACGCGGCGCTGTTCGACTCGATTTCCGTGGGCGAGAACGTCGCGTTCCCCATGAGGCGGCACTCGACGCTCCCGAAGCGCGAGATCCGCGAGCGGGCCGAGGCGCTGCTGGCCGACGTGGGGCTGGCGGGCGTGTACGACAAGATGCCGGCGGATCTGTCGGGTGGCATGCGCAAGCGGGCCGGGCTGGCCCGTGCCCTCGCGCTGGAACCGGCCATCCTGCTGGCCGACGAGCCAAGCACGGGCCTGGATCCGGTGACCTCGGGCGAGATCGACCGCCTGCTGGTGGAGCTCAGGGACCGCACCGGCGCCACGTTGATCGTGGTGACGCACAACATTCCAAGCGCGCGCGTCATCGGCGACGAGCTGGTGTTCCTGCACGAGGGCCGCATCCTCGCGCAAGGTACCGCCGCGGCGCTCGACCGGTCCGGCATCGAGCTGGTACAGCAGTTCATGCAGGCCGAGGGGGCCGGGTAGGCGGCGACCGTGCAGGTCAGCGATACCGGATACGAGACACGGAGGCCATGATGGAGCGCTCGAGGGAAGCCTGGGTCGGCGCGTTCGTGGTGGGCGGCATCGCGCTGTTCGCGGCCGGGCTGTTCATGATTGGCGACCGCCGCCTGCTGTTCACCGATCACTTCGAGGTGTCCACCACCTTCGCGAAGGTCACGGGCCTCGAGGTGGGCACGCGCGTGCGGCTCGCGGGCCTGGATGCCGGCGAGGTGCTCGAGATCCGCGTGCCGCCCGTCCCGTCCGAGCGCTTCGTCGTCCGCATGCGCGTCCGCGAGGACGTGCGCGCGCTGGTCCGGACCGATTCGACCTGCACCATCCAGAGCGACGGCCTCGTCGGCAACGCGTTCGTGCAGGTGAGCCCCGGCACCGACGCGGCGCCGCTGGCGGGTGAGGGCGACGTGCTCCCCGGCGTGGATCCCATCGAGCTGGCCGACGTGCTGCGCGAGGGGCGGGAGACCATCCAGCTAATCAACAGCCGCGTGGTGTCGCTGACCGACGATGTGTCGGGGACGCTGACGTCGCTGACGGAGACCATGGACACCACCCGGGGTGTGATCGCCACCGTGGGCGAGCGGATCGACGAGTTCGGGGCCACCGGGAACGAGGTGCTCGCCGACGTCCGGCACACGGTCGGCGACGTGCGCGCCGTCGTGGCGCGCACGCGAGCGGGCGAGGGCACCGTCGGGCGCCTGCTCACCGACACGGCCCTCTACGATCGCATGCGACAGGTGACCGAGGACGCCGCGGGCACCGCCACGGCCCTGCGTGAGACCTCCGAGACAGCGCGGATCGCCTTGCAGGATTTCACCGCCGCCGACGGCGCCGGCGCGCGGATCACGCAGACCATCCGCAACACGCTGGCCTCCATCGAAGAGGTGACCAACGACCTTGCGGAGGGCACCGAGGCCCTCAAGCGGAACTTCCTGTTCCGTGGGTTCTTCCGCGATCGCGGCTTCTACGACCTCGACGCCATCTCGCGCGAGGCCTACCAGGCGGGCCTGCTGGAGCGCGACAACCGAACGGCGGTGCGCATCTGGCTGGATGCCTCGGTGCTGTTCGAGAGCGATCCCGAAGGCGGCGAGCGGCTGACCGCGGACGGCCGCCGGCGCCTCGATCAGGCCATGGCCCAGCTGGTGCAGTACCCGCGCGACAGCCCGCTCGTCGTCGAGGGCTACGCGCGCGCGGGCGACGCGGACACCGACGTGCTGTCCTCGGAGCGGGCGACGGCGGTCCGCGAGTACCTCTTGCGGCGCTTCCGGCGCGCGACCACGCTCACCGACACCATGCCGCTTGGCAGTGCGGCGGCGGGCAGCCCCCGCGGCGACGATACCTGGGAGGGTGTCGCGCTGGCGATGTTCGTCAGCAACGATGTGTTCCGCGGCCGGCGGTAACCCGCCGCGCCGGTGCGACGCCCTGCGCCAGGGTCGACCCCGCCTGTCACCAGCAGGCCGGGATGCGCGCCGATCCCGGGCGCGTGACGCGTTGAGGCTTGACGGCCAGTCACCTGCTGTGATAGCAACGCGCTCAAGACGACGGCCTTGCCGCCTGCGTGACGCGAGTGCGCGGGTCCCCACCGCGGCCGGTCGTCCCCAGTCCTCTGGATTCAGGAATGCCTCTTTGTCGCGGGGCGTGTCATCTCGGCGTGTGCGGATCTCGCTCCTCGGTGTCATTCGCGTCGTGGCGCAGTTCTGGTGTCGGCCGTCTCGATCGCATCCGTGAATGGGAGGCAACTATGCACAGGCTCCTCGTCGTGGTGGCCGCTGGCGTGCTGCTGATCGCGGCACGGCCCGCCGCCGCCCAGCTGGGCGACTCGTCGATTCGAGGGCGAGTGCTCGATGAATCCGGCGCCGTGCTCCCGGGCGCCACCGTCCTCGTCACCAACGAAGGCAGCGGGATCTATCGCCAGGTCGTCAGCAATACGGACGGCACCTACTTCATCACGGGCATCATTCCGGGGCCCTATGCCGTGACGGCGGAGCTCGACGGCTTCCGGAAGTACGAGCGCCGCGGCGTGCTGCTGGAACTGGGGAAGACCGCCACGCTGGACGTCACGCTCCAGGTCGGCGGCCTCGAAGAGGTGGTGACGGTCACGACCGAGACCCCCCTCGTGGACCTGACGTCGAAGCAGGTGGGCGGCAACGTGACCGCGAGCGAGCTGACGGGGCTGCCGAGCGGCACGCGCAGCTGGCTGGGTTTCGTGGGGCTGCTGCCGGGCATCCAGGTGCAGAGCACGTCGGTGTCGTTCGGCGGCGACTCCATCAACGTCAACGGCCAGAGCAACCGCAACAACAACTTCACGGTGGACGGCGGCGGCAACAACGACGACTACCTGGGCCAGTCCTTCGGCGGCCAGACGCGCCTGGCGCTCGAGGCCGTCCAGGAGTTCCAGGTCCTCACGAACCAGTTCGACGCCGAGTTCGGCCGCTCCACGGGAGCGGTGGTCAATGCCGTCACCAAGCAGGGCACCAACGACTTCCACGGCGTGGGCTTCGGCTACTTCACCGAGTCGGGGATGATTGCCAAGGACTACTTCACCGAGCAGAACAACCTGGAGAAGCCCGACACCCTGAAGCGCGAGTACGGCGGCGTGATCGGCGGGCCGATCGTGCGGGACAAGGCGCACTTCCTCTACAGCCTGGAGCGCGTGGAGCTGAACGCGGGGCGGAGCGCAGAGTTCCCGACCCGGCCCGAGCTGAACTACTCCGTCGTGCAGAAGACGCGGGTCTGGAACCACATGATCCGCTTCGACCACCAGATCAACGCCAACAACACGTGGGGCGTGCGGTACCTCCGCGAGGACTCGCCCACCTACGACGGCATCACCGGGTATGTCACCTATGCGGCCCGGCGTGACGAGCGGGATATCGACGAGACCATCGTGGGAACCTGGAACACGGTGTTCGGCAACAACAAGTTCAACACCCTGCGGGCCTCGCGCACCTACGAGGACAACCCGTTCGCGCCGATCGAGTGGCTGAACGGGACGCCCATGTGGGAGCTGCCGCCGCAGTACCTGATGCTGTCCTTCACGGACAACTTCACCACTGCCGCGGGCACGCGCATCGACACGGCCTACCAGGTGGACGAGTCGTTCTCCATGTTCAAGCCGAACAAGTGGGGCGGCGACCACGACATCAAGTTCGGGGCCCAGTACATCTACGTCGACGCCAGCATCGTCGGCGAAGGCAACATGAACGGGACGTTCACGTTCAGCACCGACCAGGCGTTCGACGCGGCGAATCCGCGAACCTATCCCGAGCGCCTGTCGATTGTCGTGCCGTCGGCGGAGAACACGGTGCTGAACTCGCACGTGGCCGTGCTGTTCGCTCAGGACAAGTGGCAGCGGGGCAACCTCACCCTGAATGCGGGCCTGCGGTACGACCTCGAGATCATCCCCATGACCCACCAGAACAACCCGCTCGTCCCCCAGGGCGAGTATCCCCTCGACAAGAACAACCTGGCCCCGCGCGTGGGTTTCGCCTACAACCCCGGCGGGTCGGGCACGTCGGTGATTCGCGGGGGCTACGGGCTCTTCTATGACAAGACCCACCTCATCATCATGAGGAACTTCATCCAGGCGGGCGTGTACAGCAGCTCGTTCACCGCGCAGTTCCCGGCCAGCCAGGCCGATCGGGGCCCCTCGAACGGGCTGTACCCGACCGATCCAATGCTGGTGGGAGGGCCGGTGGTGAACCGGGCGCTCCTGGAACAGCTCTACCCGGCCGGGACGCAGGCGCGCAACAACGGCACGGTCTTCCTGGAGTCGCCGGATCGCACGGTGCCGTACACCCATCAGCTGTCGGTGGGCTACCAGCGCCAGCTGGGCAGCCGGATGTCGCTCAGCGCCGACTTCATCCACAGCGATGGCCGCGACCTGCTGATCACCTACAACCTCAACCCGATGCACCGTCTCAACACGAGCCGCACCGGCCCGCTGACCTTCAGCGACACGCTGGGTCTGGCCGACCAGCTCGGGATCTCGCCGTTCCGGAACCGCGTGCTGACCCGCCTCAGTGACGGCACCACGCGCTACGACGGCCTGAACCTGCAGCTCGAGAAGCGCTACAGCAACAACTGGAGCGCGCGCGTGTCCTACTCGCTCGGTTACTCCCGCGGCAACAACGACAACAGCGGCACGGACGACAACCTGCTGCAGAACGGCGTCGACAAGAACCTGGACGCGCTCTGGGGGCCGACGGCCACCGACCGGACCCACAATCTGTCGATCAGCGGCCGCGCGGAAATCCCGCGGACCGGGGGCCTGACGGTGAGCGCCATCTACCGGTTCATGAGCGGCGCGCCGTTCACCCTCTACGACTCGAACATCGACGCCGATCAGAACGGCGAGCTGTTCGACTTCCTGCCCGGGGGCAGCTATTCGGGCACTGGATCGAACTCCGTCGAGGTGGATTTCGACGGCGGCCGCAACGGCGCGCGGGGCCCGAACTTCACCCAGATGGACATGCGCCTGGGCTACAACATCCGCGTGGGCGGTTCCCGCGCGCTCAACCTGTTCTTCGAGGTGTTCAACGTGTTCAACTCGGCGAACTTCGACAACCCGGCCGGCGATCAGCGGCAGGCGAACTTCCTCGTGCTGTCGACGCTGCGCGGCGGCGGCTTCCCGCGGCAGGCGCAGATCGGCGCGCGCTTCGCCTTCTGACACCGGCGCACGTGCGGGCGGGCGGCCTTGCGGCCGTCCGCCCCTCGCCGTCTTCGCTCGGCCCAGACGACCCAAGGAGACCATCGATGCCCCGTCCCGTGCCCCACGTCCGCGTTGTCGCCTGCCTGCTGGCGAGCGTGCTCACCCTCGCCGCGGCGACCGACGCCCTGGCCCAGATGGCCGGCATCGTCCGCGGAACGGTGACCGACGGGCAGGGCAAGCCCGTGGAGGGAGCGAAGGTGACCCTTGCGTTCCAGGGCGGCCTCACGCGCTCGTACGAGACCACCACCGACAAGAGCGGGGTGTACGCGCAGATTGGCCTGGCGCCGGGGCCCTACGCCGTGACGGCCAGCAAGGAAGGCATCGGATCGAAGACCGCCGAGGTGACCATCAAGCCGGGCGCCCGGATGACCGTGAACCTCGACCTGGCGCCGGTGCCCGCCACCGCGGCCAGCAGCCCTGCGGCGAAGGCCTTCCAGGCGGCGGTGGCCGCCAGCAAGGAGGGGCGGCACACCGACGCCATTGCCGGGTTCGAAGAAGCCCTTCGGGCCGATCCCGCCTGCTACGACTGCCAGTACAACCTCGGGCTCGCTTACACCTTGGCGAAGCAGTACGACAAGGCCGAAGCGGCGCTCGAGGCGGCGAAGAAGATGAAGCCCGAGGCGCCCGAGCCGCTCGAGGCCCTGGCCGCGGTCTACAACGCCACCCGGCGCTTCGACCAGGCCGCCAGGGCCAGTGAAGCAGCCGGCGGCCTGCGCGGCGGCGCCGCGGGCGGTGGCGTCGGCAGCGCGGGCAGCGTCTTCGACCAGGGCCTGGCGCTCTGGAACGCGGGGAAGCTCGACGAGGCGCTCGCGAAGTTCAACGAGACACTGAAACTGGATCCCAACCACGGCGAGGCGCACTACTGGCTGGGCATGGGGCACCTCAACCAGGGCCGCATGACGGAGGCGGCGCAGGAACTGGAGCTCTACATCGCCCGCGAGCCGGGTGGGCGCTTCGCGGAGAAGGCGAAGGCGCTCCTCCCGCAGATCAAGAAGCCGGCGGCGGACTGAACGGGCACGCGTCGCGTGCGGTGCACCTTTCGCGGGTGAGCTACGGCAGGGTGTCGTGGACCACGCGGCCGCCGACGATGGTCATCAGCACCGTGGCATCGCGCAGGCGCGGCTCGGGGCAGGTCAAGGGATCGTCCGACAGCACCACCAGGTCGGCCAGCTTCCCCACTTCGAGCGAGCCCTTGTCGGCCTCCTCCATCATCAGCCAGGCGTTGCCCATGGTGGCCATGCGGAGCGCCTCCTCGCGCGTCACGCGTTGACCCGCGCCCAGCACGCCGCCCGCGATGGTGTCCCGCGTGACGAAGTGATAGAGCGTCCACAGGGGAGGATAGGGCACCACCGGTGCGTCCGTGCCGGACGACACCGGCAGCCCCGCATCGAGGTACATGCGGACCGGGGTGGTGAGCGCCGCGCGATCGGCACCCCAGTACCGCACCAGGCTGGGGCCGGCGAGATAGAGGTGATTCTGCACGGCGAGCGCCAGGCTCATCGCCTTGATGCGCGGCAGGTGATCCGGGCGCCCGATGAAGGCGTGCTCGATGGACCACCGCCGGCCCGTCAGCGGCGTCTCGGTGTGCGCGCGTTCGTAGGTGTCGAGCACCAGGTCCATCGCCGCGTCGCCGACCGCGTGCGTGGCCACCCGCCAGCCCCGCTGGTTGAGCAGTCGCACGACGGCGCCGAAGCGCTCGCGGTCCACCGTCTGCAGCCCCCGGAAGGTGCCGCCCTCGCCAAACGGCTCCTCGTAGGGCTCCCGCATCAGCCCACCCTCGAAGCCGCCATCCACGGCGAGCTTGATGCCTCCGAGGCGCAGCCACGCGTCCCCCTCACCTTGTCGGAAGCCCGATTCGTCCAGCGCGCGCGACACGGCATTCGCGTCCCCGCCCGGCCGCAGCAGCGCGTGCACGCGCATCGTCAGCAGGCCGCGCCGCTGCATGTCCTGCAGGAGGCGGTAGTCGTCCACCGAGACGCCCGGATGGCGGACCGAGGTGAGCCCCGCGGCGTGGAGCGTCCTGTAATCCGCGGCGCGCGCTGCCATCTGCTGTTCGCGCGATCGCTCCGCCGGCGCCGGCAGCGTCACCAGCCCTCTCGCCGTGTCCACCAGCTCGCCGTTCAACCGGCCGTCGGGGTAGCGCGTAATGCGGCCGCCCGCGGGCTCCTTCGTCCGTGCGTCGATGCCCCAGCGCCCGAGCGCCGCGGAGTTCACCACGTACTCATGTCCGCCACGGACCAGCACCACGGGATGATCGGGTGCCACACGGTCCAGATCGTCGCGCAGCGGGAGCCGCTGTTCGCGGAGCTGCGCCTCGTGCCAGTCGCTGTTCGACACGATCACCTCGCCCGGAGCCGCAGACCGCACGCGTGCCCGGATGGCGGCATACACATCGTCGAGCGAGCGGGCCCGTGACAGGTCCACGCCGGGCCCGCCGCCCGCGCTGTGGAGGTGGTTGTCCATCAGGCCCGGGATGACGGCCCGGCCCTGGAGATCGATGTGACGAGTGGATGCGCCCGCACGCGCTCGAATGGCGGCGCTCGTGCCGACGGCGACGATGCGATCGCCCGCGATGGCGACGGCCTCGGCGATGGAGAAGGCGCGATCGATGGTGATGAGGCGGCCGTTGTACAGCACCAGGTCGGGGACCGGCGAGGCGGGCTGCGCCGCGCGCGGGCTGGCGGCCAGCAGCAGCGCGAGGGTGGCGGCGGCGACGAGACGGGGGGCGGTCACGCGCGCATCGTAACGCGGGAAGGCGTCAGGACGTGCGCTTCAGGATGCGTCGCGTCAGGCCCAGCAGCGCGACCACCGCCACGCCCAGCGCGCCCCACAGCACCAGCCTCGGCGGCGTCTCGCGGATCGCGTCCGCCACACCGCGCTCGTACGCGGGATTGGCACCAGCCCCCTGCGGATCCACCGTGGGCACCGGCACGGCGGAGTACGCCCGCACCTCCCGGGCCAGGGCGCCGATCTCGTAGGACGGGGGCTCGGCGTCGCGATTGCCCAGCAGCATCCGATACTCGCCCGGCCCGGCCTTGAAGGTCACGCGCGGCACGGATGCCACGCCCTGGGCCTGCTGCAGCGTCAGTGGCGCGTTGTCGCCGTTCTCGATCTCCAGGATCAGCTCGGTTGCCGCGACGATGCCGAGCGGAAGCTCGGTCCAGACCTCCTCGGGCGTGCGGTCGCGAATGGCCACCGAGATCACCGAGGCCGCCACCTGGTCGGCGCCGAGGGGGGCGGCGGCCCGTGGCACCAGCGCGACGGCGGTGCGCTGGAAGAAGCGCTCGGCAAAGCGCAGGCGCAGCGACGACAACCGGATGCCCTCCGCGCCCTGTGCCGCGCCCGGTACGGTCAGCCGATACGCCGACGTCTGCGGGCGTGCCTGCCGCGGCCGCGTCGCCTCGACCACAAGCTCGACGCGCGCGACATCGGCGTCGCGCTCCAGCACGTAGGGCACCTGTCGGTCGGCCTCGTCCACGAGACGCAGGTCGCCCAGGTCTCGGCGGAGAGCGGCCACGTCGGCCGGAGGCACCACCATCGTGTAGAGGTCCTCCGGGCCGCTGATGCGCACCGGCCTGGCGAAGCGCCACTGCCGCGCGTCCAACGATGCACCCCGCGCGGCAACGAAGGCGAGGGGCGCCGGCTGGCGAAAGCGCGGGTTCTCGGATTCCGGGCCGAGCGTGGCGACGGGGTAGTCGGGCACCAGGGAGAGGGTCGTCCGAAGATGCTCGAGGTCGTACGCCGCGGGCCGGGTGACGGTGTTGCCGTAGTAGAGCGTCAGCGCGCGCGCCGTGGTGGAGGTGATCAGCACCGTCCGCGGACCCGACAGTCGCACGCGCGGATTGGCGAGCGGCGGGTTGTCGCCGTTGACGATCTCGACGACGAGGCCGCCGCCCGATTCGCGCGTCACGTCGATCTCGCGCGCGTCGAGGTCCGCGGCTTCGTCGGGCAGGCGCAAGCGGTACACGAGGCCGGTGCCGGCCGTGCGTTCGTCGTCACCCCTGCGCTCGAACACGGTGACGCGCCGGGCGAACGCCGGATCATCGGCGTCGAGCGCCATCCGGCGCACGGGATGCCCATCCGGTACCGGCACTCGGTAACGCGCGCGGCCGCCTTCGGCTGTGAGCAGCTCGAGGGCGACCTCCGCGCTCCACGTGGTCCCTGCGAAGTCGTCCGTCTGCACGGCGACCACGCCCCGCACGCTGACGGGTCGCGACCGCGTGTCGTCCGCGCCGAGGCGCACGAAACGCGCCCGGCGGGCCCCGACTTCGAGCGTGGTGTCGTGGATGGATTGCGACTGCCAGGGGCGATCGAAGATCCAGTAGCCGGTACCCACCGCCTGCCAGGTCTCGCCATCCGCCGAGATCTCGAGCATCAGCCGCTTGCTGAACGCCGTGCCCGGGACATCGAGCACCAGTCGATCGAACGGCACGGTGGCGCCGAAGTCAGCGGTCCATGTCGAGGAACGCCGCCGCTCCTGCTGCGACTCGTCGAGCTGGCCCGTCCAGCGCCGTTCTCCGCGGCGCGCCGTGTCCTCGTGCACGATGAACGGCGCCTCGCGCCCGGTGTCGTCCACCAGGCGCAGATCCCGCAGGCCCTGCTGGCTGTGCGACTGCACATCCGGCGGCACGGGCACGGCCAGCACGTGCCCGTCGGCCTCCGCGGGCAGCGTCACCGCCCGGCGATACCGCCACGCGGCACGGTGTTCGTCGACCGGTGCCGGCTCCTGCGCCATCGCCGGGACGGCAAGACAGAGCGCCATGGCAAACCAGACCGGCCGGGTCATGCCGGCACCTCCGTGCGACGGACGAAGCGCTGATAGAGCAGCGACACCACGATCAACGAGACCCCGAGTGCGAGAAACGACATGATGCGATAGAGCCCCGTGAGTTGTCCCAGATCGTACAGGAACACTTTCGCGACCGTCAGCAGCAGGAAACCCAGCGAGACGATGCGGAGGCCGCGATTCACCCGCCACAGGCCGAGGCCGAGGAGCGTGAGGGCGTACAGGCCCCAGGCGAACGATCGCGTGAGATCGCGCGCGAGGTGGCGCGAGAGATCGAGGTCGACGTAGCGGCCCAGCGAGTAGTAGTCCGCGATCTCGAGGTTGATCAGCCAGAACACGAGCAGCAGGCCGAGCAGCCCCACCACGGGGCCGGGGTGCTCCCGATCGTGGGCGAGATAGTCGTGCTCGGGCACAGCCCCCCGCCGCTGCTCGGCCCGCCGCAGCAGGTGCGTCCCCGCCAGGCAGCACAGGGCGGGTACGCCATACGTGTAGAGCAGCCAGTTGACGACGGGCGCGCCGCGTGGCTGGTAGCGCAGCACCTCGGGGTTGACGAGCAGCCGGACCCCGACGGCGATGAAGAGGCCCAGTCCAAAGTACTTCAGACCCGGATGGGGCAGCGTGCCGAACAGCCACCACACCGCAGCCGCTTCGAGCGCCCAGCCGATGGTGATCCACTGGCGGTCGAGCTGCAGAGGGACCGCCGTGGCGACGAAGCCCAGTGCGATGGCGGCGAAGAGCGCCAGGTAGTTGAGGCGGCGTCGCGACTCGCCTGCATCGGACGAGAGCTGGAACTCGCGACTGACGCGGTAGAGCGCGGCGACGCTGATGGCGGCCATCCCCACCGGAACCACGCCCACCCACGCCTTGCCCCAGAGTCGTACCCAGCTGTCGTAGAAGAGGAGGAACGACGCGGGCCCGATGAGGGCCGAGGCCAGCCACGGGGCCGGCCGGGTCTTCCAGGACGGCGCCAGCGATCGCGACACGACGAACGGCAGGGCGAGGAAGAGGCCGTAGCTCACCGCGTAGGCGCCCACGCTCGCAGCCGCGGACGTGCGCGTGAAGTGCTGATCGTGCCAGGCCGCGCTGAACACCAGCGAGGCAGCGGCCGCCACCGGCACGAGGCCCACCCAGCCCGCCTGCAGCGCCACGCCGAGCGCCAGGACCACGTCCAGCCCGACGAGCGTGAAGTACGGCACCGGGGCGGGTGCGACAGCTCCGTCGAGGCCGCCAACAGCGCTCAGGTATGCGACCGCGGCCGCGGCCAGCGTGGCCGCGTGGTCAGACTGCCACCACGCCTCGGCGGTACGGTCCCGTGTCTGCAGCGCGCGCCACGCGACTACCACCGCCACCACCACGGCGAACAGGTGCGGGATGGTCAGGTGATCGAGATAGGTGCCGGGCCCGGCCATGCGGGCCACCCAGTGGCTGCACGACACGGCAATGAGGAGGGTGAAGACGCCGAACACGCCGGGCCAGCGCCCATGGCGCGTCTGCTCAATCGTCAACGCGAACGCGCCGGACGTGAGTGCCAGGAACGCCCACACCGGCAGGTGCCGCGCGTCGGCGATGACCCACGTGAACGCCAGGAGGCCCGCGAGCGTGGCGGCTCCCGACACGAGCGCGAGACGCTGGCCCGGCTCCAACCATTCCGCGTTCCACCGCGCGGCGATGCGGGGGAGCAGGTTGTAGGCCGTCGCCAGCAGCAGCACCATCACGGAGGGTCCCCACGGACCGGTGTCCTGCGCGGTGGCGTGTGCCTCGCCGAGCAAGAACGCGGCTAATCCGGTGGCGACGGCCGACGCGACGACGAGCACGGGCTGCTGCCATCGAAGTGCCGCGAACACCAGGCCGGGATCGACGACGGCCAGCAGGCCCGTGACAGCGAGCCACTGCGGCGCGAACTGACGATCGGCGGCAAGCAGCAACGCGAAGCCGAGCGGCACCAGGCTGCCGGCAAGCGCCGCATGGTGAGCCAGCGGTCTCTGAGGGTCGCGCACGCGGATTGCGTGCCACAGATAGGCTGCGCCGTGCGCCGCGAACGCCGTCGCGCCGACCGCCAGCTTCTCCGGGGCCATGTAGCTGGAGTACCACCCCAGTTGCAGCATCGACGTGCCGACGAGCGACAGCGCCGTCACCGAGGCCCACCCCCGCCGCTCGGCCACGTGCAGGAACCCCACCGTCAGGATCAGCAGGTACGAGAAGAACGCGACCGGACGGTCCACGCCCGTCGAGAGCAGCACCGGTGTGGCCAGTCCGCCCGCCAGCCCGATGAGTGCCGTAAACAGCGCGGCGTATCGGACCGCGATGACACCCGCCACCAGGGTCACCACCGACATCCCGACGAATGCCACCGGCAACGAGAACAGCTGATACAGGCTGTGGCCCGCGTAGAAGGCCACATAGAGAATGACGACCCCGGCTCCCGACACCGCGTTGGCCGTGGTCTGGTAGCCCTGGCGCAGGTTCACCTCCGCCCAGACCAGCGCCGCGGTGCCCGCCAGCAGCATCAGCGCGACCCGGATGACGGGCGAGAAGAAGCCCTGGTCGATGCTCCACTTCGCGAAGAAGAGCGCGGCGATCACCAGCGTGATGCCGCCCAGCCACGCCGCGCCGCGGACGCCCAGCCTGCTTTCCCAGTCGAAGGCCGGCTCCGGCGGCCGAGCTGGCGCGGGTGGGCCTGGCGGAGGTGGCGCGGGAGGGGCGGCGTGCCTCGGTGGTGGTGGCGGCCCGGACACGGGAGGCGGTGGTGGCGTGGCACGCGGCGCCTGCCGGACGACGGGCGGAACGGGCGGCGGTGCCGCATCGGGGCCGCTCGCCCCGGCGACGACCGGCGACGTGGCAGGCGGTGGTGGGGGAGTGGCCAGCGGGATGTTCGCGGGCGTCGGCGACGGCTCGGCCGCGTCAGGCGCAGGCGTGGGCGGTGGCGTCGAGAGCGCGCGCACCCGGCGCTCCAGCGTGTCCACCGTGCGCGTGAGCTGGTCCAACTGCGCGCGCATCGCGCGCGCGCGCAGGAACCCGACGATGGACAACACGGGCGCGACGATGACCGCCAGCCCCAGCAGGCTGGCGACGAGCAGGAGCAGGCTGGTCAGGCAGAGTCCCCCGATTGTCTTTCGGCCGCGGGCCTCCGCCCCGGTAGCACGCCACTTCGCACCTTGGCGCGGCCCGGCCGGGAGCGGCGCCCTTCAGCCCTCGAGCTGCACGCCGCGGCCGTCCGCGATCCGGTTGACGAAGGCGAAATAGCCGATGATGGCGCACGCGTCGTGGATGGCGCGGTCGTCGTAGCCCACGCTCCGGAGCGCGTCGATGTGCGCGGAGGTCACCAATCACGGCGTCAGCGTGAGCACTTCCGCGTACGCCAGCAGGGCCTGCTCGGCCGGGCGCAGATGAGGTGCCGAGATGGGCGTGGTCTGGAGGCCCTGCACGACGGCGTCATGGTCGGCCGGCGCCACGGCCTCCCTCGCGAGAATGGCACGGAGTCCCGCCAGGATCTCTGACCGGACGTATTGGATGAAGGCCACCGCTGACTCCTGGGCTACCGGATGCGCCAGCCGTTCACCGGCCCGGCGTGGAAGAACGCGGCCGGCGTCATCACGCCGTCCTTCTTGAACACCAGGCCATCCTTCATCACGAAGTGCACGCGCTTCAGCGTCTCGATGTCGTCCAGCGGATTGCCGGGAACCGCGATGAGGTCGGCGATGAAGCCCGCCTTGATGGGCCCGCGCGTCTTCTCGGTCTCGCTCACCTTGTAGCCGTTGATGGTCATGGCACGCAGGGTGTCGACGGCCGGGATGCCGGCGTCCTTCCAGCTCTGGAGGAATTCCAGCGCCAGCTCGCCGCGCGTCTTGCCCTCCACCCAGTAGTCAGCGTCGGTGGAGAAGGTGAGCGGCACCTTGTTCTCGTACGCGTTCTTCAGGCCGGCGACAGTCCGCTTGTAGGCCTCGGGCGTCACCGGGTGGCCGGCCAGCCCCGGCGGCGTCTCGGTGCCCGCGCGCCAGATGCCTTTCTGCGCCATCAGCTTGTGCGTCTCGTCGTCCAGGGCGCCCGAGTGCGCGATGGACCAGATGCCCGCCTCGATGGCGTTGCGCGCGCCGGCCGGCGTCTGCACGTGCCCCTCCACCTTCAGCCCCGAGCGTGCCGCCTCTTTGATCACGAGCCGGATCTCGTCAGCCGTGTACCCGTACGGCTTGCAGTCCACGCAGATCTTGATCACCTTCGCGCCGAAGAGGACGTTCTGGCGCACCGCCTTCACGATCTCGTCCGGCGTATCGGCGTCCAGGTACTCGGGATAGACGATGGTGTGGTCCTTCGCCATTTCGGGCGTGGGGAAGAACTGGCCGCCCATCCCCCCGATGATGATCCCGGAGTTGATGATCGTCGGCCCCGGGATCCAGCCCTGCTCGATGGCCTGCCGCAGCGCCGTGTCGGCGTAGTTGCCGTTGTTGCCCATGTCGCGGACGATGGTGAACCCGGAGGCCAGCATCTGGATGCCGTTGGACGCGGCCTGGATGGCGCGCAGGGGCGTCGAGTCCTGCACGTAGGTGTAGTAGTAGACGTTGTTCTCGGGAACCGGCTTGTAGGTGAGCGCCAGGTGGTTGTGCGCTTCGACGAGCCCCGGCATCACCGTGGACTGCGACAGGTCGATCACCTGGGCGCCCGCGGGGATGGAGACGTTGGGGCCGACGTCGCGGATGCGGGTGCCCTCCACGAGGATGATCTGATTGGCCAGTGCCTGGCCCGCCTCGGGGTCGAGCAGCCGGCCCGCACGGATAGCGGTCACTGCCGGAGGCGGTGGAGCGGCCGCGGGCGCCTGCGCCGCGGCCTGTCCGGAGTCCATCGTCCCCCAGAGAAGTGCCGCCAGCGCGATCACAATGGCGGTGGATGGAGTCCAACGAGTAGGACGCATGGCCTCAACCTCCTGGGGCTGCCATTCTAGCCCCGCGGCATTATGCCGCAGGGCGACCGGCGGGCAGATGACTTGCAGCAAGTCCCTGATGGTCAGAAAGGTCGTCGGGAAGGTCCAGAGAACGCGGCACCCTGACAATAACCTGTCACTCGAACCCGTCACTCGCTCCGAACACCCGGCAACCTGCGGGCGTACGCATGTCTGAACGCTTCGGGAGGTCGGTCATGGCTCTTCGATTTGTTCATTTGACACGGCGGATTGCCGTTAGCGCCGCAATGGCCCTTCTCGGCGCCATCGACGGCAACGCGCAGACCGCTGCCGTACCTGTCGCTCAACCGTATGAGTACGAGGAGACTCGTGCGCTCGTGGCGCTCGTCGACGACGCGACGGAGCTGGTTCGCGCCAAAGGGGAAGCGGCATTCGCCGACCTCCGCGTCGCCGGCAGCCGCTGGCGCCAGGCAGACACGGACGTCTTCGTGCTCGATCCGGGCGGGAAGATGCTGCTCCATCCCGATCCGACGATGGAGGGCAAGAACGAGCTCGAGCTCAGGGACGTCACGGGAAAGCCCATCATCCGCGGCCTCATATCCGCGCGGCCACGGCGCTCCCCGACAAGCCTGAAGGCTGGTACCACTACCAATGGCCGGTCCCGGGCGCGTGGCGCGTCTGCCAGGTAGTCAAGGACGTCGTGGATCGCGCGGCCATGCTCGTGGCCGCGGAAGGTCCGGCGGCATTTGCGGAGCTGCGTGACAAGACCGGCCCGTTCATGTTCATGGACACGTACGCGCAGCCCAGCATGGAGGGCATGAACCTCAAGGGGCTTACGGACGTGAACGGAAAGAAGCATCGCCGATGCCTACATTGCCGCCGCGATGAGAGACATCAGCGCGTGGGTGGACTACTACTGGTACCGGCCAGGAGACCACACGCCTTCCCGCAAGCAGACCTACGTGCGGAAGGTGCTGTTCGGTAACGACACCGACTTCGTCGGATCGGGCTTCTACGTGAGGCAGGGCGGCGGTCCATCATGAGAGGCAAAGCGGTGGCCGAGGAGGAGATTGCCGCTGCCATCACACAGGGCAGCGCTTGGCTCGAGTAGGAACCGATTGCGCGTGCGCACGGACGGCCTCGGGCTGGTTCGAGGAGGGGGAGCGGCGCGTGCGGACGATATGACCGTCGCCCGTGGGGTTGCCTGCACGCCCGCTCCCGAGATACCTTCCACGGGAGCGCGCCCATGCAGGCCAGCACATCTACTCGGCTGACCACTCCGTACTTGTCCCTCATCGCCATCGCGTCGTGCGTGGTGCTGGCCTGTTCGGAGAGCGGCGCGCCGCAGCCCCAGGCGCAGGCGCCCGACACGATCTTCATCGGCGAGTTCGTGACGCTGGACACCTCGCGCCCACGCGTCGAGGCGCTGGCTGTGAAGGGCGGCCGGATCGTCGCGGCCGGCACGCGTGGCGAGATCGAACCACTGGGGGGGACGAGCACGAGGACTGTTGCGATCTCGGGCGTGGCCGTTCCCGGCTGGGCCGACGCGCACGTGCACGACGCGGATACGCGTGGACGGATCGTCCCGGGCGAGCCCATCAACCTGCGGGGCATGACGAAGCCGCAGATCCTCCAGGGCATCGCGGCGCTCGCCGCGTCCACGCCGCCAGGCGAGCCGATCTCGGGTGAAGGGTGGGACGAGGGGTTTTTCGACCCGCCCGCGTTCCCGATCGCCGCGGACCTCGATGCGGTGAGCGGCGACCATCCGGTCGTCCTCTCGCGGATCGACGGTCATTCGAGCTGGGTCAACTCGATCGTCCTGAAGCAGTCGAGCATCACGCCCGGCACTGCGGACCCGCCCGGCGGGCGTATCGTGAGAGACGCCGCGGGCGGGCCGACCGGCATCCTCGTCGACCGCGCGCAGGGCCTGATTGCGCGCGTCGACGGTGGCGAGGGCGACGCCGCGGCGGCCGCGAGCCGCCTGCGCACCGTGCTGCAGCAGTACGCGCGCCTCGGGTATACGAGCGTCCATCCGGCCGGCGCGGACCTCGGGACGGTTGCCGCGTACAAGCAGCTCGTCGCCGACGGGTTGCCCGTGCGCGTCTACGCCATGGTGCGCGGCGACCAGGCGGTGCGCCAGTACCTCGAGCAGGGGCCGGAGCGGAACCTCGGTGACGGGCAGCTGATTGTTCGCAGCTTCAAGTTCCTCATCGACGGCGCGCTCGGCTCGCGCGGCGCGCAGCTGGCCAGCCCCTACACCGATGCGCCGCGCGAGAGCGGCCTCTCGATGATGACCGACGCGGAGCTGGACACCCTCGTCAGGGACGCCCGCGCGAAGGGGTTCCAGGTGAACGTCCACGCTATTGGGGACAAGGCGGTGTCGCGCGTCCTGGACGCGTTCGAGCGCGGCGGCGTGACACCGGCGGATCGCTTCCGCATCGAGCACGCCTCGATGATTGCGCCAGCCGACGTGCCGCGGTTCGCTCGGCTCGGCGTGATCGCGTCGATGCAGCCCGTATTCCTGGGCGAGTACTCGCGATGGGCGGAGGATCGCCTGGGAGCGGCGCGCATGCGCTCGGTGCTGCCCATCCGCGATCTCCTGTCGAGCGGGGCGGTGGTGGCCTGTGGAAGCGATTACGGCGCGTCCGACTCGGGCGACCCGATCAAGACGCTCTCCGCCCTCGTCTCGGGACGAAGCGCCGACGGGAAGCCGGGCGGCGCATGGTACCTGCCTCAGCGCGTGGACGTGGACGCCGCGCTCCGCTGCATGAGCACGGCCCCGGCGTTCGCCGCGTTCCAGGAGGACGACCTCGGCGCGCTCACCGTCGGCCGCTACGCGGACTTCACGGTCCTGTCCGCGGATCCCCACAAGGTGCCCCCCGGTGAGCTGCAGAACGTCGCGGTCCGGATGACCGTGATGGCCGGGCGCGTGACTCACGATGCCGGTGGCAGCGTCATTGCACGGAGTCTACCTGGCGGGGTCCCCGCCGACGCGAGAGGCGAGTACAATATGAGGGTCAATCCGTAGCGCGTTCGACCTCTTTCCCCAGGGGGAGCGATGAGACGACGGCTCGTGCTGGCCGCCGTGATGCTGAGTGGCATGCTGCTGCCGGCCACTGTGCTCGGTCAGGGTACGCCGGGTGCACCGCGAGCGCCGGGTGCGCCTGGCGGGATGGCGGTCCAGGTGATGGCCCCAGACGCGGCCTTCGTCCTGAGAGTCGCGGACCACGACGCGAGGAGGATGGCAGCGGCAAGGCTGGCGGGCACCAGGGCGCTCGACGTGCAGGTGAGAGCCTTTGCCGGGCGGATGGTGACGGACCATACCAGGACCAGCGCCGAGCTGATGACCTTCGCACGGGCCCGGAACATCATCGTGAAGTCGGATCCTGGCGTGGCCCAGCTGGTGGCCAACACCTTCGCGGGAATGGCTGGCGCCAGTTTCGACGTGGCGTACGCGAGCCTGGCGGTAACGGACCACGAGGCATCGGTCGCGCTCTTCGAGGAAGAGTCCCGCGGCGGCAAGGACGCCGAGCTGAAGGCCTGGGCGTCCAGGACGCTGCCGACCTTGCGCGAGCACCTGAGGCTTGCGCGAGAGTTGCGGGCCAGCGTGACCGCCGCCCCGCATCCCTGATCCCCCCGCGCGAGGCGCGGTCCTACCGGTCGATGCGCGCGAAATCGATGAAGCCGCGCTCCACATCGACCCCAACGAGCTCGACGCGGACGCGATCGCCGACATCGAGATCCCGAGACCCGCGCACGACCTTGCCCTCGACGGCGGGATGCACGATGCGGGTCCATGTCCCCTTGTCTGACGCGCCGGTGACGATGGCGTCGAACTGGTCGCCGATTCGCGATTCCAGCAGCAGCGCGGCCGCGGACTTCTGCACCTGCCGCTCCACCTTGGTCGCGCGGTCCTCCTGCTCCGTGCAGTGCTTCGCGAGGGCGCCGAGCTCTTCGTGGCTGTACGGCAGGGCCTGTCCCGACAGCGCCGCTTTCAGCAGCCGCTGCGTGATGAGATCCGGAAACCGCCGGTTTGGCGCGGTGGAGTGGGTATAGTCCTTCACGGCAAGCCCGAAGTGGCCGTCGGCCTGGCGTCCGGGCAGATCGAGGGCGTATTCGCCCCGCCCCAGCAGCTTGACGACGGAGAGCGAGAGGTCCGGGAAGCGGTCCGGATCGGCCTGGCGGCGAGCCGCCAGGAACTCGTCGAGCGCCCGCGCGCTGGGCTCCGGGGGGAGTCGCCCGCCCTCCGTCGCCGCCAATGTCACGATCCGTTCCCAGCGATCGGGCGCGTGCAGCACACGGCGCAGCGACGGGAAGCCCTTCCGGTCGAGGTACCGCGCCGTCACGCCGTTGGCCGCGATCATGAAGTCCTCGATCAGCTCCTTGGCCCGATTCTTCCTGTCCGCCTCCAGCCCGGTCAGTTCCTCGCCCTCGAACACGGGCCGGGCTTCGATCGTCTCGAGCTCGAGCGCGCCCTGCTGGTGCCGGAGCCGCTTCAGTGCCTGCGCCACGCGGTCCTGGATGCGCAGTTGCTCGTCGAGCCCGGCGACGGCCGAGAGTGCCGGCGGCGCGGGCGCGGCGCCGTCGAGCCATGCCGCGACGGCGTTGTAGGCGAGCTTCGCGTGGTTACGAACGACGGCCCGATAGACGTCGCCCTCCTGGACGGTCCCGTCGCCGCCGACCACTATCGCGATGACAACCGCCATGCGTTCCTGGCCCTCGCCGAGCGATGTGAGATCGGTCGACAGCTTCTCGGGCAGCATGGGGAAGATCTCGGCGGCCGTGTAGACCGAGGTCGTGTTGGCCCGGGCGTGGCCGTCGACTGCGGATCCCTTCGGGACGAGGGCATCCACGTCGGCGATCGCGACGAGGATCTGCACCGCGTCTCCGTCAAGCGGGACGGCCACCGACAGCTGGTCGAGGTCGCGGGAGTCGTCGTTATCGATGGACGTCCACAACAGCTCGCGCAGGTCGCGGCCGGGCTCGCTCGCATGGGTGGCGGCCCCGCCGATGGCACGAGTCTCGGCGAGGACTTCGGCCGAGAAATCCGGACGCAGTCCGCGCGCGCGCATCGCGCGTCGCGCGATGCCACGAAGGCGATGCCTGCCGTGATCGGGGCGACGGTTCATGCGAGGAATGATACCCGGCTTACCCAGAAGATCCATCGGCATACCCACACGAATCTCATCTGCGCATCTGCGGCCCACCCAATCGCGCATCTGTGTTGGCCTCGGTGTTGCACATCCTCCATCTGAACGGCATCGAACTGCCGGGGAGGACCGATGAGACGGCCGCTCGTGTTCGCGATGATGATCGGCTGCGCGACGATGGTGCAGACCACTGCGCAGGGGCAGGGCATGCCGGGTGCACCCACCGGCCTGGTCGTGCGACTGGGCACCGAGGCGCGCGGGACGCCGGGCGATCCCACCGCGTTCGTGCGGAAGGCATCGGAAGCCACCGCGAACACGCTTGAGGCCGGCCGGCTGGCCGGCACGAAAGCCGCCACCGTTGAGGTCAAGGCGTTCGCTGATCGGCTCGTCCGGGATCACAGCAAGGCCAGGGCCGAGTTGACCGCGTTCGCCCGGACGCGTGGCGTCCGCACCAGGCCGGAGGCGGCCGCGACGTTCGTGACCGCAGCGCTCAGCGCGTTCTCGGGCGACGGATTCGATCGCGCATTCGTCACGCAGGTGATGCTGGACCATCGGGTGGCGGTGGCCTTGTGCGATGAGGAGTCCCGCACCGGCAAGGACGCTGAGATCAGGGCATGGGCGGTCAGGGCCCTGCCGACCCTGCGCGAACACCTGAAGGTGGCCGAGGCCCTCCACGCCAGGCTCGACACGTCGAGGGAGTAGGGGCTCGAAGGATATACTGCGCGGCGTGACGCATCAGTCGAAGACCCGGGCATGGGAGTGGGGACGCGGTGTGGTCATCGGCCTGGCGTTGCTCTGCCTCGCCAGCGATTCCACTGACAGCCTCGCCGCGCAGGCATCGTCGCCCTCGCCAGCGACGGACGCGGTCCGCAAAGTGGTGGACGACTACGTCGGGCTGTACCGCAAGGATTCCCTTGCGCAGTGGCGCACGCTGTTTCTCCCCAGCTTCACCTCCACTTCGCCCAACTCGGACGGCACCGTCACCGTTCGGACGCTGGACCAGTTCTACGACTCGCAGGCGCGTGGCTTTGCCCGAGCGAAGGAGATGTCGGAAACGCTGGAGAACGTGATCATCGAGCGGTCCGGGCGGATGGCCACCGCGTGGGCCGACTTCGTGTTCCACCAGGACGGCACGTCCCGTCGAGGGCGGTTGGTGCTCACCCTGGTCGACACCGAGGGCCGCTGGCGGATAGCGAGCCTCCTGTTCTCGTACTGATATCGAAGACGGTGGTGTAGCGGCGCTGACCGGGTCCAAACCCTGTATCATCCGCGACGGGAGGTGCAGTATGCGTCGTCGACCCTTGGCAGTGGTGGTGCTCGCGTCGTGCGTGACCCTCAGCGTCGCATCCGCCGGCCAGCAGCCCGAGCAGCACGACCACGGTGCCCCGGCTGGACGCCTCGGCACCGTGCACTTCGCCACCTCGTGCGCGCCGGCCGTGCAGCAGGAGTTCGACCGCGGAATCGCCCTGCTCCACTCATTCTGGTTCTCCGCCGCTATTGAGTCGTTCAACAGGGTGCTTGCGGGCGACTCACGCTGCGTGATGGCCCACTGGGGCAGTGCGATGAGCTGGTGGAGCAATCCGTTCGGCGGATTCCGCTCGTCCCAGGCGCTGAAGGCCGGGCTGGCCGCGGTGGACGCCGCGAAGGCCAGTGGTGCCGGCACGGATCGCGAGAAGGCGTACGTCGCCGCGGTCGAGCACCTCTTCCGTGACGCCTCGACCGTGGATCAACGGACCAGGATCGTCGCCTACGAGAAGGCCATGGAGGCCCTCTCCGCGACGTATCCCGACGATGTGGAGGCGCGGATCTTCTATGCGCTGGCACTCGATCAGTCGGCGCTGCCCAGCGACAAGACGTACGCGAACCAGTTGAAGGCGGCAGGGATCCTCGAGCAGGAGTTCACACGGCAGCCCGAACACCCGGGGCTTGCGCACTACATCATCCACAGCTTCGACGTGCCGGCGCTGGCGCCGCGGGCGCTGGACGCCGCGCGGCGATACGCGAAGATCGCGCCCGACGCGGCCCACGCGCTCCACATGCCGTCCCACACCTTCACGCGCGTGGGCTCGTGGGAGGAGTCGATCGAGACCAACCGGGCCTCGGCCGCGGCCGCGCGCAAGGACAACGCCGTCGCCGAGCAACTGCACGCGCTGGACTACCAGGCCTATGCCTACCTGCAGACCGGCCAGGACGCCGCGGCCCGCCAGGCCCTCGATGGCCTGGACGCGCTCGGCGCCAGGATCGATACCGGCGGCGCCGGCAATGCCGCGCCGCCGACGGCCGGCTACTACGCCTGGGCCGCCATCCCCGCGCGCTACGCGCTCGAGCGCGATGCGTGGGCCGAGGCGGCCGCCCTCACGCCACACCAGACGCGGTTTGGGTGGCCCGACGCCGTCACCCACTTCGCTCGCGCGCTCGGCGCCGCGCGCAGCGGCGACATCGCCGCGGCTCGCCAGGACATCGACCGGCTGGCGGCCATTCACGACACGCTCGTGAAGGCGAAGGACGCCTACTGGGCCGAGCAGGTGGAGATTCAGCGACGCGGGGCGGTCGCCTGGGTCACGCTCGCCGAGGGCCGGCAAGCCGAGGCGCTGACGCTGATGCGCGAGGCGGCCGACATGGAAGACGCCACCGAGAAGGCGGCGGTGACGCCGGGACCGCTCAAGCCCGCGCGCGAGCTGCTGGGCGAGATGCTGCTGCAGCTGAATCAACCAGCCGAGGCCCTCGCGGCGTTCGAGACCACGCTGAAGAAGGAGCCAAATCGGTTCCGCGCCACCTGGGGCGCCGCTCGCGCCGCGGAGGCGGCCGGGCAGCGCGAGAAGGCCTCCACCTACTATGCCAGCCTGCTGACCATCGCGAAGGGCGCCGATCAGCCGGGCCGGAAGGAGCTCGCCGAAGCACGGGAGAAATCAGCGGCCAGGTGACGTGACCGCGTCCTCCACGCGAGGTCCCCATGCGACTGGCGCCGACGACCATCGCCCTGCTGGCCGTGATTCAGTTCGGCGCGGCGACGTCCCAACGAGCGCCCCGCGACATCGACCACGTCGCGGCGTTCGCACGGCTCTATGGAGTCGCCCGCTACTTCTACCCGAGCGACGCGGCGGCAGGCCTCGACTGGGAGGCCTTCGCCATCCACGGCGTGAAGCAGGCGCGCGCGGCCGTGGACACACGGGCACTCGAAAAGACGCTCGCGGCACTCTTCGATCCGCTGGGGCCTGGCATCGAGATTGGCCGGGCGCTGTCGCCCCGGTCGAGTGAGGGCAGGGTCGACAATTCGCTCGTCGCGTGGCGCTACCTTGGTGCCGGCATCGGTCCGTGGAATGGCCGCGGCCCCTACCGGGCCAAGCGCACGAATCGATCTCTCGTCGTGCGGGCAAACATCGACGGCTTCGTCACGGTGATGCAGAGCATTCCCGCCGTGCCCCTGCGCGGCAGGACCATTCGCCTGCGAGGGCGCGTTCGCGCGGCCGTGCATGGTTCCGAGGGGTCGGCCGCGTTGTGGCTGCGCGTGGACCGCGCCCACGCCCAGACCGGCTCCTTCGACAACATGCGCGATCGTCCCGTTCGCGCGGCCGACTGGCGTGAGTACGCCATCGAGGGGCCGGTGGCAGAAGATGCGACGAACGTGTCGTTCGGGGCGATGGGCTCCGGGGCCGTCATGGCGGACTTCGATGCCATCGATCTTGCCGTGCGAGACGTGGGCGGCCACTGGACCGCTGTTCCCATTGCGGACCCGGGGTTCGAGGCAGCGAGCTTCGAGGGATGGGTGCGGGCGGGTCTCTCGCAGACCGCCGAGGTCAGCAGGGTCGCCGAGCCAGCGCCAGAGGGAGACCGGTTCCTCCGCTTCTCGCCTCCTTCCGAGCAACCGCCGAGCTCGGAGCTGTTCCCAGACGCGGCGCCCACGGTGGGCGCACACGTCGATGTGAACCTGGGCTCGGGGCTGAAGGCGCGCGTGGCCCTGGCGCTGTCCGATGAGCAGGCGAGGGAAGATCCAGGAAGCTCCAGCCAGCTGCAAACCCTTCGCACGGCGCTGCGGCAGGGGGGGCGCCCGGGCGGCCGCGCCGACCTGGACGCGCGGCTCGCGGACGTGGTCGTGGCGTGGAGCGTGTTTCGTCACTTCTATCCCTACTGGCACGAGGCCGGGGTGGACTGGGACGCGCGGCTCGGGCCACAGCTCGAACTCGCCGCGGCAGCCGACACGCGGCAGGAACAGCACGACGCGCTCCGGCAGCTGGTCGCCGACGCGCGTGATGGTCACGGCTATGTCGTGGACGCAACGCGGCAGGGTCAGCGCGCCGTCCTGCCCATTCGTCTCGCCCTCATCGGAGACGACCTCGCGGTGACTGCGAGCACCGCGCCGGCCGATGCGCCGGTCGGCGCCGTCGTCTCCGCGATCGACGGCGTGCCCGCGAAGCAGCGCATGAACCAGGCGATGAGGCTGGCGTCCGGCACCACACAGTGGAAGCAAGCCCGCGCGCTTCAGGAGATCACCAGCTGCGAGAGGGGAGCGGTCGTCACCCTCTCTCTGAATGGCGGCCATGGACCACGCCAGGCCGACCTCAAGTGCGAGGCCTTGCAGGCCCCTGTGGAGCGTCGTCCGGACGCGATCGCCGAGGTGCAGACGGGCGTGTGGTACGTGGACCTGACGCGGGCCGGCATGTCGCAAGTCGAGCTCGCTCTCGAGAAGCTCGCACAGGCGAAGGCCGTGGTGTTCGACGTGCGTGGGTATCCCACCGACGCCGGCGCCCGGATCCTGCCGCACCTGATGGGCTCACCGGAGGGCGACCGCTGGATGCACGTCGCGAAGCTCGTCGGCCCCTTCGGCCAGTCCACCGGCTGGGCGAGTCACGGCTGGAACCTGAAGCCAGCGCATCCCCGCCTGCGTGGAACCATCGTGTTCCTGACCGATGGACGGGCCATCAGCTACGCCGAGTCGGTGATGGGTTACGTCGCGGACCTGAAGCTCGGCACGATTGTCGGCAGCACCACCGCCGGCACCAACGGCAACGTGGCCTCGTTTTCAGTGCCCGGTGGGTTCACCGTCGCGTTCACGGGCATGCGGGTCACCGGGCACGACGGGCAGACCCCGCACCACCTGGCGGGCATCAAGCCGGACATCGTTGTCACGCCCAGCCTCGACGCCCTGAGGGCGGGCCGCGACGAGGTCCTGGAGCGCGCGCTCGCGCTGACTCGCGGGCGTTGACCTCCGGCCCCGGGGACCTCCCTTGACGCGGGGGAGTGCCGTGCCATCAAGGCGCAACGCTCTGCCGATGATTCGCCTGGATCTGCTCGGCCCACGCGCCGGGCACCCCGGCGTGGTCGGCAAACTCCGGCCAGCGCGCCACGGCGGCACGCACCTCGTCCAGGATCGCCCCGGCATGGCCGCGCGTGACGTGCCCGCTCCGCGCGCCGGCGCGGAAGTCGTCCAGGTCGAACGCGTCGCGCTTGCCGTTCAGCGTCATCTGGTGGGTCGCGGTCCAGGCCCCGGACGGGTCGTAGCTGTAGGTCACATCGAACGCCGGCGCCAGTGACCAGCGCCCCTGCTTGTCCATCAGGAACGCGATGTTCTTCACGTGATCGTCCTGGTTGCGCGCGGCGATGTTGAAGGCCATGCGGCGGAAGAGCTGCTCCACGGCGGCTGTCGGCAGCCCGAGCCTGCGGATGGTCATGAAGGCCTGTTCATAGGCATGGGCGCCGGGCTGGTTGAAGTCGAGGTGGGCCAGCGCGCCGAGCGACTGCATGTGGAGCTTCTCGCCGCCCGCGAGCCGATCGAAGCGCCGCGTCATGAAGTGCCGGCGGCCATGTTCTTCGAGCAGCCGCGACTCGGTCATGTCGACGCCTGCCGCGGTGGCCATCAGGTGATAGGCGTACTCGATGGCGCCGTAGCCCCTGGGGTCTTCCAGCTCCTTGTCCTTGTTGCCGCTCACGCCGTCGAATTTCAGCAGCCAGTACTCGAAGCCGTCACCGGCCGCGACCTGGCCGGACCGAATCTCGTTGGTCTCGCGATTCCAGGCAATCACCGCCTTGGCCCGCGCCCCGCCGGCGGACGTGCCGACGCGAATCAGGTCCTGCAGCGCCTTCTCCTTCGCGGTGCTGGCGATGTTGGCCGCAAAGGCGCCTCGCCGGGTGAGCACGTCGGATGCCAGCTGCACGAGCGCGTCGATCCGGATCTTCGTGGCCTTCCGCGGACGCGGACCGAGGGCCGGCGCGAACTCCAGCGCCCCCATGCCACGCGTGCTGGTGTAGCAGAGTCGCTCGACGGCGCTGAAGCTGTCGGGTGTGCGGCCTCGGGTCGCCAGCCAGGCATCGACCAGCGCGTTGCCGAACCGGTCGGGCAGCGAGTCGGCGAGCAGCCCCGGCAGGCCGTGGAAGGTGTGGCGCGCCAGGTCGGGGAACGTGTACACGCGGTCGCTGAGGGGCAGCGTGAGCGGTGACACCTCGATGCCGCTGGCGGCGAAGGCGGGGTCGTATTGAAAGGCGGCGACCTCCTGTCCCTCGTCCATCGAGACGGCGCCGATGGTTCGGCCCCACATGCGGACTTCGGCAATCACGAGCCGTCACCCCACGTCCACTTCCGCGCGGCCGGGGCGGCGGCCTTCTTCCGCGCGCGCTTCCGCGTGCGGCGCGCGAGCTTCAGTTCTGCGATCGGGCTGGGCACGGGCGGCGGCACGAGCGCGTCGAACCGTTCGAGCAGGCCGAGCGCCCGGCACACGCGGACCAGCCCCGAGAGCCGGGCCGCCACTTCGCCGGACTCCAGCCGTTCCACCGTGCGCTTCGAGACCCCAGCTTCTTCCGCCAGGTCGGCCTGGGTGAGGTTCCGGTCCAGCCTGGTCGCCGCCAGGCGCGTCCCGAGCTCAGCAAGGATGGCCTCGTCCGTGAGATGTGTTGATATCTTCATAAATCGCCATAACAGACGAATTATGCGATAAATATAGCATTAATCGTCAAAAATGGCGAATTGTTCGCAATTAGATTCACCGGGATGCACGGCGGCGCCCGGCCACTCAGATGGCGTCCGAGATGGAGGTGAACGCGAATGCGCCCAGCCTGAGGGGCGGCACCATGAACGGCGACAGCCGTTGGGGCGAGCCGATGGCCTCGACGTTCCAGGGCGCCAGCATGGCCAGCACGCTCTGGTTGAAGCGCAGGTTCCGCACGGGATGGCGAACCTGCCCGTTCTCGACCCACCACAGGCCGTCGCGCGTGAGCCCGGTGAGCACCAGCGTGCGCGGATCGACGAGGCGCACGTACCAGAATCGCGAGATCAGCAGGCCCCGCTTCATGCCCGTAATCATCGCGTCGATGGCGGTCGGCGGCCCGGCGCTCTCCATGATGTAGTTCACCGGGCCGGGCGTGGGCTGGCGCTTCTTCTCCCCGGCCCAGAAGCGCGAGTACTCGAGGTTCTCCAGCACGCCGGCCTTGACGATCGACAGCCGTGAAGCGGGAACGCCCTCGTCCGTGCTCGGCACCGCGGGCAGCTCGGCGTGCATCGGATCGCTGTACAGGCTGATCCGATTATCGAACAGGGCCTCGCCTACACGCGTTTGCCCGCCTTTCATCGAGAACGCACTGCGGCCCTCCTCGGCCGTGCGCGCATCGAGGCTGCTCGTCAGGAAGCGGATCAGGTCCGCCACCGCCTGTGGCTCCAGGATGACGGGGTAGGACCCGGGCTCGATCGGCTTCGGTTGCTGCGAACGAACCGCCTTGTCCACGGCTCGTTCGGCGATGAGCTTCGCGTCGAGGCGCGCGAGGTCGAAGTGGTCGCCCGCGAAGTAGCCGGAACCCGTGCCCTCGGCGCTGCGCGCGGTCATGCTGAAGCCGGCCTCGCTGAACCTGAAATAGCGACGGTTGCCGTTGGCCGTTGCCGTGGCGGTGGCTGACGCGCTGGCCGTGTGGAATCCCGCGCCCGTGACCCTGGCCGTGCGGCAGGCGGCGAGGGCCGCGTCGAGTGCGGCGGCCCGGGCGGCGAGATCCACATCGGCCGTGGCGTCGGCGAACCCGCGGGTCTCTGGATACTCCAGCGGCCCGAGCGTCGGGACGTACTCGCGGTGCACCGGCGAGACGCGGGCGATCTGCACCGCCTCGTCGGCCATGCGCTTCAGGGCGCCGGCATCGGGATCGGTGCCGGTCGCCGAGCCGCGCCGACGGCCCACCCAGACCGTGGCGGTGATGTCCAGGGTGTCGGCCCGCCCGCTGGTGGTGATGCGATTCTCGGCGAAGCGCGCGTGCGACTGCACGGCGCTGTCGAGCGAGACCGCGGCATCCTCGGCGCCCGCCGCCTTCGCGTGCGTCAGCACCGTCTCGCAGATGGTGAGGGCCTCGTCTCGCGTCAGCATGATGATGGCATCCCTGTGCGGATCACATGGCCGCGGTGTTCAGGACCGTGACGTTCCGGAATCGCGCGGGTGGGCAGCCGTGGCTGACGGCGTTCACCTGCCCGGGCTCGCCTTTGCCGTCGGCCGACGTGCCCCACAGTCGATACGTCGACCGGCCGCCGATGCCGTCGCACGACGCCCAGAAATCCGGCGTCCTCGACTGGTACGCGGCATCTCTCACCATCGCGCCCAGCCTGCCGTCCCTGATTTCCCGGATGACGGCGCCGCCGAACTGGAAGTTGTAGCGCTGCTGATCGATCGACGAGCTGCCACGGCCTTCGATGAACAACCCGCGCTTGATGTCGCGGAACAGATCCTCGAGCGAGACCTCGGTGGGCGCCGGCTCGAGCGATACGTTCGGCATTCGCGGAAACGGCACGCTCGACCAGTGGTCCGCGTGCAGGCAGCCGTGCGACCGCTCGTGCCCGACGAGCGGCGCCAGTTCGCGCGTGGTCTGCCAGTCCACGAACATCCCCTCGCGCACCAGGTGCCACCGTTCTGCCTTCACCCCCTCATCGTCGAACCCGGTGGTGGCGAGCCCTCCGGGCTGCGTGCGATCGCCGAGCAGGTTGACGATCTTCGAGCCGAAGCGGAACGTCCCGGCATCGGTGGGCTTGAGGAAGCTGGTCCCGGCCATGTTCGCCTCCCAGCCCAGCGCCCGATCCAATTCCGTCGAATGGCCGACCGATTCGTGGATGGCGAGGAACAGCTGTGACGGATCGACGACGATGTCGTAGCGGCCGGAGGACACGGGCTTGGACTTCAGCTTCTCGACGACCTCGTGGCCGGCTTTCTCGGCGTCGGCGAGCCACGGGTAATCGTCCACGTACTCGTAGCCCACGAGTTGCGCCCGATCGACAACGGCGCGGGTCTGGAAGTCGCCGGTCGCGCGATCGGCAGCGGTGGTACTGAACTGCGGGTAGGTGCGGACCAGCCGCTGGGTGATCCGCGAGCCTTCAGTGGAGGCGAAGACCTTCTGTTCGTCTACGAACAGGATCTGCGAGCTGACGAAGCTGACGCCGGGCACCGCCAGCGCCGTCTCGTTGAGCTTCATCAGGAACGCGATCTTCGTGTCGAGCGGGACCTCGAAGGGGTCGCGCGTGAAGGCGCTGGTCCAGGTGGTGGTCACCTGGTCGGCGTTCGCGAGCACCACCTTGCGCGAGGCGAGCCCCGCGTTGGCGCGGGCGATGGCCACGGCCTGTTCGGCGGCGCCTCGGGCCGCACCCGGTTCCACGCGGTTGGTGGCGGCGAAGCCCCATGCGCCGTCCACCAGCACGCGGAGGCCGAGCCCGTAGCTGGTGGAGCGCGAGACGTTCTGCACTTGCCGCTCGCGCGTCGCGACGGATTCCCTGCGATAGCGGCTGATGCGGATGTCCGCGTACGAGGCGCCGAGCGCGGTGGCCCGGGCGAGTGCCACCTCCGCCGCCTCCGCGCGGATCGCATCCTCCGCGGGGCCCTGCTGGAAGATCTCCGCCCACGCCGGCACGCGTGTACTGGCGAGCAGCGCGGTCCCCGTGGCCAGGAACTGACGTCGCGACACGGGTGGCAGTGGCATCGCGCGCGATTATACCCACGCGGCCATTCGTCGCCCGAAACCGGGTGGGGCGGCCTGCCCGTCACGGCCTGCCCGGGCGTACCATGGCGGATGCTGCACGACCTCCGCCTCGCCCTGCGCGGACTGGTCCGCGCGCCCCTCGCCTCCATCCTCGCCATCGTGTGCCTGGCCCTGGGCATCGGCACCAACGCCACCATGTTCAGCGTCGTCAGCGGCATGATCCTGAGCCCACTGCCGTTTCGCGAGGCCGACCAGCTCGTCACCGTGTGGTCCACGCAGCCCGAGGGCGGCGTGCGACGAGGGGCCACCTCGTTCCTCGATCTCCAGGACTACCAGGAGCAGGCGACGGCCTTCGAGGCGCTCGCCGGCGTGGAAGGACGCAGCTTCACCTTTTCGGACACCGACGAGCCCGAGCGCGTCCAGGGTGCCGCCGTGAGCTGGCGACTGTTCTCCATGCTGGGGAGCGTACCCGCGCTCGGTCGCGATTTCACCGCGGCGGACGATCGCGGTGGCGCCGCACCCGTCGTGATTCTCAGCGATGAGTTGTGGCGTCGTCGTTACAACGCCGACCCGCGGATCGTGGGGCGTTCCCTGACCCTCAACGCGGCGCCGTACACGGTGATCGGCGTGTTGCCGCCGCGCGTGAAGTTCCCGTTCCAGCAGGTCGCGTGGGTGCCCCTGGCGCCACTGTCGCAGGGCGAGCCCCGGCAGGCGCGGGACCTGGAAGTGTTCGCGCGCATCGCCGGCGGCCGCTCGGTCGAGCAGGCCCGGGAGGAACTGGCCGGCGTGGCCAGTCGTCTCGCGGCGACACACACGGCGA
>Ga0209706_10000057_pt1 | contig 51685 bp, 46 predicted proteins | sample PPLLaktember2015_6_FD_187263 | JGI IMG/M metagenome (GOLD analysis project Ga0209706, IMG submission 187263) | Freshwater sediment microbial communities from Prairie Pothole Lake near Jamestown, North Dakota, USA - PPLs Lake P8 Core (1) Depth... | ecosystem: Environmental > Aquatic > Freshwater...
TCCGCCTTGGATTCGCCGGTCACAAGCCAGAGGACCTGACGGGCCCGGTTCAGCGGCGCAAAGGTGAGTGTGAGTCTTCGCGTGCCCTGGTATGGAATGCTGACGCCGACTTCGAGCCCGGTGCGCTCGAGCAGCGGATCGCCGGGCACCAGCGAAGCGGTATGCCCATCCGGACCGAGCCCGAGCTGCACGACGTCGAACGTCGGCGGATACCCGGCATGGCGCGCGAGCGTCCGGCCGTACTCGGCCACGGCGCTGTCGAGCGCGGGATTCTCTGCGGGCATCGCGTGAAACTGCGTCGCAGGCAGCGCGCCGGGCACGCACAGCAATTCGCGGATCCACCGCGAGTTGCGGCGCTCGTCGTCCGCTGGCACGGCACGCTCGTCCACCTGGTATACGTGAAGGGCGTTCCACGGCAGTGCATGGCCGCGCAGTGACTCGAGCATCTGCCACGGCGTCTGCCCGCCGCTCAGTGCGATCGCACTGCTGCCGCGCGCATTGACGGCCGCGGTGATCGCGGCGGCAAGCGAATCGGCCGCGATTGTCGCGGCGGCCGCGGGACTCGATGCGACGGTCACCCTCACGGCTGCCTCCTGAATCCACTCTTTCGCATGTCGTCCGGATCGATGACCTCGCGGATCAGCTCCACCTGCCGCCGCGTGGGCGGCGCGGTTTCCGGCAGTTCGCCCTCCGGCATCAGGAGCTCGAAGCCCGTCGCCGCGCGGACCTGCTCCACCGTCACGCCCGGGTGCACCGATTTCAGTCGCATCCGTTTGTTCACCGGGTGGAAATCCATCACCGCGAGGTTGCTGACGACGGCCTGAGGCCCGCCGCTGAGGCCGAGGCGTTCGCGCGCGTCGCCCCCCTCGAGAAAGCCCGCGCCGGAAATGAAGTCTACTTTCTCCACGAAGCTGCGCTGCGAATGGTCCGGGTGCCAGTAGTACAGCTTCTTGCCGAGCGAGCACAGGTCGGCGAGGCCGGCAGTCCCCGGCAGCCGGACTTTCGGCCGGTGGTAGTCGTCGCCGATGACCGAGTTGTTGACGTTGCCGTGGCAATCCATCTGCGCGGCGCCGACGCAGAACTTGGTGATCCACCGGCCATTCAGCACCAGGTTCCAGAAATCCGTGTACTGGTCGATGTACATGACGGAGTCACGCCACAGGGCCGCTTCCAGCGTGGAGGCCGGTATGCGCTTCGGCCGCGGCTCGAGGCCGACTGAACTCGCGATCCAGATGAGTTCCGGCGCATGCGTCATGCGGGCCAGCATGAACGCCGCGACCGGAATGAACGAGGCCATGCCATTACAGGCCTGGTCGCCGTTCCCGAATTGCGCCGCGAGCGCGGTCACCATCAGCTCGTCGACGGTGTAATCCGCGGCCGTGTCAGCGGAGCGCGCGTTCATCCGCCAGTACTCGCAGGTTCACGGATCTTAGCCAGCATCGGTTCCCCGCCGGCGGCCTCCAGGTATTCCGCCTGTGAGCGCGGTGTGCTCAGGTGGCGATCAACGAAGGCCGCGGCGCGGCCGGCATCGCGCGAAATCTCAGTCCACGCGCGGTGGAAGCGCTCGTCATAGCCGTAGGCGGGAAAGAACGACGTCGGGTGCGCGCCGTACGGCACTTCCACCACGGCATCGACGATGAATCCGGGCAGGACCGTGCGCTCGGGATGGCGGCGCAGGATCTCGCTGTCCACGATTTCTTCCGCCGTGACCAGCACGCGCCGCGCCGCGTAAGGCATGACCGCAAGATCCGGCCACAGGGCCGTCGGTTCGACCTGGACATTACCGAAGCGGTCCGCCCGGTGCGCATGCACGAGCGCGACGTCCGGCACCAGCGCCCGGCAGGCGACCAAGGGCCGGCCGTCGAACGGATCCTCAATCAACCTTAGATTGTCGGGATTCTGCGCAATGAGGTCAGTGCCGATCGCGCCCCGGCTCGGGAGGAACGGCAATTGCCGCGCGCCTGCGCCAAGCCTCGCGTTCAGCAGGCTCTCGGAAAGCTCCTCCACGCGTACCCGGCCCGCTTCGACGGCCGCCCGATACTGCTGGCAAAGCCCGAATTGCTCCATGCTGACCGCCGCACCGATCAGCCGGTCGATCACGCCCGCGGCCGCGAGCCAGTCGACCGCGATGCCGCCGACCAGCACCACCAGTCCGATGTGACGCTTTTTCTGGCGGATCATCTCCCGCACCAGCGCCATCGGCGCCGCCTGCGTCGCCATGTTCTGGAGGGCGACCACGTCGCCGTCGCGAATCAGGCCGACGGCTTTCTCGATGGTGGTCGTCTTCTCCTGCACGCGGATTCAGCCGCCGAACACGGGTAGCGTCGCCCCGCCGTCGACGACGAGCGTCTGCCCCGTCACATAGGCGGCCTCCTCGCTCGCGAGGAAAAGCATCGCCTGCGCCACTTCGACCGGAATCCCCCAGCGCTTCAGCGGAACGGCATTGGCCATGCGGTCGCGCCGCTCGCTCTTGATCGCCCGCGCGACTTCGTCCGTCAGCATGAGGCCCGGCTCGACGCCGTTCACCGTGATCGAATAACGCGCGAGCTCGAGCGCAGCCGCGCGGATCAGGCCATTAAGCCCGCCCTTGGACGCGGCGTAGTGGGCGCAGCCGGGCACGGCCGCGCGGTTTCCCTGGATGGAAGACGTGAACAGGATGCGGCCGCCGCCTGTCTTCATGTGCGGGACGCTGGCTTTCAGCAGCCGGAACGCAGCCGTCAGGTTGACATCGATGACGTGTCGCCAGGATTCATCCGGCATGGTCTCGATCGGGTCATAGGGAAACACGCCGGCGTTGTGCACGAGTATGTCGATCCTGCCAAATCGGCCGACGGCGGAGTCGATGAGGGTCGTCACGCCGGACGCTTCAGACACGTCCGCGATCACGCCATGCGCCGTGCCGCCCTGCTTCCCGATGGACTGGACGACGCTTTCAATCTCAGCCGCCGTCCGCGAAGTGACCACGACCGCGGCGCCCTGGGTAGCAAAAAGGCGGGCAATGGCTTCGCCGATGCCGCGGCCGGATCCGGTGACGATTGCGATCTTGCCGGACAGGCGTTCTTGGCCGCTCGTCGTCATGGATGCTTCGCCTGGCAGCCGGGGGTCGACAATTTGCCGGGCCTGCGAGGCTCCGGACGGGGTCTAAAAAAAACAATCAAGTCTGTTTATTTTCGACAGGCCCGTAGTTATACTCCTGCCCTGGCCAAGCTTCCAGCCAGAGCAAGCCGTTCGTCAAGGGTTGACCCATGGGCACGACACTTGATCCGGGGCTGCTGGTACGCATCGGTTCCAGCACGCCGCCGCAGACGGAAGTCGTCACCCGCAGGGACATCCGCAAGTACGCGATCGCGACCGGACAGCGGCTGCGCAAATATCTGGATGGGGACGAGGCTCCCCCGACCTTTCACGTTGCCCTGTTCTGGCCGGTCGCCGCCTTGCCTGAGCTCCGCCCCGACGGCGTCGCGGTTGACGAGCTCTTCCCGGAGATTCCCGGCAAGCGGCCGCTGGCCGGCGGACTCAAGATCGAGTTTCACCGGCCGATACGGCCCGGGGATGTGCTGACTTCCACCCGCACCCTGACCGGGATCTACGAAAAGCAGGGTGCCACCGGGCCGCTGGTCTTCATGGAGGTCGTCATGCAGGTCGTCAATGCGAACCGCGAGCCGGTGCTGACCGAAAAGACGACGCGCATCCTGAAGTGACCGCCATGCCGGATATCGACAAGATCACGGAGGGGGAACTGTTGCCGGTGCGCGAATTCCGGCCCGATGCGGTGCAGCTCTTCCTCTACAACGCGGCCCTGTGGAATGCACACCGGATCCATTTCGACCATCCCTATGCGACCGGCGTCGAGGATCACGCAGGACTTGTCGTTGCCGGCCCGTTGCTCGGCGACTGGCTGACGCAATGCGCGCTCGACTGGCTTGGGGATTCGGGGCGGCTCCTGTCCTTCGAGTACTCGAACCGCAAGCTCAGCTACGTTGGCGAGGTGCTTCGCTCGGAGGGCAAGGTGCTGTCGGTGGATCGTGCCAGGTCGGAGGTGACGCTCGAGCTCGCCATCCGGAACCAGTCCGGCGAGGTCACGACCCCGGGGACGGCAGTGGTCCGGTTCGACCGCGCCTGATCGGCCGATGCCCGACACACTGCGCGGCAAGGCAGCGATCATCGGAGCCGCCGACACGGAAGTCGGCGTCGTCGCCGGCATGGGCGCAACGGAATTGTGCATCGACGCGATCCTGCGCGCGCTTGACGATGCGGGCATCCGCAAGGACGAAATCGACGGCCTCGTCACCTGCAACTCGATGGCCGAACCCCTGCTGTATCACGCCGAGGCGATGGCGGAGTACCTGCAGATCTTTCCGCGTTACTGCATCAGCGTCGGCGCGGGGGGTGGAACGACATTCACGGCCCTGCACCAGGCAGCCTCCGCCATCGCCAGCGGAATCTGCAGCACCGTCGTGGTTGCAATGGCGGACAGCCTCCGTTCGGGAATGTCGCGCGAGCGCGCGCTTGCGATGCAGTCGTCGAGCGGCCACCCGGAGTTCGAGCGTCCGTATGGCGCCCCGGTGCCCGGCTATTACGCGCTGATCGCGCGGGCGCACATGCACGAGTTCGGCACGACACCCGAGCAGCTGGCTTCCGTCGCGGTCAGCGCCCGAAAGCACGCCGCGCGCAACCCCGCTGCCGAGAAGCGCACGCCCATCAGCGTTGCCGATGTCCTGGACTCCCGGATGATTGCGGATCCCCTGCACCTGCTCGACTGCTCGCTGGTTTCCGACGGTGGCGCGGCCATCGTCATGACTTCGGCTGCGCGCGCGCGGGACTTCCGTCATCCGCCCGCCTACCTGCTGGGCGCCGGCGAAGGACATTCGCACGAGCACATCAGCCAGGCGCGGAGCCTGACGACGTCCGCGGCGGCCGATTCGGGACGGCGTGCCTTTGAAATGGCGGGACTCAGGCCGGCCGACGTCGACCTCGCCCAGCTCTACGACTGCTTCACGCCGGTGGTCATCATCGAGCTCGAGGATCTCGGCTTCTGCGCCAAGGGCGAGGGAGGGGCCTTCGTCGCAGCGGGCAAGACCGAGCCTGGCGGCGCGCTTCCGGTCAACACGCACGGCGGAATGTTGTCGCACTGCCATCCCGGAAATCCGGGCTCGATGTTTGCGCTGACCGAGGCCGTGCTGCAGTTGCGCGGCCAGGCGGGCCCGCGCCAGCTCGCAAAGGCCGACATCGCACTCGTGCACGGACAGGGCGGCATCATGTCGAGTCATTGCACGATCCTGCTTGGCCGCGAGACCGGCTGATGAGCGGCGCAACGCGAAACCTGCCCGCTCCCACGAAGGCGAGTGCCGAATACTGGGACGGCTGCCGTCGCCACGAGCTCCTGGTCCAGCGCTGCACTGCTTGCGCGAAGCACCAGTTCTATCCCCGCCTCGTCTGCGTTTTCTGTTCGGAAAAATCGCTTGAATGGGCCCGCGCGAGCGGCCGCGCAACCCTCACGACCTACACCGTCGTGCGCCGCCCGGTTTCGCGCGCGTATGCGGCGGAGGTTCCCTACATTGTCGCACTGGTGGCGCTCGAGGAAGGCCCGACGATGATGACCGGCATCGTCGGTTGCGGGATCGAGGAAGTCCGCATCGGAATGCCACTGGAAGTGGTGTTCGAGGACTGGCCGGAAGGCGTGACCGTGCCGAAATTCCGGCCCGCCGGCGCGGCTCGGAAATCTCAGGCGACGTAGTTCTGCGAGGTGGTCGAACCGCCGCGGCCGCTCCAGTCGGTATGGTGAGACTCGCCGCGCGGCCGGTCGACGCGCTCGTAGGTGTGCGCGCCGAAGTAATCGCGTTGCGCCTGCAGCAGGTTGGCCGGTAACCGCGACGAGCGCCAGCCATCGAAGTACGCGAGTGCCGAGCCCATGCAGGGCACGGGGATTCCCGCCTGCACCGCGGTGGCGACGACGCGCCGCCAGGACTCCTGCCGCGATCCGACTGCCTGCATGAAGAACGGGTCCAGCAACAGGTTCGGCAATCCCGGCTCACGATCGAAGGCTTTCTTGATCTCGCCGAGAAACACCGAGCGGATGATGCAGCCGCCGCGCCACACGAGTGCGATGCTGCCGTAATCGAGGTTCCACTCGTGGCTCTGCGCCGCCGCCCGCAGCAGCTGATAGCCCTGCGCGTAACTGACGATCTTCGAGGCATAGAGCGCCTGGCGGAGATCGTCGACAAAGCCTGCGGCATTTCCCGGAAACGGCGTGACCCGCGCCTCGACCTGTTTCGACGCCGCGATGCGCTCGTCCCTGGCCGCGGAAAGGGAACGCGCGAACACGGCCTCGGCGATCAGCGTCAGCGGCATGCCCTCGTCGAGCGCCGCGCCGACCGCCCACTTGCCGCTGCCCTTCTGGCCTGCGGCGTCCAGGATCAGGTCCAGCACGGCCTCGCCGTTCTCGTCCCTGAAGCCCAGGATGTCGCGCGTGATCTCGATGAGATAGCTGTCGAGCTCGCCCCGATTCCATTCGTCGAACACCCGCTGCATGTCGCCGTTGCCCATGCCGAGGCCGCGCTTCATCAGGTCGTAACTCTCGCCGATGAGCTGCATGTCGCCGTATTCGATGCCGTTGTGCGCCATCTTCACGAAGTGGCCTGCGCCGCCCTCGCCCATCCATTCGCAGCAGGGCTCGCCCTCCGGCGTGCGCGCACAGATCGCCTGGAAAATCGGGCGGATGTGCGGCCATGCGGCTTTGCTTCCACCCGGCATCAGCGACGGACCTAGAAGCGCGCCCTCCTCGCCGCCCGACACCCCCGTGCCGACGTAGAAAAGCCCGCGGGACTCAGCCGCGCGGACACGCCGCGTGGTGTCGCCAGGATGGCTGTTGCCGCCGTCGATCAGGATGTCGCCCGGCTCCAGCAGCGGCTCGAGACTTGCGATCAGCTCATCGACCGCGGAGCCTGCCTTGACCAGCATGATGATCTTGCGCGGCCGCGCAAGCCCCGACACGAGCTCCTCGAGCGCGAACGCGCCCGTGAAGCGCTTGTCGCGCGCGCGCCCCTCGAGGAATGCCTTGGTTTTCCCGGCGGTACGGTTGAATACCCGCACGGAGTACCCGCGACTCTCGATGTTGAGCGCCAGGTTCTCGCCCATTACGGCGAGCCCGATCAGACCGATATCGGCGAGCGGTTGCGACACCGGATCCGCGCCGCGCGTCAGCCGTACTTCGCGCGCAGGCGCGGAAGAACGTGCTCGGAGTAGAGGCGCAGGAATCGCCCCTGGTCCGGCCCGGGGGCGTGAAACACGAGATGAGTGAAACCCAGCTCGATGTACGGACGGATCCGCTCGACGTGCTCGTCCGGATCATTCGAGACGATCCAGCGTTTTGCCGCGCGCTCGGCGGGCAGGCTGTCGGCCAGCCGTTCCATTTCGATCGGGTCCTCGACGGACATCTTTTCCTCGGGCGACAGCGCGAGCGCAGCCCAGTAACGGGTGTCTTCGGTGGCCCTTGAGAGGTCCGTGTCGAACGACACCTTCATTTCGATCATGCGCTCGACGGACTCGACGGGGCGGCCGGCCGTTTGCACACCGGCCGCGACGTTCGGCAGCAAGGTATCGCGGTACAGTTCCGGCGCCTTGCCGCTGGTGCAGATGAAGCCGTCGGCCGCCTGGCCGGCGAACTTCGAGATCATCGGTCCGGCACCGGCAATGTAGATCGGCACCATCCGCGCCGGACGGTCATAGATCGTCGCATTCTCCGTCCGGTAGAACTCGCCCTCGAAACTCACCCGTTCCTCGGACCACAGGCGGCGGATCAGCTTGACGGATTCGCGAAGCCGCGCGAGCCGCTCGCGCTTCTCGGGCCACTTCATGCCCGTCGCGGGAACCTCGTTGAGCGATTCGCCGGTGCCGATGCCGAGTATTACCCGCTCCGGAAACAGGCAGCCCAGAGTCGCGAACGCCTGCGCCACGATCGACGGGTGATGGCGAAACGTCGGCGTGAGCACGCTCGTGCCGATCGCGATGCGCGTGGTGCGCTCACCGAGCGCGCCCATCCACGCGAACGCGAACGGCGCGTGCCCCCCCGTGTGACGCCAGGGCTGAAAATGGTCGCTGATGAAAACGGAATCGAATCCCAGCTGTTCCGCCAGCGCGGCGAACTTGAGCAGTTCGACCGGTCCGAACTGCTCGGCCGAAGCCTTGTACCCGAGCTTAAGCAACGCACACCGCCGGGTCCGTAAGGCGGTCGGCGCGGCGCGGATCCCGCCCGGCAACACGGCGATACAGCGTCGTGCGCTGGGCAAGCGGCCGGCCGATGCCGTCGCAGATGGATGCCATGTCCGTCGCGTCCAGGCACTGGCCGTTGGCGCCGCCGGCGGCGCGGGTGATGGATTCGTTCATCAGGACGCCACCGAAATCGTTGGCACCCGCCCGCAATGCGAGCGACGCCCCCTCGCGCCCCATCTTGACCCACGAAGTCTGGATATTCGGGATCAGCGGATGCAGCGCGAGGCGCGCCACGGCGTGCATCAGCACGGCCTCCCGCAGCGTCGGACCGGATCGTGAACGTCCCTTGCGCCAGATCGGCGCCTCCATGTGCACGAACGGCAGCGGCACGAGCTCGGTGAATCCGCCGGTCTCGACCTGCAGCGCACGGATTCTCAGGAGGTGCCGTGCCCAGTGGACCGGCTGGTCGACGTGGCCGAACATGATTGTTGCCGTGGTCCTGAGACCGACGCCGTGCGCGGCCCGCATCACCGCAAGCCACTCGTCGGTCTTCAGCTTGTCCGGACACAGGACGGCGCGTACCTCGTCATCGAGGATTTCGGCTGCGGTCCCGGGCAGGGTTGAGAGACCCGCGTGTTTCAGGCGCGTGAGATAGTCCGGCAGCTCGAGCCCGAGCGTCTCGGCCCCATGCCAGATCTCGAGCGGCGAAAACGCGTGCACATGAATGTCGGGGACTGCCGCCTTTACGGCCGCAACGATCCCTAGATACGTGTCGCCCGTGTAGCGCGGATGGATGCCGCCCTGCAGGCAGACCTCTGTCGCCCCCGCCGCGGCCGCCTCGGCCGTGCGCTGCGCGATTTCCGCGAGGTCGAGGTCATAGGCCGCGCCGCGCAGGCTGCGCGCGCTTCTTCCCTTCGAGAATGCGCAGAAGCCGCAGTGGTAGGTGCAGATGTTCGTGTAATTGATGTTGCGGTTGACGACGTAGGTCACGGTGTCGCCCACCGTATCCGCGCGGAGCCCGTCTGCCGCCGCCAGTACGGCGCGAAAATCACGATCGTCCGCCGCGAAGAGCGACGCGATCTCGTGCTCGCCCGGTGCCCGGCCTGCGGCTGCATTCGACAGCAGTTCGCGGACTTGCCTCGATGCCCCTGTTCGCGACATGAGCCAATGCCCGCTCGCCGCGGGAACAGCCGTCTCCGACCCCGCGTACCAGTCGTCGACACGCGGCCGCCCCTCGCTGTCGGTCATGCGAAGGACGCGCGTGACGAGCGCAGGGTCCACCCACTTCGCCGGCGCACGCGCATAGGACGGCACGAGCGCGAGCCGCTCGCAGAGCTCGCGATCGGCCGCCGACGTCTGCTCGGCGAGGGCGGCGAGCTGCGGCCACGGTGCTTCCGGATTGACGTGGTCAGGCGTCACGGGCGACACGCCGCCCCAGTCGTTGACGCCCGCGCGAACCAGCGGAGCGAGCTGGCCCGGGCGGAGGTTGGGCGGCGCCTGGATGGACATCGTCGCGCCAAAGAGAAGGCGCGTCACCGCGATGGTCCAGAGCTGTTCCTCGAGCGAGGGCTCCGGAGCTGTCGCCATGCGGGTGCCCGGCTTCGCGCGGAAATTCTGGAGGATGAGTTCCTGCACGTGGCCGAACTCGTCGTGCAGCGCGCGGAGCGCAAGCAGGGACTCGATGCGCTCGCGGCGCGTCTCGCCGATGCCGACGAGGAGCCCGCTCGTGAAAGGGACGGCGCACTCGCCGGCAATCCGTATCGTCTCGAGGCGCCGGGCGGGCCACTTGTCAGGCGATCCGTAATGCGGTCCGCCACGCGCCGACAGCCGCTCGGACGCCGTCTCGAGCATCAACCCCATCGAAACGGAAAGCGGCCGCAGCCGCTCGAAATCGCTGCGATTCATGATTCCCGCGTTGAAGTGCGGCAGAAGTTTCGTTTCGCTGCAGACCAGTCGAGCGACCTGCTCGAGGTACTCGAGCGTGGTGGCGACGCCGTACCCCTCGAGCGCCTGCCTCGCGGCCAGGTAACGCTTCTCCGGCTGGTCGCCGAGCGTGAAGAGCGCTTCCTTGCAGCCCGCCGCCTCGCCCGCCCGCGCGATTGCGAGCACCTGCTCCGGCGACAGGTACGGACTTTCGAGCCGGCGCGGCACCTTCGCGAAAGTGCAGTAATGACAGACGTCGCGGCACAGTTCCGTGAGCGGGATGAATACCTTGCGCGAGTACGTCACCGTGCGGCCGAATCCGGCGAGCGTGATCTGCTCCGCGGCGCTCATCAACGTATCGAGCGGCGCTTCGGCCAGGCAAAGCGCGGCCGCGGCGTCCGGCCGGTGCCCGCTGGCCGCGTCGTCGATCAGCCGTGCCGCAATTCGCGCTGCATTGACCAAGCGTTGCCTCCCGGGCCGGGGGCCAGAAAAAGATAGCGGGGGTCGTTCGCAGCCAGCAGTCGATCGAGATCCTGCGGCTCGTCCACGTCGAATGAAAGTCCGGGGGAACTCACCTCGGCAGGCATGCAGCCGAGGCGCTTCGCCTCCTCGAGATGACGTGAGCGACTGTCTGCGCCGAACTGAAAGCGGAACGCCGCACTCGTCCTGAGGAAAAGCGCATTGGTGCCAAGGCCCGCGTCGTCGGCCCCGATCGCGAATCCGCCCCGGCGTCCCGACTCCACGACGGCGTCGATGTCGGACGCCGCGATCAGGGGCAAGTCGGCGGGCAGAACCAGGAGCTCGTCCGCGCCCCGCGCGAGCAGCAACTGGCGTGCATCCTCGAGTACGGCGTTGAGGCCGCCGCCCATGTCCGGCAATACCGGGAATTCCGCCGGGATCGTGTCGCGCTCGACGCTTGCGAATGCGATGCGATCGACGCCTCGTGATTTCCGCAGGGCATCGAGGACGGACTCGAGCATCGCCCGCGTGAGAGCGAGACGAAGCTCCGGCGAGATCTGCTCGCCGAGCCTCTGCTTGGCGGCGGAGCGGCGCTTGATCGGCACGAGTGCCCAGCAACTCATCGGGAATGGCTCCGGAATGCGCCGCGGCCCGTCAAGGAGCCGACATCCGCGCGCCGGGCACGGGATTGAAGTAGTGGATCGTCACGCTGCGCTTCGCAATCTTCCATGTGCCGCTGCGCCGCTCGAATTCATCCGCGTAAGTCGCGCTGATCATCTGCACGACATCGTCCTTCGTCGCGCCCATGCAGTCTACATTGCAGATCCCGCTCGCGTGGTCGGGATCCCTGAACGTCAGGCGCAGGTTCGAGGTCAGGTGGTGCGTCTCGCGCCAGACCGGATACAGGGCTTCCTGCACAGCCTTGCGGATGCCATCGTGATTCGTGTATGTGCCGAACGGCGGGCCGATCTCCCAGACTGCGTCCTCATGCCAGATCGAGATGAAGCGGTCCCAGTCGTGCGTGTCGAAGCCGAGGCAATAGTCGGTCACGAGGTCGCGGATGGCCGCCCGGCTTTGCAGTTCATCCACCTGCCGTACCAGCGCCTCGATTCTTGCGTCGCTTCCGCGCTTCACTTCAGTCATTCAATGCACCCTTCAAAATCCATTGCCGGATCGTCTCCAGGTCCTCCGCGGTCAGCGGATCCTGCTGCACCGGCATGCGCAGACCCGAGCCGCCGCCCTTATCGTGCGTTCCCAGCAGCTTGGCGTACAGATAACTTTTTTCGGGTGACCCCGGCTCAACGAGCTTCAGTGGACTCTGGGTCGATGCGACCCCCACCAGCCGGGTCCAGGGATCCGGATAGAGGCTGAGCTCGCCGAGCGCGCTGCCTTCGACGTGGCACATGACGCAACGCTGGTTGAAGATCGGCATCACGCGATCTGTAAATTCACCGCCGTCCCCGGCAGCGACCGGCGTCACGATCGCGAGCGCCGCGACGAGCGACACGGCCTGACCGGACCTCATGCGGATTCCGCGGGCGTTTCCCGATGGGCCGCATTGGCGGCGATGTAGCCGAAAGTCATCGTCAGGGCCAGCGTGTGGCCAGCGCCAAAGTACGCGAAGCGCGAGGGACTCGCGATGCAGTTTCCGGCGCCATACAGGCCGGGAATCGGGCGACCCCTGGCGTCGATCACGCGCGCACTCGCATCGATCTGCGGGCCGCCGTTGGTATCGAGCGCGCCCGCCGCGAGCATGATCGCGAAGTACGGGCCCTTGCCGGCGAAAGGATGGATGGTCGGATTCGGGCCGCTGTTCACGGGCGAGGACGCGCCCTGCTTCATCGGCGAGAACACTTTGTGCCACTCGCGGTCGTAGGCCGCGGCGCCGCGCTGGAAATCGAGGTCGTTGCCACTCTGCGCAAAGCCGTTGAAGCGCGCGATCGTTGCCTCGAGATTCTCCGCGAATGCGGGCGACAGCGAGAAGCCCCCCGTGCGGGGTGCGAGTTCGCCGAGTCGCGCTGAAATCGCGGCCGCAAGGCCACGGAGATCGTCGCCCTTCAGCACGTGCGAGGCACCTTCCGGTGCGGCTGGAAGCGGATACGCGCCCGCGAATGCCTCGGCCGTGCGCCGGTCGTAGATCATGAAAAGCAGATGGTTCGGGAATTCCGCGGCCGACGGGTCGAAGAATCCATGGGCCTCGGTGCGGTCGTTGTAGTTGCGGTGCTCGTTCACCACGCGCTTGCCGTGCCGGTTGACCTGCAGCATCGAGTCGCCCGGCGTATAGAACACGCCGGCGCCCATCTTCGAGCTCTGCAGCGCCTCTTCGAGCACGACCTGCGTGCGCCAGGCGCCCGACAGGTTTCCCATGCTCGCGCCGGCAGCGCCGGCGATAGGAATGAAATCTCCCGTGGCCCAGGAAGCGGCGCAGGATCCGTACAGCCGGTTGCGCTGGTAGGTGTCGACGAACTCCGCATTGTGGACATACCCGCCCGTTGCAAAGATCACGGCCTTGCGGCCCCGGAGCCTGACGGTCTTTCCGGCGGATTCTGCTTCGACGCCGATCACGCGGCCGGTGGAATCCACGATCAGCCGCATCGCGCGGTGGCCGAGCAGCAGCGGGATCTGCCGCTTGTCGCGCGCCCTGCCGAGTTGTGCCATCAGGTCGCCGCCGAGGCCCATCTGGCCGTCGTCCCGCACCGGGCCCACCGGACGGCCCGCCGGCACCTTGTTCTCGGGAACCTGGTCGAGGTAGTCGGTCGCCGGCCGGTCGAGCGCGAACATGCGCCACTCGGCGACGTTCAGCGAACCGCTCTCGCGCAACTTGTCGATCGTGGCCGAGGCGTTGTCGTAAAAAGCCTCGAGCAGCGCGTACGCGCGCGGATTCAGTCCGAGCATCGGCTGGTCGGCAGCATAGCGCTCCGGATAGGAAAACCGCGCCATGTACCGCAGGCAGTCGTCCTTCTCGTCGCGGATTCCCTTCGCGCGCAGCGTGAAGTTGTCCGGAATCCACATGACGCCCGCGGAGCGCGCGGACGTGCCGCCCGGTATTGGCGCCTTCTCGAGCATGACGACGCTGCTGCCCGCGTCGTGCGCGACTATCGCGGCCGTCGACGCGCCCGCGCCGCTGCCGACGACGACGATATCCGCCTCGCGGTCCCAGGTTTCGGCCGCCGCCGCTTTCGACGGACTGAGCGCAATCGTGCCGAACGTGGCCGTAACGGCGCCCGCCCCGATCAGCAGCTTCCTCCGTGTGACCTGATCCGGGCCGTCGCTCATCCTCGTCTCCTGGACAGCATGGCCTTCAGCGCTGCAGGACGATGCCAGACTTTTCCCGGTCCCAGCAGTCAGCGGTGATTCCTTCGTCTTTCAGCTTGAATTTCTCGACGCGCTCGCTCGGCGTCTTCGGCAGGCTGTCGCGGAAGGCGATGTAGCGCGGGATGGCGAAGTACGCCATGCGCGGCTCGCACCAGCGAACCAGCTCCTCGGCGGTGACCTTCTGTCCTTCCTTGAGGACGACGACGGCCTTGACCTCCTCCTCGCCCACTTCGGACGGCACACCGACCACGCCGGACTCGAGCACTGCCGGGTGCGAGCCGATGACGGATTCGACCTCGAACGAGGAAATGTTCTCGCCGCGGCGCCGGATCGCCTGCTTCTTGCGGTCGACGAAGTAGAAATACCCGTCGGCATCGCGACGGCCCATGTCGCCCGTGTGGATCCAGCCGTTCCGGAACAGGTCGAGCGTCGCTTCGGCCTTCTTGTAGTAGCCCGTGGTGCCGACGAACATCTTGTTCGAGCGCGCGATGAATTCCCCGTTCACGTCGGGCGGGCAGTCGTTGTCCTCGTCGTCCACGATGCGCACGTCCCAGCCGGTGATCGCCTGCCCGCAGGACCCCGCGCGCGGCGCGTCGTACGGGCTTGCGAGGCAGCAATAGCACTCGGTCATTCCGTACACTTCGAGCAGCTTGGTATTGAAGCGCTTCTGGAACGACTGCCACTCGTCCTGCGGCGCGGCCGCGCCGACCATCAGTCGCACGGGATTGTCCGCGTCGTCGGCGCGCTCCGCCTGCTTCAGCAGGATCGGTATCACGCCGCCGATGTAGTTTGCCTCGGTGCACTCCCAGCGCCGGCAGTCGTCCCAGAGCTGGCTCGCGGAGAATCGCTCGACGATCACCGCCTTCGCATCGGCCAGGATCGCAGGCCCGATGGTGATTCCCTGCGCATTGCCATGGAAGAACGGCAAGCCGGTATAGAGCACGTCGTCTTCCGTGTAGCGGGCGTACTTCACCGACTCCGCCCAGATGTCATACCAGTAGTGGTGGCTCATCTCGACGCCCTTCGACACTCCGGTGGTGCCCGAGGTGTAGAGGATGGTGGCCAGGTCGCGGAAACTGACCTTGAAGCCCGGACTGGTGGACGGACGATCCATCAGCTCGCGAAACGCGAGCGATTTCAGTTTGCCGAGCCCCGGAAGTTTCGCGCCGCCCTGGCGGTCCAGCAGGACGACGTGGCGGACGGACGTCAGGTCGTCGGCGACGTCGTTGAGACGGTCGAGGTACTCCGTGTCCGCAACGAGGACCACCGAGTCGGACTGGACGATCTGGTAGGTGAGCCCGGCGCCTTTAAGTGCCGCATTGATCGGCACTTCGACCGCGCCGATCTTGTTCGCTCCGAACCATGCATACAGGAACTCCGGACAATTCGGCAACATGATCGCGACCTTCTCCCCCGGCTTGACGCCGAGCGCCAGGAAGCCGTTTGCCGCGCGATTGATCTGGTCGTTGAGCTCGCCGAGTGCGATCGGGGTGTCGCGAAACTGGAATACGACGTGGTTGGGGTGGCGCCGCGCCTTGTCCTCGATGATCCGGGGCAGCACGCGATCGGATTGCGGATATTCCTGCATGCGCCAGGACGCCCACTTGCTCGCGGCCTTCCTGGCCTTGTCATCCCATCGTCCCATCGCGAAAGCTCAGAGCGGCCGGGTCTTGGCCGCTGCTTCCAGCTTGGATGCCTCGCCGAACCAGACGCCCGGGTCGTAGGCCTCCACCATCTTGCCGAAGTCCCAGGTCATGATCTTTTCCGGATGGACCTTGATGATCGCTCGCAAGGGCGTGTGCACGGCGGCGAACGCGGCCTCGCGCTCTTCCTTGCCTTTAAGCTCGGTCCAGTACTTGTCGATGATTGCCCAGTGAATCTCGCGCATCAGCGCGTCGTCGGTGTACACCTCGGCCTGGCCGATGACGAGGATCGCCTTCTGGTGCCTGAGATTGCAGCCATCGTTGTGAATGCCGACGGAGATCTTGGGGTTCTCGACCAGGTGATGGACCTTGTGCCGGTACTTCTGGATGCTGCTCATCTGCAGGAATCCGTCGTGGATCACGTAGAACATCGGCGTGACGATCGGATAGCCCTTCTTGTTCATGTGAGCCATCTCGCAGTAGCTGTTGTACTTGAAGAGGCGCTGGAAATCCTCCGGCTCCATCGGGTAGTCCTTCGACACGTTGAGCTGCTCGAGCTTCACGGGATCGAATACCACACGCGGTGGCGCCGCAGGTTTTTCATTCGACATGTGACGCTCTCCGTTGCTGGAAATTATCGTGTCTGGGAGGACTTGAACTTTATTCAAAGGTTCCACAGAATGGCCGGCATTGTCAAGTTGCCGCGCGACCAGCGGCCAGCCTTCCCGCAACACCGCCGTTGCGCCCGCCGGCCGGCCCGGACGGCGACAAGAGGGTGCACCGGATGAGCGATGTCATCATCGAGCGCAAGGGCGAGGTCGCCTGGCTCAGGCTGAACCGTCCCGAGCGCATGAACTCCTACGACGCCGCAATGGCGCAGGCCCTGATCGCCGGCATCGAGGGCGCGGCCGATGCCGGCGTCATCGTCATCACGGGCACGGGCCGGGCATTCTGCGCCGGCGGTTACCTCGCCAATCTCCGCGAGCCCGATCCCAAGGCGCTCCGCAGCATGTTCTATGCGTCGCTGCACCTCTACGAGGCGATCCGCATGAGCCCCCGCCCCGTCATCGCGGCAGTCAACGGTCCGGCCGCGGGCGGCGGCAACGAGCTGGTGGTCGCCTGCGACCTTGCGATCGCCGCCGAGTCCGCGACCTTCGGCCAGACGGGCGTAAGGGTCGGCAGTGCCCCGGTCCTGGGCGGCACCAACTTCCTCGCGATGAACATCGGCGAAAAGCGCGCCAAGGAGGTCGCGTTCCTGTGCCGCCGCTACCCGGCGAAGCAGGCGCTCGAGCTTGGCTGGATCAACGCCGTGGTTCCCGATGCCGATCTCGAGTCCGAAGTGACCCGCTGGGCGGACGACCTGCTGGCCATGAGCCCGCGCTACCTCGAGATCGCGAAGATCAGTTCGAATGTCTGGTGGAACCAGATACGGGACTCCTATCTCGGGGGGCTCGCCATGCTGGTGCAGGCAATCGGGTCTGCCGACATGATCGAGGGCGCCACCGCGTTCATGGAGAAGCGTCCGCCGCAGTTCGAGGGGCGCGCGCCGCGCCGCAAGCGGTAGCAGCCCGTGCGACCGGCCGCCGCGCAAGCTGACGAGCATTCGACGATGTTCGAGCTGGACCCGCCCTACCTCGCGATCCAGAACGAGGCGCGCGAGTTCGCCCGGAGCATTGAACCCATCGCCGCGGAAGCCGACGAATCGAGCGAGGTTCACGCGGGCATTCTTGCCGCATTGCGCGGGAGCGACCTCTGCCGGCTGATGGTCCCGGCGGAGTACGGCGGCCGCAGCGAAAAGATCGACCCGCTTGAAATCTGCGTCACGCGCGAAGCGCTGATGGCCACGTCCTCGCATGCGGATTCGCTGTTCGCACTCCAGGGCATCGGCAGTTTTGCCATCACGACCGCAGGAAGCGCCGCGCAGCGCGCGGCCTGGCTGCCACGCGTCGCGCGCGCCGAGGCGCTCGCCGCGCTCGCATTGACCGAGCCGGATGCGGGATCCGACCTGAAGATGGTCACGACCGAGGTCGTCGCCGGGAGTGGCGGCCTGAGGCTCAACGGTTCCAAGTCTTTCATCTCGAACGGGGCGAGCGCTGCTTTCTTTGCAGTGTTCGCCCGGGAAGGCCAGGCCTATTCGATGTTCCTGGTGCCGGCCGACACGGCGGGCATCAGCATCACGCCGTCACCAGAACTGATCGCGCCGCACGTGCTCGGTGAAATCCGGTTCAGCGATGTCGAGTTGCCGCCCGAAGCCCGGCTCGGTGATTCCGGACAGGGGCTCGACCTCGTATTCGCCACCTTGAGCGTATTTCGCGTGTCCGTCGCAGGCGCGGCCGTCGGCCTCGCCCAGGCCGCGCTCGAAGTTGCGGTGCGTCACGCCCGCACCCGGCAGCAGTTCGGCCGTCCGCTCGCCCGGCACGGTCCGGTTGCGCAGTTGCTCGCCGATTCGTGGACGGAGATCGAGATGGCGCGGCTCCTGACGTATCGCGCGGCACACCGCGCGGTGCGTGACCCGAAGAGCGCATTGCCTCAATCGTCGATGGCAAAGCTCGCCGCGACCGAGATGGCCTCGCGCGTGGTCGATCGCTGCGTGCAGATCATGGGGCGCTTTGGCCTGATTCGCGGCTCAAAGATCGAACGGCTCTACCGTCAGGCGCGCCCGATGCGCCTGTACGAGGGCGCCTCGGAGATCCTCCGCCTCGGCATCGCCCGGCAACTCGTCGAGCTGGTGCCATGATCGACTTCGCACTCGATGGGTCGGTCGCAATCGTGACCGGCGCAGGCCGCGGGCTTGGCCGCGCGATTTCGCTCGCGCTCGCGGGCCAGGGCGCGCGGATACTCGCGGTCGCGCGTTCGGCGGGCGAGCTGGATTCGCTGAAGGCCGAGGATCCGGTGCGCATCGCCGTAATGCAGTGCGACATGCTGGACGCCGCCGCCGTGACGAGCCTGCCTGACGCGGCCGTGCGGCAATTCGGCCGGCTCGACATCGTCGTCAACAACGCAGGCATCGCGCCCGCCGGCGAGTTCGCCGAACAGACCGACGACGAATGGCAGCGCGTGCTCGCCGTCAACGTCACGGCACCGGCCCGGCTGACGCGCGCTGCCGGGCGCCACTTGCTCGCCCAGGGGAGCGGAAAGATCATCAACATCGCATCGACCTCCGGGATCCTCGGCAAGGCCGCGCTGGTCGCGTACTCCGCCTCGAAGGGCGCGGTGCTGCAGTTCACGAAGGCGCTGGCGGCCGAGTGGGCCGGTCGCGGCGTACAGGTCAATGCCGTGGCCCCGGGTGCGTTCGCGACCGATGCGCAGCGCGCCGTGCTGGATTCGCCGGAGCTTCTCGCGCGACGCACGCGAAAGATTCCGGCGCGACGCATGGGTCAGGCCGGGGAAATCGGGGCGCTGGTCTGTTACCTCGCATCGCGACAATCGGATTTTGTAACCGGGAGCGTCTTTGTCATCGATGGCGGCGAATCCTGCAAACTCTAGGAATCGCGTGCGACGCGTAAGTGCGCGCGCGGCCACCGCGGCACGCCGGGCGGAGCCCCCGGTGACGACGCCGGCCGGCGCCCGCGGCGGAGAGCGCCGCCGCGCCATTTTCCGGGGTCTGCACGACTGCGTGCTGGACCGCGGGTATGCCAGGACCACGCTCGCGGACATCGCGCGCGCGGCGCGCATGTCGCCGAGCCACCTCCTCTATTACTTTCCGGGCAAGGACGCGATCCTCGAGCAGTACTTCGCCGAAGTCTCCCGGCGCATCATCGAGCGCATCGACGGCTTTCGCACCGAGACCCCGGAGCGCCAGATCTCGCTGCTCGCCGAACTCTTCTTCAGCGGCAGGAAAGTGCCCAAGTCCGAGATCGGATTCATGCTCGAGTGCTTCGGCGTCGCGGTGCACGACAAGTACCTCAACCGCGAGAAGTCGGAGCTCGACCGCTTCTGCAAGGACTATCTGCGCGAGCTGTTCGAGAAGATGCCCGGCGGGCCGGCGCACGCTCGCGACGCAGCCGAGGTGACCTACGCGATGCTGGTCGGCCTGCGCACGGCCGAATATTTCGACGAGCGGCTCTCGCCCGAGCACGCGCGCAGGCTGTTTCACACCGAAGTGCTGAACTTTGCCAATCCCGCGCGGGGCGGCGAGGCAAGGAAGCCGCACCGGCGTTGAAGCTGCCGATGCCCGACCGCTCGGCATGGCTCGATCGCACGCGTGAGGCGGCGCTCGAGCCGGAACTTCCCATCTGCGATCCGCATCACCACCTGTGGGAGCACCCGGGCAGCCGCTACCTACTCGACGAGTTCCTGCACGACATCGACAGCGGTCACCGCATTGTCGCGACCGTGCATGTCGAGTGCGTCCAGCATTACCGGAGCGCCGGACCGCTCGCGCTGAGGCCGGTCGGCGAAACCGAGTTCGTTCACCGCGCGACTGCATCACAACAGCAGGAAGCCGGTGGCGCGCGCGTTGCGGCCGGTATCGTCGGCTTCGCCGACCTGACGCTGGGCCAGGCCGTGTTGCCGGTGCTGCGCGCACACCTCGATGCCAGCGAGCGCTTCCGCGGCGTCCGCTATGCAAGCGCCTGGGATGCAAGTCCCGAGATCCGGGTTGCGCATACCCACCCGCCGCCCGGACTGCTGAGCGACCCGGCATTTCGTGCCGGCTTCGCCTGCCTCGCGCAACTCGGGCTCACCTTCGATGCGTGGCTCTACCACACGCAGTTCGGCGAGCTCGCGGAACTTGCGAACGAATTTCCCGAAGTGACCATCGTGCTTGACCACATGGGCGGCCCGCTCGGCATCGGTCCCTATGCCGGGCGCCGGGAGGAATTGTTTGCGGAGTGGCGCGCCGCCCTCAGCAGCCTTTCGCGCTGCAACAACGTCCTCGCGAAGCTCGGCGGCAGGACGCTGACACTCGCCGGATTCGGCTGGCACAGACGCGACGCGCCGCCCGGCTCCGAGGAACTCGCGTCATCGACCGGACCGTACTACGCCGCCTGCATAGACCTGTTCGGTCCCGCGCGCTGCATGTTCGAGAGCAACTTCCCCGTCGACCGCGCTTCCTGCTCCTACGCGGTGCTGTGGAACGCCTTCAAGCGGCTCTCGCGTCGCTACTCGGACGCGGAGCGGGCGTCCCTTTTCCACGACACCGCCGCGCGCGCATACCGGCTCGCCTGAGGTTGCGGCCGCCTGCAAAGGGCGAAGCCTTGTATCTTCTTCAAACCTTGCTAGTCGCCAACAAGCGGATTATTCTCCGCCCGGAACGGGCCTGCTGCCCGGCGGCCACGGGGACGGGCCGCAAACCCCCAATCTCCGGAGGAACCATGCGCAATCGATTGTCCGATCCGAGGGTCGCAATCGCGGTGGCCGCGGTGCTCTGCACGCCATTCGCCGTCGACCTGGCGCAGGCGCAGGAAGCAACGGCGCTCGGCGAGATCATCGTCACGGCGCGCAAGCGCGAAGAGAACCTGCAGGACGTCGGCGTCTCGATCAGCGCGCTCAACGCGGAAGAACTCGCGCAACGCTTCGACACGGACCTGCAGACGCTCGCGAATGCCGCGCCGAACGTCGTCATCGACGACATCCAGCAGGGACCGGGCAGTCCGGCCGCAATCTCGATCCGCGGCGTGGGCACGACGGACGTCGAGAAGAATTTTGACCCCACGGCCGGCGTCGTGGTCGACGGTGTGTTCGTCGGCGTCAATTCCGGCGCGATGCTGAAGGCGCTCGACCTGCAGAGCGTGGAGATCCTGCGCGGGCCGCAGGGCACGCTGTTCGGCCGTAACTCGATCGCCGGTGTCATCAACGTCACCCGCGGGCGGCCCGATTACGACGGATTCGGGGGCGCAGTGCGTGCCGGTGGCGGCAACAACGGCGACCGTCAGCTCGATGGCTACATCAACCTGCCGGCCGGCGACAAGTTCGCATTCAGGGTCGGCGGCGCGCTCCGCGAGAACGACGGCTGGTTCCGCAACGCGACCCTCGACAAGGACGTCGGCGCGGTCGACTTCCGCTCGGTCAGCCCGAGCTTCTCGTTCCAGCCGACCGAGAACTTCGAGATCTACTACCGCTACGACAAGACCTGGCAGGACCAGGACGCTAACGTCGTCCAGAACATGGCCCAGCTGGACCAGGTGTTCTGCTTCTTCTACAACCAGTGCGCCGAAAGCCTGACGTCGCCGCAGTCCGGCGACCGCTATGTCGTGCTGCAGAACGGCGACGATCCGTACCAGTCCTACTTCGACTCCGAGCTGCACATCGCCAACGTGAGCTGGAGCATCAACGACAACGACACGATCGAATACGTGTTCGGCGATTTCTCCACGGACGAGCAGGTGTACCAGGACTGGGACGGCACGTCCCTGACGCTCTATCACACCGACCGCCCGGCGGTCTGGAACCAGACAAGCCATGAGCTGCGCCTGACGCACACCGGCGACCGCTTCACCTACACCGCCGGCGTGTATCTCTGGGACTCGAATTACCGCATCGACCTGACGAGTTACATCGGCTTCGGCGATTTCCTGTTCGGCCTTCCGCCGGGAACGGTGTTGACCGTCCCGCAGACGGTCATCCAGAACACCGACTCGCAGGCGGTTTTCTTCGAGGGCGACTATAAGATCAACGACGCGTGGACCTTCACCCTGGGTGGACGCTACACCGAGGACGAGAAGGACAGCGGCGTGATCGATCCGATCATGCCGGAGCTCGCGGTCGAGGGAAGCCCGGACAATCCGTTCGAGGAAGACTGGAGCGAGGTCACGCCCAAGGCCGGACTGCGCTACCAGGTCAGCGACACCGCGATGGTCTACGGCCTCTACTCCAAGGGCTTCCGGGCCGGCGGGTTCAGCGGCCGTCCGGGAACCTACGAAGCGGCGTCGATTCCCTACGACCCCGAAACCGTCGACAACTACGAGCTCGGGTGGAAGACGGAATGGATGGACGGGCGACTGCGCCTGAACGGGTCGGTCTTCTTCATGAAGTACGACGACAAGCAGGAAGAGCAGAGCGTCCCGACAAGCCAGGGCACGGGCCAGCAGACCGTCGTGGTCAATGCGGCCAGCGCCGAGATCACGGGCCTCGAGATCGACTTCGCCGCCCTCATCACCGACGCGTTCACGCTGTCCGGAAACCTCGGGCTGATCGAGGCGAAGTACAAGGAGCTCGTCGATCCGATCACCGACACCGACCTCTCCGGTCTCGACCTCAGGCGTGCGCCGCCCGTCACGGCAACGATTTCGCCGAGCTACCGGTTCCCGATGCTGGGCGGGGAGTTCACGCTGCGGGCCGACTGGCGTTACATCGGCGACCAGGAACTCACGTTCCTCAACTCGCCGCAGAGCCAGGCGCCTTCGCATGACGTCCTCGACGCCTCGATCAATTACAGCTTTGGCGAGACGACGATCAGCCTCTGGGGCATGAACCTCACCGACGACGACACCTGGGCGCAGGCCTACGACGTGGGCGCCGCAATCGGTTTCTCGGGCCTCTGGACTTACTCGGCGACGCGCCCGCCGCGCTCGTACGGCCTGCGATTGGTCCACGCGTTCTAGCATCGCTTCCGCGGGGAGGGACGGACTGTCCGTCCCTCCCCTGCCCCGGAATGGGTGACTGATGAATACCGCGACTACGGCGTCGGTCGAAGTCGAAAGGCGCGGCGCGGTCGGGTGGATCACCCTGAACCGGCCGACGGCCATCAACGCCATCAACGATTCCATGCGGCAGCAATTGCCGGCAGCGCTCGTCGAACTCGACGGCGACGACGGCGTGCGCGTGATCGTGCTGCAGGGCGCCGGCGAGCGCGGCTTTTGCGCCGGCGCCGACCTCAAGGAAAAGCCGGTGGCGGCCGCCGCAGCCGAAGTTCCCGCGCAGCCGGGCTGGATCGAGGCATTCGACCGCATTGCGAAACCCGTGATCGCGTCGATTCACGGCTACTGCTTCGGCGGCGGCCTCGAGATTGCGCTCGCCTGCGACCTTCGCATCGCTTCCGCGGACGCCGTCTTCGCGCTGCCGGAAACCGGCCTGGGCCTGATTCCCGGCGGCGGCGGAACACAAAGACTGCCGAGACTCCTCGGGCTCGGCCGCAGCCTCGATCTCCTGCTCACGGGCGAGCGCATCGATGCCGCGCGGGCACTCGAGTGGGGGCTGATCACGCGACGCGTCGCGACACGCGATGCCCTCGCGGAGGAATCCGCCGCGCTCGCGGGCCAGATTGCCGCGCGACCGCCGATCGCAACCCGCCATGCGAAACAGGCGGCCAGGAGCGGCATGGATCTCGAGCTTCCTGCCGGGCTCGCGCTCGAGCGCGCGCTGTTTACCGGGCTGCTTTCGGGCGACGAGCGCCGCGAGGCTGTCGCCGCTTTCCGGGCAAAGCACGCCCCCACATCCACCTCCGGCAAGTAGGTCCTCACCGTGTCATCGATACCAGAATCCGGAAATGTCGCGATCGTCGGTGCCGGACTGATGGGGACCGGGATTGCCCACGCCTTCGTCGCGGCCGGCCATACGGTCACGCTGGTCGACCTCAGCGGGCCCGCGCTTGCCAAGGCCGCCGACAGTGTCGGCGCGATACTCGCGGACGGCGTGCGCCGCTCCAAGGTGACGGCGGCGGATGCAGAGGCGGCGCGCGCCCGGCTCGCCACCAGTCCCGATCTCGCGGCGGCGCTTCGCAGGCGGCCGGCCGACTTGCTGATCGAAACCGCGTCGGAGGCGCTCGAGGTCAAGATCGCGATCGTCCGCGAAGCAGCCCGCCATCTGCCTCACCCGGCGCTGATCGCGACCAACACTTCAGCCTTGAGCGTTTCGAAGATTGCGGAGGCGACCGGAAGGGCCGATCGCACGATCGGCATGCACTTCTTCAATCCCGTCCACAAGATGAAGCTGCTCGAAATCGTCCGCGGCGCGGCGACCAGCGATGAAACTGTCGTACGCACGCGCGCCTGGGGCGCATCGATCGGCAAGACCTGCATCGTGGTCAACGAATCGCCCGGGCTCACGACCAGCCGGATGTCGGCGCTCATGGGCAATGAGGCGATGTACATGCTGATGGAAGGTGTCGCAAGTGCCGAGGACATCGACACCGCCCTCCGGCTCGGCTTCAACCATCCCATGGGCCCGCTCGAGCTCGGCGACCTGACCGGATGGGACACGCGGCTCGCCGTACTCAGGTACCTGCATTCCACTCTGGGTGAACGATTCAATCCCTGTCCGCTGATCGCAAGGCTTGTCGAGGCGGGCCGGACTGGCCGCAAGGCCGGGAAAGGCGTCTACGACTACGTGGACGGGACACGCGTGCCCGGTTCCGATCCGGGAATCCGCTGATGAAGGAAGTGGTCATCGTCGATGCGCTTCGAACGCCGATCGGGCGGTTTCGCGGCGCATTGAGCACGGTCCGCGCCGACCACCTCGGTGCGATCGTGCTGCAGGAAATCGTCCGGAGAAACGGCATTGACCCGGCACGCGTCGACGACGTGGTATTCGGCTGCGTCACGCAGGTCGGCGAGCAGTGCGGGAACATCGCGCGCACCGCAGTGCTTTCCGCCGGCTGGCCGGACGCCATTCCCGGCATGACCGTCGATCGCAAATGCGGCTCCGCCGAGGCGGCGGTCCACGTCGCCGCCGGCGCCATCGCGAGCGGGTCAGCCGACATCGTGGTCGCAGGCGGCGCGGAGAACATGAGTCGCGTTCCGATGGGCGGAAACCGCGACGTGCATGGCAAGCCGTTCGGCTGGAAGCTGCTGGAACGCTTCGAGCAGGTCTCGCAAGGCGAAGCCGCCGAGCGCGTCGCCGACCGGTGGAAACTCACGCGCGAAGAGCTGGATGCGTTTTCCCTGTCGAGTCACCGGCGAGCTGCCGCCGCCGCAGATCAGGGCAGGTTTGCGCGCGAGACCGTTCCCGTGCCGATCGGCGAATGGCAGGAACGTGATGCGGCCGCCTCCGGCGCGACACTCGCTCACGACGAGACCATCCGCCGGGAAACGAGTGCGGAGAAGCTCGCCGGCCTGAAGACCAGCTTTCGCCCGGAGGGCCGCGTCACGGCCGGCAATTCTTCGCAGATCTGCGACGGGGCCGCGGCAGTGCTGCTGATGTCCGCCAATGCCGCCAGAAGTTGCGGCCTCGTGCCGCTCGCCCGGATCCGTGCCATGACCTCCATCGGCTCGGACCCGACGATGATGCTGACCGGGCCGGTTGCCGCGACGGAACGTGTACTCGCACGTGCGGGCCTGAAGCTCGACGCGATCGAACTGTTCGAGGTCAACGAGGCATTCGCGCCGGTTCCGCTGATGTGGATGCGCGAGCTCGGCGTCGACCACGAAAAGCTCAACGTAAACGGCGGCGCGATCGCGCTGGGACATCCCCTTGGAGCGAGCGGTGCGCGCATCATGGCGACACTCGTGAACGAAATGCACCGGCGCAGCGCCCGCTTCGGCCTGCAGGCCATCTGTTGCGCCGGCGGCATGGCGACCGCAACACTCCTGGAGCGACTCAATTGACGACGATGACGGCGTCCCGCGCGCGTTCGCGGCAACCGGTCCGTCCGGTCCGGCCGATCCGACGGCGCCAGGCGGAGCGCACCGCGCTTTCGGACCGACGGCTGGTCGAAGCCGCCATCGATTTGCTCGTGAAGCACGGTGTCGACGGCACGACGCTGCAGGCCGTCGGCGAGCAGGCCGGCTACAGCCGCGCCCTTGCAACTCATCGCTTCGGCTCGAAGGTCGGGTTGTTCGTCCGCGTAATGAAAGTGGCGAATGCGGACTGGGTGGCCCGCATGCACAAGGCCGTCGGCAGCAGGATCGGAGTCGACGCGCTCTGCGCCGCGACCGATGCTACGCAGCGGTTCATACGCGAGCGTCCCAACGAGGTTCGCGTCATGTACCTGCTCTGGTTCTACAGCATCGATCCTGCGGCGGCTTTTCACTGGGACATCGCAAGCGTCCACCGCGCGCAGCGGCGCGATGTCGATGCCTGGGTCCGTGCCGGCCAGAGGGCCGGGCAGATTCCGCCGGCGATCAGTGCGCAGCGCGTGGCTGAGCAGTATTGCGCTTCGATGGCTGGCATCGCCTACCAGTGGATGGGGAATCCGGACATGCCGCTCGCGGCCATGTACGGAGAGCTGAAGCGCAATCTTCGAACCCAGCTGCAGGATCCGCGGGCAAAGGGCGCGGCCGGGCGGGCGAAGAACTGAAGGTGTCCGCGTCGTCCCAGTTGCAGCTTTGGTCCGTGCCGGACCTGGCGCTCATCGGTGCCGGAGACGACCTTGCGGGCATGATCGTCGAGCGGCTCTGGGCCTCCGGTCGTGAGCTCCTGGACGAAGACATCCTGGTCATCGCCCAGAAAATCGTGTCGAAGTCGGAAGGCCGGCTCGTGGATCTCGCCACCGTGATCCCGTCGCAACGCGCAACGGACATCGCGCGGGAAGTGCTCAAGGATCCGCGCCTGGTCGAGGTGATCCTCGGCGAGTCGCGCCGCATCGTCCGCAGCGGCAAGAATGTCCTTATCGTCGAGCACAGGCTCGGCTTCGTCATGGCCAATGCCGGCGTCGATCAATCGAATGTCGCCGGCGGCTCCGGCGGCGAGTTTGCGTTGCTCCTGCCGATCGACCCGGACGCGAGCGCTGAGCGGCTTCGCGCCGACATCGGCCAGCGCACCGGTCGCGACGTCGCGATCGTCATCAGCGACAGCTTCGGCCGTCCCTGGCGCACGGGCACGGTAGGCGTCGCCATCGGATGCGCAGGCCTGCCGTCGCTGCTGGATCTTCGCGGCGATCCCGATCTCTACGGCCGGACCTTGCGGGTCACGGTGGTCGGCCATGCCGACGAGATCGCGGCTGCCGCCTCGCTGGTGATGGGCCAGGCCGACGAGGGACGGCCGGTCGTCCTTGTGCGGGGGCTCGTGCGCGACCGGAAACCCGAGCCTGCCGCTGCGCTGATACGACCTGCCGAAGAGGACCTGTTCCGTTGACAGGCAGGGTGGTCGTTCTGTCCGGCGGCGTCGGCGGCGCAAAACTCGTGCTCGGACTGTCGCGCGTGCTCGATCCCGCGAATCTCACGGTCATCGCAAACACCGGCGACGATTTCCTGCACCTGGGCCTCGCGATATCGCCCGACATCGACACGATCCTGTACACGCTGGCCGGCATTGTCGATCCGGAGCGAGGCTGGGGCCGCCGCGACGAAACCTGGAAATTCATGGAGGCCATCGAACATCTGGGTGGCGAAACCTGGTTCCGGCTCGGCGATGCCGATCTCGCGATTCATGTCGAGCGGACGTGTCGCCTGGCCGCGGGCGCAACGCTCTCGGACATCACCGCGCACCTGGCCCGTCGGCTCGCAGTCGGACCGCGCGTCCTGCCGATGTCCGACGATCCGGTCCGGACCCGGCTTGGCACTGCCGACGGCTGGCTGGACTTCCAGGATTATTTCGTCCGCCGGCGCTGCGAGCCACCGGTCCGCGAGATCCGCTACGAAGGCGCCGATGCGGCTGCGCCCTCCGCGGCGGTGCTGGCGGCGCTCCGCGATCCAGGACTGCGCGCGATCATCATCGGGCCCTCGAATCCCCTGCTGAGCATCGGGCCCATCCTCGCCATCCCCGGGATCCGCGCCGCGCTTGAAGATCGCAGCGCACCGGTCGTCGCCGTCTCGCCGATCATCGCCGGTCAGGCCATCAAGGGGCCGACCGCCAAGTTGATGCGCGAGCTCGGCCTGGAGACAAGTGCCGAGGAAGTCGCTCGCGGCTATGCGGGCCTCATCGATGCCTTTGTGGTCGACCCGGTCGACGCGAATGCAGGCTTTCCCCCCGCGATCCGGGTGTTCGCCGCAGCGGCGATGATGACGACGGTCGAGGATCGCGAGCGCCTCGCGAGCGCCGCGCTCGCGGCGGCGGACGGTCTGGCGCGCGCGGCTTCCATGTAGGATTATTCCTGGGAGGGATCATGGCCAAGTACAGCCTCTACGTTTTCTCGAACTGCACGGATCCCGCAAGGGAGGATGAGTTCAACCGCTGGTATTCCCACATACACCTGCCGGACCTGCAGGGCGCAAAGGGACTCGTGTCGGCGCGCCGGTGCGTCAATCTCGATCGCGACAGCCAGGCGCGTTACCTGGCAATCTACGAATTCGAAACCGACGACTTCGATGCGTCGGTCAAGAGCCTCTACGACCTGGCGGCGAAAGCCTGGCCGCGCGGCCGCCACATCGAGTGCATCGCCGCCGCCCCGCCCACCGCCGGCGTGTCGGCATTCCGCGAGATCGACCCCGCGACCCTCGCGCCGATGAAAGACCCGCACTACCCGCCCGAAATGCCGGAATCGGTGCGGGCGGGATTTGCCCGCAAGTGAGCGGCACACGCTGATGTGGCGCAAAGGGCTGATGCTCGGTGCTCTCGCCGCGTGCTGTGCGGAGGCGCCCCTCGCCGATCCTGCGAAACTAGAAGGCTCATACACCGAGGCCCAGGCGGCTCAAGGCAAACAGGCCTACGACCAGGCCTGCGCCGAATGTCATCACCCGACGCTTCGCGGCACAGGTCACGGCCTCGAGCTCGCCGGGCCGAATTTCCTCTCGAAATGGGGCGAACGGAACACCACCGAACTGACTGGCGACATCTGCGCCCGCATGCCGCCGCAGGCTCCGGGTTCACTGACCGCACAGACTTGCGCCGCCATCACGGCGCACGTGCTGCGCGTGAATGGCGCGGCCGCCGGAGACAAGGCGCTCGGCATCGACGCCACGCTGCTCATCGGGCGGGCTGTCCTGGGCGAAGGATGGGACCCGGCGAAGTCAGGCACCGCGGTCGCGGGTGCCAATGCAGGGTGGCAGGCCTGGCGCGGTGCGGGAAGCATCGCCGGCGAGGCCGAGCAGGCGCAGGGCTTCGTGAACCGCGAAGTCGAAGGCTTCGTGCCCGTGACGGAGCAGATGCTTCTCGACCCGCCTGCAGAGGACTGGCTGAACTGGCGCCGCACGCTCGACGGGCAGGGGTACAGCCCGCTCGCGCAGGTGCACCAGGGCAATGTCGGAAAACTGAAGCTTGCCTGGGTCCTCACGATGCGCGAGGGCAGCAACCAGACGACGCCGCTGGTTCACAACGGCGTGATGTACCTGACCCATCCCGGCAACGTCGTGCAGGCGATCGATGCAGCCAATGGCGAACTCATCTGGGAGTACGCATACCCTTTTCCGCTCGAATCGAAGACGCTCGGCGGGCCGACACGCAACATCGCGATCTATGAAGACAAGATCTTTCTCGCGACCTATGACGCAGCACTGGTCGCCCTCTCCGCCCGCACCGGCCGCCAGCTGTGGCGCACCGCAAAGGCCGACTACACGAAGGGCTACACCCATACCGCCGGACCGGTGATTGCGGGCGGCGTCGTGATCAGCGGGATCAACGGCTGCGAGCGGTTCAAGAAAGAAGGCTGCTTCATCACCGGCCATGACCCGGACACCGGCAAGGAGTTGTGGCGGACCTCGACGATTGCGCTGCCGGGCGATCCCAACGACGCAACCTGGGCCGGCCTTCCGGTCCACCTGCGCGCGGGCGGCGACAGCTGGATCGCAGGCAGCTACGACCCCGCGCGCAAGCTGTATTACATAGGCACTTCGCAGGCGAAGCCCTGGGTCGCCGCAAGCCGGGGCATGTCGCCGCGCGATGCGGCCCTGTACACGAATTCGACGCTCGCCCTTGATCCCGCGACCGGAAAAATCGCCTGGCACTACCAGCACGTCGCGGGCGAAACGCTCGACATGGAGACCGGCTTCGAGCGCGTCCTCGTCGACCTCGATGGCAAACCCCTGCTGTTCACGATCGGGAAGGACGGGATCCTCTGGAAGCTGGCGCGCGATTCCGGCCGGTTCGTCGATTTCACCGAGACGCTGTTCCAGAACATCTTCGAGCCGCTCGACAAGGGCATCGGTCGTCTCGTGTACCGGAAAGACATTGTCGATGCGAAGATCGGCGAGCCGGTTTCCGCCTGCCCGGGGATTTACGGCGGGCACAACTGGCAGGCAACCGCCTACAGCCCCGAAACCCAGGCCCTGATCATTCCGCTGCACCAGTTGTGCGTGGACATGATCGGCCGCGAAGTCCAGATGGCCGACGGGTTCGGCGGCTACGGCGGGGAATCGCGCGTCTATGAAATGCCGGGCAGCAACGGAATGCTCGGCCGGCTCAGTTCCTGGGACCTTCGCACGATGACGCAGCGCTGGACTCATACGCAGCGCGCAATGTTCCTCACTTCCGTGCTGACCACCGCAGGAAAGCTCGCATTCGTCGGCGACCTCGACCGCTATTTCAATGCCTTCGACGTGGAATCCGGAAAGCTCTTGTGGCGCGCGCGGCTGGGCGCCGCGCTGCACGGCTTCCCGATCACCTACGCCGTCGGTGGAAAACAATACGTCGCGGTCCCGACGGGCATGGGCGTCTTCAAGCTGATGACTGCCCGCCAGAGCCCCGACATCTATCAGCCGCAGGGCGGCAATGCGCTCTATGTCTTTGAGCTCGGCGACTGAGACCCGGAGGCGACATGACGACTGACACGATGTTCAGGCGAACGGCGCGCGACGAGCTGCCGGAGCGGTTCCGACCGGCCTGGGACATGCTCAACAAGCTGACGGGCGAGCCGACCTTCATCGAGGTGTTCGCCAGCGCGCCTGAGCTGGTCGATCTCGTCATGAACGAGTTCTATATGAAGGTGTTCTTCGGCGGACGCGTCGCCCAGCGCTACAAGCAGCTCATCAGGCTGCGGCTGTCCATCGTTCATGGCTGCCGCACCTGCAACAAGCAGAACGTGCCGGGCGCGCTGGAAGCGGGCATCAGCCAGGCGCAGGTCGATGCGATGATCGGGAACCGCCTCGAGGACAGCCTCTTCACCGACGCGGACCAGGCGGTGCTCGCCTACGCGGAGCAAATGGTGCTGACCAACATGAACGGCGACCTGTCGCCGGAGCTCTACAGGCGTTTGCGCCGCCATTTCAGCGAAGCGGAGATCCTCGAACTCGGCGTCGTAATGGCCATCATCGGCGGGATGGCGAAGCTCTCGTTCCTGCTGCGCCTCGTCGAGAAAGAGGACTACTGTCCGTTCGTACCCGCCGACGGGTCCGAGGCCGCCTGACCTGGCGGCCCCGGCTCCGCGCCCGGCCGCTTACTCGCCGCCGAAATTCATCCCGAATTCGACGCCGTAGCTGCGCGGTGCGCCCCACTGGGTGTGAGTCCACAGCGTCGCCACCGACTGGCTGGCGATGCGGTAGCGCTTGTCCGTCAGGTTCTTGCCGAACACCCGAAAGAAATACCGGTCGCTGTCGTCGGTGTAGGTGACCGCGGCGCTGATGAGGGTCTTGGAGTCGAGGTAAGCGTCGAACTCGCGCCCGGCGGCGGAGATGTAGAACAGGTTCTCGTCCTCGTAATAGACGTCGCCGGACAGTTCCACGCGCCCGCTTGCCATTTCCATCGTATAGATGCCGGAAATCGCACCGCTCAACTCGGGAGACCGGGGCACGGGCAGCCCGGAGAAGTCGCCGAAGAATGCCTGGATCGTCCCGCCGGTCACCGGGTCCGTAACCTCCGGCTGGTCGATGATGAACTCCTTGTATGACGCATCGAGGTAGGCAGCCTGTGCCTGGATCCGGAACCGGTCTGTCAGCAGCGCCGTCAATTCGAGTTCCACGCCCTTGGCTTCGACCTCGGCCGCGTTGTAGAAGACCGTCTCCTGGAACGTCGCGCCGCCCACGACCGTATTGATGTTCACGGCCCGCTGCGCGTCTTCATACTCGGTGTAGTACATCGTCGGGTTGAAGCGCCAGCGGCCGTTCGGTGACTCGTACTTGAAACCGAGCTCGTAGTTCGTGGCGAACTCCGGGTCGACGGGCCGGGTCAGGCTCGCGACCATGACGCCGCTCGTGCCCGTCTGGTCGTTGTAACCGCCGGCCTTGTAGCCGCGCGACACCGTCAGGTACGAGAACAGGGCGTCGGTCATCTTGTACGAGCCGGTGACCCGCCAGGTCGGCTCGGACCAGGTCTCAGTCAGGTTTTCGAAGCCGGGCGTCGACGAGTTGACGATGGTGCCGCCCGGGTAGCGATCGAAATTGCCCGCCTGCAGCGGATTGTTGAAGTCGGCGACCGACAGGCTGCCGTTGTTCAGGTTGTCGTCCAGCAGGTCGAAGCCCACCTGCGAGCGCCCTGCCCAGGTGCGCTCGTCTTCCGTGTAGCGGAATCCGGCGCCCAGCTGGAACCGGTCGTTGATGTCCCAGGTGACGTCGAGGAAACCGGCGAGCGAATCGGAATCCTGCTGGTTGCACAGGACCGACGGCGTGCTGTTGTTGAACTGCGGCGGCAAGCCGAGCGTTTCCCACGGCAGCAGCAGGTCGATGAAGCCCAGGACCTGCACGACGCAGAAGCGGGCGTCGTTCGACTGCTGGAAAGCGCCGAACACATAGTTCACGGGGCTGTCGAGCTGCGAGGCGAGCCGCAGTTCGAACTGTGTCGTTTCGCGCGTGGTATCCCGCGAAGCGTCGAACAGCGACACGACCTCGCCGGTGATCGAATTGACGGGGGCCGCACCCGTGTAGGTATTCGGCAGGTGCTCGTCCTGGTCACGCTTGCCGGCGACCCCGAACAACGCGTGCGAGCCGAAGTCCCACTCGAGGTTCAGGTAGATGCCGTCGACGTCGATGATCTGTCCCTTGCCCATGCCGAGCAGCGCGTCGTTGCGCTCGGTCGATCCCATGTGATCGAGCGGATCGCCTTCGGGCCGCGTGAATCCCATCACGTTCCAGAGGTAGGGACCGGTCGGCGGCGTGTCGTTGAATGCGGGCACGGCGTCGGAACGATCGCGCATGATCTCGTATTGCATCAGCAGCGTGAGGTCGTCAGTGACATTCCACTGCGCCTTGAGGCGTCCGTTCGTGATGTCGTCGCCGCCCGTGGTCTTGTTCGAGCCGCTGCCCACCTGGCCGGTGATGCCCGGAATATCGAACGGCGTGCCGCTCCCGGTCAGGAAAAGGTCGAGCGTGTTGATCGGGCCATAGGTGGCGCCGAGCTTGTAATAGCCGTCCGATTGCGAAGTGGCGCCGACCAGGCGCAGCGCGAACTTGTCGGCCACCAACGGCATGTCGAGCGACGCCTGCAGGCGCTGGCTGTTGAAGCTACCGTAGCCGAGACGAACTTCCGCGTCCCACTCGCTCATATTGGGCCGGTTGGTGGCGATTGTGATTGCGCCACCGGTCGTGTTCTTGCCGAACAGCGTGCCTTGCGGACCGCGCAGTACTTCGACCCTTTCGATGTCGAACGTGTCGAGCAGCTGGGTCTGCACGGAAGGCATCACGAAATCGTCGACCTGCACGGCGACGGGCGAGTCCTGGTAAACGATGATGTCCGTGAGGCCGACGCCGCGCATGGCAAACGAGGCCGCATTGAACGCGGTAATTCTTGAGGCCGAAAGACCCGGCACGGAAACGACGAGACCCGAGATGTCCTTGGCGACCAGCCGGTCGATGTCCTGCGACGTGACGGCCGACACGGTGATCGGCGTGGTCTGCAATTCAGTTTCGCCGGCGCGGCGGGATGCCGACACGGTGACCTCTTCCAGCTTGACCTCGGCCTGGGCCAGCGCCACCGGGGGTAGTGCGGCTGCCGCAGAGCCGGTAGCCAGAGCGACACGCAGCGCAATCGAAACAGCTCGACTCAGCTGACTCGCCATGGGTGTTTCCCCCCGAAGAAAGATTTGTGTGCCAACCCCAAAAGCCGTGCCAAGACCACCGTCCGCCGGATGCCGCGGTCTTCCGACGGGGAGTGTGGTGCGACTCTCAGAAAAAATCAATCTGTCCTGTTTTTTCCTTGGCGCGCGTCCAGGGACGACAGCCGTCGCAGCGGCGGAAGAAAACAGTCACGACTGTTTATTTTGCAGTGCGGCGCGTTATAGTCGAAAGAGTCCGGGACCGCTCGACGGCCGGGCAAAGAGGTGTCAAATGGGTTTCGATTTCCGCGTGAATCCGGAGGCGCCAGCCGACTCGCTCGAGGCCAAGCAGCCGACGGTCGATAACGGCCTCGACGTGCCGGACCCTTCGCGGTATCACTCGCTTGAATTCGCCCGGCAGGAATGGGAGCGGTTGTGGCCTCGGGTTTGGCTGCTCGCCGGCGTGACTTCCGACCTGCCAGAGCCCGGCGACTACATCACATTCGAGATCGGCCATGAATCGATTCTCGTCGTTCGCCAGGCGGACGCCGGTATCAAGGCGTTCTTCAATGTCTGCCCACACCGCGGCAATCGTATCGCGCTCAACGAGCATGGCAGCGCGGCGCGTTTCACCTGTGCCTTCCATGGGTGGCAGTTCGAATGCAACGGCAAACTCAGGTCCATTACCGACGAAGAGACATTCGCGCCGCAATTGATCGCACACCGGCCGGGCCTTACCGAGATCCACTGCGATTCCGTCGGCGGGCTCATATTCGTGAACATGGACGGCAAGGCTCCGTCGCTTCGGGACTGGATCGGACTCCCGAAAGGCTACATCGAGAATTACCAGATCGACCGCATGCACGTCGTCCGGCACGTGCGGAGCATCTGGCGCGCGAACTGGAAGGTGGGCGTGGATTCCTTCTACGAAACCTACCACCTTCCCCACATCCATCCGCAGACCCAGGGCGTAATGGAGGACTTCAGCCAGTACGATCTCTACCCCAACGGATTCAGTCGCATGATCGTCCCGCTGTGCGTGAAGTCGCACCGTGTCAAGGACCAGGAGAGCGTCGACGATGGGCTGCGCTTCATGATGCACGACGCCGGCATGAACCCGGACGAGCACAAGGGCACGGCTCGCGAGGTCCGCGCGGCCGTGCAGCGATCGAAGCGCGCGCGCGCCGTGCGGCTGGGGCTCGACCACTACGACAGGCTGACCGACGGCCAGCTTACGGACAGCTGGGCGACCGGGCTCTTCCCGAACGTGCAGATCGGCATGCATCCGGAGGGCGTATTCATCATGCGTTTCCTGCCGCACGCCGACGACCCGCAGAAGTTCTACTACGACAACATCACGATGTACCGCTACGTCGACGACCAGACCTACACGGTCCCAGCCTGGATGGGGCTGCCGCCGGGCACCGACGTCACAGGTCGCGTCCGCCCGCCAGTCGAACATGTTCCCGAGGGCGAGAAACCGGACCTCGGCGAAGTGCTGAGCCAGGACGTACAGCTGGTCGCGGCCGTCGGCGCGGGCGCCCGCTCGCGCGGATTCAGGGGCCCGCTCTGGAGCGAGCAGGAAGTGCGGGTGCGCCACTTCCATCGAGAACTCGATCGCTACCTCGGCGGCGACACGAACCGGCAGGTGTCCCTGCATGCGGTCGCGGGCAGGAAAAATGGGGACTGAGCCCCTCAGATGATTGCCGTCGCCTCAATCTCGACCTTGGCGCGGGGCTCGAGGAGCCCGGCGACGACGTTGGTGAGCGCCTTCCGCACCCCGCCCGCGAACTCATCGTTGACGAAGTATTATTCGGCGTCCCAATCAATCTGGCCCGAGGCATACTCCTGGCGGCCCTCGGCAGCGACGCCGTTCACGTAGTCGCGCGGGCAGGCTGTTTCCCGCGAAATGCAGCGCCTGATTGCGCGGCTGTCATGCCGGGCGGGTGCTATCGTCCGCCGCCATGCGTCGCTTGCTAGTCCTGGTCCTGGCCGGCCTCGCGGCCTGTTCGCCGGCCCCACCAGGCGACGCGCTTCCGCGCCTCAACATCGCGCCGGGTAGCGTCACGGTCTCCGGCGTCTCCGCCGGCGGCTACATGGCGACGCAGTACCAAGTGGCGTATTCGAGAGACGTGGCCGGTGCCGGCATCATCGGCGCAGGTCCCTGGCTGTGCGCGCAGGGCGTGGTCACCCGAGCGATGAATGACTGCCTCGCGGGTGCGGTGGGCGGCCCGGACGATCGCGCGCTGGTCGCGGCGCTGCGCGCGAGCGCTGCGCTCGGCGTCGTCGACGACCCGTCAGGCCTCGCGACGGACCGCATCTGGATGTTTCACGGCGCAAAAGACAATACGGTCGGCGCCGCGGTCTCCGACTCGCTGCTGCGCTTCTACAAGGCCTTCGTGCCGCTCGAGCAAGTCCGCTATGAGACACAGGTAGCCGCTGCGCACGGCTTTCCGACGGTCGCGGACGGCGGTGCCTGCGACGTCGCCGAGTCGCCGTGGATACTCGCCTGCGGATTCGACGCAGCGGGCGAGATGCTTAAGCACCTCTACGACGGGCTTGCAGCGCCGTCCGGCGAGGTCACGGGCGTACTGCGCACATTCGGCCAGGCAAGATACGTGGACGACGCCCGGCTCGCCTCAATGGCGGAAACGGGGTTCCTGTTCTTGCCGAAAGATTGCGCGGCGGGCGCGGCCTGCCGGGTTCACGTCGCCTTTCACGGATGCCGGCAGGGGATCGGCTTCGTCGGCCGCAGCTTTGCGCGCCAGGCCGGTTACAACCGCTGGGCGGACAGCAACCGCATCGTCGTGCTGTACCCGCAGGCGGCGAAGAGCCGCGTCTGGCCGCTCAATCCGGGCGGCTGCTGGGACTGGTGGGGATATTCCGGCGCGAACTACGCAAGCCGCGACGCGATCCAGCTCGAGGCCGTGCACCGCATGCTGGCGGCGCTCGGCGTAACATAGGACCTTCCATCCGAGGAGGAACCCATGCGTCGAATCCAGTTGATCGTCCTTTGCGCGAGCTTTGCGATGGCTGCGTCCGCGACCGCAGCCGATGCCGTCCACCCCGTCAGGATCAGCCAGGCGCAGATCGCGGGCGGCATCTTCGAGGACTACGAGCCGGTGGTGAAGACGGAGGACGGCAACACGACGCACGACGTCGAGGTGTTCCTGTCGAAGGACCGGCAGTTCGACGCCGGCATGTACCGCTCCGGCAAGGTCCGCGCCGAGATCACCGAGCCGTACGGCGTCAACGAGTACATGCACTTCCTCGAGGGCGGCGTGACGCTGACTTCGAGCGACGGCACGGTGACCGAGGTGCACGCCGGCGACGCGGTCGTGATCCCGGCGGACTGGACTGGCGTCTGGGACACCGACGGCTACACCAAGATCTACGTCATCTACTCGCCGGGCGGGCCGATCACGGAGTAGTTGAAGGGGACGCACCCCTTCACGAATATGAAGGGGTGCGTCCCCTTCAGAAGCGTGCGCGGTACTCCGCGGGCGTGATGCCGAGTTGCAGTTGAAACGCTCGCCGCCTCGGTTGCGCTGTTTGCCTGCGGCAAGGCCGTGACCGAGGAGGCCGCGGCGATCGCGCAGGGTCCCGCGTTGCATCCGTTGCCGAAGCGCAGCCGCATCAAGGTCGCATTCATGCTCGGCGACGGCGCCAACGTGATCGACACTGCCGGATCCTGGGAAATGTTCCAGGACGTCACGCTCCCGGGGTTCGGTCACAGCCAGCCGTTCGAGCTATACACGGTCGCCCCGACCGACGCGCTCATGACCGGCGGCCTCACGTCCGGCATCGACATGGCGCTGCACGTCGTGGCGCGCTATTTCGGCGTCGCTGCCGCCGCGCGCACCGCGGAGTACATGGAGTACACCAGCGACGCCTGGCGCGCCTAACGCTCGCCGAGCGACCAGTAAAGTTCGACGTACTTCTGTGCGGCCGCAGCCCAACCGAAGTCGCGCTGCATGCCGCTTCGCTGCAGTGCCGACCAGCTCGCCGGTTCATGCCTGAGCTCCATGGCCGTCCCCAGCGCCCACGCGATGCCGCCCGGGTCGGCGTGCTCGAAGCAGACCCCGGTAGCGGTCCGGTCCGCGAGGGATTCCGGCGTCGCGTGTATCACCGTGTCCGCGAGGCCGCCCGTGCGGCGAACGACGGGGATCGTGCCGTAGCGCTGGCTATACATCTGGTTGAGGCCGCAGGGTTCGTAGCGCGACGGCATCACGAGCACGTCCGCGCCGGCTTCCAGCAGGTGCGCCAGCGGCTCGTCGTATCCGATCGTCACGGCGACGCGTCCCGGGCGGCTCGCCGCGAATTCCACGAAGGCCTGCTCGAGCCCGCGCTCGCCGGCGCCCAGCATCGCGAACTGCAACCCGGGCCGGTCGATTGCTGCGGCCGCATCGAGGAAGAGATCGACGCCTTTCTGGCGGGCCAGACGGCCGATGAAGACCGCGAGCAGGCTCCCATCGTCCGGCGCGAGACCCAGTCGGCCGCAGAGTGCGATCCGGTTGGCGCGCTTGCCTTCCCGAACGTCGTCGATGCCATAGCATCGTGCAAGAAACGGATCGGTCGCGGGGTTCCAGATCTCCTCGTCGATGCCGTTCAGGATCCCCGAGAGATTCCCGGCCCGCCCCCGTAGCACGCCGTCCATGCCCTCCCCGAAGGCCGGCGTCTGGATCTCCGCTGCGTACGTCGGGCTCACCGTGGTGAGCGCGTCGGAATAGACGAGTCCGGCCTTCATGAAGGACAGCTGGCCATGGAACTCGAGCCCCGACGGGGTCATCCAGTCAGCCGCCAGCCCGAGCAGTTCGGCGGACTCGGGCGGGTAGTTGCCCTGATAGGCGAGGTTGTGGATCGTGAACACCGTGCCGGGCGCCGACGGCGCCGCGGCGATCCACGCCGCGGCCAGTCCCGTATGCCAGTCGTTCAGGTGCACGACGTCCGGACGCCAGTCGATTCCGGCCTCATCCAACGCGAGCCGCGCGACCAGCTCGCCGAAGAGGCCGAAGCGCAATGCATTGTCGGCGAACTCGCGGCCATCCGGGGCGGCGTAGGGAGACCCGGCACGCGCATAGAGACTCGGGCAATGCGCGAGCCAAAGTGGGGGTGCGTGGCGCTCGACCGCACCTTGCCAGATCGTGAACGCATGGCCCCGGATCTCGAGCTGCGCAATCCGGCGGCGCATGTGCAGTCGTTCGAGCAGGCCGCGATACGCAGGCGTGACGACGCGCACGTCTTCCCCGAGGCGGAACAGAGCCTTGGGAAGGGCGTGCGCCACGTCGGCGAGACCGCCGGTTTTCGCAAGCGGCGCGACCTCGCTGGCCGCGAACAGCACGCGCACGGTCAGGGCGGGCCCACTTCGATGCGATAGAGGAGACCAAGCTCGTACGGGTGAGCGAGCAGGTCGTGCTGCGGCCAAACGCGCAGCGCCCGGATATCCCCATCCGGCCAGCTCTCGAGGACGAACTCCGCCTGCTCGTGGTTCCCGCTGCGCTGGCGCAGGCGCCTGCGGGTCCCGTCGCTGCGCTCCGCTTCGACCGCGATCGATTCCGCGGGGATGCCGTTGGTCATGACCAACGCTCCCGGCACGTCGCCGGCCAGCACCTCGAGCCGCACGCCGGGCCAGCGCACCTGCACGAGCTTCTTCCAGCGCGCGAGGTTGACTGCCATCTTGCCGCGGCGGCCGCGGACGCGCTCGGCGAGCTGCGCTGCGGGCGTATAGAGACGGGCGCGGTAATCCTCCAGCATCCGCGCGGCGCTGAAGCGCACGAGGGCGGTGGCGACGGAATTGCGCACGCGCCGCAGCCACTCCGGGGACGGCGCCCGCCCGTCCTGGCCGAAGTACTCGGGGATGACCCTCTGTTCCAGCACATCGAAAAGCTGCAGCGCTTCCTGCCGGCTGCGCTCGTCGTGCGCCACGTCCAGCACGGGCTGGATGCCGTAGCCGTTCGTGCCGTCGTAGCCTTCGGCCCACCAGCCGTCGAGCACCGAGACGTTGACGCCTCCGTTGGCCGCCGATTTCATGCCCGAGGTGCCGCTCGCCTCGAGCGGGTACTCCGGCGTGTTGAGCCATACGTCGCAGCCCTGCACGAGTCGCCGCGCGAGATCGAGATCGTAGCCTTCGATGACGAACAGCCGGCCCGCGAATTCGGGCCGCAACGACTGCTCGTACAGCTGGCGAATCATCTCGCGGCCACCCTCGTCTTGCGGGTGCGCCTTCCCGGCGAATACCAGGCGCACCGGCCGGCCGGGATCACCGAGCAACCTTGCCAGTCGCGGAATGTCCTGCAGCAGGAGCGTCGCGCGCTTGTAGGTGGCGAAACGACGCGCGAAGCCGATCATCATCGCGCCGCGCTCGGGGGCATCGAGTCCGGCCAGGATCGGGGCGAGCGCATCCTCGTCGATGCCGTTGCGGCGGTGCTGCGCGGCGAGGCGTTCGCGCAGCGCGCGCACCATTCCGATGCGCAGCGCGGCGCGCAGCGATGCGAGCGAGCCGTCGTCGAGCTCGTCGACGAAGCGCGTGTCTGCCGCCGCCAGCGCGCGGCTGCGCCAGCCCGGGACGCGGACATCGAGCAGCTCGCGCCAGGACGCGGCGACCCAGGTCGGCAGGTGCACGCCGTTCGTCACATAGTCGAGCGGGCTGTCTTCCGGCGGAACCTGCGGCCAGACGTAGCCCTCCATCCTGGCGGCGACACCGCGGTGCTCGCGAGACACGGCGTTCCGGTGGCGCGATGCCCGCATGGCGAGCGCCGTCATGTTGAAGTGGTCCGGCCCGCCGGCGTTCGCGCCGAGTGCGAACAGCCGGCGCTCGGGCACGTGCAGAGCCCCGAGGTACGAGTCGAGGAAATGACGGAGCTGGCCGTAGTTGAAAACGTCGTGGCCCGCGGCCACGGGTGTGTGCGTCGTGAACACCGTTGCCGCGGCCACCGTCTCGAGCGCGGCGCCGAAGGAATGCCCCCAGGCGATGCGCTCGCGCATGCGCTCGAGGACCAGGAAGGCGGCGTGGCCCTCGTTGACGTGCCACACGCTCGGCTGCAGCGCAAGCGTGCGAATCGCCCGCACGCCGCCGATGCCGAGCACGATCTCCTGCCTGAGCCGCATGTCGTGGCCGGCGTCGTACAGGCGGGCGGTGATGCGCCGGTCCTCCTCCGGGTTCTCGGGGACGTCGGTGTCGAGAAGGAACAGCGGAGTCGGGCCCACGTCCTTGCGCCACAGCCGCGCGTGCAGGAGCGCGCCCGCCATCGGAATCGGTATCCGCACCTCGTGGCGCATCGGGTCGAGTACCGCGGCCAGCCCCGCCGCGCCGGGATCGAACCGCGCCGGGCTGGCTTGCTGCCGGCCCTCGGCGTCGAGGCGCTGCGTGAAGTAGCCGTCGCGGTAAAGGAGTCCGACGCCGACCAGCGGCAATCCCAGGTCGCCGGCCGTCTTCAGGTGATCCCCCGCGAGCACGCCGAGCCCGCCCGCATAGATGGGCAGTCGCTCGTCGACGGCGTACTCGGCGCAGAAGTAGGCGACCAGTTCGTCCCGTCGCTCCGGTTCGGCCCGCGCGCGGATCATTCGCTCGTGTGCAGGGCCTGGCCGAGCATGTCCGGTGTCACCAGCGTGATGCCGCCCGGCGTCATGTGGAAAAGCCGCGAATCGCGATCCCGGTCATGCCCGATCACCAAGTTATCGGGCACGATGCAGCCCTTGTCGAGGATGGTGCGGCGGATGCGACAGGACTTGCCGATGCGGACGTTGGGCAGCACGACGGATTCGTCGAGCTCGGAATGCGGTTCGATGTGCACGTTCGGGAACAGGACGGAGCGCCGGATCGACGCGCCAGCCACGATGCACCCGCCCGCCACCATCGAGTTGAGCGCCAGCCCGCGGCGGTCCGGGTCGTCGAACACGAACTTCGCAGGCGGCAGCTGCTCCTGGTAGGTCCAGATCGGCCAGTCCTTGTCGTACAGGTTGAGCTCCGGTTCGACTTCGATCAGCTCCATGTTCGCCTGCCAGTAGGAGTCGACCGTGCCGACGTCGCGCCAGTAGCCCTGGGCATCACCGCTCGCATCGCGGAACGAGTAAGCATGGACCGCGTGGTTCTCGATCGCGCCGGGGATGATGTTGCGCCCGAAATCGTGGTTCGAGTCCGTGTCGGCGGCATCCCGCGTCAGCTGCTCGACCAGGAAATCCGTGCCGAAGACGTAGATGCCCATCGACGCCAGCGCCGTGCCGCTCTTGCCGGGCAGGGCCTCGGGGTCGCGCGGCTTTTCGGCAAAGCGGATGACGCGCCAGCCGGCGTCGACGGCGATGACGCCGAAGCTGCGCGCCTGATCGAGCGGCACCTCGATGCAGCCGACCGTGATGTCGGCGCCCTTTTCGACGTGCGCTGCGAGCATCGGGCCGTAGTCCATCTTGTACACGTGGTCGCCGGCCAGGATCAGCACGTGCGACGGCCCATGGTGCCGGATGATGTCGATGTTCTGGTACACCGCGTCCGCGGTGCCCGCGTACCAGGCGGTCTCGCTGACGCGCTGCTGCGCCGGCAGGAGCTCGATGAACTCGTTGAACTCGCCGCGCAGGAAGCCCCAGCCTTTCTGGATGTGCAGGATCAGCGAATGCGACTTGTACTGCGTCAGCACCGCGATGCGACGGATCCCCGAGTTCAGGCAGTTCGACAACGGGAAGTCGATGATCCGGAATTTGCCGCCGAAGGGCACCGCGGGCTTCGCGCGCCAGTCAGTCAGCGGGCCGAGGCGCGATCCGCGGCCGCCGGCGAGCACGAGCGCAAGGGTGTCGCGCGTCAGCCGGCTGACGAAGCGTGCTTCCGTCACCACATTCACCTGGCCGACTCCCATTCGTCGCCCGAAGCCCCGGGAGCGTTACTGTAACAGCGTCTGTCGGTACGCTTGGTTGCGCAAGCATGGCAGGATGCCGGCATGCGCGTCGTGCTGCTTTGGCACCTGCACCAGCCAGACTATCGAGTCGACGGCCGCTTCGCCCGCCCGTGGGTCTACCTGCACGCGCTTTCCGGCTATACCGACATGGCGGCGCAACTCGAAGCGAATCCGGCCATGCGCGCGGTCGTCAACCTGACGCCCGTGCTGCTCGACCAGCTCGACGACTATGCCGCGAGGCTCGCTGCGTGGCGCCGGGACGGCCGTCCGATCGGCGACGCGCTGCTCGACGCGCTCGTCGAGATCCCGCCCGCGGGGCCCGCGCGTGCCGCCGTCGTGCGTACCTGCCTCACGGCGCTCGAAAGCCGTCGTGCCGGGCGTCATCCGCATTTTCGCGCGCATGCCGAGGCCGCCTCCCGCCAGGCGCCCGAAGCTCTGCCCGACGGACTGTTCACCGACCTGCTCGTCTGGTTCCACCTCGCCTGGCTCGGCAAGTCGCTGCAGGCTGCCGACGCACGCGCCGGAGCGCTCTTCGAGCGCGCTTCCCGCCTCGACCACACCGATCGCTACTCGCTCCTCGAGCTGATCGCCGATGCCGTTGCGCGGGTGGTCCCGCGCTGGAGGGCCCTCGCACGCGAGCCGCGCGTCGAGCTCGCGACTTCGCCTTTCTACCATCCGCTGTCGCCGCTCCTGCTCGACTTCGGCGCCGCGCTCGATCGGGCGCCTGCCGCCGAGCTGCCGTCGGCGCCCTATCCCGGCGGCGAGGCCCGCCTGTCCTGGCAGCTGAGCGAAGGGATCGCCCGTTTTCAATCGCTGCTGCAGTCGCGTCCCGCGGGATGCTGGCCGCCCGAAGCGGCGCTGTCCGAAGGGACCCTGCGGCAGCTTGTTGCGGCCGGCTTCGAGTGGACGGCCGGCAGCCAGTCCGTGCTCGACGCAACGCTAATCCATCACGACACGGCAACTCGCGGGCCGTACCGTCTGTTCCGTTCCGCGGACGCGGGCATTTATTGCGCGTTTCGCGACGACGGCCTGTCCGATCGAATCGGCTTCGAGTACCAGCACTGGCAGCCGGCCGATGCCGCCCGCGATCTCGTGCAGCACCTCGAGGCCATCGCGCGCGAGCCGGGGCGCGACCTTGTGCTGATCGCGCTCGATGGCGAGAACCCCTGGGAGTACTACCCCGACGAAGGCGACGGCTTCCTGCGCGGCCTGTACCAGGCTCTCGCCGAGCATCCGCTGCTGCGGCCCGCGACGATGCGCGATTGCCTCCGCGATCTGGGCGCCGGCGCAACGCCGCTCCCGCGGCTTCGAGCCGGCAGCTGGGTGCACGGCGAGCTGCTGACCTGGGTGGGTCATCCCGAGAAGAATTTCGCCTGGGAGATGCTCATCGAGGCCAAGCGCCGCTTCGACGCCTCGGGCCGCGCGGATCCCGTCCTCGCGCACCTTCTCGGGGCCTGCGAAGGGTCCGACTGGTTCTGGTGGCCCGGCATCCACAACCCGACGCCCACCGTCGCGCAATTCGACGAGCTTTATCGAACCAAGCTTGCGTCGCTCTACCGCGAGCTCGGCCTGTCGCCCCCGGAATCGCTCGCGCAACCATTTGCAACGGGCGTCGAGCACAAGGTTGCCGCGGGCGGAACCATGCAGCGCGGCGCATGACGGCTCCCTGGTGCGAGCGGAGCGCCGGCGTGCTCCTGCACCTCTCCTCGCTGCCCCCCGGCCGCCTGCCTGACGAGTTGCGGCGCTTCGCCGAGCGGATCGCGCGCGCTGGCTTTCGCGTGTGGCAGATCCTGCCGATCGGCCCGAGCGCTGCGGGGCCGAACCCGTTTGCGGCGGCGTCTGCGTTCGCGGGCGACCCGCGGTTCGCGCGGGACCGGGGGGCGATCGACCCCGCGGCGTACCGCCATTTCCGCGCAGCGAACGCGGACTGGCTCGAGGACTGGTCCCTCTTCTCGGCCCTCAAGTCCGCGCACGGCGGCAAGCCATGGTGGCACTGGCCGGCGCCGCTGCGGCGCCGCGACGCCGTTGCCCTGGCCTCGGCCCGGTCGTCGCTGGCGGATGCGGTCGAAGGGGCGCGGCTCGCGCAGTTCCGCTTCGATTCCGCCTGGCAGGCGTTGAGGCGCACGACGAATTCCCAGGGCCTGCTGCTCTTCGGCGACGTGCCCCTTTTCGTCGCGCGCGACTCGGCCGATGCCTGGGCGCACCGCGAGCTTTTCGAGGCGGACGCGGACGGGCGGCTCGCCGCGGTCGTCGGGGTGCCGCCGGATGCGTTTGCAGAGAGCGGCCAGCTCTGGGGCTTTCCGCCCTATCGCTGGGACGTCATGGCCGAGACCGGGTTTGCGTGGTGGAAGCGCCGCTTCGAGGTCCAGGCGGCCCGACACGATCTACTGCGCGTCGATCATTTCCGCGGCCTCGCCGCCTGGTGGCGCGTCGCGCCCGATGCCGAGACGGCGGCCGCTGGCGCCTGGGTACCAGGTCCCGGCAGGGCGGCCATCGACGCACTCGCGCCCGTGCTGGGCAGGACCAGGCTCGTCGCGGAGGACCTCGGTGTCATCACGGACGATGTCGTGGCGCTGCGGCATGCGCTGGGGCTGCCGGGCATGCGCGTGCTGCAATTTGCATTCGACGGCAACCCCGGGAATCCTCACCTGCCGTGGCATCACGGGCCTGATTCGGTCTGCTATACCGGCACGCATGACAACGACACGACGCTGGGCTGGTGGCGGGCCCTCGCGCCCGACGCGCGCGCGGAAGTCGCCCGCACGCTGGGCGACAGCAACCCGGACATGCCGCGCGCTCTGGTCGAAGCCGCCTGGTCGTCGCCGGCGCCACTCGCCGTCGTGCCGATGCAGGACCTGCTCGGGCTGGGCACGGAGGCGCGCATGAACAGGCCGGGCATTGCCGACGGCAACTGGGTCTGGTCGTTCCGCTGGGAACAGCTCCCTGATGGGTTCGAGACGCGGTTCCGGGACGACCTGATCCGGAACCGGCGAATCCCGTGAGCCCGCGCCGCCCCTCGCGCGGTGATGCCGAGGCCGGGCTTCGCGAACAGCTGCGCCAGCTCGCTGACGCGGTGCACCCGGATCCGGCCGCGTTTCTCGGCCGTCACCCGTCCGCGGACGGCGTGGTGCTGCGCGTATTCAGCCCGCGCACGCGGTCGCTGCGCGTCAGCGGCGGCCCGGCGCTTGCGCGGATCGCCGGCAGCGACCTGTTCGTCTGGAGCGGTTCCGCGAGCCTTCTGCCGGAGCGCTACGAGCTCGCGTGGGTCGGCGACGATGGCCGCGAGCGCCGGCGACACGACCCTTTCGCATTTCCGCCGCAGGTCAGCGAGTTCGAGCGCCAGGTATTCGGCGAAGGACATCACTGGCATGCATATCGCTTTCTCGGCGCCAATCCGCGCCGCGTCGACGGCGTCGACGGCACGCTGTTCTCGACCTGGGCGCCCGGTGCACGGCGCGTCAGCGTGGTCGGCGATTTCAACGCCTGGGACGGGCGCTGCCATCCGCTACGGCGCCATCCGGGCGGGATCTGGGAACTCTTCGTCCCCGGCGTCGGCGCGGGCACGCTCTACAAGTTCGAGATCGTCGGATGTGACGGGCAGTTGCGCCTGAAGGCGGACCCCTACGGCCGCAAGTTCCAGTCGCCGCCCGAGTCGGCGTCGCTCGTGGAGGGCCCGTCGCTGCACGTCTGGCAGGACGGCGCCTGGCTGGAGAATCGCCGCGCGCGCGACTGGATGCATGCGCCGATGTCGGTCTACGAAGTGCACGTCGGTTCGTGGCGGCGCGCTGCGTCGGGGCGACCGAACTACCGCGACCTGGCGCGGGAGCTCGTGCCCTACGCGATCGAGCTTGGCTTCACGCACGTCGAGCTGCTGCCGGTCAGCGAGCATCCGTTCGAGGGATCCTGGGGCTACCAGACGCTCGGCAATTTCGCGCCCACGAGCCGGCACGGGGACCCGGATGACTTCCGCTGGTTCGTGGATCACTGCCACCGCAGCGGGCTCCATGTCATCCTCGACTGGGTGCCGGCGCACTTTCCGCGCGACGCGCATGGCCTCGCGTGTTTCGACGGCGGCCCCCTGTATGAGTACGGTGATCCGCGCCGCGGCGAGCATCCCGACTGGGGCACGCTGATCTACGACTACGGCCGGCCGGAGGTGCGCAACTACCTGCTCGCGAGCGCGCTCTTCTGGCTCGAGGAGTTCCACGTTGACGGCCTGCGCGTCGATGCGGTCGCCTCCATGCTCTATCTGGACTACTCGCGCAAGGCCGGGGAGTGGGCGCCCAACCGGCTGGGCGGTCGCGAGAACCTGGAGGCGATCGAGTTCCTGCGCGAGCTCAACCACGTCGTGCACGAGCGCCATCCTGGCGCGCTCGTGATCGCCGAGGAGTCGACGGCGTGGCCGCTGGTCACACGGCCCACCTGGGCCGGCGGGCTCGGCTTCTCGATGAAGTGGAACCTCGGCTGGATGCACGACACGCTCGATTACTTCCGCCTCGACCCGGTCCACCGGCGCTTCCACCAGGACCGGCTGACTTTCAGCCAGGTCTACGCCTGGAGCGAGAACTTCGTGCTTCCGCTGTCGCATGACGAGGTCGTGCACGGCAAGGGCTCACTGCTCGCAAAGATGCCCGGCGACGACTGGCAGCGCTTCGCGAACCTGCGCCTGCTCTTCAGCTACCAGTGGACGCATCCCGGCAAGAAGCTCGTGTTCATGGGACAGGAGTTCGGCCAGCGCGCGGAGTGGAGCCACGAGGAGGGTCCCGACTGGAGAGCGCTCGCCGACCCGCGGCACGCGGGCGTTCGCGATCTCGTGCGCGAGTTGAACTGCCTTCACCGCGAGCTGCCGGAGCTGCACCGCCACGATTTCGAGGCCGAGGGGTTCTCATGGATCGACTGCGAGGACACGGAGCAGTCGGTCGTGGCCTTCCTGCGCCGCGCCGGATCAGGCTTCGTCGTGGTGGTCCTCAACTTCACTCCGATCGTCCGCGAGAAATATCGCATCGGAGTCCCGGTGGGCGGCCCTTATCGCGAGCTCTTCAACTCCGACGCTTCGGCCTACGGAGGCGGCAACGTCGGCAACCTCGGCGTCGTGCGGGCCGTGCCGGAACCGCGGCACGGCCACCCATTCTCGGTGTCGCTCACGCTCCCCCCGCTTGCGGCCCTCGTGCTGCGGCCCGCATCCTAGATGACGGCCGTCGCCTCGATTTCGACCTTGGCGCGGGGCTCGAGGAGCCCGGCGACGACGACCACGGACATTGCGGGAAAGTTGCGGCCGATCATCTGGCGGTAGCTCGCGCCGATCTCGGCGAGCGCGGCGTTGTATTCGTCGCGGCTGGTGACGTACCAGGTCATGCGCACGATGTGCTCGGGGCGCGCGCCGGCACAGGCAAGCACGGCGACGACATTCGCGAGCGCCTGCCGCACCTGGGCCGCGAAGTCTTCGCCGACGAAGCGCTGCTCGGCATCCCAGCCGATCTGGCCCGAGACATATACCTGGCGGCCCTCGGCGGCGACGCCGTTCGCGTATCCGCGCGGCCGTGCCCAGCCAGGCGGCTGCAGGACCTCGCGGCTCACCGCAGCACCTCCCGACCGATCACGAGCTTCTGCACCTCGCTCGCGCCCTCGTAGATCCGCAGCGCCCGGATCTCGCGGTACAGCCGTTCGACGACAGCCCCCCGCACCAGCCCGCGGCCGCCGAACATCTGCACCGCCCGATCGATGATGTCCTGGGCATTCTCGGTCGCCATCAGCTTCGCCATTGCCGCCGCGGCGGTGAATGGCCGCCCGGTATCGCGCAGCCAGGCGGCGCGATAGGTGATCAGCGCCGCCGCGTCGAGCGCCGTCGCCATCTCGGCGAGCGCAGTCTGCGTCAGCTGGAAGTCCGCCAGCATCTTGCCGAACATGCCGCGCGAGCGCGCGTGCGACAGCGCTTCCTCGAACGCGCGCCGCGCGAACCCGCAGGCGGCCGCGGCGACCGAGGTCCGGAACACGTCGAGCGTGCGCATCGCGAGCTTGAAGCCCTCGCCCTCCGCACCGACGCGCCGATCGGCCGGAATCCGGCAGGTGTCGAACCGGATCGTCGCGAGCGGATGCGGCGCCATTGCGTCGATGCGCTCCGCGACGCTGAAGCCGCGGTCCGACGGCTCGACCACGAACGCGCTGATGCCGTCGGCGGAGACGCTGCCGTCGGTGCGCGGCTTGCCGGGCGCGGTGCGCGCGAACACGCAGTAGAAGTCCGCGATGCCGCCGTTGCTTATCCAGGTCTTCGAGCCGTCCAGCACGTAGGCATCGCCATCGCGTCGCGCGGTGGTCTGCATCGCCGCGACGTCCGAGCCGGCTTCGGACTCGGACAGTGCGAACGCGGCGATGGCAGTGCCCTCCGCGACGCGCGGCAGCCAGGTGGCGCGCAGCCGTTCGTCACCGGCGAGCGAGAGCGGCGCGCTGCCCAGTCCCTGCATCGCGAAGCTGAAATCCGCGAGGCCGTCATGCTGTGCGAGGATCTCGCGCACCACGCAGATCGAGCGCGCGTCGAAATCCTCCGACGCCCCGCCGTCCACGCCGCGCACGCAATGCCGCAGCAGCCCGGCCCTGCCGAGCCTGCCCACGAGTTCCCGGCAACGCCGGTCGACGTCGGCCCGCTCGGAGGGGTGCGCGGCCGGATCCAGGCTGGCCGTCGCCCAGCGGTTCGCCTCGGTGGCGAGGCGCCGATGCTCGTCGCCGAAGAAGGGCCACTGCATGCGGTCGTCGTGCTGGCTCATCAGTCCCCCTCGAAGACCGGCTTGCGTTTCCCGGCAAACGCGTCGAAAGCGCGGCGGAAGTCGTTGCTCTTCATGAGGCCGGCCTGCGCCCGCGCCTCGGCCTCGATCGCCTCGTTGACGCCCATGTTCCACTCGAGGTGCAGCATCTTCTTGGTCAGTGCGTGGGCAAGCGTCGGGCCGGATGCGATCTCACCCGCCAGCTTCCTGGCCGCGGGCAGCAGCTGGCTCGCGGGGTGTATCGCGTTGTAGAAGCCGCTCCGCTCGCCCTCGGCGGCATCGAATGACCGGCCCGTGTAGAGCAGTTCCGCCGCCCTCCCCTGGCCGATCACGCGCGGGAGCATCGCGCAGGCGCCCATGTCGCAGCCGGCGAGGCCGACGCGCACGAACAGGAACGCGGTCCTCGCGGCGGGCGACGCAAAACGGATGTCCGAGGCGAGCGCGATCATCGCCCCCGCGCCCGCACAGATCCCGTCGATCGCCGCGATGATCGGCTGCGGGCAGGCGCGCATCGCGCGCACCAGGTCGCCGGTCATGCGCGTGAACTCGAGCAGCCCCTTCTCGTCCATCTTCGTGAGCGGCCCGATGATCTCGTGCACGTCGCCGCCCGAGCAGAAGTTGCCGCCGGCGCCGTCGATCACGACCGCGCGCACCCCGCCGCCCTCGTGCAGCAGCCGGAACAGGTCGCGGAGCTCCGCGTAGGACTCGAAAGTCAGCGGGTTCTTCTTCTCCGGGCGATTGAGAGTCAGGTACGCGACGCGATTCTCCACGCGCCAGAGGAAGTGCCTGGCCTGGTAAGCCGTCAGGTCCGGTATCTCGGTCTTCATGCGTCCCGCTCCTCGAGTGAACGGACATGCGTCTTGAGCCGCGCGAGCAGGGCCGCCATCGTCGCCATCTCGCGTCCCGTGAACTCGCTGAAGGACTCGACGATCCAGCGCTCATGCTCCGCCGCCATGGCGGCAAAGCTGCGCCGTCCCGCCGGCGTCAGCCGCACGAGCGTCGCGCGCCGGTCCTCCGCGTCCGCGATGCGTTCGACCAGGCCCTCTTTGGCGAGCCCGTCCGTGATCCCGGTGACGTTGCCCCCGGTCACCATCATGCGCTTCGACAGCTCGCCCATCTTGAGTCCCTGCGGCACGCGCTCGAGCTGCGCCATGAGGTCGAAGCGCGGCAGCGTCGTCGCGTACCGCTCCTGCAGCAGCCGCCGCGTGCGCGCCTCGACCAGGCGGCCGGTCGCGAGCATGCGCAGCCACAGGCGGATCGCGCCGTGGTCCCCGCGATCGACGCGCGTCTCGGCGTCCGTGGCGCGGCGGGCGGTCACGTCACTTCCCCGCCGGCGACGGCGATGCTCTGCCCGTTCATGCTCTCGCTGCCGGGGCTGCAGAGCCAGAGCACGGCGTTTGCGACTTCAGCCGGCTGCACGAGTCGTTGCTGCGGGTTGAAGCTGACGAGGGATTCGCGTGCATCGGCTTCGCTGCGCGCCGTCTTCTCGCTGATGGTGCGGATCGCGTTGCGCACGATGCCGGTGTCCGTGTAGCCGGGGCAGATCGCGTTGACGGTGATGCCGGTCTTGGCGACCTCCAGCGCGAGCGCACGGGTGAAGCCGACCAGCCCGTGCTTGGCGGCGCAGTAGGCCGTGCAGTAGGCATAGCCGCGCAGGCCCGCCGTGCTCGCAACCGAGACGATGCGGCCCCGGTTGGCGGCGAGCATCGCCGGCAGCGCCGCGCGCGTGCAGTGATAGGCGCCGGTCAGGTTGACCTCGAGCACCTGGCGCCAGAAGGCCTCGTCGGTCTTTGCGAGCGCGCGACTCTTCGCCAGACCCGCGTTGTTCACCAGGAT
>Ga0209706_10000058_pt1 | contig 51462 bp, 38 predicted proteins | sample PPLLaktember2015_6_FD_187263 | JGI IMG/M metagenome (GOLD analysis project Ga0209706, IMG submission 187263) | Freshwater sediment microbial communities from Prairie Pothole Lake near Jamestown, North Dakota, USA - PPLs Lake P8 Core (1) Depth... | ecosystem: Environmental > Aquatic > Freshwater...
CTACCTCACCGGCCTCAAGGAGGCCGACGCCGTCCTCGTCCTCGATCCGGGCGGAAGCCCGCGCGAGACGATCTTCAGGCGCGCGACGCGCGGTCCCGGCGCGCGCCCCGCGGCGAGCGGAGCGGGCGGCACCGGCGGGATGATCATGATGGGCGGGACAGGCGGCGGCCAACCTCCGGCCCGGGGCGCCGCCCAAGACGCCGCCGCGCCTGACCAGGGGCTCGTCGAGAAGCCGGATACGCAGCTCTCCTCGGCCCTATTCGGGATAGTCAGGTCGGGGCGCGCGAAGCGGGTCTTCCTCCCCTTCTCCGATCTCGATTTCCTGACCCGGACGTTTGGCGCGTCGGGAATCCCCAACCCCCTCACCCAAGCCGACGCCATCCTCAATATCGACCCGACACTTTCCGAGATGCGCCTAACCAAAGACGCCGATGAGATAGCCGCGCTGCGCGAGGCTATCGACCTCACCGCCGAGGCCCTCAACGAGGCGTTCCGGGCGGCCGAGCCCGGGATGCGCGAGGTCGACTTGGCCGCGATCCTGCGATACGCGTTCGACAAGCGGGAAACGGAGGACTCGTTCCTCCAGGCCGCGTCCGGCCCGAACTCGACCAACGTCCACTTCGGGGCGACGGCTCGCCACCTCGCGGCGGGCGACCTTGTCGTTTTCGACGTCGGGGCCTGGATCCGGGGCTACACGTCCGACATCAGCCGGACGATCCCGGCCAACGGGCGCTTCACCAAGGAACAGCGAGCGCTTTACGCTCTCGTCCTCGAGGCTGAGAAAGCCGGTTGCGCCAAGCTCGTCCCGGGCGTCACCTTTAGGGCCGTCCAGACCGAGGTCGAGGATATCCTGATGGCCGGGCTGGAGAAGCTGGGCCTCGTCACGGACGTCAAGAGCCCGTGGCAGAGACGTCTTTACATCCAGCACGGGTTCGGCCATGGCATCGGGCTCGACGTCCACGACGTTTGGAATTGGCACAGCCCGCGGTTGGACCAGGTCAAGATGGCCCCCGGCATGGTCATGACCATGGAGCCGGGGCTGTATTTCCCGGAAGTTCGGTTCGATGCCTTTCTCGATGCCCTCAAGGGCAAGGTCCCGGACGCGGAGCTCGCGGCCTTCAGGGAGACGGCCGGGCCGGTCTACAAGAGATACGCGGGCATGGGCGTCCGCATCGAGGACGACGTCCTGATCACAGACAGTGGGAATGAGATGCTCTCAGGCCGCGTCCCCAAGGAGATCGCTGATATCGAGAAGCTGATGCGGGAAAAGAGCCCGCATAATCTGCTGAAATGAGGCTGGGGACAGGTACCTCAGGTACGTGTCCCCCGTTGGATCCCCTCTTGGCGAATGCTTCAGCGCGCGGGGGCGAGCGAGATCAGCGCCCTGAGCGTCCGGAATCCCTCAATATAATCATCTGTCGTGAAAGACAGCGTCCTGGCGTCCACCCGCTTGATGCTCGGAAGCAGCATGGCCCCCATGTCGGCCTGGGCAGAGACGTGATATCCGAGCTCGAAGGTGTAGGGCGCCGCCATCTTGAACGGTTTCGCGCGGTCGAGCTTGGCCAGGGCCTCTTTGACGCCGGCTTTGATCATCCGGCGGGCCTCGGCCAGCGGCACGAGCTTGGCCGCGAGCCGGCCGTACGCCTCTTTGACCTGGACAGTCGTGACGTCCTTGCCCAGGACCTCGGTCGACTGCCGGCAAACCGCCGCATCGCCGCTGACGAGGAGGACCGGGACGCCATAATATCCGGCGATAGCCGCGTTGAGTCCAAGCTCGGGCAGCTCGAGGCCGTTGACCTTGATGGCCCGAACGACGCTCCCCGATATCGTGTGGTCGAGTATGGCGTTCTCCGTGCCCGCCTTGGCGTGATACCCGATGAACAAGCAGGCCTGGAACGACGCGTCGATGCCCTGCATCATCGATAGCGGCTTCGGCGTGCCGCTGATGAGGATGGCCTTCGGGTGGAGATCATCCGGGTCGATGTTGCGCATGGAGCCGTGGGAATCGTTGACGACGACTTCGGTGGCGCCCGCTTCGAGCGCCGCTTCGACCGCGGCGTTGACGTCCTGGGCCATCCACTTCCGGCCGTCTGCGTATTCCGCGGTGCCCGGCGAAGTCTGGTCCCCGTGAACGATCCCCGAGATGCCCTCCATGTCGACCGAGATGAAGACTTTGAAGGGTGGCTTGGGTTTCGGCTGGGCATGTGCGAAGACGAGGCCGAGCGCGAGGACGGCGACGACGGCACCAAGTATTACCGCTGACTTCTTCATTGGGCCCTCCGGTTGACTGGATAATTCGTTTCGATGGCTAAAAACGCCGTTTTAAGGCTTTATGTGCCCTTGTCTTGGGCCTAACTTATTGATTTATATTAATGTTTCTGTGGTCCGACCCCATTCTCAACCTTTCGCCCCGGACAACGCTCGCGATCGCAGAGCTGGCAGGCCACGAATCCCTCATCCGACGGGAAGAGGATCCCGGAGATGGATTTGCGAGGGATCATGAGCAGGCTATCGGTCAGGCGTACGCCGACCGTCCGCTCCGTATCGCCGAGGATCGAAAAGAGCTTGGTCTGCTCGGAGATGGGCCAATCCTCGAGCGAGCCGGGGCTCATATTGGAGAGTGGGCCGACGCCGTAGCGCTTTTCGAGTTTCGCGGCAAGCCAGGCCGCAGCCTTCTCCAGGGCGATATTCGCCATCTCTTCGAGATAATATTGCCTGAGAAGGTCGCCCTGAGAGGCTGCGGCCCGCTCGAGCTCCGGGCCGACCGTAATGACGTAGGGGAAGACCTTGTTGGTCTTTTCCAGATTCTGCCTCAGGACCTGGCTCTCGAACGCGACGCCGGCCACCTCGACCGTCCTCTCCCCTTTCGCCCCGACATAGGCGACCATCATGACGCCGCGCGGTTTGATGAGACCCTCGGCAAACGCGACGAGCCCGTCCAGGCTCTCGAATCCAGCTTTCGCGGGGTCAAACCGCAGCCGTACGGCGGTCTCTTTCACGTCGAGTATCACGGGGATGGGGCCGGTCGTCTCCATGGCCCCCATGATTACCCCGAATCGCCTTTCGAATCAAGCGAAACGGCGCGATTCTGCGTTCCTGCGGACGCCCTGATGGATCCCGGACGCTGAGCCGGGCGTCAAGGCCGGCGCTATTGACTTGCCCATAGGTCAATGCTATCACTTGGGTTCATCCGATCGGAGATAGGATCAAGAGGAGGCGGATCATGGGTTTTTCCAAGGAGATCCTCAAGATCGACTGCCCGGCCGAAGCCGGAAGGATCGTCGTCTTCATCGGAGAACAGGTCCGGTCCATGCATCGGAAGGGGATCGTCATCGGCCTGAGCGGCGGTGTCGATTCCGCGCTATCCGCCGCGCTGTCTGTCAGGGCCGTCGGCAAGGACAAGGTTCTGGCCCTGCTCCTTCCCGACAAGGAATCGAGCCCGCAAAGCGCCGAATTCGCCAAAAAGCAAGCGGCCCTGCTGGGCATCGAGGCCCTCACCGTCGATATCACCCCCGTCTTGACGGCATTCGGGACGTACGCCAAACGGGATGCCGTCGCCAAGTCCATTTATCCCGATTTCGGCGATGGGCATAAGTTGAAGATCACCCTGCCCTCGGATGTCCTGAACAAGGACGGGTACAACTTCTTCACCCTGACCGTGATCGACCCCCAGGGGGCCGTGAAATCGACCCGGCTCAACAACGATCAGGCTCAGGGGATCATCGCCGCCACGTGCACCAAGCACAGGACGCGCATGATGGCCCAGTATTACCACGCCGAGAAGGACAACTATCTGGTCTGCGGGACGACCAACAAGAGCGAGGCCCTGCAAGGATTATTCGTAAAATACGGGGACGGCGGTGTGGATATCGAGCCCATCGCCCACCTCTACAAGAATCAGGTCTTTCAGCTGGCCGAACATCTGGGCGTGATACCCGAGATCCTCCAGCGCGCTCCCTGCCCGGACACCTATAGCGCCCCCGTCACGGACGAGGAGTGGTTCTTTCGCATGCCTTTTAAGACGCTGGATCTATTGCTTTATGCTTGGGAGAACAAGGTGGATGTCCCCGCAGTCTGCCAAGTCATGGAGCTGACCGATGTCCAGGTCAGGAGGGCGTTCCGTGACTTTGCGAGCAAGTACAATACGACCGAGCACCTGCGGCGGTTCCCCCCGTCTCTGACGTCATCGGAAAAGGACGCGGGAGATCCGTATTGAAGATCCGGCACGGTTTCATCATCGCCCTCGGCGTCCTCCTTTTCGCGTGCTGCAAGGAGACCGGCATGGAGAATCTGCAAGCCCGGTATTCCCGGCTCAACGAGATATCCGGGGACCGTTGGGATGCCCTGTCCCAAAAAAGGATCTTTTTCGGCCATAAGTCCGTCGGGGTGAATATCATCGAGGGCCTCGAGGAGGTCATCGCCCGGAAACCCGGGATCAAGCTGAATATCCGCGAGACCGTCGATCCTGCGGATTTCTCGGGCCCGGTCTTCGCCCACTCCGCCATCGGTAGGAACAAGGCCCCTCTTTCGAAGATTGAAGCGTTCCGGGAGATCATGGAAAGCGGGGTTGGCAAGACGGCTGATATCGTCTTTTTCAAGTTTTGTTTTGTCGACTTCGACCACGATACCGACATCGACCTGGTCTTTAGGGCCTACCTCGAGCTCGTCGACGATCTGGGGAAACGCTTTCCGGAATTGAAGATCGTCACCTTCACCGTCCCGTTATTGTCGAAGCCCATGGGATTCATGACCCGCTTGAAAAAGCTCTTGGGAAGACTGCCCTGGTACGAAGAGGACAACCTGAAGAGGAACCTCTACAACGACATGGTGAGGGCCCGTTTCGGAGGATCTCTCTTTGACCTGGCCGCGGTCGAATCCCGCATCGACGAAACGAAGAAGGCCACATTCAAAGAGAACGGGAAGGAATATGAATTGCTCCATCACGCCTACACCGACGACGGCGGCCATCTGAACTCGCTGGGACGGCAGGTCGTCGCCATCGAGCTCCTGAGGACCCTATCGGATATCATGGGCTCGAGGCCCTGAGCGCCATTGACTGTCCGTGGCCATTTGATATATTGAGATGTCTTGGGGACCCGGCGGCGGGGATCGGGTCATTATCCGGCAGGGAGTATCAGATGTCCTTTTCTAAGAACGACATACGGATCGACGCAGCGGCCGAGGCCGAACGCATCATCGTCGCCATGCGCCGGATCGTGGGTCAAGAGCTCAACAAGCGCGGCGGCGTCATCGGCATCAGCGGGGGGATCGATTCAAGCATCTGCCTCGCCCTGAGCGCCAAGGCCTTCGGGCCGGAACGGGTGTTGGGCATCACGATGCCCGAATCCGATTCCAATCCCATCAGCGCGGTCCTGGCCAGAAAGCTCGCTCGCCAATACCGCGTCCCCTATATCGTCGAGGACATGACCGCGGCCCTGGCCGGCTTCGGGACCTACCAGCGCCGGGATGAGGCGATGAGGAACGTCTTTCCGGAATACGATTCGACCTACCGGGCCAAGATCGTTCTGCCCTCGGCCCTTGGGACAAAAGACCAGCTGAACGTCTTCCGGCTGATGATCATCTCGCCCGAAGGGGAGGAGAAGACCGAGCGGATACCGCTCAAGGAGTACCTCCAAATCGTGGCGGCCTCCAATTTCAAGCAGCGCAGCCGGATGTCCATGCTCTATTACCACGCCGATCGCCTCAATTATGCCGTTATCGGGACCGGCAACAAGAACGAGCACGAGCAGGGTTTCTTCGTCAAGCACGGGGACGGCGGCGCCGACATCAAGCCCATCGCCCACCTGTTCAAGACCCAAGTCTTCCAGCTCGCCGAGTATCTCGGCGTTCCTCGAGAGATCCGAGAGCGCACGCCGACGACGGACACCTACAGCGCCGAATGCACCCAGGAAGAATTCTTCTTCCGGGTCCCCTTCGAGGTCGGAGATCTCGTCTGGTACGCCATGGAAAAGGGAGTTCCCCCGGCGGAGGTCGCGAACGAGCTCGGCATCGGAGAAGATCAGGTGCTCAATATCCAGAGCGATATCAGGCGCAAGATCAAGGCCACCGAGTACTTGAGAGCGGAACCGAAGCATCTCGGATAGGGCGGCGCGCGTCTCCCCGGAAAGAGACCTATGGGCTATACGAAATTCGTACAGAGCTTCCTCGAGGATTCGGCGGTCCGGTCGCCCGACAAGAAGGCCCTGTTCGCTATCGGGAGCTGGCACACTTACGGCGAGCTGAACGCCCGGGCGAACCGGTTGGCCCATCTCCTCTTGGACCGGGGCCTGAATAAGGGCGACAGGGTGGCCCTTTTCATCGAGAATTCCGCCGAGTATGTCGTCTCCTATTACGCCGTCCTCAAGGCGGGGGGAACGACCGTGGCGATGAATACCGAGAGCACTGCAGACGATGTGGCCTATATCGCCCATGACTGCGGCGTCCGATTCCTCATCGCTGGCCACCGGCTCGCGGCGAGGACCCTGATGTCCGGGCCGGCGGGACCGGCCGCGCCGCCGCCCGCCGTCGGCACGTCGCTCGAATCCGTCTTCATCTGGAATGGGCCGGCGGGCACGACCCCGAGCCTGCTGGGCCGGCCCGGGGTCCCTCTCCCGGAGGCGCTAGACGGCCGGCCGGACGGCAATCCGGGGGCCCGCTGGATCGACCTCGACGTCGCCTCCATCGTCTACACCTCCGGGAGCACGGGCAAGCCCCGCGGTGTGGTATTGACCCATCTGAACATCTTGTCGAACACGCGCTCGATCGTCGATTACCTCGAGCTGACCCCGGAAGACCGGATCCTGGTCGTCCTGCCATTCCACTACATCTATGGCAAGTCCCTTCTGAACACCCACTTCTTCGTCGGCGGATCGGTCGTCGTGGACAACCGGTTCCTCTACCCCAACGTCGTCCTCCAAACCATGCGGGAACAGGAGGTCACGGGATTCGCCGGAGTGCCATCGACCTACACGATCCTCCTCAGCCGCTCTAATCTCAGGAGCTTGAAGTTCCCCGGGCTCCGTTACGTGACCCAAGCCGGGGGAGCCATGGCACCCTCCGTCCAGAAAGAGGTCGCCCAGGCCTTTGCCCCAGCCAGACTTTTCGTCATGTACGGCGCGACCGAGGCCTCGGCCAGGTTGTCTTATCTCCATCCTGACGACCTCCCTCGCAAGTGGGGCTCGATCGGCAAGGCCATCGCCAACGTCGAGCTGTTCGTGGCCGACGAAAGCGGGACTCCCCTGTCCGCGGGGCAGGAGGGCGAGATCGTCGCCCGCGGCTCCAACATCATGCCCGGCTACTGGAACCATCCGGAGGAGACGGAAAAGGTCCTCAAAGACGGTCTTTACTTCACAGGAGATATCGGCCGGACCGACGACGAAGGCTTTCTGTATGTCGTCGGCCGGACCAAGGACATGATCAAGATCGGCGGGAACCGGGTCAGCGCTAAGGAGATCGAGGAGGCGTTCCACGAACACCCGGCGATCATCGAAGCCGCCGTCATCGGCGTGGCGGACGATGTCCTGGGGGAGGCCCCCAAGGCGTTCATCGTCATCAAGCCGGGCGTCTCCGCGGGGCTTCTCGAGGAGCTGCCGGCGTTCCTGCAGCAACGGCTGGCATTGTACAAGATCCCGAAGCTCTATGAGATCCGGGATTCCCTGCCCAAGAACGAAGCGGGCAAGATCCTCAAGGGCAAGCTAATCTAGCCGGGTTTTCGCCGCCATCAGGCCGGCCCGGGCCTGCGGCGCCGACGGCCGGCAGGCCCTTGATGTCCGTTCAATCCAGCGGACTTAGAAGAGGTCACTCACCCGGCCCGTGCTCAAGTAGGCGTTCCACCGGGCTTCGGACGGGATGACGGTGACCAACCCGCTGACATCGGGCCCGATCGGAGGCCACTGGAGAGTGCCGAAGTAACTGGGCTTCGAAGAGTACTTGAGGCTGCTGGGTAGCGCGTGCGCGGAAATACCGCTGTCCCAGACCGTGGCCTTATTGTAGTAGTCGTAGTTTCCGTGCCGGATCAGCGTCGTCAAAACCTTCGAGTCGGGGTACGATCCACCCGGCGGAGTGTATCCCGTCAACGAGGTCTCCTCGCTCAGGCTCCCGCTCCCCATGTTCGGATACCCCAAGACCCACAGATATCCCTGTGACCTGTCCAATCCACCCGTGTAATACCCCGTCCCCGTCTGCTTCGACGCTTGATAGTAGGTCGGGTTCCATGACGAGTCTCCGACGACATTCCCGACCGCGTTGTAGTAGTAGCTCGTGCGGCCGAAGTCCATGATACGCCGGTCGAGCGTGTAGGACGGGTGCTTGCCGTGGATGTGGTTGCGGTAGAGCGTCTGGTGCGAGGCCGATCCGTGGTAGGCATCGTTCTGCCATCGCTCCGTCTTGTTTCCTTCCCAGAGGTTCATGATGCTGTGCGGGCCGTGGTTGCAGTTGAATCCGGGATTCTGCCAGGCGAAGCCGGCGCGACCCATGCCCCAGATGTAATTGTAGAGGAATGCGCTCGAGTCATTCCCGTTCATGACGGTCATGTAGGACATCCGGTAGCCGATACAATCCTCGACGAGGATGTTCGAAACGGCGTACTGCGAATAGATGCCGTAACCGTCGCTTTGGTTGGGGAAGCCTTCGGCATCATGGACATAGCACCGCCGGACCTCGAGCTGATGGCTGTCCCTCATGAAGATGGCCTCATTGTCGAAACCCCGGAGTTCGCAGCCCTTGATCCAGCACCTGTCCGATCCCTGGAAGCGGACGCAAGACCCGGCGTCGATGGTCATGTCCTCGACGCCGAACTGTGAATCGCTCGCTGCGATGGCCTGCGCGCCGGGGCTCTGGGCGTAGACGAACGTGTAAGGAAGCGGAGTCGCGAACGTGATCATGTTTCCCGAGATCGCCGTGATGCGGGAAACGTGACGGAGGTTTCTCGTGCCAGCCCAGTTCCCCGTGCGGGGGAAGACCAGCGTGAGATCGTCATTCTGGTTGATCATGATGAGTCGCCCGACGGCGAACTGGCTTCCCGGGGTGGATGTCATTGTGATGTTCGTCGACCCCTTCTGGAGCCACGACCCGTTGGCGATGGCCTGATGTCCGCCGTCGTAGTTGAACGACCCGCCCGTGGACGAGAACGCCGTGGATCCGCCGGAGCTGATGATCGTCTGCCCCGCCCCAGCCCCGCGCACCGTGACGCCGGACTTCCGCCTTATCCCGCTGATGCTGTACGTCCCCGCGGACAGGTAAACGACTTGGCCTGAGGGACAGGCGGCGACGGCGGCGTTGATCTCGGACAAGCTGTTGGAGGGCGTCAGGGTCGCGTAGATGGCCGTCCTGTTGGGGATCCCCCCCGGGATGCCTGAGGTGGTCCAGTCATAGACCCTGTCGTCGGGCAGGATCTCGGTCGCCGTCGCAACGGACAGGGTCCGGCTGACGGTGTCCGAGCCTGTAGAATTGCTCGCGATCAGCATCACGGCATAGGATCCCTCTGTCGAAAAGGCATGGCTGGGATTCTGGGCCGTGCTCGATGCCCCGTCGCCGAAGTCCCACTGCCATGACGTCGGACTTCCGGTAGAGGTGTCCGTGAACTGCACCGCCTGCCCCGGGGCGGGCGATGACGGGCTGAAGGAGAACGACGTCGAGATGACCGTTGACGGCGAAACCGTCACGGTCAGGCTCGTGTTGTTGGAGCCCGAGGCGTTGGTAACCGTCAGGTTCACGGTCTTCGATCCGGCTGTCGTGTAGCTGTGGCTCGGATTCTGCATGGTTGTGGTCGTCCCGTCGCCAAAGCTCCAGGACCAGCCGGTCGGCGTTCCCATGGAAGTATCCGTGAATTGCACGGATTGATTCACCGTGGGCGAGCCCGGGCTGAAACTGAACGAAGCCGCCAGCGCCGCCCCCACCGTCACCGTCCGGCTTGTGCTGTTGGAACCCGAGGCGTTCGTGACGGTCAGTGTCACGGTCTTCGATCCCGCCGTCGTGTAGCTGTGGCTCGGATTCTGCGCAGTCGAAGTCGTCCCGTCACCGAAATTCCATGACCGCGAGGTCGGCGTGCCGGTCGAGGCATCTGTGAACTGCACGGATTGGCCCACGGTGGGAGAGGCCGGGCTGAAACTGAACGAAGCCGCCAGAGCCGCTCCCACCGTCACCGTCCGGCTCGTGCTGTTGGAGCCCGAGGCGTTGGTAACCGTCAGGTTCACGGTCTTCGATCCCGCGGTGGCATAGCTGTGGCTCGGATTCTGCGCCGTCGAGGTCGTCCCATCACCGAAGTTCCACGACCGTGAGGTCGGCGTTCCGGTCGAAGTATCGGTGAACTGCACGGACTGGCCCACGGTCGGAGACGCCGGGCTGAAGCTGAACGAAGCCGCCAGCGCCCCCCCGACCGTCACGGTGCGACTCGTGCTGTTGGAGTCCGAGCCGCTCATGACGGTCAGAGCCACTGTATAGGATCCGGCTGTCGTGAACGTATGGGTCGGATTCTGGGAGACGCTGGTCGAGCCATCGCCGAAGTTCCACTGCCAGATCGATGGGGTCCCTATCGACGTGTCCGTGAACTGCACGGCTTGACCGGCCGCCGGAGACGTCGGATTGAAGCTGAACGAGGCCGTCAAGGCCGCCAAGACCGTCACCGTCCGGCTCGCGCTGTTGGAGTCCGAGGAGGCAGTGGCCGTCAGCGTCACGGTCTTCGATCCGGCCGTGGTATATGTGTGGGTTGGATTCTGCGCGGTGCTCGTCCCGCCGTCGCCGAAATTCCAGAGCCAGGAGGTCGGAGACCCCGCCGAGGTATCCGTGAACTGCACGGATTGACCGGCGGTCGGTGAGGAGGGGCTATAACTGAAGGAGGCAGCCAGGGCCGCCCCCACGGTGACTGTCCGGGTCGTCGCTTTCGATCCGGCGCTGTTGGTAACGGTCAGGGTAACCGTCTTCGAGCCCGCGGTCGTATAGGTGTGAAGGGGATTCTGAAGGCTGCTCGTCCCCCCATCGCCAAAATTCCACAGCCACGAGGTCGGAGACCCGGCCGAAGTGTCGGTAAATTGCATGGATCGGCCGGCCGTCGGGGAGGTCGGGCTGTAGCTGAAAGACGCCGCCAGGGGGGTCCCGATCAAAACGGCCCGGGTCGTTGCGTTCGATCCGTTGCTGTTGGTGACGGTCAGTGTCACGGTCTTGGACCCGGCCGTGGTGTAGGTATGGAGGGGATGTTGCGCGGAGCTCGTCCCTCCGTCCCCGAAATTCCACAGCCACGCGGTCGGAGAACCCGTCGAAGTATCCGTGAACTGGATCGATTGGTCGGTCAGGGGGAGGGCCGGGGAATAGGTGAATGACGCGGCCAGTACGACCACCGTCGCCACGGTGAGCGTCCTGCTCCCCTGCTTTGAGCCCGAGTTATTCCTGGCCACTAACGTTACGGTGTAAGCCCCCGTCCGGCCGTACGCGTGACCCGGATTCTTCACCGTGCTCGTGGCCCCGTCTCCGAAGCTCCACTGCCAGGAGGTCGGCGTTCCCGCCGTCGTATCGGCAAATTGGACCGTTTCTCCGGGTCCGGGCGTCGCGGGACTGAACACGAATGTCGCGCTCGACGTATCGGCCATGACCGTCACGGTCCGGCTCGCTTTCTTGCTGGTTCCGCCGGCAGTGGCGACGAGCGACACTTTCCGGAATCCGGTGGCCGTATAGATATGGCCGGGATTTCGCTCCGTGCTGGTGATCCCATCCCCGAAGTCCCAAGTCCAGGATGTCGGAGCACCCGACGAGCTGTCAACGAACTGGACAGGTTGGCCTTCTATGGGGAACCTGGGGCTATAGCTAAATGAGACTTTAAGACTGCTTGAACTTTTTGAAGGGAGACGGGACTGAAGGCTACTCGTCCTCGTGGTGATCTGCGCGGTCAGATCGGTTGATGCCATATGGAAAAAAGCCGCAAATAGTCCGAGGACTATCGGGGTCGTGAGATTCCTGTTACGGGCCCTTGATTTTCTCACCATATCTCTCGCCTCCATAGCGGTGTCTTGGCCCGATCGGTTGCCGGGTCAAGGCCATTATGGTCAGAGCGGGAAAGGGGCCGAATCACCCCAAAAGAGGATAACATAGAGTATTTGACCAAGTAAATGGCTAGTCGCCTGTTCTCTCAGATAGATAGGGCCGGCTCATCGGGCCCCGAAAATATCGTCCAACCGGCCTGATCTCCGGAAGGCGTCCCACCTGGCTTTGGCCGGGATTTGGGTAACCAGCCCCCTGACGTCGGGGCCGATCGGAGGCCACTGGAGCGCGCCGAAGAAATCGGGCCGCGAAGGATAGAAAAGGCTGTCCGGGATCGTGTACGAGGAGATGTCGTCGTCCCATCCCACGGCCCTCTGATAATAATCGTAGTTGCCATGCCGAATCAGGGTCCTGGCAACATCGGCGTCCGGAGCGCTCGTCGATTTCCTCCAGGCCGTCCATGGGACGTCCGCGAAATCGGCGATCCCCAGCGAATCCGCGCTGGGCCACCCCAAAGCATAGATGGCGCCGACGCGCGAAGCCGGGTATGGCTGGTCGTAATAGTCCGGGCGCCAGGAAGGGTCGCCCAAGACGTTCCCGACGATGGAATGATAATAGCTCCCGCGGCACAAGTTGAGGAGCTTCCTTTGGATGGATTCGGTCGAATTGAGTCCGTTGATGCTGTTCCTGAAAGCGACGACGTGGGATGTGCTTCCGTGGTAACCGTCGTTGACGACTGTGGGCAAGATGTTGCCCTCCATCAGGAACATCAAACCATGGGGGCCATGGTTGACCGTAAAGCCCCTGGAGTACCGCACGGCCCGGCAGGTATCATGGACGTAGTTATAGATCACGGCGCAAGAGGACGCCCCGTTGGCGATGGCGAAACTCGCGGTTCTATCCGCGATATTGTCGACCAGCAGACAGTTGCTGGCCCCATAATTGAGCATGATCCCGTATCCGTCGGATTGCCCAGGATACCCCGCCGCGTCGTGTATGAAGCACCGCCTGATTTCGCATTGGACGGACATTTCCAATCGGACCTGTCCCAGGCTTCCAATGATGTCCTTGATTTCGACATCCTTCAGCCAGCACCTGTCCGCGGAGTAGAACAGCAGGGCGCAGTCGGCGGTTTTTCTTCCGTTGATCGTCAGGTCCTCCACGCCGCACAGGGAATGTGTCGCCGTCCCGGCCTTTGCGTAGGCCCTGGGATTGAGGTTGTCGGAGAAGTCCAGCGGAAGCGGGGTCGCCAGCGTGATGACATTGCCTGCCACGCCGGTGATCCTCGCCAAGTGCCGGAAGATCCTCGACGGATCGAGATCATAGACCGACGATGACAGCCCTGTTCGATAATAGGTCCCTATGCCCGGGGCGAACGTATTCGGGTCCGCCTTTTGGGTTATGGCGATGATGTTCCCGACAGCGAAGGTGGAGGGAGGAGAAGACGCCAGCGTAATACGCGTCGATCCCCTGGTGTGGCCGCCCCCGGCCGCCAACGCGATCCCGCTTCTTTCCGTGTAAGCGTGGTGGGAATTCACGATGGCGGCGCTGGCCGTCGTGTTGATCACGGTCTGGCCTGCCCCTGCACCGCGCAGGGTCACTCCGGATCTTACTCCGAACGTGATCTGCCCGATGTCGTACGTGCCGGCCGAAAGGTAGACGACCTGGCCCGACGGGCAAGCCGCGATGGCCGCGTTGATCTCGGCAAGGGTATGGGACGGCGTCAGGGCCTTGAAGACGGCCGTCCTGTCGGGGATCCCCCCAGGGACGCCGGCACTGTTCCAGTCATATATCCTGTCATCCGGCAGGATGTCTGAGGCCTTCGCCGCCGTCCCGGCCACAGGGATGGCATCCGGACGCGGCGTACGGCCCGCCCCGGGGGGAGAGGAATACGGCGCGGCCGGAGCGTTGGCTGCAGGACCGACCGGCGCGTCCTTTCCGGCAGGGGTGCAACTCGCATGCAGGGCGAATAGGCCCAAGAGAATGACGGATCCCTTCGCCAGAAAGGGAGAGCCGCCCCCTCGGGCCGATGCCCGTCGTGCGTCCCTGTTCATCCTTTCCGGATTATATCAGGATTCCACTTCGGATCACATCCTGTACGATAGCGAATGATCCCTTCCGGAACGGAGGGCGCCGGACGAAGGAAAAAAGTGGGCCGGGCAGGGCCCATTTGACTTGCCGCGAGACGCGTCGATATAATGCGCCCGACCCGCTTGGATCCCATGAGCTCATTCAGCTGGAATTTCAATTTCTATTACAGTGCGCCATTCTGGGTTGCCGCTGTCCTGGTCGCCCTCGGGTCCCGGGCCTTCGGCGGGACATCTCTCGGGAAACGGCTCTTCTTGGGTTTGACCTCGGCCCTGATGTTGTTGGCCATTCCCGGCTTCGGCCTGCCGTCGATGGGCCTGATCTTCGCGCTCTCCCTGATCACCTACGCCTTGGGATCCCGCCTGAAGAGGGACGCCAAGCCGGGGGACGCGAGCCGGAAGCTCTTAGCCGGCCTGGGCATCGCGTTCGTCCTGGCTTTCCTGGCGTTCTTCAAGTACCGTCCGATCCAAGGACTCGTCCTTCCCGCTGCGAGGCCGGGAGGCCCCGCCCCGCTCGATATGATCCGGATGATCGGCGTCTCCTATTTTTCTTTCCGGATGATCCATTTTCTTGTCGAGTCCTACCGGAAGAAGATCGAGAACCTCGATCTTCTGGCCTACATCGATTACATCATCTTCTTTCCCGGCTTCATCAGCGGCCCCATCAACCGGTACAACCATTTCGCGTCCCAGGTCTGTTCCCCGACCGCGTCCCGGCTCCCCCCCGACCTGCGGGCGGGATTCGCGCGGATCGTGCACGGAATGTTCAAGAAGTTCGTCATGGCCCAGGTCCTTTACCCGTATATCCTGTCCACTCAACCCGAACGTCTCTCCGGGATGGGGCTGCTCGGGGCCGTTTCCGGCCTCTATGCCTACGCCTTTTATTTCTATTTCGACTTCGCCGGGTATACGGACTTGGCCTTGGGCTGCGCCCGCCTGATGGGCATCGAACTTCCGGAGAATTTCAATAACCCCTTCCTCAAACGGAACATCCGGGAACTATGGGCCAATTGGCACATGTCGCTCACGAGCTGGCTCGTCGATTACATCTACTGGCCGATCGTCCGCAAGTTCAGGGGCCTCGACTATTTCCGCCGTCACCCCATCTTCCTCTCCAACCTCGGCATGATCATCACCTTCATCGCCTGCGGCATGTGGCACGGCGAGACGCCGAATTTCGTCCTGTGGGGGGCCTACCACGGGATCGGCATTGCCATTCTGACGATCTACCAGAGGGAAAAGAGAAAGGCGCGTTCGCCGTGGCTCCAGAAATATTTCCGATCCAAGCTCAGCACGGTCTTGGGGACGATCCTGACGTTCCACTTCTTCGCCTTCGGCCTCTCACTCTTCGTCCTCGATATCGGGAAACTCCGGACCCTGGCTGCGGCCGTCCTGGCGGGCTTGTGATCCGGCTTCCGGAGTCTTGGAAGTCCGACGATATCCGGGGGACTTCGGGGCGGGTCCGCGGGGCTCTAGCGGTCCGCGGAACGCACCGGTGATCGCCTGGAAGGGCGCTTGATCAGCCCCAGCAGCGTCTTGGCCATGTTCAAATCGATGATTCGCTCCGCCCTGTTGATGAGGGCGGAAAGAAACCGGCTTTGACAATAATCGTGGACGCTCAGGAACGTTACTTCGTCACCGTTGATGCCGGACTTGAAATGATAGACCGTCGGATTCGTCCGGGGATTGATCCCGTTGAGATCGTATGACGAGGCGCCGGACTTCTTGGCCCAGAGGATCTCGTCCCACTGGAGAAGATAATAAGCCCGTTTCTTCCGGCCCTCATCGCTGGTCATGCCGATGAGGCCGACCGTCGTATCCCCCAGCGCGGAACAGACGGACGCCGCGATGGTCCGGCCTTCATCATCGCAGGTGCTGATCCGCATCCTCTGGCGGCCTTCGAGCATGGTTTGAATTCGAGCCAGCTCGTCCAGGTCCCACCCGGAGAAGTTCTTCTTCTTCATCAGAGCCTGATACATCGGCTGGATCGCATACAGCGGCTCCGTCGAAAAGCCTTCCTTGACCGTGAGAACTTCCTTCTCACTGTTGGTCAGGCTATTCCTCCATTTCTTGGATAGCTGCCTTCGCATTTCGTCCGGCGAAGGGCCCAAATTCACCAGAATGGTCCTTTTCTTCTCCCGTTGGACGCCTTTCGTGGGGAGGAAGCCCGCCTGCTCCAGGACGGATCTCATGGCCCCGTCGGTCTCTTCATAGCCATAAGGCTTGACCCTGAGGAGGAGCTTCCGGCGATGGGCGTATTCATCTTTCAGGACCTCCAACATCGAGCGGTAGGAGTATACATCTACGGCGGAGTCTCTTTTCTTCCAGACCGGCCCCCAAGTCACATAGGCCATCCCAACGCCCGGGATGGGGGGCTTGACGATCGCCACCTGGGCCAGGGACAGGATGCCGCCCGCCTTCTTCAAGACGACATGTTCGCTGTTGTCGCCGCCCCACTTAATGCTTCCGTAAGGCCAACATTGATAGATGCTCGCGTCGGCAAAGGAGGTCAAGGCGTCCGCCCATTCAGCCGGGGAGATCTCGTTGATTTCTGCCAACAGGCCGTCATAGCGGCGGTGCATGGACTCTCCTTTAGAAGCTCCGCGTCCCGCGGGCGGAACGACCCCGAACCGGTAGGGACGCCATGGCGGCTAGCACAAGATATTCGGCATGCGCAGCGCGATCTTCAGCTTGCCGTCCCGGGACATCCGGTAGGTCCAGATCTTCAGCATCTTGAAGAATCCATGGAATTGAACGTCCGCGATGCGCCGGAATCCCAGGCTCTCAAAGAGACGGATCGAAGGCGTATTCCATTTTGCGATATGGCAGGCCATCTTCCGATACCCCTTAGGGACGAGGTCGGCGATGACCGCGATGATGAGATTCTGGGCGATGCTGTTCTTCCGGAACTCCTTATCGACATAAACATGATAGAGGAATGAAGCGTGGCCGGGAAGGGCCAGGCAGGTCCCGAAATCGTAGAGATAGACGCGCCCGATGCCGATCTTCGTGTACCCGATGATCCGGCCATCGAGTTTCGCGTTTGCGTAATAGTGTCCTTCTTTCGACCCGACATCGATCTCCTTCTCGTTATACATCCAGGATTCCCGAAAGGACCTCAGCCATCTCAATGTGCCTTCGGTATCATGGATATCGATATGCACCGGCAACGTCATGTCCGGGGCCACGGACCCCTCCAAGAGATCCTTCTCATACCAGATGGCCGCGTTGTTTTGGCAGACATATCGCTTGATCGCGCGAAGCCTTCTCCATTTTGCCATCGATGGTCCCTTGACTTTTCTAATTACTATACCGTTCTCCCGCCTGTCAAGGCGATTGAAAACGGCCCGGTCATCTCCTGTCGCCTCCCCGTTCCTGACGGTCTCGACGCCTTGACTTTCCGAATCCGTAGCATATACCATGGTTCAAAAATAGCGATATCGGTCTCCGACCGAGACGAAGAAGGCGAGGCCCCAGGCGATGGACCATATCAGCGTCTGCATATGCACGTATAGACGGCCGGAACTCCTGCGCCAGCTCCTGGGCAAGCTGGGGGGGCAGAAAACAGAAGGGCTGTTCTCGTTCTCGGCCGTCGTCGTCGATAACGATGCACAAGAGTCCGGAAGGAGCGCGGCCCTGTCCTCGCGTGACGAGAGGAGCCTTCCGGTCTCGTATCATGTCGAGCCGGAGCGCAACATCTCGCTGGCCAGGAACCGCTCGATCGAGAACGCCCGGGGGAATCTGATCGCCTTCATCGACGACGACGAGCTCCCCGAGGACGATTGGCTCCTCCATCATCGTCGCACGCTCCGGGCGTCCCGTGCGGATGGGGTCCTGGGCCCGGTCAGACCTCGCTATGATCTTCTCACCCCGGAGTGGCTGATCAAGAGCCGGCTTCTGGAGAGGCGCGGGTTTCGCACCGGCATGATCATTCAGAGCTATCGCGATACGCGCACCGGAAATGCCCTTCTTCTGAAGAGCGTCTTCGCCGATGAGGCGGATCGGTTCGATCCGAATTTCGGGAAGAGCGGCGGAGGGGATGCGGTCTTTTTCAAGCGCATGCTGGAGAAAGGCAAGACCTTCATCTGGTGCGACGAGGCCGTGGTCTTCGAGACGGTCCCGCCCGAACGCCGGCGGAAATCCTATTACTTGAAGCGGGCCGTCACCCGGGGAATGGTCGAAGCCCGACAGAGCCGCCTCTTAAGCGTGAATACGCTCCGGTCCTGCGTTGCCATTCCGCTCTATGCGCTGATCCTTCCGTTCACGCTCCTGATGGGACAGCCTGTTTTCATGAAGTACATGGTCAAGGAATGCGACCACGTTTCCAAGGTCCTGGCTCACTTCGGGATCATGCCGACCAAGGAAAGGCCATATTGAGGGACCATCGTTCCCCTCCCGGGGCGATGGGGCTAAAAGGCCTGTTCGACGAGATAGTCCCCGATGACCCTGTTCGCGAACGTGTTGAAATGTGGATCCAGCTTGAACCGCAGGTCCTTTCCTTCTTCAAAACGGCGCTCGAGGACGGTCCCGGGATTGACCAGACGGATGCCGTTCTCCTCGCAATGGGACCGGATCAGATCCTCATAGAATGAGGCATCATAGGCTTCCGGATCCACGCCCAGCCTCTTGACCATATCCTGGAGCTTGAAGCTGTCGGACAGCGGCATGTAGACGTAGACGAGATCGATCGCGTTCTCCCGGCAGAAGGACTCAAAGCGATTCAGATGCTCGTTGAACGCGGCGATCCGTTCCGGCCTTCGGATCTCGTTGCTCTTGGCATAGATCTGCAGGAACTCGGGAGATTTCTCGGTGACTTCGTAGTTCAGGTACCTCTCCTGGATCCTCCGGATGCCGTCCCGAAAGAAACAGAAGGCCGAGGAGATGTTCCCGGCCATGAGCCGCAAGTAGGCGATACGCCAGCCCCCCCTGTCGATGACGTAACCGCTTTTGACGATGATATTCTGGTTCCTGCGGTCGAACTTTGGGATATGCAAGGCGTTGATGCAATGGAAGACCACCGCCGGCCTCAGGCCGGTATCCCTCATGAACTCCTTGAGCAGGGCCTCTTGATCAAGGAAATAATGTCCCCCCACGGCGAGATTCAGGACGTCCAGTCCGCGCTTGGAGGCTTCCTCGGCGAAGATCCCAACGAACGAATCCTCGAAGCTGACGCCGTTCCCGAAGACGTCCGAGGCGCCCAGAAACACGTCAAAGCGCCTGTCTTTCAGGTCCCGGGATCCGACAGCCCTATCGCGGAAGCCGAACGCGTTGGTGTGCACCGTGTAGGAGAAGGCCGGGAACTTCATGACCTTGGTGACGTTCTTTTTGAGCTTGAACGAATCGCCGTACTGGTCCGCGATCCCCTCGGCCATGTTCGTCGGACTGCGCCCGATGGCCCGGAGCCCGAGCTCCAGCACCATCAGGCACGCCAGCACCGTCAAGAGGACGACGCCGGCTTTCCTTTTCATCTCGGGTCAGAAATTCACGTAGATGAATTGGGGGATGTCCACGGATTTGACGCTGGCCACGCGGTCGAGCAGGAAGACCAGGACCCAGAAGATCTCAAACGTCAGGACGATGGTCTTGCGGTTGGATATTGCCCAGACCTGTATTTTCTTGAACATTCTGGCTTATTCTATTATTTCTCGGGCGCCATTTCAATGAGCGCTCCTGTGGCGAGGAACGGGGGGAATATGGTATTGTCTGAGGACGTTTGAGGAACCAGGGACTTGACCGGCACCAAAAAACACGACCTATCGGGACCGAAGCCCGGTGATCTTCTCGGAACGGAACATCTCCGGGAAGGGCTCAAGAAGAGGGCCCTCGTAGGGGCCGGATTCACCGTCTTCGCCCAGACCGCCAACTTCGGGATCCAGACCGTGGGGACGATCATCCTGGCCCGGATCCTGAGCCCGGAGGACTTCGGCCTCGTTTCGATGGTGGCCACGTTCAGCCTCCTCGTCCAGAACTTCGGGATCAACGGTTTCACCGAAGCGGTCATGCAGCGGGAAGGCCTGACCGATGACCAGATGAAGAAGCTCTTCTGGGTCAATTTCCTGATCATGGCGGGGCTCACGGTCGTCTTCATCGGGCTCTCTCCGGCGATCGCGTGGTTCTTCGGGGAAGCGCAGTTGAAAAGCATCGCCATGGGCATGGCCCTGTCGATCATCTTCAGCGGCCTGGGGACCTGCCATCTGGCGATTCTGAACCGGAACATGGAATTCAAGCTGGCGGCGGTCATCCAGGTCCTGGCCGCGTTCGTCAGCACGGGGCTCGGGATCGTCATAGCCCTTGGGGGCTTCGGCCTCTGGTCGTTGGTCATTCGGAATATCTCCCTGCCTCTGGCCATGACCGTTTTCGCCTGGCTGCTCTGCCGCTGGAAACCGGGGATCCCCGCCAAGGGGACATCGATCCATTCGATCCTGACGTTCGGCTACAGGACCTACGGAAGCTTCCTCCTGAGCTACGTGAGGAACAACCTCGACAAGATTCTCGTCGGCAAGGCTTTCGGCAAAGTGTCGCTCGGCCACTATGACAGAGCGTTTCAGCTGTCCTCGGTGCTGCCCAGCCAGTTGACGATCGCGCTGACGAGGGTGGGTGTCGCGACACTGAGCCGGCTGGCCGACGATCCCCCGAAATACCGGAGCTATTTCTCCAAGGCGCTCTCGGTCCTGGCTTTCGTCGGTTTCCCGGGCAGCGTTCTTTTCACACTGCTGGGGAAGGACCTGATCATCCTCCTCCTCGGCGACCGCTGGAGCATCGCCGGGACCGTATTCGCGGCTCTCGGTCCGGGGATCGGTGCTTTCGTCATCTATAACACGAACGTCTGGCTGCATATATCACTCGGGCGCGTGGATCGACTGTTGAAATGGGGATTCATCGTTCTCGGCTCGTCGGTCCTCTTTTATTCTCTGGGTCTCATGTTCGGGCCCGTCGGCGTCGCGATCGCCTATTCGATCATGTTCTACATCCTGCTCATTCCCGCCTTGTGGTACGCCGGCAAGCCGGCCGGGATCAAAGCCTCGTTCTACCTGGGAATCCTCTGGAAGTACTGGACGGCCGCCCTCGTGTCGGGCCTTCTCTTTTGGCAGTTTTTTACGCAGGTGATGCCTGCGGCGGTCATCGATGCGGAAGCGGCGCCGTGGGTCCGCATAGGCCTCACGTCGATCCTGTACCCCGTTTTTTATCTGGCCTTGATAGCTGTCCTTTTTAGGGGACTCAAGCCCGTTTTCGGCTTCTTTTCACTCCTCAAGGAGATGGTATCGCGATGAACGGCCGATGGGATCGGCCACTCACTTCGAAAGGCCGGGATCGACCGCCGGTCTGGATTTGAGGTCGGCGAAGCTCCCCAGGAAGGCCGACGCCGGTGAAGGCGGGAATCCGCTTCCGGTCAGAAGGGCCAAATGGTCTGGGCTCCAGGGGTGGACCATCAGCTCTATGCAACGCGTTTGGGCGAGAGCGACGATCCTGGCCAGACGCGACGCATCGGCCGTGGGGCTGAGACTGAAGAAAGCGTCGGTTGAGAGATGTCTCTTGATCAACCAGGCATCGACCATGCGGCGGTAAGATCTGTTGAGCAGGCCCTTCTCGCCTTTATCGAAGGTAAAACTCCTTCGAACCGTCGAGCCGATCGGCAGGACACCCCCAAAGATCATATTGAGACTCAAATGGAAATGCTTGTGCCCGTTGAAATGGGCGGGGTCTCGTCGAAAAAGCCGCCGGTATTCCTCGAGCTGGGAATGAAAGGCCGAGGCGACGGCTCTGGCGATGAAGGGGTTATAGATGACTTGGGTCCAGGGACCCCTTCGAAAGAAGCGGGCGGCTGAGGCCTGGGCCCGTCTCGAGCCTTCGGGAATCCCTGCGGCCCCATAATCCAGGGACAGATTGAGATGAAGCCCCGTTTCCAGGTTCTCCCTTTCTGCGAGCTCGGCGGCCCGTTCCGAGTCAGCCATGAAAACCATGAGGCTCGCGGAGGTGATTCTCTTCTGCCGGAAACATGCCATGCAGGAATCCGTTGCCTCTCGATCCCGACCCAGGTCGTCCGCAGTAATTATGAGCATATTTCAGGTCCCCGGTATCCCGAAGCCCGAGAGATCAAGCCGGCGGGAGGATTCGAACGCTCCGTCCGCTGAAAACTTCTCAGCTGCTCTGCCCATTGAGCTACACCGGCTCAGACACGAGTCGCTTTCGGCGGGCTACTCTCCTTCAGGCGAATCCGGCGTCATGGCCTTCCTTCGCCGCTCGACGACCTTGGCCCTGACCATCCGCGCGGTCTTCAGAAGCCTCCTCGGCACCAGCCGCCGCATCCCGGCGTGCATATGGAGCTTTAGCGCGGCCTTTCCCCGGAATGTCAAAGGGACGAAAAAGACCGGGACGAGGAATTCTTCGAATCCATTCCTCCTCTTGAACTCCGTCAAAGGATTATCGGCGTCATCGTCATAGAGGTACTGACCATAGACGAGGAACGTCTTCCCCTTCTCCACACAGAGTTCCACGGCCTTGGCGATCAGGGCGTTGGAGGGCCTCTTGTCGTAATGCTTGTTCAGGCTCAGCAGCTGCATGATGCTGGCCACATCGCCCTGGTCGATGAGCCGGAGGAATCCGATCAACTCGCCGGCGTGGAAAGCGCCGAGGAACTCGCTGCGGTCGAGATAGGCCGAATAATCCTTCTTGACTGCATCGAAGTCCTTTCCGTAATGCCAGAACTTCCGCCCGTTCCTGAAGGGCATCTCATTGTTGATGCGGACGATGGCTTCGATGAGACGATCATCGAAATCGACGCATCGGACCTCGACGCCGCGCTTGACCGACCTGCGGACGTTCTTTCGCGTGACCTGAGAAGCGCGATCCTCCCACCACGCGTCAAACGTGGTCAGGGGAATGGCCGCAACGTTCTCCCATTCGTGAGGATAGGCGTACCGGGGCTGTACATCAGGTAGCCGCTGATGGAAAACGAAGATATCCAGCGGGGCCTTTCTCCTCTTCAGCGTCTCGATGAGGCTCTCGGGCGCGCCGACTTGACGCGGATCCAACCACCCTTCGCCTTTGATGAACCCTTTCCGGACAAGGTTCCCCGTGATGGCGACCGTGACCGTATCGAGCTTGACCGCGGGGACCGTGAGGAATTTCCCCCCGACGCTGATCTCGGTGGTCTCTCTCCCTCCTCCGCTTGTTATCGTCTTCATGGGCTAAATCATTATGCGGCAATCGGTTCGGATGTCAAGCCGCGAGAGGTTGTCACAAGCCGCCGTCAAGAACGAGCCTGTTCGTGAGTTCCATGGTCAGCAAGGCGTCGATGATATACGTGTTGTTCTCCGTACCGGCGATGTGGGCGTTGACGGCCCTCGTCACCTCGTGGCGTTCGAGATATTCTCTCTCCAAGGCCCGCTCGGCCAGGAGGGTATCTCTCACATAGGAGGCAAGTTCCTCACGGAACCATCGGTGGAGATGATAATATTTGTTCCGCCCCAGGAAGTTGCGTTCGAGGCCGAACGGTCCCAGGTGCCTGTCGATCGAAGCCATGAACCTCGGCATCCCATGGCTCGCGTAATACTCCATTTTGAAAACGAACTCATAATAGGCCCTCGCTAAGACCCATGAGGGCTTTCGGGGATATGAGACGCCCCGGTCCGTCATGATCTCCCCGAGCATCCGGTTGCCGTCGGAAATGAGGCGCAAGCTGACGTCCCGGGACTGCAGGCACTCCTCAGGCGCCCGGTAGACGGTCTCCAGAAAAGCGTTATCCATGAACGGAGATCTCATCCTCATGACAGATTGCTCGGCCTGCAACCGGTTGAAGCTGTACCAGGGGATCTGCCGGAAGGCCACAAAGCTCAGGGCATGACCGCGGGAGACGGCTTCCCAGGACGCGGCCGTATTTTCGACGGACTCTGCCCATTCCTTCCCCAGCACCCTTCGGATCGCGCTCGACGGGGAGAAAGCGAGGTGGCGTCTCAGGACCTCGCTGCCATAGTTACCGGTCAACCGGATGGGCGAGATCTCCCGGCTGATCCTGTTCACATAGATGTTCGGCGCTCCGCTCATTTCCAGGTTGCCGTCCGTGCTCAAGACGACATCTCGGGCGATCCGGTCGAAGTGGCGGAAAAAATCCTTCCCCACGGTGACCGTCGTGTGAGGCAGCCCGGCGGCCTGGGCGACCCGCCGGCCGATCGAGACGTCGAGGTTCTCTCGATAAGGCCCATTGAAGGAATAACAGTGGATCGATCTTTTGTCCGCCCCCAAATTCGCCAAGATCATCCGCGTATCCAAGCCCCCCGTCGTGGACAACCCGATCGGGCCCTCGGCTTTAAGATACGCGGGAAGCCTCGACACGAACGTCGAGCGCAGCTTCGAATAGAATTCATCCGGCCCGAGCTTCGGCAGGCTTTCCCAAGATTCCGGCGAGAAGTAGATCCGCTTTTGGCAGGTTCCGTCCCGGCGCCACGTCCAGCGGGCCGCACCGGGGAGGACATCGATGCCCCGAAAAAGGCTGCGGTTATCGAGGACCGCCCCACAACTCAGCCATTCGCCGAGGCTTTTAAGATCATATTCCCGGAGTCCCGGGCGTATCGCCAGGATGGATTTGGCCTCGGACGCGAAATAGAAGGCATCGGGCTCCTCGTGATAATAGAGGCGCTGCATGCCGAATCGATCGTTGAACAGAACGACGTCGCCATTTCGGGCATCGATGATCAATCCGTGAAAGAACCCGTTCAGATAGGGAAAGAATGATTCGCCTTTTTCAAGGTAAAGCTGCAGGAGGATCTCGGCCTTGAGATCGGAGAGGCCAGAGCTCTTGGCCGCCATCTTTTCTTCGTCCCTCTCCGGACCGTAGTGTTCTCCCGCGAAGAACACGGTCACATCGCCCGATGCGCTCCTGACGGGCAGGCAGTCCGCATAAGAGCCGTGATGGCAGGTCCACCCGACATAGGCGCACCGGCTCTCATCGACATATGTCCCGGACGCGAACGAGTCCCTGCCGTACATGCAAGCCGTCATGCGACGGAGTTCTTCCCTCAGGGCGCCCGCGGGCCCCTTCCCGATGATACCGACAAGCCCTGGCATCAGGTCTCCGTACCCGTTGTGAGATAAAAAGCCGCTGTCAGCAGGCTTTCTGTCGCTCGATCAAGATAAGGCCGGCCAGGGATTTGTGCATCGTCGCCTGCCCCCAATGGATCATTGCCGCTCTGCTGTTGAGGCCGACGGCATAATGACGGAAGTAGAAATGGCCGTCCTTATCCTGCATGTTACGGATATACCATAACGCGGTCCTGTCGACTATCGCTCTCGCTCCGGGGTCATCGGCAGCGAAGAGTGCCAGGGTATCGAGGGCCTGGGACGCGCATTGAATATCGATGGGCCTCGTCTTGTCGTGATAGTACCGGACACGGCCGCCGGGCTCAAAGAAGTGCCCGACGAAATATTCATACCCCTTCATTAGGCAATCCGAGAAGCTCAGGTCGCCCGAGAACGTCTGGTATCTCTTCAGAGCATCGAGGTTATATCCGGTATGAAAGGCATCGATCCAGTGGTGCTTCCGCTCTTCGCCGTAGAACCAGGCCCCGTCCTTCAGCTGTCTGGCACAGCTGTACTCCATCGCCCGCCGGGCAACCTGTTGATACTCACGGCGTCCCGTCGCTGCGGCGGCGCCCGCCAAGAACGCCGCCCCGATCATGTTCGAGTTGTGGATCGATCTCTGACATGGCATGATGTAGCTCAAGCACGATCCGCTGTCCGTATCTTCCCGGGGGAGAGCCATCATCCAATCCGCGATGCTCTCGACGATCTCCCGGTGACGAGGCTTGCCGAACAGCGCATGGGCCTCGAGGTAGACCTGCCCGATCAACCCGGTCCACACGATGGTGGATTCGTGCTTGGGAATGTCGCCGCTCCGGCTCGCATACGTAAAATGATTGCCCCAGCTGTGCCGGGGGTAGAGAGGGGATTTGTTCCTGTCCAGCCAATCCAGTCCATCAAGGGCCTTGTCCCGATATGTCGAGTCGTTCGCAAGCTGATATCGCTTCAGGTACGCCCAAGTGACGTACCCCCGCCCCTTTGTCGAATCCAGAGGCTTGATGCCGAGGAGAGGCCTGAGGTTGAGGGGTGCGCGCCGCACTGTCTGTTGGAGGATCTGCCTCATCGGCCTTGAATTCATCGTCAAGGGAAGCAGGAACGACGTCAATCCGTCAAAGGGTTCGTACCCCTTGAAATCGTGGACCTCGATCCATCTCTCCAACCGGTCAAGGCTCTCTTCGATCGATGAATACGGCATGTTCACTCGCTGGGGACCGGCCGTGCCGGATCACTTCCCGAGGAGATCCCGGAACAGGTCCGGGGCCCCTGCGCTTCATAAAGGCCTTGGCCCGGGGATGATCCGATCGTACGCCGTCCGCAATTTCTGCTTTTGTATCTGCCAGCTCCACTGGTTCTCGACCCGCTTCCTTCCGGCCTCGCCCATCTCTTTCCGGCGGGCGGGATCGTCCAACAGGGCCAGGATCGCATCTGCGAATTGGATGACGTCGTTATCCCTAATATGGATAGCCGCATCCCCTGCCGTGAATTCGCTTTCCGCGGTATAGAATTGCACGATGGGCTTCCGAAAGATCATGTACTCCATGATCTTGATCATGGTCGATTTGTTGGTGAATTCGTTCCTATATTCGGGATTGATGCAGACGTCGGCGGTGGTCAATATCTCGTAGAGGAGGTCATCGGGAACATAGCCGAAGAATTGCACGGTGGATCCCAAACCCATGGTCTTTGCTTCCCGGATTAGGCTCCTGAGATAGGGGCCTGTGCCGACGACGGCGAATTTGACGTCCCGCCGTTGTCTCTTAAGTACAATGTGCTGAGCGGCTTTCAACAAATTTTCTATGCCTTCTTGCTTCCCGATGATGCCGACATATCCGACCAGATGGCGAAATCCCGTCAAGAGACTAGGATTAGGGCTCACTGTGGGGATGGCGGAGAGATCGGGGCCATTCCTCACGACGATGACATCGCGCTCGGCCTTGCCGCCCCGCTCGATAGCGACCCCCCTATAGCTCTCATTCGTGGAAATGACCAAGTCCGCGGCCTGGAAGGTCAGGCGCTCCATCCACAGGAGGAATTGGTGGAATATGCTTCCGGTCCCGTACTTGGCGACGTAGGTCTCAGGGGTCAGGTCATGGTGGTCAAAGATGAATTTCACGCCGGCGATCTTGAAGGCCGCGGCAATGAGAAACACATGGTCCGGGGGATTAGCGCTATGAATGACCGAGAACGGCCGGCGAAGGAATATGCGGAGGGACAGCAGCGACTCCCATAAGAACGCGTTGAGATATTCGAGGACCGTCGTCCACTTGTTCAATCCCTCGACCGGGCGGGGATGACGATAGATCCGGATGCCGTCGACGACGTCCGGGCCGGAGTCGCGGGTCCTGTCTGAAGGGCAGATGACTGAGACCTCATAGCCGAATTCCCGGGCCGCCCGCGCTTCGGCCCACACGCGCCGGTCGAACGGCACCGAGTTGTTTTCGACGATAAAGAGGATATGGCCGCCCTTTACCATGCGACACCGTGATAATTCTTATGGGTCTTCCGCCGGGGAAAATCGACATTGACCAGATCAAAGACGATCTTATTCCGGGGTATCTTTCCTAAAGCCTCGCTAAAGCCGTGCTCTTTATTGACGACGACAACAACGTCGGCATGGGCAAGGACGTCGGCGATGTCGTCAGCCAGGAACCGGGATATGAAGGGGATGCGCTGCATGATGTAGTCCCGATTCCCTCCGACCAGCTTGGCCAGGCTGACGCTCTCGTCGAAGATCTTGATGTCGAAGCCCTTTCCCAACAGGTTTTCCAGGATATCCACGATCGGGCTGCTGCGAAGGTCATCCGTCCCTTCCTTAAAGCTCAGGCCCAGGAAGCCGACTTTCTGTTTGCCGAAATCGACGATCTGCTCCAAGACACGGGCCTTATGGGTCTCGTTGCTCGATTCAATGCTCTCGAGGACGGGGCACTTGATGTAGTGATCGTGGGCGATGGCGCAGAGGGCCTTCAGGTCCTTGGGCAAGCACGACCCGCCATAGGCGAAGCCCGGCTTGAGATAGCTCGGCGAGATGTTCAATTTGGTGTCGAGGCAGAAAGTCTCCATGACCTTTTGAGAGTCTATTTCCAGCACTTTGCAGATGCTCCCGATCTCGTTTGCAAAACAGATCTTGAGCGCGTGGAAGGAATTGTTGACGTATTTGATCAATTCGGCAATCTTCGCGTCCACTTGGACGACCGGCGCATCGAGATGCCCGTAGACGGTCTTCAATGATGCGATGCCCCGGCTGTCCGAGGCCCCTATCAGCGTGTAGGGCGGATGGTAGAAATCGTGGACGGCCGTGCCCTCGCGCAGGAACTCCGGGTTCGAGACGACCGCGAAATCCTTCCCGCTCTTCTTTTTGGACATCCGTTCGATCAGCTCGGTGATCTTCCGATTGGTCCCCGGAAGGACGGTGGATCGGATGACGACGACATGAAAGCTGGGCTTCTTGACGAGCGCCACGGCGATATCACGGGCCACTCCGAAAATGCCCGCCAGGTTCAGGTGGCCTTCCTTAGTAGGGGGGGTACCCACGCAGATGAAACTGACCTCGGAATCGAGGACAGCTGCTTCGGTGACGGAGGTCGCGGATATTGTCCCTTTCCGCCTCTCTTCCCTGATGATCCGCCCCAGGTCTTTTTCGATGATGGGCGATTCGCCCCTGTTGATCAGGTCGATCTTGTTTTGGCTGATATCGACCCCGATGACCTCATGGCCGCTTTGGGCCAGACAGGCTAGGCTCACGCTGCCGACGTAGCCCAAACCGAAGATACTGATTCGCAAGCTATCCTCTGGTTCCGCCCTCGACCGTCTTCCGAGATACGAATGCAACAAGCTTATCAAGGGAATCGAGGTTGTCGGGCGTGATCTCGTCGGCCTCGACCCGGATGGAGAAATGTTTTTCGATGAACCCGACCAGCTCCAGGACCCCCGTGGAATCGAGGATGCCTCTTTCGAGGAATGATTCGTCGTCCCCGAAAGCGTCGACCCTCGCTAAAGGCAGGACGGAATTCGCGAGGAACTCCCTCAGTGTGGATTTGATGGCTGTGGCATCATGGCTAGCCATGTTCATGCCGCGCTCCTTCACAGATCATGGATCTGAAATATACAATTACCAGCGTACGATGGTGAGAATAGGATAGAATAACCCAAGGGAGCCCCGATATCCACCTGCTTGATGAATCAAGGGGTGATTTTTGGCCCCATTACCTCACCTTTAGGGGTGAGACGATATCAGGGACCCGGGTCAAAAACAAACTCCCGCCGCGATATCTTGACTCTCCCCGTGAATAATACTAGATTTTGGGCCGCATGAGTCCCTCGAACGTATTCCCAAAATACATCTTGATCACGCCTGCCAGGAACGAGGAAGCTTTCCTGGAAACGACGATACGCTCGGTCGAGGGCCAGACGATCCTGCCGGAGCGATGGGTCATCGTTAGCGACGGGTCAACAGACAGGACGGACGAGATCGTGAGGGACCATGCGTCCCGCCACGCCTGGATCCGGCTCGTAAGGGGACCGGAGCATCCCGACCGTCAGTTCGCAGCCAAGGTCCATGCGTTCGCCGCCGGCTATGCCGCCGTCCGGGAGGCCCCGCATGACATCGTCGGAAACCTCGATGCAGACCTGTCCTTCGGACCCGACGTATTTGAGTTTCTCCTGGCCCGCTTCGCCGAGGACCCGGGCCTCGGCGTCGCCGGAGTCCCTTTCGTCGAGCAGACGGGCGGGGCGTACGACTATAGATTCACGAATATCGAGCACGTATCGGGGGCCTGCCAACTTTTCCGGCGCGAATGCTTCGAGGCCATTGGCGGGTACAGGCCTATCCATGGCGGCGGTATCGATTGGCTGGCCGTCACCACGGCGCGGATGATGGGCTGGAAGACACGGACTTACACGGAGCGAACCATCTTCCATCATCGCGAGATCGGAACAGGCGGGAGCACGCGACTCGGCTTTCTGTTCCGTCAGGGTATCAAGGAATATTATCTGGGAAGCCACCCCGTCTGGCAAGTTTTCCGTTCCCTTTATCGGATGACCCGCAAACCTTACGGCCTTGGCGGGATGGCGATTTTGGCAGGCTACCTCATGTCGGCCCTGAGGAGAGAACCGCGGAAGGCCCCGCCTGAAGTCATCCGTTTCTGTCGGCGCGAGCAGATGCGGCGCCTCAGAGCCGCTCTTAAGGCCAAGAGGGTCGGCCCGGCGGAACAATAGGCAGGAAGCCCCCTTGGCCAAGCTCGCGCTCGTATTGACCGTTGCCTTCATCGTCTATGCCCTTAGGCTGGATCTGCGTCAGGGCCAACGTTTCTCTGCGGGGATGTGGATCTCCTTCGCCTGGATCGCCATCATTGCTTCAAGGCCGGTTATCTATTGGGTGCATCCCAATCTGTTCGTGGGCTTCAGCCAGAGGATCGCTTGGGAGCAGCAGCGCAACATCGAGATCATCCAGAGCAATCCTCTGGACCGGAATATCGTCATCCTTCTGATGGCCCTGGGACTGATCGTCTTGATGGGCCGCCGCCGGAGCTTCCGGTTAAAGGTCTCGGACAACGGTTGGCTGATCGCGTTCTTCGCCTACTGCCTCATCAGCATCGTCTGGTCGGACTACCCGGGCGCCATCTTCAAGAAATGGATCCGGTTCATCGGGGACGCGACCATCATTCTCCTGATCTTGACAGAGGCGCATGCGGAGGAAAAGGTCTACTGGATCTTTCGCAGGATAGCGATCCTTCTTCTGCCCCTGTCCGCGCTGTTGGCCAAGTTCTATCCCGAAATGGGGCGGATCTATACGGTCTACGGGACCCAAATGTGGGTGGGAGTGGCCGGCCACAAGAATTCTCTCGGGTTCCTCTGCGCCTTCACGGGGATCGTCCTCATCTGGCGGAATCTCGCGAAATGGCCCAAAGTGGATTTTCTGGATGTCGGCCTTCTGGCCCTGACCGCCTACCTCTTGCGCGGCGCAAGAAGCACGACCTCCATTATTGTGTTTCTTCTCGGTACCGTCCTTCTCGCCGCTCAATCCTGGATGAAGTGGGATTTCCGGAAGCTCAACCGCGCCATCATCATCGGACTTTGCGCCCTTCTCATCGTTCAGGTCCTGGCCGTTTCCTTCGTCGGTCGATCGATCGCGCCGGGTGTCTTCGCGGCCGCAGGAAAGGACGCCTCGCTGACGGGGAGGATTCCCCTCTGGCGGGAGCTGATCAAGATAGGTGGCCGGACCCCCATCCACGGGTACGGCTTTGCGTCCTTTTGGCTCAACCCGACTCGCCTCTCGGAGCTCTGGCACAGGGTCAACTGGACGCCTACGACGGCCCACAATGGCTATATTGAGGTCTTTTTGGACCTGGGGATCGTCGGCCTTCTCATCCTCGCCCTCCTCCTTGTCCAGACCTACAAGAACATCATCCGTTCGTTCGACGACAACCCGGAGCTCAGCAAGCTAAAGGTCGTCCTATTTACGATGATCTTTTTCCACAATTTCTCGGAATCGAGCTATGGGATGCCCTCCGCTCTGCTTTGGCTGCTGTTCCTCCTGTCTTCCATCGTCATTAGAACCAAGCCCGGCGAAGAGACCGACTTGGCCTCGTAGCCCCGGATCTCTGATGTGCCGGGGTACCCGGCGGGATCCCCATCTCACCCCTAGGGGTGAGAAAGGGCCGGTTTTTATCACCCCTGAAACCCCCGCCCGAGGTGATATACGGGGGGGCCAGGTACCGATACCCTTAGACGGAGATGCAAAGCCATATACGAGTATCCGCTTTGGCACGAATCTTGATTCTCCCAAAGAGAATATTAATCTAGGATCATAAAAGGAGTCATACATCATCATGAACGTGCCGTTCGTCGACCTCAAGGCCCAGTACCAATCCATCAAGTCCGAGATCGACCCCGCTATTCAATCCGTCATCAGCGAGACCGCCTTCGTCGGCGGCAAGTACGTCGAGGGATTCGAGAAGGCCTTCGCCGAGAAATTCGGCCGGAAGCACTGCGTCAGCTGTGCCAACGGCACCGACGCCATCTACATCACCCTCAAGGCCCTGGGCATCGGCCCCGGCGACGAGGTCATCACCGTCGCCAACAGCTTTATTGCTACTTCTGAAACCATCAGCCAGTCGGGGGCCAAACCCGTCTTCGTGGACATCGACGAGTACTTCCACATCGATCCGAAGCAGATCGAAGCGAAGATAACGCCCAAGACCAAGGCCATCATCCCCGTCCACATCTTCGGACAACCTGTGGACATCGAGGCGGTCAAGGCCATCTGCGACAGGCACAAGCTCCGCCTCATCGAGGACTGCGCCCAGTCCCATTTCGCCACATACAAGGGCAAGAAGACGGGGACGTTCGGCATCGCCGGGACCTTCAGCTTCTATCCCGGCAAGAACCTCGGGGCTTATGGGGACGGCGGAGCCATCGTCACAGACGACGACGATTTCGCCCGGAAGGCGCGCCTGTTCGCCAGCCACGGCTCCCTCCAGAAGCACATCCACGAGATCGAGGGCATCAACAGCCGTCTCGACGCCATCCAGGCCGTCGTGCTCAAGGTCAAGCTCGGCCACATCGACGACTGGAACAAGGCCCGCAACAGCCATGCTTTGAAGTACAACGAGCTTCTTGACGGCATCAAGCAGATAAAGACCCCCAAGCTCAGGCCCGACACGTTCCACATCTTCCACCTCTATGTCATCCGGGCCGAGCGAAGGGACGATCTGGCCGCCTTCCTCAAGGACAAGGGCGTCTTCACCGGCATCCACTATGCCAAGGCCCTCCCTCTGATGCCGGCCTATCGCTATCTGAACCATAAGCCGGCGGATTTCCCCGTCGCCTTCGAGTGCCAGGACCAGATCCTGTCGCTCCCTATGTTCCCTGAGCTCACGGACGAACAGATCGCCTATGTCGCGGATTCGATCAAGGAGTTCTACCGTGCTTAACGTCGGTGTCGTTGGATATGGTTATTGGGGGCCCAACGTGGCCCGGAATTTCCACGCGGTCAACGGGGCCAAGCTGGTCGCCGTCAGCGACGTCTCGGACAAGCGCCTGGCCCTGGCGCAAAACAATTTTCCCTTCATCCAGGGGATGAAGGACCCCCTGGACCTCATCCGGTCCACGGACGTCGATGCCGTGGCCATCGTCACGCCAGTCTTCGGCCACTACGAGATGGCCAAGGCGGCGCTCCTCGCGGGCAAGCACATCTTTGTCGAGAAGCCCTTCACCTCGACGAGCGCCCAGGCCCAAGAGCTCATCGACCTCGCCGCCAAAAAGAACCTTCGGATCATGGTCGACCATACCTTCCTCTTCACGGGCGCCGTCAGAAAGATCAAGGAGCTGATCGACTCGGGCGAGCTGGGCAAGCTCCTGTTCTACGACTCGGTCCGGGTCAACCTGGGGCTCTTCCAGCACGACGTCAACGTTATCTGGGACCTGGCGCCCCACGACCTGTCCATCATGGCCCACGTCATCGACAAGAGGCCGGTGGCCTTGGCGGCCCACGGATCCGTCCATTTCGGGGGACAGTTCGAGGACATCGCCTACGTCTCCATCGAATTCGAGGGCAACGGCTTCATCGCCCATTTCCATGTCAACTGGCTCAGCCCGGTCAAGGTCCGCCAAACCCTGATCAGCGGCGACAAGAAGATGCTCGTCTGGGACGATCTCAGCCCAGACGAGAAGGTCAAGGTCTACGACCGGGGCGTCGACGTCAAGAGCGCTAACGGGGGAAAAGACGGGACCTACGAGCTTCTGGTCAGCTACCGGTCCGGCGACGTCCATATCCCGAAGCTCGAGGCGACCGAGGCCCTCAAGGCCGAGGCCCAGTATTTTGTCGAATGCGTGGAAAAGGGCGCGGACCCCTTCAACGACGGTCAGGCCGGGCTCCAGGTCGTCCGACTTCTGGAAGCCGCGGACGAATCCCTCAAGAACGGCGGCAAGCGGATCGAGCTGTAAAGGAGCGACTATGGAATTCTGCAGAGTATCCCCCGACGTCAAGCTGGGCAAGGACGTCAAAATCTTCGCCTTCGCCAACCTCTACGGCTGCACGATCGGCGACGGGACCAAGGTCGGGACGTTCGTCGAGATCCAGAAAAACGCCTTCATCGGCAGGAATTGCAAGATCTCCTCGCATACCTTCATCTGCGAGGGGGTGACCGTCGAAGACGACGTTTTCATCGGCCACAACGTCACTTTTATCAACGACATGTATCCACGATCGACCGCCGAGGGCGGCGGGCTCCAGACGGAGGCCGATTGGAAAGTCGTCCCGACCTTTATCAGGAAGGGCGCCTCGGTTGGCTCGAGCGCCACCATCCTGGCCGGGGTGACCGTCGGCGAGGGCGCTATCGTCGGGGCCGGATCGGTCGTGACCAAGGACGTCCCCCCCTGGACGATCGTGGCGGGAAATCCGGCAAGGGTATTGCGAAAGATCGAAAAGAAGTAGATAATATTATGGAGTTTTTTAGGACTGAGGGGTTTTAACCGATGTTTAAGGAAAGGGAGGCCGTTCGCCGCAGGTTCCTGATCTTCTGCGATGCCTGCGTCCTCGTCCTGGCCTACATCTTCGCCTATCTGATCAATAATCTCCTCAGTCCCCCCCTCATCCCCATCCTGAAGTTCTGGCAGGCCCTGGCCTTCGCCGTTCCCTACTGGTGCCTGGCGCTTTATGCGAACGGCATGTATCAGCCCATGAGGACGCGCTCTTATCTCGAGATCCTCTGGGCGGTTATCAAGGCCGCCGTGGTGACGTTCCTGCTGCTCGGGACGTTCATCTTTCTCTTCAAGCTCCAATTCATGAGCCGGCTCTTCTTCATGCTCTTCATGGGCCTGAGCTTCCTTCTCATCTGGCTCGAGAAAACCGCCATCTTCATGAGCTCGCACTACGTCCGCCGCCAGGGGCTCAATACGCGCCGTCTGCTCGTCGTCGGGACCGGCAAGCGCGCCGTCGAGTTCGTGAAAAGGGCCGACAAGCATCCGGAGTGGGGATTCGAAGTCCTCGGGGCCATCGACGACGAGCCCGGCCGCGGCGTCACCCGGGTCGGCCGCCTGGACGTCATCGGCACCCTGGAGGACATTCCCAAGATCTTCCACCGGGACGCTGTGGACGAGGTCGTTTTCGTCGTTCCCCGGTCGCGCCTGAATTCGCTCCAGGGGGCGATCGAGGATTGCGAGACCGAAGGGGTGGTGGTGACGGTCGCCGTGGATCTCTTCGACACGAAGCTCGCCAGATCTTCGGTCACCGAGCTCGACGGCCTGCCCTATCTCCACTTCAAGACGACCCACGCCAAGGAGTGGGAACTCCTCCTGAAACGCCTGTTCGATTTCGCGGCCTCCGGGTTGGGGATCCTTGTCCTGTCCCCGGTCTTCCTGGTCATGGCCGTCCTCATCAAGACAACTTCAAAGGGACCCGTATTTTTCAGACAGAACCGGTTGGGTCTCGCGGGCCGGAGGTTCACCCTCTACAAGTTCCGAACGATGCGCCAGGGCGCCCACGATGTTCTGTCCGAAGTCCCGGACCTCGAATCGATGACCACGCCGGAATTCCGGGAGAAGAAAACTCAGTGGATCACGCCGGTCGGGCGGTTCATGAGGAAATTCAGCATCGACGAGCTGCCCCAGCTTCTGAACGTCTTCGTCGGTCACATGAGCATCGTCGGCCCCAGGCCGACGGTCCCGGATGAGGTCGAGAAGTACAAGGACTGGCAGAGACGCCGGTTCTCTATGAAGCCCGGTATCACCTGCCTCTGGCAGGTCAACGGCCGGAACAACATCGCCTTCGAGGATTGGATGAAGCTCGATCTCGAGTACCTGGACAACTGGTCGCTATGGATGGACGCAAAAATTATGCTGAAGACGGTGCCGGTCGTCCTGTTCGGGATCGGGGCTTACTGAAGGACGGCTTGCCGTCAGGCAACGGGTCGCTGAAAAAAGTACCCATGAACAGAAAACGATATCTGAGGATGATGGGCCTCTCTTTGGCGGCTTGGCTCATCGGCATGGCCGGAACGGCTTACGGCCAAGGCCTGACGTGGCCTGGCGCCGCGCTGACGCGGATGCTCGAAGGAGCCCGTTGGCGGATCGGGGCGCTCCGAGCAAACGCGGCATTCACGTTGGCGAGCTCCGGATACGATTCCGACGTCTTCTATGGCTACTTCGGCGATGCCGTGCCTGATTGGACGTTCGCGGCCGGCGCGCCGGTGCAGGCCCTTTTGCCCCTAAGCAAGAATGTCGTGCTGGACCTCGCGGACACGCCTCAATACCTGTTTTATCTCGATACGAAAGGGGAACGGTGCGTCAACAACACGTTCAGGGGACAGGTCCATGCCGCTCTGGAGAAGGTGTATCTCCAGGCCGGCGGCGGCCTGTCCGACGTCCGAAGGCGGTTCAGCCCTGAGCTCGACATCAACGTCCGCGAAAAGAGGGACAGCGTGGACGGCACCTTCCTCTGGCAGGCCTCGAAGGCGGCCTCGATAGCGATTCTGTACGAGAGGGCCCAGTACGATTATGGGGACGCTGAATATCTCGACTCGAATCTCTCGGAGATGCTCAACCGGGACGAGGATCATGTCGACGTGATCGCATACGTCCAGCCTGGCCCCGGGACGAGGCTTCTCCTGGACGGCCAATACGGCGAATTCACGTTCACGGGGGCGACATCCGGCGTCCGGGACGCGAAGAGCTACGGAGTCTTTGGGGGCGCCGAATTCATCCCGAACCTGGAAGAGACGCCCATTGGCTCGGGGCTTCGCGGCGGCTTTAAGCTGGGATACATTCGCCTGGACCTTGCCGACGCCGGACTGAGGGACGGTTCCGGGTTCGCCGGCGAAGCTAATGTTTCGGCGGATCTGACGAACAAGACTTCGCTGCAGCTTTTCTTTTCCAGGGGATTTCAGTTCTCGATCTTCTCCGGTGCCACGTATTACCTCGCAACCACCTATCGAGCCGGCTTATCGCAACTCCTATCGCGGAGGGCCGTTCTATCCTATGACGTGTCTCTCGGGCGCGCCGTCTATCCCAGGGACGGGGATATCCAGGGTCGAGGAGACCGCTTTGTGGCCCACGCGGTCAGCTTGAACCTCAGGCTGGCCCGTCATCTCGGCGTGGTCCTGATGGGCACATTCGGCCAGCGGGCACGGGACGGCGGCGATATCACCCGCGACCGATATTTTATCGGCCTCGGCCTGACCTACGGTTTCCCAGGCAGCGGAGTGCCTTCGTTGCTGGGTGAGTTGGTCCGATAGCCCGCATCCTCCGGGTGGACTGTCCGACTAAAGGCATATATAATGATCGCGTCACGATCGAGAAAGAGATGCCTATGAAAGCCTTCCCTCTTAGGATCTGGAGAACTCTGGCCTTCACCACGGCCTTCCTCGTGGGCGCAGTTGCCCCCCCCGGTCTGCAGGCCCGCCAGGAAACGCAGAGCCTCCCAGTCAACGACTATCGGATCGGACCGAAGGACCTTCTCGAGATCACTGTCTACGAGCTGTCCGAGCTCAATCAGACCGTCCGTGTCGCCGAAGACGGCTCGATAACCCTTTCCCTCCTTGGTCGGGTAGAGGTCGCGGGCTTGACGGCGCAGGAACTGGAACAGAGACTGGCCAAGATCCTGGGAGAGAAGGTCACGCAGGGGGAGGCCCACGTCACCGTCTTCATCAAGGAATACCAAAAGATCTCCATCCTCGGTGCCGTCGGCAGGCCCGGCCAATACGAGCTCGTGGGCCCGACGACCCTCCTCCAGGCCATCGCCCAAGCGGGCGGACTGACGGCCCAGACCATGACCGATCTCTACGTCTACAGGACGGGGCCGGACGGCCGGCAGGAGCGGATAGCTGTCAGCCTCTATGACGTGACGAGCGGCGGAAACCAGGACCTCAATATCACCCTCCAGCCCAAAGACGTGGTCATGATCCCGATCGATCAGACGCTCAACGTCTTCATCTACGGCGAGGTCCGGACACCCGGAGTCATCCCCTACCTGAGCTCCAAGCCGATCACGCTCCTGCAAGCCATCGCCCAAGCGGGAGGCCCTACCGAATGGGCCAAGAAATCGAAGGTGGTGATCAAGCGCAAAAACCGGAGCACCGGAAAAGAGATGAAGATCACCGTGAACCTGAAAAGCATGATCAGCGGCAAGACCGCCGACATCTTCCTCGAGGAGGGTGACATCGTCATCGTCCCTTGATCTGACGGGAATCCAAAGGACACACCGCATGGCCCCAGAAACACCTCAAGAATCTCAAGCCGGGCTTCTTGCCCAAGTCCAGCATTATTGGCACGTGCTGCTCAAATGGAAATGGATGATCGCCGCGTTCTTCTTTGCCGCCGTCGCCGCCGCGACGGTCTTCAGCTTCACGATAACGCCGGTTTATACGGCGAGCGGGAGCGTTTGGATCGAGGACGATCCCAACATTCTGCCGTTCGAGGACGTCCAGACTCTCGGCGCAGGCACGAATTTGGGCAGCCATGCCCGGCTCCTAAGGAGCCGGACGCTGGCATCCGACACGATCGACAAGCTGAAACTTTATGAGAATTACGACTTCGCGGGGAGGCCGAAAAAGGGGCAGAAGCTGCCCGATCCGGCAGATCCGATCTTCCGTGAGACCCTAGTCCAGAAGTTCCTGAACCAGGTGGGGGTATCGTCCAATGAGCGGTCCCGGCTTGTGGATGTCCGCTTCAGCAACCGCAATCCGAAGCTCGCGGCCGAGGTCCTGAACGCCCTTTTTGAAGGCTACATCGAGATGGTCGTCAAGAAGAGGTACTCGGCCTCGGAGCAGGCCACGGAATTCCTGAACGCACAGATCGGCGAGCTCCGGGCCCAGATCAATAAAATGGAGAGCGATCTCAACCAGTACGGCTCGGAAAGAGACATCCTGCCGCTCTCCACGGCCGAGGCGCCGACCGTAGCCAGGATTGGAGATATCAACACCGCCTTGACGGCCGCCAAGCTCGATCGGGTCACCAAGTACAATGTCTACAACCAGATGCAATCCGCCCCGCTCGGCGAGCTCCCAAACGCGCCGGAAGGGAGCCTTCTCCAGACTCTCCGGGGACAATACATCACGCTCAGCCGCGACTACAACACCCGCCTGACCACGGTCAGGCCGGAGTTCCCGGCCATGCGGCAGCTGAAATCCCAGCTCGACGCGGCCACGGAGGCGCTCAAGAGCGAGACTCAGAACCTGATCAGGGCCGCCTATAGCGATTACCAGGCCGCCCTCACCAATGAACAGTCCCTCCAGCGCCTGTTGGACGCCCAAAAGAACGAGGCGTATAAGGCCAACAGCAGTTCGGTCATCTACAACAGCATGAAGATCGAGCTCGAGAACAAGAAGTCCCTGCTCGAATCCTTATCCAAACGGCAGAGCGAGACCGACGTGTCGTCGAGGCTCAAGGGATTGGAGGCGCTCAACGTCTGGATCGTCGACAAGGCGGACTACCCGCTGAATCCGACCTCTCCGAACAAGCGGAAGAACGTGCTCATCGGGATCCTCCTGGGGCTCGCCGGGGGAGTGGGATTGGCGCTCGGACTCGAATATCTGGATCACACGGTCAAGACGTCAAAGGACGTCACGAGCGCCATCGGCGTCCCCACATTGGGGTCCGTCCCCAGCTTGGACCAGGAAACCCGGAAGACGGGGCCGAAGGCAGAGCTCGCGAAACTGATGTCCATGCTGAAGAGCAAGGGCGCCCCTCCGGAGGTCAAGACCCGCCGGAAGAACAAGAGGCGGGAGGCCTCATCTCAGGAGCCCCGATGGTTGTCCGACGAACGAACGAATGGCAAGGACCCGGCCGGCAGGATCGAGCTCATCGCCTCGCTCGCGCCCCAATCGATCCAGGCCGAGAGCTACCGCTCGATCAGGACGACATTGCTCGTATCTTCCCCGCCCGGACGCATCAAAACCATCCTGTTCACGAGCCCGCTGGCGAAGGAGGGTAAATCTTCCACCGTCTCCAACCTAGGGATCACCCTTGCGGAAGCCAACAGGCGAGTCGTCATCGTGGATTCCGACCTGCGCAAGCCGAGGCAGGCCAGGATCTTCGGGATGAGCGGCGCCAATGGGCCGGGCTTGAGCGGTTACCTCAGCGCGAACATCGGGCCTGAGGAGATCGTCACGCCGACAGAGATCGCCAATTTGCACCTGATCACGAGCGGAGCGCTGCCGGCCAACCCGATCGAGCTCGTGACGTCGGAGAAGATGGACTCGCTGGTCGCCTCTCTCAAGCGCAACTACGATTTCGTCCTGTTCGACGCACCGCCGTTGCTGGCCGTCTCGGACGCGCTCGCCATGGGGCCGATGGCCGACGCGATCATCTTGGTCGCCAGAGGCGGACAGACCCCGATAACGGCGATGAAACAGGCCAAACAGAAGCTCGATGCTCACAGGCTGAAATGCCTGGGCGTCATCCTGAACGGCGTAGACCTCGTCGAACAGGACGGTTATTATGCCAGGCAATACTATTCCTATAGCCGATCTGATTGACCTTGGAAAAGCCCTATTTTTCGTTCCTCGCCGGCAGATCCGGTGAACCCGGAAAATAGGCCTCAGGATCGTCCCTGATCATCTCGAGCGCGATGGACACCGTTCTTAAAGTCAGCCTTTCGAAATCGGTCCGCAAAACCTATCTTTTCAGCCTTTTGGAGAAGTGCTTCGACGTGCATTTCGTCGAAGACGGCGATTTCGCCGAGAAGGACTATGGGGCCAGCATCTTCCATCGTCAGGATCTCGAATCGCCTCGCCGTGCGGCTCTGAAGCGCCATACCTATGTCCTGTGCGCGAGCGATGGCCCACACCTCTATTCCGACGCGATCCGTGCCCGGATATGCTTCTCTGATTCCGTGCTTGCGCCCTGGTCCTTTCGGAACAGAACCGTCGACAATATCCTTGGCAACACGTACGGGCCCGTCGACAGCCACGCCCGTTTCAAGGCGGTCACTTCCATAGAGAGCGTTTGCACCTGGGCCATCGGAAAGGTTGACGACCATGTCCACTATGAAGTCGGAACGATGTTGCCCGCGATTCCCGAGGGGGGGCCATTGTTCAAATGGTTCAATGGCGGATGTTTCATCGAGCTTCTGCCTCTAATCGACTTCCTTCGTCACATCACCGGGATCAGCGCGTATTCCCGTCCAAGACCGGCCGCATGCATCATGTTCGACGATCCCAATCTTCATTCCACGAAATATGGGTTCATCGATTTCGGGGAATTGGCCCGACATGCCCGCGGGCACAATTACCACGCGGCCTTCGCGACCGTGCCCCTCGATCTCTATTATGCGGACAGGGACGCCCTCGGACTCTTCCGAAGCGCCCCGGAGCGCCTCTCCCTCCTCATTCACGGGAATAACCACGTGGCTAACGAGCTTGGCAATGATTACAATGACGAGAAGAGACCCGCGATAATCCTCCAGGCCCTGTCCAGGGTCGAACGATTCGAAAAGAGATACGGGCTGCCCATCTCACGCGTGATGGCAGCGCCGCACGGCGTATGCACGGAATCCATGTTCAAAGACATGGCGAGATGCGGTCTCGAAAGCGGGTGCGTTTCTTTCGGGTCGTTGTTCAAGACCAATCGCGGGAAGGCTTGGGTCAATAGCATGGGCTCCAGACCCTCGACGGACATAGCGGGCTGTCCGGTCCTTAACCGGATCGCTTTGAATAATCCCAACGCGGCTCTTCTCGCCGCCTATCTCGGCCAACCCATCATTCCGAACGGCCATGGGGCGGACCTCAAAGACGGCCTCGACATGTTGGGTGATATTGCGGGAGCGGTCAACAGTCTGGGCGACATCCAATGGGGCAGCATGCAGGACATGTCCCGGTCGGGCTACCTGGTGAAAACCGAAGGTGAGACGCTTCATGTCAGATCCATGTCCCGCCGCATTGACGTCAAAGTCCCCGTGGGGATCCGTTCCATCCGTCTGGAAACGTCCGAGTTTCTTTACGGTCACGGAACTCCTGGCCCACGCTGCACTGTCAATAGCCAGGCCTTCCGGGACATGGGGGCCGATCTGACGATCCCCGTCGATCCCGGCGATGATGTCAGCATCGCATTGCCCCACGGTCATCCGGTCGAACGATCACAGGTAGCATTGCCACGGACTCCCGTAAGGGCCATCTTGCGCAGGCTCGCAACGGAGGCAAAGGACCGGCTTCAGCCGTATCCCTATCGACTCCGGAATTCCCTTGGCGGAGCCCGAAAAGGACCGGCAGGATCATAGAACCCCCGGCTTGAGCGTCGGCGCCATGGGAAACGCTAGGGCTAATGATTGAAAATTCGTATTGAATTCCGGCGGGTCGCATTGTATCCTCAGCCCTGATCCTGAGCCGCACCTCGGATCCGAGATCCGAAGCACGACAGGACATGGCGCTAACTCCCTCAGGAGGCGATTATGAACGCCAGACTCCGCACTCGTCGGGCTCCCTCTATAAGGTGGGACCTCCTCATCCTCTTTCCCGCCATGGCCATCCTGCTCCTCTCCCCCGCTTGCTCGAAGAAAGGAAACGGGCCCGTGGCTCCCGCTGCGATCCGCCCCGAGCTGGCCAAGGCCTCGCGCACCGACACCAACGGCTGGATCGCCATCCACCTCGAGGGGACGCCGCGTGAGATCGGGTTCCAGCACGGCTGGCTGCTCGCGAGCGAGATCGACGATCTCCTGAAAGCCCTGGCCCATTTCCTTGAGGGTTCGACGAAACGCGATTGGGCGTTCTTCAGGGGCGCCGCGGAGCGCATGTTCTGGCCCAAGCTCGAGCCGGAATACCAAGAGGAGATCGGAGGCATCGTGGCCGGGATGAAGGCCCGCCTCCCCCGCACCAAATACGACAATATCGACATCACCGCCCTCAACGGCTGGATCGAGCTCGCTTGGTACTATGTCCCCGCCCTCGACGAGATGGCCAAGAAGGGCGCCGGGGACAACAAGGCCCCTGGCTACTGCAGCGCCTTCATCGCCACGGGGAGTTGGACGGACGGCGGCGGCATCGTCGTCGGGCACAACAACTGGGTCGATTACATCGTCGGATCCCGCTGGAACGTTATCGCCGACATCGTGCCCACGTCGGGCCAGCGTATCCTGATGGATTGCATGCCCGGAGCCATCCACAGCGGCGACGACTTCGTCATGAACAGCGCGGGACTCGTCTATACGGAAACGACCATGGGCACATTCAAGGGTTTCCGCGAAGGGGGCACGCCTGAGTTCGTGCGCGCGAGAAGGGCCGCCCAGTACGCTGCGTCCATCGACGACTTCGTCCGTATCATGACGGCCGACAACAACGGCGCCTACGCCAACGACTGGCTCGTCGGCGACACGAAGACCGGCGAGATCGCCAAATACGAGCTGGGGCTCAAGAACCAGAAGCTGTGGCGGACGACGGACGGGTATTTCGTCGGATCGAACTTTCCCGGCGACGAAAGGGTCATCGCCGAGGAGACGACGTTCAACCCGGCCGATAAGGATCAGTCCGTGCTGATGAGGAAAGCCCGTTGGGAGCAGCTGATGGAGGAGTACAAGGGCTACATCGACGTCGAGGACGGCAAGCTCTTCGAGGCCGACCACGTCGACGTGGCCACGGGGAAGTCGGGATCGAACAGCAACACCCTGTGCGGCCATGTCGATGAGGACCCCGAAGGAACGCCCGAGTTCAGCTGGGCGCCCTTCTCGCCCGCCGGCTCTGTCCAGGGCAAGGTGACGTCGAGCGCTCTCGTCAAAGAAATGAAGATGTGGGCCCACTTGGGCCATCCGTGCGGACGGGACTTCATCGCGGCGGACTTCCTGGCCAAGCACCCCGAGTTCTCCTGGCAGAAGCCCTATCTGAAGGACATGAAGGCCCGCCCCTGGACGCTTTTCGAAGCGAAGAAATGAGCCTCGCGGAGTTCATCTCCCAGATATACTGGCGGCCGCGGATCGGCGACCCCACCTTCATGGGCTGGCTCACTGTCGCGGCTTACGGCCTGACCGCGATCCTGTGTTTCGTCGCCGCGCTTAAACGGCCAGCCGCGGCGCCCGGCGCTGCCGCCGCCTCAGACGCAGGCGCGGAGGCACGCCGCGAACGCCGCATGTGGATGGGCGTCGCGGTGCTTATGGCGTTCCTGTGCCTGAACAAGCAGCTCGACCTCCAGTCGCTTCTGACGAACGTGGGCCGGATCATCGCCAATCAGGGCGGCTGGTACGAACAGCGGCGCACGATCCAGTTCTGGTTCGTCGTCGCCGTCGGCTTGATCAGCGTCGCCGCGTTCATTTTTCTCGCATGGAAGACCCGCTCTGTCTTTCGGGGGAGGGCTCTTTTACTGTTCGGGTTAGGCATGTTGCTGCTCTTCGTCGTCATGCGCGCCGCATCCTTCCACCATGTCGGCGTGTTTCTCGGGTGGCGGGTCCTGGGTCTCAAGCTGAATTGGATTCTGGAGCTGGGCAGCATCGCTCTGGTGGCTATCAGTGCTACGAAGGCGGCCTTTCGCCCTCGACTGACCCGACCCCACTTGCCAGTTGTTTCAGACGGTCCTTCCTGACGTCCAGGGCGGGCAGGGCTCGAGCCCGGCCAACGACAGGACTCCGGCTGAACTTCCTCAAGGACGGCAGACGGAAAGCCCTTTCGAGGTTCCAAAGACAGGATTTTAATACGGCATGAGACTGTTATAGAATGTGGCGGTGGCCGCGATCGGCCGGCAAGTGCGTTGGGAGGGTCCGTCCGATGCTCCAATCGTATCGAAGATCTCTTTTCGCCTCGATGACCTGCCTTGGCCTCTGCCTGGCCCTCTCCGGCTGCGGCTCGCCTCAGTCGGATAAGGCAGGACAAGGGAAGCGCCCGGCTCAAAGCCAAGCCGGGACGCCGGCCGCCCGCATCCTGACCAACCAGGTCGGATACGAGCCGTCGGGGACGAAGAAAGCCATCATCCAGGGTCACGCCGGGGACGCCTTCGCCGGCTTCACGGTCAGAAGCTACCCGGGCGGCGACATCGTTCTGAGCGGCGAGGCCGTCCACGTCGGTCCCGTCCCCAAATGGAAGGACTGGGATTTCTGGACGATCGATTGGACGGATGTCGCGGCCGAAGGGGCCTACGTCATCGAATGCGCGTCGAGCGCAGGAACAGCCGGTGCGGCCGCAAGTCGTTCCGTCCGCTCGCACCCCGTTCTCGTCCGGAAGAACGCCCTCGAGCGCGCCACTCTGTCCGACGTCATCTACTACTTCAAGGGCCAGCGCTCGTCGGGACTGTGGGACAAGGCCGACCGCACGATGACCTTCGACGGGCGCCCCGGCACGGTCGATATGCGCGGCGGCTGGTTCGATGCCACGGGCGATTACGGCAAGCACCTCTCCCACCTCTCCTACTCGAGCTATTTCAATCCCCAGCAGGTCTCGCTCACGGCCTGGAGCCTGTTCATGGCCCTGCGAGAGCTCGAGCGGCGGGACGAGCCGGTCTTCCTCCAGTACCGCAAGCGCCTCCTCGACGAGGCCCTGTTCGGGGCCGATTACCTCGTCCGCAGCAAGAACCCGAACGGCTCGTTCTACATCACCGTCTCGGGCCGGGGACCGGAGAAGAAGCCGGAGGACCGGCGCATCACGGCCAAGGCCGAGCGACACATCATCCTGACGCCGGAGACAAAGGACAAGTTCCGCGACTACGGCCGGGAGAAGATCGCGGGCGACGCGGCCTACGAGGCCGGTTATCGGGAGGGGGCCGGGCTTTGCATCGCCGCGTTGGCCATGGCCGCGGCTCGAGGCGGGGCGGCGGGCGCTCCGGGAAGCGATGGCTATGGCCTGAGCAAAGGCGAGGGCGATTTCACGGCCGCCCAATACCTCAAGGCCGCCGAGGACGCCTTCGCCTTCCTCGAAAAAAACAACCTTCTTTTTACGAACGACGGCCAGGAAAACATCATCGACGACTATTGTGCCCTCATCGCGGCGACCGAGCTTTACAGAACGACGAAGAAGGCGGTCTACAAGGAAGCGGCGGACAGGAGGGCGGAGTCGATCGAGGCGCGGTTGATAAGCTGGGGCACGGAAGGCAATGCCTCGGGTGACGTCGTCTACAACAGTTATTGGCGCGCCGACGGCGAGGACGGCCACCGGCCGTTCTTCCACCCTGTCGACGCGGGGCTGCCGGCGATCAGCCTGCTCGTTTACGCCGAGATCGCGGACGAGACGGGCCGGGCCAAGGCGCTCGAGGCGGTCCGGCGGTCGTTCGTCTTCGAGCTCGAGGTGACGGCCGAGGCGACCAATCCCTTCGGCTACAGCCGTCAGCTCGTCCAAAGCAGGGAGGGGGAGTCGACGCGGCGGTCGGCTTTCTTCTTCCCTCACGACACGGAGACCGCGCCTTGGTGGCAGGGCGAGAACGCCCGGCTCGGGTCGATGGCCACGGCGGCCCGGATGGCGGCACGCGGCTTATCGAACGGAGCGGGCGCAAAGGTCAGCGAGAGGATCTTCGGGCCGGCGGGCGCCGCGGCATTCATCACCAAGCTCCGCGCCTTCGCCAGCGATCAGCTCGACTGGATCCTGGGGCTCAATCCCTACGATGCCTGCATGCTCCACGGCCACGGCCGGAACAACATCGCCTACATGTTCTTCGATTCTTACGAGTACACGAACGCCCCAGGAGGCATCTGCAACGGCATCACGGGGGGCACCACGGAGGATACGGACATCGACTTCGGCCTGCGCTTCGCCCAGAGCGGCAAAGACGACGACTGGCGCTGGGCCGAGCAGTGGCTGCCGCACGCCGCCTGGTACCTCTACGCGGTGGCCCTGGGGGACTAGAACGGGAGCGTAAACGCAGGGATCATCGGGGATCATTTGATCAGCTTCGTAGGGCTTCCTCTTCTCTGCTTCTTGTTCATGTTCTTGACGGCCCGCAGAACGACGCGATCCTGGCGCTTTTCCTTCATCATTGCCGCGACGATGTGGGGCGTCTTCGTCACGCTCATCACGGAAGTGCTGAGCGGCTTTAGCTCGCTAAATTTCCTCGGGCTCGCGGCGGCCTGGACGGCTGTGTTGCTTCTGTCCATCGTCATTTGGGCCGCATCGCGGAGACGCTGGCCGGGCCCCTCCCCCACGCCGGGGCTCCCGGCCCTCCCGGTGCAAGATCGGATCTCGATCGGGATCGTCGTCGCCATCATCGCCGTCGTCGGAGTGATCGCGGTCGTCGCGCCTCCCAATACGTGGGACGGGATGTCGTATCACATGGCCCGCGTCGCCCATTGGATCCAGGACCAGAGCGTCCGCCACTTTTCCACCTCCTACCTGCCGCAGCTCTACCAGATGCCCTGGGCCGAGTTCGCGATCGCGCACCTTCAGATCTTGAGCGGCGGCGACCTGTTCGCGAATTGCGTCCAGTGGGGAAGCATGGCCGGCAGCCTGATCGGGGTCTCGTGGCTCGCCGGGCTCCTGGGAGCGAGCACCCGGGGGCAGATCGTCTCCGCCGTCGCGGCGGCGACCCTTCCCATGGGCATCCTGCAAGGTTCCAGCACGCAGAATGACTATGTCGTGACCTTCTGGCTGATATGCTTCGCGACACTTTCTCTGCGCTGGCTTACAGCGCGGTCCGATCCGGCGCGGACGAATAGCCTCTTATATTCGATGGGTGTGGGCGCAAGCCTGGGCCTGGCCCTGCTGACCAAGGGCACCGCATTCATCTATGCGGCTCCCTTTGCTGTTTGGATCGCCTGGCTCATGTTCAGGCGGCTGAAGGCCCGCGCCTTGGCCTACGGTCTTTTGGTCGCGACGGCGGCGCTCCTCATCAATTTCGGACACCTCGGCCGGAACATGGCCCTTTTCGGCAAGCCGCTCACCGTGGGGCCCGGCCAGGAACGCGTCACGAACAGCGTGTACGGCCCGTCCGCGCTGCTGTCCAACATCATCCGGAACATCTCGCTCCAGCTGGGGACGCCTTCCAAGGCCGTCAATGCCAAGATCGACCGGGCGGTCCGCAAAGCCCATGACGTACTGGGGATCGGCGTCGACGATCCGCGGACAACGACTTGGGGGAAGTTCCAAATTCGCCGGACGAGCACTTACGAGGACGATGCGGGAAATCCAGTCCACCTGGCGCTCATCGTCATGAGCTTCGTGATCTGCCTGCTCTCGCCGGCACACCGGTCGCAGCGGCGTCCGATCGTTTATCTGATCGCGGTGACTGCGACGTTTCTCTTGTTCTGCTGGCTGCTGAAATGGCAGCCTTGGAACAGCCGCCTCCAGCTGCCTTTTTTCGTATTGGCCTGTCCCCTGGTCGGGCTGGCCCTGGAGAAGCTCCATCGGGGACGGCTGGCTGCCCCGTTCGTTCTTGGCCTTTGCCTCGCCGCGGTGCCCTGGCTGTGTTTCAATCAATCCCGCCTTTTGCTCCCGCCCGGCCTGGTTTCGGCCCTCCGCGTGCCGGTGGAGAATCGGTACGAGACCATTTGGACGGCCAGCCGGACCGACCAATACTTCAGCAATCCCTACATGCGAGAAATGAAAGAGCCCTATAAGGAAGCGGCGGCCTTTTTGAGATCGCGCGGCTTCTCTGATATCGGCCTGCGGCTGCCGTTCAATCCCCTGGAGTATCAGCTGTGGGTCCTTTTGGGGGCAGCGTCGGGCCGGGTCCGCCTCGAACATGTTATGGTCCCTAATATCTCGGGAGGGCTCGAGAACGATCGGTTCATTCCGTCCGCCATCCTCCGCGTCAGGTCCGTTGACGATGCCGAAGAGACGGAACTCCAATTCAGGCAAGGCCGGTACTTGCGGCAATGGTCCGGAGGCCTTGTCGACGTGTTCGTCCGGGTCGTCCCCGGGGAGGTCCTGTGAAAGATACCGGCCTGTCTGGCGCGAAAACGATGATCTCCGTCATCCTGCCGACCTACAACGAGGCCCCGAATATCCGGCGCATCGTGTGTGCCGTCACCGAGATCTTTCGGGATGAGGCGATCCGGGGAGAGGTGATCGTCGTCGATGATAACTCGCCTGACGGCACGGCCCGCATCGCCGCTGAACTCGCGGGATCTTGTCCGGTCAGGGTCCATGTGCGGACGAGCGGCAGAGGTCTGGCGAGATCGATCATCGAGGGCTTTGGTTTGGCGCAGGGAGAGATCTGTGTGGTCATGGATGCGGACTTGAGCCATCCGGTTGAAAAGATCCCGGACATGATCAAGCCCATTCTCGAAGGGACATGCGATATCACCGTGGGCAGCCGCTATATCGACGGCGGGGGGAATGTTGACTGGCCGTGGTTCAGGCGGATGATCAGCCGCGGGGCTGCGCTTCTGGCCAGGGGGGTCACCGCGCTCTCCGATCCGACGAGTGGATTCATGGCCGTGAAAAAGAGCCTGCTCCAAGGCGTCGCTCTCGATCCCCTCGGCTGGAAGATCGTGCTCGAAGTCGTTGTGAAGACCAACGCCAGGGTGCTGGAGATCCCTATCGTCTTCACAGATCGGGAGCTTGGCGAAAGCAAGCTCGGATTGAGAGCCCAGGTGGATTACCTCCGCCATCTCGGTCGGCTGTACGCTTATCGGTATCTGCGGTGGGTAAAGGGGTCGGACCACAGCTATAAGAATAAAATCAGATAGTTAGGCCCCGCCAGGGTTCACAAACCGGCCTTAAAACGCAGTTTATTGGGCCAAAAACAAGCTATTTTTTTGCTGCCCAATAAAGAGAACTTGATGTTTTCGGGGGCAAAAACGCGCAGATAAGGCGAAATTTAGCCCCGATTTGAGCCCTAAATTATTGATTAGATTCGAGAAGCTGAGGTCCGACCCCATTACTTATTGAAGTCGGAGACGGCTCGGAAGAAGGCGTTGAGGTTCGCGAGCGGAGAGCCCGGCGGGATATCGCAGCCTGTCGAGACGATGAAGTTCTTATAGGGCCTCGTCGCCTCGAGGAGCGCCTTGGCCGCATCCCCGGCCGCCTGGGGCGTCCCTTTTTGAAAGACCGAGGCCGCGTCGAGATTCCCGCTCAGAACGACTTCGGGGCCGACCCTCCCGAGCGCGGCGACGATATCCATCCCCGCCCCGAAATGGTAGATCCCGGCCCCGGACTCCAAGATCGCGTCGAGATGGCCGGTCCCAGCCCGGCAGTTGTGGAGGACGACGGCGAATTCCGGGGTCTCGACGGCCTTGATGATGCGCCTGACGAATGGCGTCGAAAAGCGCGCCAGGCCCTCGGGCGGGAGCTTTCCGGCCGCCGCCTCGGCGACCAGGATGCCCCAGGCGCCCGTTTCCCGGAACGCGAGCGCGTAGCGGCAGAGGAAGCCCGTCACGATGTCGAGCAGGGCTTCGATCGTGTCGGGCTCGGAGGACGTGGCGGCGATGGCCTCCTTCTTGCCGAAGAGCCGCGCCGCCAGCGCGAACGGGCCCAGCATCGCACCCAAGACGGGCACGCCTTCGCCGACTTCGGCGGTCAGACGCCAGGCTGTTTCGACGGGGACGCGCGTCCGGGCATCGCCGGGCACAGGATCGGCGAGGGTGCCGACGTCGGCGGCACTGGTGACGAGGCGCCCGACGATCGACGGGGCCTCTCGCGCCGAGAACTTGATCTCGCAGCCGTAGGCCTCCGCTTCCGCGGTCGTGTCGATAGCGGTGATCAGGACGGGCATCCGATAGCGGTCCTGGAGGGCCATGACGGCCTTGAATTGGGTTCCCGGCACGCTGACCATATCCTCGATCGATTCCCCCGTGATCTCGAGCCCGGAATAAACGCACAGGGGCATGGCCAGCCGCCCGGGACATTCTCTGACGAATCTGCCGAATCGCGTGTCCATATCTGAACCGTATCTTAGCCCAAGGGGAAGATGGGGTCAAACCCCGCCGGGTTCTTTCTCGCGGGGTAGCAACATTCCGGCCCGATGATTCGTATTTATGTACGGGTTCCATTCTCTCGGGAAATCAAGGCCCGCGGGCCTTCGGAAGACGATATTCGACCGGCCGACGATCAGGAGTCGCTCATGAAAAAGACAGCCTTAATCGCCATCGCCCTGGCATTTGCCCTGTCCGCCATCCCTCCCCTCTTCGCGGCCTCTTCCCGCGCCTCCGCCCGACCCGCGCTCCCCGCTCCCGACGCCAAGGTCGTCCAGGCCGTCCGCGCCACCGAGTCCATCGTGCTCGACGGCCGCCTCGACGAATCCGTCTGGAAGACCGCGCCGGTCGCGACCGGCTTCACCCAGAACGATCCCAACGACGGCTCCCCCGCCAGCGAGCCGACCGAGGTCTGGGTCGCCTACGACGAGCATGCCCTCTACGTCGCCGCGTTTTGCCACGACTCCGACCCCTCGAAGATCCTCAAGCGCCTCGGGCGCCGCGACAGCCAGACCGATTCCGACTGGTTCATGGTCGCGGTCGATCCCTATTTCGACAAGCGCTCGGGCTACGCCTTCTACA
>Ga0209706_10000059_pt1 | contig 51400 bp, 41 predicted proteins | sample PPLLaktember2015_6_FD_187263 | JGI IMG/M metagenome (GOLD analysis project Ga0209706, IMG submission 187263) | Freshwater sediment microbial communities from Prairie Pothole Lake near Jamestown, North Dakota, USA - PPLs Lake P8 Core (1) Depth... | ecosystem: Environmental > Aquatic > Freshwater...
CAGGATATTCTCGTACTCGTAAGGAGGCGGATTGAAAATCATTGCACCAGGGGCTGATGTTTCTATTATCGAATCAAATATTTCAAGGGCAACACCGACGGGAAAATATTTTTCCGTATCGGTTACATGTATCTGAAGTCCGTGGCAAAGCTCACCGGCATATTTATTGAAGGTTGGAATGAAATCGTGAACCCTGAAAACACATCCTCCGATATTCTTCATGTCAAGCTCTCTTTTCAGCTTCACAGCATTTATAAATGGTGAGCCGAAAAGTTCAAAAGGTATGGTTGTACCTCTTCCTTCGGATATATTCAATCCTTCAATCAGCACCATTCCGGGGTAAACAATTGCAGTTTCAAGCGAAGGCATGTTGGGAGAGGGGAGAACCCATGGCAGATCTGTTTCGGAATAGAGTGAATTCCGGTGCCATCCTTTCATCCATACTATGTTGACGTCAGCACGGGGATAATTCTTCTCTTTTATCCATAACGCCATTTCACCAATTGTCATTCTGTGACATAATGGAATTGAAGCCCCGCCTACGAAAGTGAAGAATTCCTTTTTCAGTACCGGACCGTCAAAGGGAAGTTTCCCTACAGGATTAGGACGATCGAGTACCCACACTGGAATTCCCAGCTCCGAACAAGCTTCAATACAAAGTTTTACAGTCCAGATATAGGTGTACAGTCTCGCACCAACATCCTGGAGATCAATTAATAATGCATCGATCCCGTTTAACATCATAACTGAAGGCCTGCGATGTTCTCCATAAAGACTGTATACAGGTATCCTGAGGACCGGATCGGATTCACCTTCCCATTCTATCATATTATCCTGTGTCTGTCCGTAGAGGCCATGTTGTGGACCAAACACAGCAGCAAGAGTACAATCTTTTCTGGTCCTGAATAATTCGGTTATATGGGTAAAATCCCTTGTAATGCTCGGTGCATGGCATAAAATACCAATCCTTTTACCTTTCAGCTTCGAAGGCAGGTTCTCATTTATTTGTTCGAGGCCTGTGATGACCATAAATATAAGTTATATATACAAAGATATGGTTTTGGATCCTTAGATGATCAGTATCATATTTTAGTATCAGAGAATGAATTATCTTTCCTAAGTTTGCATACCTGATTGGATAAAAACTCCGCAATTTATATCATATGAAACAGGTTCAAAAATACTATCTTCCTATTCTGGTACTTGTTGTGTTGTGCTTCTCCTGCACCAGCAACAACGATGTGAGAATAAGCATTATGGAGACCACTGACATCCATGGTTATATTCTTCCCCGTGACTTTGTTGAAAAACAACCTCTTGCTGCTTCCCTGGCTCATGCCGTAAGTTGTATCAATAAAGTAAGAAATGAAAAGGATGCTGTATTTCTCCTTGACAATGGTGATAACCTTCAGGGGCAGCCGGCAGTATACTATTATAACTATATCGATACTATTACACCTCACTTTGTTTCTGAGGTATTTAACTGGCTGGGATATGACGCTGTTACTGCCGGTAATCATGATATTGAGGCCGGTCATTCTGTTTATGACAGACTGGTTATGGAATATAAATTCCCTTTGCTTGCAGCCAATGCCGTTGACACCAAAAGCGGGAAACCATACTTTCAGCCATTTACAATCCTTGAAAAGAAGGGAATCAGGGTTGCCGTACTGGGACTTATTACTCCGGCTATACCAACATGGTTGCCCGAAAAACTTTATTCTGGCATTGAATTCAGGGACATGGTCGAAACAGCCCGGCTATGGATGCCTGTTATCAGAAAACAAGATCCCGACCTGGTAGTGGGGTTATTTCATTCAGGGTGGAACAGTGAAAACAGGGAAGAGGGTGCATTTGATGAAAATGGTTCGGCTGCAGTTGCATTTAACGTTCCCGGATTCGATATCATTTTCAATGGCCACGATCACAGGATTGCCAATGAGAAATTTGTAAATATGTCCGGTGATACTCTGCTGATCCTCAATGGCGGGAGCAGAGCTGAAAATATTGCCTGTGCGGATATCACGATCACCACGAAAAAGAAAAAAGGTGAGAAACATAAAAATCTCTCAGGCAGGATCATTAAATCCTCTGACTATAATCCTGATAGAGAGTTTGTTAATAAATTCAGGGCCACGAACAGGATAATCAATGATTACGTAAATAAGGTCATCGGCAATTCCACCGCTACAATATCATCCCGCGATTCATTTTTCGGATCATCTGCCTTTATCGATATGATACATGCTGTTCAGCTGGAGATAACAGGTGCAGATATCTCATTTGCAGCCCCGCTTTCATTTGATGTAAAAATAGATGAAGGTCCGGTTACTGCAGGTGATATGTTCAAATTGTACAGATACGAGAACATGCTCTACACAATGAGTATGACAGGTTTGGAGATACAGAAATACCTTGATTATTCATATTCTGAATGGCTTAATACAATGAGAGGGCCCGGGGACCTGCTTTTGAAATACAGGCTGGGGAATAACGGAAAGCCTCTGATCACGGATGGAAAGGTCTGGCTTAGAAACCAGTCGTACAATTTTGATTCAGCTGTCGGCATTGACTATCTTGTTGACGCAAGCAGGCCTGATGGTAAGAAAGTGATAATTAAGTCTCTCTCCGACGGACGTCCTTTTGAAAGGAGTAGAACATATAAAATTGCCCTGAATTCTTATCGCGGAAACGGGGGAGGAGGACATCTTACTGAGGGAGCCCTGATCAATAAGAAGGACCTTCGTTCCCGGATGTTATCATCCACCGACAGGGATTTAAGATATTATATTCTCAAATCGATTGAGGCAAAAGGGACGATCACTCCTGCACCCTTCAATAACTGGAAGATAGTACCTGAGAAATGGGTTGAAAATGCTGTTCCCCGCGAAAAATTGCTGCTGTTCGGGGCAACCAAGTGACCATTTATTTGTTTAACAAAAAAGTATTTATGTTTAACGATAACCAGATAATCGAAATGAAGACATTTCCCAGATTTTTTCTGCTGTTTTTCGCTCTCCTGTTTGTCAGCGAAAGTACCTTTGCTCAGTCTCAGACAACAATCAGATTTTCCAAAAAACCCAGGAACATTATTTTATTTATAGGTGACGGAATGGGTATTGCACATGTTACTGCAGGCATGACCTCCTCCAGGGAGCCATTCAATCTTAAGCAATTCCCGTTTTCGGGCTTTTGTATCACCCAGTCGGCCGATGACTATATTACCGATTCGGGAGCAGGAGGTACCGCTATCGCCTGTGGAGTTAAAACGAATAATGGCATGATCGGGATGGCTCCGGACAATACTGTTGTTGCCTCAATTACTGAAATTGCACATAGACACGGACTTTCCACCGGTGTCCTGAGCACCAGTGCCATAACGCACGCAACCCCGGCATCATTCTCTGCACATAATATAAGCCGGGACAATTATGAGCAGATTGCAGAAAATTTTCTCAACGGTTCTGTTGATCTGTTCATTGGAGGCGGAGAAGATCATTTTCGTAATAGAGCTGATAAAAGAGACCTTACTGCTGAACTCGAAAAACAGGGATTTGACGTAGTCTACAATCTGGATGAACTAAAAGCATCCGGATCAGAAAAAATAGCAGGATTACTTGCGAAGGTTCATATGCCACCAGTAATGAACAGACAACCTGGAATGCTTGGGGAGATGACAAAAAAAGCAATTGAGACCTTAAGCCGTGATAAAGATGGCTTTTTTCTTATGGTTGAAGGATCCATGATTGACTGGGGGAGTCACGAAAATAACCTGTTTTATGCTGCTGCTGAAGTGGTTGATATGGATAAAGCCATTGGTGTTGCTCTGGATTTTGCAGGAAAAGACAGGAAAACCCTGGTGGTTGTCACTGCCGATCATGAGACGGGCGGATTAAGTCTTACAGGAGGGAATGAGACTGATCACATGGTAACTGCAGAATTTAATACAACTGACCATACCGGGACAATGGTACCTGTTTTCTCTTATGGTCCGGGAGCTGAAAAGTTTTCGGGTATTCATGAAAATACCTTTTTCCTTGACACTTTTCTGAATCTTCTGAGAATCACAAGATAAAATATTAACGGATTAACACCGTTTACCCGGAACAGGATTCGTAACAGCATTACAATGGTAATAAATTCGGTCAAAAAAGCTGTCCGGGCGTCAGAAGGGAAGTTACTTCCCCTGGTTGAGGAGTTTTTCTCGATCCAGGGAGAAGGGTTTCATGCAGGGAAGGCAGCATGGTTCATCCGGCTCGGAGGTTGTGATGTCGGATGCCGCTGGTGCGATTCACCATTTGCATGGAATGCTGATATCCACCCGATGGTTGAAACCGATTCTATTATTAATAACGCGTTGAACTCTGGTGCTGATTCTGTCGTCATTACGGGAGGAGAGCCGCTTTTGTGGGACCTGGGATATTTAACATCCGGTCTGAAAAGAAATAAAATTCATACCTTTATAGAAACATCCGGAGCCTGCCCGTTAAGCGGAAAATGGGACTGGATTTGCCTTTCTCCCAAGAGGAAAATGCCTCCGGATGAGGCGATATGCCAAATTGCTGATGAGCTTAAAATTATAGTCGAAGATACGGACGACCTTGAATGGGCAATTAAATATCGAACACTGGTCAACCCGGAGTGCAGGTTATACCTGCAGCCTGAATGGAGCAGATTTGAAAAGATCATACCCGGTATTGTCGATTTTGTTAAAAAAAATCCGGTATGGCGGATCTCCCTTCAGACACATAAATATATGCACATTCCGTAAAATGTTTATGAGGTATTTCGCAATAGTAGCCCTTTTATTAACTTCTTGTTCAGCTTCCAGGGAAATCTACTCCCAGGGTTTGCATACGAATTCAAACCGGGCGATCCGGACTTATAACGACGGCCTTGAATACTATAATTATCTGGACTTTAACAAAGCTGAAACCCTTTTCAAAATAGCAATTACTTACGACCCTGATTTCTACGAGGCATACATGATGCTTGGTGAACTAAATACAAGACAAAAAAAATACAAAGATGCTGTCCTAAATTACCGTAAAGCCATCAATATTGATTCAGCATTATACAGGCCGGTTTATTTCAGCCTTGCCAATTCGGAAATGATGATTGAGGATTATGAGGCCGCTCTTACTCACTATAAGACCTACCTGAGAAATAAAGGAAATTCAGAAAAGAATATCCAGCTCAGTATTAAGAACATAAAAAATTGTGAATTTGCTATTGAAGCGATGAAAAAACCGGTTCCATTTAATCCGGTCAACGTCGGTAATTCTATAAATACGGCAGATGATGAATACTGGCCATCAATTACCGCTGATGGTCTGACATTGATGTTTACGCGCCAGGTTTATAATCCACATCAAAACTCATTTGCAGGCGGGACTTCCCAGGAAGATTTCTATTTAAGCTTTCTGATGGACACAGTATGGGGTAACGCAGTTAATGCGGGTGAACCTCTGAATACACGACAAAACGAGGGAGCGCAGACGCTCTCTTCAAGCGGAAATTATATGTTTTTTACGGCATGCGACAGACCTGGCAGTCTTGGCAGCTGCGATCTTTACTTTTCGGCATATACTGAAGGCCGCTGGTCCATCCCCTATAATCTCGGATCTCCCGTCAATTCATCTTTTTGGGAATCAACACCTTCCATCAGTGCTGACGGAAATATGCTGTTTTTCTCAAGCAACCGCACAGGCGGATTCGGCGGTAAAGATCTTTGGTACACAATTATGAACGATAAAGGTAACTGGACCGCTCCCGTCAATGCTGGCAACAGGATTAATACAGAAGGCGATGAGATGTCGCCCTTTATTCACTTTGACGGGAAATCACTCTATTTTGCATCTGATGGCCGACCGGGAATGGGAGGGTTGGACATCTACATGACCCGGATGAATATGGATTCCACATGGACTGATCCGCAGAATCTCGGATACCCGGTCAATACGTCAAGTGATGATATGGGTCTTGTTATTGAAGCAGCCGGACAGAATGCATATTTTTCTTCCAGGCGCGACAATTCGAAGGGGAAAGATATCTTCAGCTTCAAACTTGATGAATCAACCAGGCCAAATCCTGTATCTTACCTTAAAGGAAAAGTTACAGACAGGGAAACCGGAAAGTTGTTAAAGGCTGATTATGAGTTAATAAACCTCTCAACAAACAGAATTACGGTAAATAGCAGGACTGATGACTATGGGGATTTTCTTGTATGTCTGCCTTCAGGAAATAACTACGGTATTAATGTCACAAAGCCGGGGTATCTTTTCTATTCGGAGAATTTCATGTTTGAAGGAGTTCATACGTTAATGAAGCCACTGATCAAAAAAATAAGTCTCAGTCCTTTAAAAGTAGGAGAGAAGATGCTCCTTGCAAATGTTTTCTATGAGATTGACAGGTGGGAGTTAAAAAAGGAATCAATGTCAGAACTTGAAAATCTGGTTGAGCTTCTTTCAACAAATAAGGATCTTGTCGTTGAAATCGGTGGTTATACCGATTCGACCGGGACCGATATGCATAACCTGATCCTGTCGGAAAAGCGTGCACTTTCAGTTGTGGACTACCTTGTAAGCAGGGGAATCATACAGGAACGGCTGACATATAAGGGATACGGGAATAATTTTCCTATTGGTGACAATTTTACCTCAGAAGGACGGCGATTGAATAGAAGGACAGAAGTGAAGATTATTGGAAGGAAAAAATAAAAAGACCGTCCGTGGCCGGACGGTCATCGATTTTCTCACACTACATTTATTCAGACATTGTTGCAATTCCGCTATATCAGATCTGCGACCGTGGAATTAACAAATTCGTTTATTATTGTATCTGAAACTTTCTGCAATCTTTACGGGAACCGAAAAATAGATACCGGTACCGGTAAGTCCGTTGCATTCGACCCACATGGATCCTTTCAGAATTTGAATAATCTTTTTGGCCAGGGTCAGGTTGATCGCTGATGCCGTATCATTGTATTTACTCAACGATTCATTCAGATCCTCAGTATGAAGAAATTCTTTGCATTTGAAATAACCCTGGCCAGAGTCAAGAACGTAAAAGGTTAGCTCGTTATCCCTGAATGAGTAACCGATCTTAATATACCCTGAATGTGTATTCTTTACTGCATTCTGAAACAGGTTACGCATTACCCTGAATACCCTGTCAGAATCAATAATTATGTCAAAAGTCTCGGCAAGATTGCTTTCGCTCACCAGCACTATATCCCTGGAATCTTCTTTTTTAAGTATTTCCCTGAATTCTGTAAGAAGATCATCCAGAATAGTGCTGAGTTTACTTACTTTCAAGTCAGTTTGTGAATTACCCGTATCGATTATTGCTGAATCAAAAAAATTGTCAAAAAGTCCTAACAGTTGCTCACACGACGAAATAATATGGTTGTTGTAATCTTCCCTCTCCATCTCATTGCAATTGTTCCTGTTCATGAGAAATGAAAAAGCTACAATTGCATTCATATGTGTCCGCACTTCGTGCGACATCCCCGTGATCACGGTAGGACAATTGATCATGCTGTTATTCAGTGAGATCACATCCTTCCTTTGACCCTCATCAGCACCTGTAATATTTTTCCCCTTAAGATCCATTTTATTATACTATGGGTACAAGAATTTTTAGCAACTGTATTGCGTTTATTTTATTCTTCGTAATATTTTCCTGGCATCACTGCTGTAGATGCTCCTCGACTTTTTAATGGAAGTAAGCTCAGTAATAGCACTCTCCTTGTCGCCAGTCTTCAGATGGCACAATGCAAGATACCAGTTAGCATCTTCAAGGAACAGGTTATCATTATTGCTGATAACTTCTTCAAATGATTGCTTTGCTTCAGGAAAATTCATTTCCTCGAACTCTGATACCCCATATAACATCGTTGATTCCATATATTTTGGATCATTATCAGGCACTTTGCTGAAACAGAGTGCTGCACTGCGATAATCCTTGATATTGTAATAATCAATGGCAACTGAAAAATCCGAATTCACATGGGTTTCCATGGATCGTAGATTTGCAGTAACCTCATATGAATTATAGAACCGGTCGAAGATTTCTTCTGTCTGAATGTTCCTGGTACCGATGAATGCGAGGCTCCCTGCAAGTATTATCCCTGCAAATACTGCGGCCCTGGTTAACGGCATATGTTTACGGTTGCCATTTCCGGGAAGAGTCTCTGCTCTTCTCTTTTCAATAGCGGAAAGCTTATTACGTAAAGAAATTATGTCATGGTCCTTAATAACCATGTCGGCTTTTTGCCTTAAAGAAACTTCGTCACGGAGATTTTCGTTATCGCCGAGTTCTTTGCGGAACCATGCTTTTTCAGCTTCATTCATCTCACCGGCATTGTACCTTTCGATGAAGTATGAAAAATCGATTGTTTTCATAAAATTAAATTTTATATTTATTTATTAATATTATCTCTGACATCACACATTATATTATATGTATAATTGTATACATTTGAAAATCATATCTATAGCAACTTCTTTAATTCCTATTTCAATGTACCAGCCCAACATTGGGCACAGTAAGCCTTTAACTCCGTAACAGTACTATACAAACAGCGTGACTGTCACATAATTTCTCCCGTTACGCTAAACGGGAACACATTTTTTTCAGATTTTGATTGGTGGAACCGGAGGTAATACAATTGGGACACCTTCGCCTTTGCCACCACGGACATTAATCATTTCATTATTGGACAGAACAAATTCAGCAAAAAATTCACTTGTCTTTTCGAAATTCAGGGTTTTCATAATCTTTCGTTTTTAGTATTGTTACTTATTCAGGGTAATTTGTAATAGTTTACAATACTACATGTCAGTTGGTCCCCAATTGTGACACAAAAAAAGTAAAAAAAATTGATTATTTTTAATTTATGCAGAAAATCAAGCAGTTATGAAGGAAAATTTTCTGATTATATTAAGGTAGTTTTGAAAATCGGTCTAATTTTTACAATTTTAAAAAGAAAAAGCTAACATTGTAAAATGATTCACAGGTATACCAGAAATAAACTTTTCAAATTCTTCCTGATTATTTCAGCACTGGTATGCCTGTCTGCAGGAATTCCCAGGGTACGGCCCATTGACCGGATGCTGCCGGTAGTTGATTTATTTGTCTCAGAACAGGCCGGTTCTTTAAATTCTCCGATGATTGAAAGAATCCGTTCAAGAGTTCAAATCCTGGATTCCGGAAAGGATATTGATGGTGCGCTTAGCATGGCCGACAGCCTGCAGATGCTGGTTCAATCATTCAGATCCGACAGTACAGTTATGTCCGAGCTCTATTATTATTCAGGTATATGCAATCTGATTGCAGCCAGATATAATAATGCAATTCTGAATTTAATACACTCCGCAGATATAAGGGACAGGATTGGTTTAATTGACCAGAGATACACGACAGCTATATTTAATATAGGGGTAGCATATAATTACCTTGGTGATTATATCAGGGTAAAAGAATATATGTTAATGTATATCCCTTTGGCTGAAAAATTGTTTGGAGAAAACAGTCAGGAGGTTGCCTCGGCCTATGCCACTCTGATTGGTGCATCAATAGGTTCAAAGGAGTACAGCAATTTTACTGATTATACATCCAGGGCTTTTGCTATATTCGGCAATAATAATCAGGCTTTCACGGGCAGAGACCTGAGTAATTTATACAGCAGCATCGGGACCGGATATTTCAGGATGGAAGACTATTCCAAAGCAAGGATCTATTTTGAGCAGGCTGAATCTGTTATTGAATCCGGTAATATTGCGCCCGATCAGAATTATATTACTTTGATCAACAGCCTTGCAGTGACTTATCACAATCTTGATATGGCCGAGAAAGAGGAAGAGTATTTTAATAAAGGTATCAAGCATGCAAATGTCGACAATTCATTCCTTTCCTTTAATATGATAAATTCCTATGCAATTGCCCTGGGAAATTCAGGCTATGTTGATCAGGCTGACGATCTGCTTAACGGACTGCTCGAGAGATCGGGGAATGTTTACGGGACCGGTTCCCGCTTTCATATTGAAGTAATGAAGAATTATGCTGAGTTTCTATTGATTTATAGAAAAGATATTGAAGGTTCAATCAGCCTCTTTTCAGAATGCCGTAAATATCTCCTCAGGCATAAGGAAGATGTAAGTTTGAGAGAAGAGGTACTTTCAGGATTTGCCAGGGCTCTTTTCCAGAGTGGACAATCAGTAAATGCCCTTGAAATAATTCAGGAACTTCTCTTTTACGGAAAGGAAATGGATGCCTCACAGATCCTGTATTCAAATCCTGACCCGGATCAGATTAAAGCCGACAGAAGATATTTAAGTGTATTGAAATCAAAATATGAAATATTGTGGGATCTTTATTCTGATACAGGAGCCTTCGCTATTCTTGAAGCCGCAGCCAACACTTCCGAATTGATAATCTCTGTAATCGACAAAATCAGAATTAATATCAGCGAGGAGGAGAGCAGGATCGTACTTGGAAACCGGTACAGGGATTCATACCTTATGGCAATTCGTGATTTTGAATTATGCTATAAGAACACAGGAGAACAACGCTATCTTGAAAAAACCTTTGAATTCACCGAAAAAAGCAAAGTGGCCGGTTTGCTGGCTGCCACCAGAGAACTTAATGCCATACAGTTTCATATTCCTCCGGATATAGCTGAACTGGAAAAATCGTTGCAACGCGAGATCAGCATCTATAATTCAAAGATCTCCATGGAGGTTGACAGGGAAAATCCCGACAAAGCAATGCTGGCAGAATTGAATGATAAGCTACTCGGTACAATTAAAGGCCGTGATTCGCTGGCTCGCACATTCGAAAAGGATTATCCGGGTTATTATACCCTGAAATACAATACCACAGCTCCGGAAATGAAAGATATACCCGCCATAGTTGGTAAGAATATTAACTATCTGAACTATATATTATCCGATTCAATGCTGTACATTTTCATTATTAACAGGAAATACAATGAACTGCTTTCATTTAAAACAGACACCCTGCTGCTAAGATGCATTAAGGATTTCAGAAGGTTGCTTTCGGATCCGTCGAAAGCTGAGAATGCAAGGGCTGAGTTTATTAATTACCAGAAGGTCGGAAATAAACTCTACAGTGTCCTCATTGAACCTGTCAGTAAGTATTTTATTTCGAATAATCTGCTTATTTCACCTGATAACATTCTTTCATATCTTCCTTTCGAAACAATAATATCATCTGAATATAAAGGTGATGGTATTCTCTATCGTGAGCTTGATTACCTTATGAATGATTACAATATCTCCTATACATATTCTGCAACTTTCATGAAGGAGATTGTGACTCGGGAGTACGGAAGAATAAGTGATCTGGTCGCCTTTGCACCTGGTTACACTGAAGATGATCCGGATTCATCATTCTTAAGAAGGATAGAAGGGAATATTATAATTCCCGACCTTCCATTTGCAAGGCAGGAAGCAGAGTTTGTTTCCGGGATTTCCGGAGGAAGTCTTTATTTGAATGACAAAGCAAGAGAATCCGTTTTCAAGAAAATTGCCGGGGATTTTGATATTATTCACCTGGCAATGCATACATTTCTCAGCGATCAGAATCCAATGAATTCTGCAATGATATTCTCCCTGGTTGATGATACTCCGGAAGATGGGATGCTTCATACATACGAGGTATACGGAATTCCCTTGCAAACAAAGATGGTTGTGCTGAGTTCCTGCAACACCGGCACCGGAATTTTATCGACAGGAGAAGGCATATTGAGCCTTGCAAGAGGATTTCTTTATTCAGGGAGCCAGTCGGTTGTAATGTCAATGTGGGAAATTGAGGATAAATCCGGGACAGAGATCATAAAGATGTTTTATGAGAATCTAAAGAATGGAAGTACAAAAAGTAAGGCACTACGGAAATCAAGATCAGATTATCTGAAGAAAGCAAACCAGCTGAAATCACATCCTTACTTCTGGTCGGCGCTCGTAGTTTATGGAGACAATGACTCCGTCTACCATTCCACACGAAAGTTGACAGGATTAGCAATTGCACTGGCAATATCCGGGATTTTGATATTTATTTACTTCTGGAAACGCAGATATTCCTGATACTCAGGGTCCTTCTTCACCTGTTCCATAAGTGCTTCCTTGCAGAGATATTTTTTCCTGCGTGCATAACTCTCATTCTTGAGATTCATACTGGCAGCTATCTCCTCGTAGGTACGGCCTTCAGAGTACAGTGTAAGGACAGTCTGACAATCAGGCTTGAGATTCTGGAATGCCCTGCTGACAATTCTTTCAAACAGAGCATCATTAAAATCTTCACCACCTGTTTCCTCCGGCACATCAAAATCAAGTTCAAGCTCAGATGTTTTTCTTTTTTTCCTCAGCTGAGCGCTCCAGATATTCCTGGCAATACCAAAAAAATAACCTTTAAGGTCAGTGGTCAGATTCAAAGTGTTGTCAGTAATTTGTTTGTATAATATTATAATTGTGTCCTGAAAAACATCAGATACATCTTCAGCAGCCCCGCTGTTCTTCATCACATGATTCTTTACCGCGCTATAATAATTATCATATAACCAGTTGAGGGTCTTGTCATCCTGCGTTTTTATTCCCTCGATGATGCTTGTATCTGAGATTCGCTTAAACACCCAAGTGTGTTACCAATTAGGGACAAATATACTATTTCCCTGAACGAATATTACCTGATAAGCATCTACCGGTGCGGATTTTTGAAATATCCGGATATGAACTAAATAAAATATGAATATCTTTACCTCTCTTAACCTACGCCTGAACCGAAATGTCGTTTCCTTTTGTTAAGCAACCTGATACCATGGATTGCGGGCCGGCATGCCTGAAAATGGTTGCAGGCTTTTATAAAAAGAACTTTTCGCTCGAAACAATCCGCAGGAAATGCTACATAACAAGGGAAGGAGTATCTTTTCTTGGACTTTCCGAAGCTGCTGACAGCCTTGGTTTTCATACAATTGGTGTTAAGATACCGTTTGGGATGATGGCAGAAAATGTGCCACTGCCATGTATCGTTCACTGGAAACAGGGACATTTCATTGTTGTTTACAAAATAAAGGATGATAAGATCTGGGCATCTGATCCTGCCGTCGGACTGGTTACATACAAGCAGGATGAATTTGTAAGAAACTGGGCTTCTACCACCTCGGATGGTAAGCCTGCAGGACTTGTGCTGATAATTGAACCGACCCCCGTATTGTTCGAAAAAGAGAATGAGCCGGAGAGTAAACACGGATTCAGGTTTCTGCTGAAATACTTCCGGCTTTACAAAAAGTATCTGGGTCAGCTTTTGCTTGGGCTGTTGCTGGGTAGTTTGATCCAGCTGATCATTCCGTTCCTCACACAGTCAATTATTGATATAGGCCTGAACAATAGCAATTTAGGGTTTATATATCTTATTTTACTTGCCCAGCTTGCCCTTGTGATAGGCAGGATGTCAGTCGAATTTATAAGAGGATGGTTACTTCTGCATATCGGCACAAGAGTAAATGTTGCAATTCTCTCCGGCTTCCTTCAGAAAATGATGTCGCTTCCTGTTGCTTTCTTTGATACCAAGCTTACGGGCGATATTCTGCAACGGATCGAAGACAATAACCGGATAGAAGAATTCCTGACCTCAGCCAGCCTGAGTATACTCTTTTCGTTTTTTAACCTTGTTGTTTTCGGTATTGTATTGGCTATATATAATCTGAAGATTCTGGCACTTTTCCTTACCGGCTCTATTCTATATATATTATGGGTTTCATTATTTATGAAATCCAGGGAAAGGCTCGATCATCAGCGCTTCAAACAGATGTCAATAGCGGGCAACAAGCTTATAAACATTGTAAACGGAATGCAGGAGATCAAGCTTACCCAGAGTGAATCGTCCAAACGATGGGATTGGGAGAATCTCCAGGCAGAGCTTTTTAAACTTAAAACGAAGGGGCTTGGCCTTATCCAGTATCAGACTGCCGGCGGTACATTCGTTAACGAAGTCACAAATCTGCTCATTACTGTCGTGGCTGCAACAGCAGTACTGAAGGGAGATATGACCCTGGGGATGATGCTTGCTGTTCAGTTCATTATTGGTCAGCTTAATGTACCTGTAAGTCAGATAATCGGTTTCCTTCGCTTGTCACAGGATGCCAGGATGAGCCTCGACAGGCTTGCTGAGGTCCATGAAATGCAGGATGAAGAGCCAGATCCTGAATTGAAGGTAAGAAAACTGCCGGAAAAGAAGGATATCGTCATAAATAAGCTCTCTTTTCAGTATGAGGGTCCGCATTCTCCCTTTGTTTTACGGGATGTGGACCTGTTTATCGAGGAGAAGAAAACAACAGCCATTGTCGGAGTCAGCGGCAGCGGGAAAACAACCCTGCTTAAACTGTTGCTTGGCTTTTACCGGCCGGTTGCCGGCGAGATCCTTATTGGCGATATACGGCTTTCAAATATCAGCTTAAAGCTCTTGCGTGAAAAAGTAGGTGCGGTAATGCAGGATGGATTTATCTTCCCCGAATCAATTGCCTCGAATATTGCTCCTGGAAGCTCCGATATTGATCCCGACAAACTCTTAAAATCAGTCGAGGTAGCTAATATCAGGGCCTTCATAGAATCCCTGCCCCTCGGGTACAATACAAAAGTCGGAGCTAACGGACACGGGCTCAGCGAGGGCCAGATTCAACGGTTATTGATTGCAAGGGTAGTCTACAAAAATCCCGACATATTGATATTCGACGAAGCAACGAACTCTCTTGATGCAAACAACGAAAAGGCAATAGTGGAAAATCTTGCCGGATTTTTTATTGATAAAACCGTTATTGTTGTGGCACACAGGCTCAGCACTGTGAAGAATGCGGATAAAATTGTTGTTATGGACGGCGGAAGGATAGTAGAATCAGGCACGCATGATTCCCTGCTGGCAGGCAAGGGTGCCTACTTTAATCTTGTTAAGAACCAGCTTGAACTTGGTTCCTGATATCAGACAATGAAAAACAGAATGCCAGACATATTGTATTCAGACTCTGTGAAGGAGATCATCGCAAATCCTCCGGGAAAGATAGTAAGATGGGGAACAACCTTTATTTTTCTGGTCCTTGCGATAATTCTGTTCTTTGCGTGGGTTATCAGATACCCCGATATAGTTCCATCTCCTGTCGAAATCACAACAGTTAATCCACCAGTTACGCTGGTATCTAAAATAACAGGGCGTATTAATATATTATATGTAAAAGATGGTGAAAATGTTGCAATCGGCAAGCTGCTGGCGGTTATGGAAACTACCGCATCTATTGCCGAGGTCACAAAGCTGAAGCAGACCGTCGACACTATCACCAGACCCGATTTTATTTCTTCAGCCTCACTTCCGGTCTTTTCAGAACTTGGAGAGATCCAGGTTTACTGGGGATCTTTTCTTAAAAGTCTGTCGGATTTCAGCAACTATGTCACCAATGATTTCTATGGTTTCAAAATAACTTCAACCACAGAGGAAATTGCCGCAATAGAGGAATATATTGACAGGGTGATGGTCAAGGAAAGATTATATGTTGAAAATAAACGTCTTGAAACAAAGAAATATGCAAGGGACTCTTCTCTTTTTATAAGCGGTGTATTTTCCGAAAGCGAACTTGAGAAATCAAGACAGACCCTCAACCGGATAAACATAGAGTTACAGGATGTAAGGCTCGATCATTCAGCAAAGTCAATTGAACTGGCAGAAAAAAAACAACTTCTTCAGGATTATAAGATAAAGAAGATAGAGGACCGGGAAAGGTTTTATTCGGTACTTAATGAATCTCTGCTCAATCTGAAAGCACAGATTAAATTCTGGGAAAATACATACCTGCTCGTCTCTCAGGTAAGCGGTGTTGTTGCATTCACAAAATTCTGGACCGGGAACCAGTTAGTGATGAAAGATGAGCCTGTACTTAGCATTGTACCATTAGAGACAGGAGATTTTGTCGGAAGGGTAAACCTAAAAATGCAGCGATCCGGCAAAGTACAGCCAGACCAGCCTGTTAACATCAAACTCAGCGGCTATCCGTATCTTGAATATGGAATGATAAGAGGTATTGTGAAGTCAAAATCACTTGTACCAACAGGTGATGCCTATGTGATCGAGATAGCTCTCCCGGACGGGCTTACTACTTTATATGGAAAGAAGCTTGAATTCAACCAGAATATGCAGGGTACAGCAGAGATTATGACAGATGATCTGAGGCTGATTCAGAAAATAATCAATCCATTCAGGCATCTGGCTTCAAAAAACAGGATCTGAAACTGCTTTACTTCTTTGAATAAGGCTCATAATCATCATCATGTGACGGTGATGAGAATGATGAACTGGTTTTTTTGGGTGTATCGAAACCGGTCTTCCTCTCATCCTTACTGATGTACTTTTTGTACAGTCTTATTCCGAGGACAGCGAACACTACTGCAATTAAAACTATTTCAATATTACTCATATCTGTTTTGTTAATATCACAAAATTACAATATTTTCGTACTCTGAAAAATGTATAGCCTGCCATGGTTATGAATGCAATAAGAGAGCTGAAACGAGAAAGGATTGATTATGACAAAGAAAGATCCGGATGAATCTGTTCATGATGAACAATCCGGGGCAAATAAAAATGCCTCCGGAACTGCGGAAACAACACATGCTGAAAAAGCGCAGGAAACCAATGCTGCCGGGAGCACGGAACCAGAAAGTAAAAACCCGGAAGATGTACCGGTAAAGAGAAAAAGAATACCTTCAAAAAACGATGCAACCCGACCTGAGGCCGGTGAAGATATTGTTTCTGAAGGAACGGAAGATGAGGATACGGAACTTCCGCCGGTCGATTATTCGGGTTTTTCGAAAACCGAACTGGTTGAAACACTTGCCCTGAACATTGAGAACAGACCGCCGGCCGAAATCAGGAATGATGTCGACCGGATCAAGGTATTTTTTTATAAGAAGCTTAAGCTCGAGGCTGAAGAGCGGAAAACTAAATTTCTGGAAGGCGGAGGAACACTTGATGAATACCGGTCGTGGGTTGATCCACTTGAAGCAAGGGTAAAACACCTGCTTGAGAAGTACAGAGAAAAGAAAACCGATTTCAACAGGGTTCAGGAAGCTGAGAAATATGATAACCTCAAAAAGAAATATGATATAATCGACAGGATTAAAGAGCTTGTCAACCGCGAAGAATCAATAAACAAAACCTTTCAGGAATTCAGATTTCTTCAGAATGAATGGCATTCAATAGGCGTTGTCCCCCAGAATGCGCTGAAGGATCTCTGGGAAAATTACCACCATAACGTTGAGATTTTCTACGACTATATCAAGATCAATAAGGAGTTAAGGGATCTTGACCTCAAAAAGAACCTTGAGTTAAAGGTACAGCTGTGCGAAAAGGCGGAGGAACTGCTGCTTGAGCCCAATGCTGTAAATGCATTCAGGTTTTTGCAGGATTATCATAATCAATGGAGGGAGATAGGACCGGTACCACCGGAATCCAAAAACGAGATATGGGAAAGGTTCAAGGAAGCCACTTCACAGATAAATAAACGGCACCACGAATATTTTGAAAAACAGAAGGATGACCAGCACAAAAATTTCGAAGCCAAAATAACCCTTTGCGAGGAGGTTGAGGCCATCAACCTTCTTGAAATTGCTAATTTCAAGGACTTTGATGAAAAAGCCGAAAAGGTTGTTGCACTGCAAAAGATGTGGAGAACCCTGGGATATGCACCGAAGAAGCAGAATAATAAAGTGTACCAGAGATTCCGGGACGCCTGCGACAGTTTTTTCGAAAAGAAACGTGGATTTTATGCCAGCAATAAAGAGACCCAGCAGAACAACCTGCAAAGAAAAATCGAGCTCTGCATACAGGCTGAAGCGCTTCAGGACAGTACCGACTGGAAAGCAACTTCCGATGCCCTTATCAGACTTCAGAAAGACTGGAAGGAGATCGGACCTGTTCCAAGAAAACAGTCTGAAAAATGCTGGAAAAGATTCCGTAAAGCCTGCGATCATTTCTTTAACAGAAAAACGGAACATTTCGCTGAGCTTGACACATCATATGAGGACAATCTGAAAGCCAAACTGGCCGTCATTGAAGAATTGGAACAATTTGAGCCCGGAGCCGATGTTCAGGCTGCTTTCGACCGGTTAAAGGAGATCCAGCGGAAATGGACAGAGATCGGCTTTGTTCCCTTCAGTATGAAGGATGAGATCACAATCCGTTACAGAAATGTACTGAATAAGGAATTTGATAAGCTCAAAATCGGGGATGAAGATAAAAGCATTCTTAAGTATAAATCGAAACTGGATAATCTCAAGGTCAATCCAAAAGCCTCCAGAAAACTCCGGAACGAACGTGATAAATTCTTCACCAGGATCAAACAGCTCGAAAGTGACATCGTGCTGTGGGAAAACAATATTGGTTTCTTTACCAAATCAGTCAATGCCGATACCATGATCCGCGAGGTTGAGGAAAAAATCTCAAATGCGAAGAAGATGATCAAAACGCTGGAGGAGAAAGTCAAAATGATTGACCAGTCCGGACTGGATGAATATAATCGATGAAATATAATATTTAAACTCTGAAATTCTGATTGTTGTGGCAGATGTTAAATTTGTATTTGTGACTGGCGGTGTTGCCTCTTCTCTTGGAAAGGGCACACTTGCCGCATCCCTTGCAAAACTTCTGCAGGCACGCGGATATTCAGTTACTATCCAGAAACTGGACCCCTACATAAATGTGGATCCCGGGACACTGAATCCATACGAACATGGTGAATGTTATGTAACCCTCGACGGAGCAGAAACAGATCTGGATCTTGGCCATTATGAGCGCTTTCTCAATGTTCCTACCAGCCAGGCTAATAACGTTACAACAGGCAGGATATACCAGACTGTGATAGAGAAGGAAAGAAAAGGCGACTACCTTGGAAAAACCGTCCAGGTTATCCCTCACATTACTGATGAAATTAAACGAAGGATCAAACTTGTCAGCTCGGGGAATAAATTTGATATAGTCATCACAGAAATCGGCGGAACTGTTGGTGACATTGAGTCTCTGCCTTACATTGAATCTGTCCGTCAGCTGAAATGGGAGCTAGGATCGCAGAACTGTATCGTTATTCACCTTACGCTTGTGCCATTCCTCCATACCACAGGCGAATCAAAAACCAAGCCGACACAACATTCTGTGAAAGTCCTGCTTGAGGAAGGAATCCAGCCTGATATACTGGTTCTAAGGACCGAACGGAGCCTTAATGCTGATCTGAAAAGAAAAGTCGCCCTCTTCTGTAATGTTGAAGAAAATGCAGTCGTCGAATCGACTGATGTCTCAACCATTTACGAGGTTCCTATGAGAATGCTGGATGAAAAACTCGACCAGACAGTTCTTAAAAAACTTGGACTTCCCGTTAATGAAGAACCACCCCTGACTGAATGGAGGGAATTCCTTCATAAACTTAAAAATCCAAAACATACAATAAAGATCGGCCTTATCGGGAAATATGTTGAGCTTGCAGATTCCTATAAGTCGATCTCCGAAGCATTGATTCACAGCAGTTCGGCAAATGAATGTAAAATTGATGTCCAGTTCATCCATTCCGAAAAGATCACTGAAGAAAATGTCAGTGAACGCCTCACAGGTCTCAAAGGAATCCTGGTTGCACCGGGATTCGGATCACGGGGAATTGAAGGTAAAATAGCTGCTGCCAGGTTTGCCAGGGAGAATAATATTCCTTTTTTTGGAATCTGCCTCGGGATGCAATGTGCTGTAATTGAATTTGCAAGGAATGTTCTTGGGTTAGAAGGGGCACATTCAACTGAAATCGACCACAAAACAAAACATCCGGTAATTGACCTTATGGAGGAACAAAAAAGTATCACCGACAAAGGAGGTACAATGAGACTTGGCGGTTACCGGTGCACAATCAGCAAAGACTCAAAGGCTTATGAGGCATACGGTAAGACAGAAGTGGTTGAGCGGCATCGCCACAGGTATGAATTTAATGATAAATATCTGGAACTGTTCATCAACAATGGAATGGTGCCGGTAGGTATTAATCCCGAATCAAAACTGGTCGAAATAGTGGAAATTAAAAACCATAAGTGGTTTATGGGAGTTCAATTCCACCCGGAGTACAGCAGTACAGTCGTTAATCCACATCCTCTGTTCGTTCAATTCATAAAGGCCAGTATTGACAATTAGTATATGGGATGAAATGAGAGGGGAAAAATTTTAAAATAAAAGAATGGACAAGAATACAATTACAGGCATAGTTCTGATCTTTCTGATTTTTATAGGATTCAGTGTTATCAATAACAGCAGGTTGAAAAAAGAATACCTTAAAGCAGTTGAGGCCGCCGAGGCAGAAGTAACAAAAGGTAATCTTGAACGTGCCAGGACATATTATGTCGATGCACTAAGATATAAGCCAAACCAGCCTGAGATACTTGAGAAGCTGGGTGACCTGAATGATAAACTGGGGATTACTACCAGGGAAACAGTTGCCGACACAACAAAACAACAAATCAGCCAAACCGCAGTAGTAGTTCCTGAAACTCCGGCTCAGGTTACAGCTGACGGAAGTCAGTATGGTGTTTTTGCTGACGCTGCCAGTGGTGAAAATGAATTCATTACACTCGAAAATGACAAAGTCGACCTGAAGATATCTCTTAAGGGCGGCAGGGTTTATTCGGCTCGTCTGAAAGAATATACAACCCACGATTCGCTTCCATTGGTGCTCTTCAAAGGTGATTCGACAATTTTCGGTTTCAATTTTTTCACTGCTGACAATAAAGCTGTCCAGACCAATAACCTCTATTTCACTCCTGTTTCAGATGAAAGAAATTATCAGGCTTCGTCACAACCCCGGACCGTTATCCTGAGGCTCCATGCAGGAGATGAAAAGTATATTGAATATAAATACACACTTGATCCCGGCAAGTACAGCGTTGAGTATGATGTGACTTTTAAAAACATGGAGGGTATTCTTCCTCCCACCCAGAACAGTCTCACACTTGACTGGAGAATGTTAATTCCTCAACAGGAAAAAGGAAGGCAAAATGAGGATAATTATACAACATTAAAATATAAATATTACCAGGATGATGTTGAAGGGTTCAGGATTATGTCAAAAAAAGAGACAGAGAAAGTTGATATAACAACAAAATTGAGCTGGGTAGCATTTGTGGATCAGTTCTTTTCATCTGTCCTTATTACGGAAGATGTCTTTCTTAATGGTTCTCTGACATCGACCAAAACACTGCCTACGGATAAAAATATACGCTACTTTACATCCGAACTCGGAGTTCCGTATACGGCAGGTTCTGAGACTGTCATCGCAATGAGACTATATTATGGACCTAACCACATTTCAACACTCAGGAAGGAAGGGATGGAACTGGATCAGATTGTTTTTCTGGGAAGGACATTTATCGGGTGGATCAACAGGTTTATTATAATTCCGGTTTTCAACTGGCTCGAGAGGTTTATCGGAAGCTATGGAATTATTATCCTGATCCTGACAATCCTGATCAAGATCGTTCTCTTCCCTCTTACCTTTAAATCGTACAAGTCACAGGCAAAAATGCAGGTTCTGAAACCGCAAGTGGAGGAGTTGGGGAAGAAGTTTCCTAAAAAGGAAGATGCGATGAAGAAACAGCAGGCAACAATGGACCTGTACAAAAGGGCAGGGGTGAATCCGATGGGAGGTTGCCTCCCGATGCTTCTTCAGTTCCCGATTCTGTTTGCAATGTTCAGGTTCTTCCCTGTTTCGATCGAACTGAGGCAGGAGCCTTTCCTGTGGGCTACAGACCTTTCCACCTATGATTCAATACTGACCCTTCCGTTTATGATCCCCATGTATGGCGATCATGTCAGCCTATGGACCCTGCTTATGACTGCATCATCACTGCTTACTATGAAAATGACAGGCTCCTCACCAGGGTCAGATCAGCCGGGAATGAAGATAATGATGTACATGATGCCTGTAATGTTCATGTTCATTCTGAATAATTTTTCGGCAGGACTTACTTATTACTATTTTCTTGCCAACATGCTGACCTGGATCCAGAATGTTATTTCAAAACGTTTTATTAATGCAGACAAAGTTCTTGCAACTCTCGAGGAGAATAAGAAGAAGCCTATGAAGAAATCGAAATGGCAGCAAAGGCTCGAAGAGGCAGCAAAAAGCCGAGGCATAAATCCTCCTAAAAGATAGGAATATTCTTTTTTCAGATTTAATAATTTAAACTGTCAGGCCAGATTCGGGAAATATTTTTGAACAATTGACGGTTCCTAATGTTAAAAATATTTAAATATGGGGTTGGATTTGAAAAATTCCCTAAATTTATTATTTCAAGAAAATAGGGGAAATGGGGAAAAAAGTTAAGAATAAAGACCTGGCTGCCAAACTAGGGGTATCCGGTACTTTAGTTTCATTAGTCCTTAATAATAAGGCAGATCAGCATGGTATACGCAAAGACACTCAGGAACGTGTTCTTACTCTGGCCAGGCAAATGGGATTCTTTAATCAAAGCGAAAACAAGAACCTGTCACCTCCGGTTGAGGACAAACCGGGTGTAATCGGCATGATTGTACCATCAGCGAGCGATCCATTCGTAATGGGTATAACTCCTTATCTTCAGAAAGCATTCGAATCTATAGGATTTGGATTTTCCGTAATAACAAGGGATCCTGATGATCAAAGATATGACCGCATGATCGGGGCATTCAAAAAATTCTTCAGCGGGCTCATACTTGTTGGCGAAACAGCAGATGAAGCAACGGTCCGTGTCCTCCGTTCGACGGACTATCCGTTTATCCTGCTTGAGAAGAATGTTAAGAACGGCCGGCTGAATACAGTAAATACAGATCTCGCTACCGGTGGACAGCTCGTGGCTCAACATATTCAAAAATTGGGATATAAAAATGTTATAATTGTAACTGACCGTAAATCAGCAAAATACGATACTGATGACATTGATAAGATTGAAAAAGCACTAAACCGGCTGCCTGATGTTAATAAACCTGTAATAATCGAATTTGAGAAGTCCGTTATTGATGATGATATGGATTTCGGGCAGATTGAACAATTCCTTCGTCCCCCTTACAGGGCTGACATAATCCTTGTTATGCATTCCGTCCTCGTTTATCCGTTGATGGCACTTTTAAGAAAAAAGAAGCTTCGGATCCCTCAGGATATTGCGTTGATCTCAATGGAAGACGGCATAGGATTTGACCTTATGTTCACTCCGGTGACAAGTATTAAAAAACCTTTACCGGGACTGGCTATAAAGGCCGCCAATATGATCTGGTCGGAAGTTAAGAACGGAGGAAAAAGCAAATTCAAACGCCAGGTAAATATATCTCCCGGACTTGTTGTCAGAAGTTCCTGCGGGACACTCTAGCTAATTTTATAAACACCTGTTAATATTTCATTCCTTTGTTAACAAGATTGCTTAAACCTATTTAAATATTTAATTTATCTTTGCCATGTTTTGGTGTTGCAATGAAATTAAATCATTGCAATGAAAAGGGAATGCGGTCAGAATCCGCGACAGTACCCGCTGCTGTGATGCCCGATCGTTCTAACGATGATGGTTTTATGATAACCTGCCACTGTCCCGGGCAAAAGGGATGGGAAGGCTTCATAAGACCGGGACAAGTCAGAAGACCTGCCAGACAAACCCATATTCAAGGCTTTCGGGAAGAAAAGCACCGGATCATCAAATGATTCTCTACTAAATCCCCTGTCAGCCCTGGAAACTGGATGACAGAATTGTACAATTGGATTAATATGTATAAAACCATGAACCCGGGATTAGTGAGATTCATTAAAGTTACTGCAACAGGTATTGCCCTGTCACTTTTAGCTGTTCCATTAAAAAGTCAGCTTATCTTCCAAAGCGATACAATTAAAATTCAGGAGGTTGTGATCACAAGGAAACAGATCACATCCGAGCAGCCGGGATTTAAATTCTATGATATTGCCCCTCTCCGGATGGCTGATTATCCACTTTTTTCACTGACTGATGTGCTGAACAATTCCACACCTCTTTTCATAAAGAATTACGGATCAGGCGGTACAGCAACTTCTTCATTCAGGGGAACCTCAGCAGGACATACCCAGATTACCTGGAACGGAATCAATATAAACGATCCGATGCTCGGGCAATCCGACTTTTCACTTTTACCCTCCGGCATGGTGGATAACGTGATGGTTAGTTTCGGAGGAGCTTCAATGGACATCGGGGACGGAGCAATAGGGGGAATTATAAATCTTGAAAATGAACCGGTCTGGCGAAAAGGTACTCTTATTGATGGTATAGCCGGCATGGGAAGCTTCGGAAGATATTTGGGATTAATAAAGTTAAGAACAGGTACCAGTCATTTCCAATCAGTTACCAGGGCATTCGTAGGCTCATCGAAAAACAATTTCAGGTATCTGGCTGAGACTGACACTGCTCCTAAAACCAGGGAGCATAACGGAACACTGCAAAAGTCCTTCATGCAGGAGCTCTACCTGCGAAGATCCAAAAATGTCCTTTCAGCACGTATCTGGTACCAGTCTGCATCCCGCGATCTTCCCGGTTCTACCCAATATGGTTACGCAGGCGAAGAACAGAAAGACGAATCATTCAGAACGCTGATCAACTATGATATTATTGACGGAAAGACTGAATACTTTACATCTGCTGCATTTATGCTGACAAATCTTGATTATGTTAGTCAGCTTTATTCCATTGATTCCAGAAACAATGCTTCCACTTACGTCATAAAGGGAGGAATGACTACCCGCCTTGGTGATTATTCCCGCCTTAAAATTGTAATGAACAACGAGTTAAATGCAATTAACTCAAATAATTATCTGGAGAAAATAATGCATAACAAAGCCTCGGTCACCCTTTCCCTGGAACGAAAAAAAGGAAAGAGATTCGGTGCAGTAATTCTTCTCAGGGAAACACTTTGTGACGATGCATTGCTAGTCCCTGATTTTTCCGCAGGAGGAGAATACAGAGTTATCAGGAATGAAGAACATTTTCTGAAAATGAATGTGTCCAGAAATTCAAAGATACCCTCTCTGAATGACCGGTTCTGGAATCCGGGAGGTAACCCTGAACTTAAAAATGAATATGCATACTCGTATGAAATTGGATACAAACTAAGTCAGAAATTATCCGGCCAGTTAAATATAATTGCAGAAGTGAATCATTTCAGGAATTACATAAGAGACCTTATTCAGTGGCACCCTGGAGAATCTTATTACTGGGTAGCTGATAACATTGGCTCTGTCAATTCTTCAGGAATAGAATCGTCCGTTTCAGTGAAATATATACTTTACAATCTGTCGGTAAACATGAATGCAGGATATTCATATACGAGAGCCAGGGAAACGAACACCGAAACACCCGGAACTGACAGCAGACAACTTATATATATACCAAAAAACCAGGCGCAAGGTTCGATTCACCTGGAATACAACGATTTTTACACGATCTGGAGAACAACCTATACAGGCAGGACATTTACCAATGCAGACAATTCCGAATACCTTGAAAATTATTCATTAAACACTCTTGCAGGCGGAATGAGGTTTAACTTTAATAAAAACCTTCTCGATTTCAGTTTACGTATTGATAATATTTTTGATATCTCATACCAGACAATTGCCTGGTACCCTCAGCCGGGAAGATCTTACTTCCTGACACTTTCTTATCAGTTCGGCTCAGGGAATGAATGACCGGATTTCATATTACCTGTTTTTTATTTTTCTCCTGGCTCCCTCTTGCGGAGGAAGAAATCTGAAATCAGGTGAAAAACCTCTTACTATTGACTATGGAAGTATCAAATATGCTGAAAGGTTCGAACTGAATAAAACAGATTCCTGTACAATCCTGACAATATACGATCCATGGCAGGGAGCCGGTGACATAAGACATATTTATTACCTTATAAAGGAAGGTTCAGGACTAAACCTAAAAATTGACTCATCCCATATAATAAATGTTCCTGTCAGAAGGATAATCTGTATGTCGACCACTCATCTGGCAATGATCAAAGCCCTGAAAGAGGCTAACTCAATTGTGGGAGTCTCGGGATCGGAATTCATTTACGATAAAGAGATTTACAGGAGGATCAGTGAAGGCCTGGTTAGCGATATCGGGTACGAGGCAGGTATGAATAATGAGCTCATCATCAGGACCCGTCCGGATATTGTTATGATGTATGGGATCGGAGGTGAAACGGCCGGGTATACAGGAAAGATAACAGAGCTGGGAATTAAAGTGATGTTCAACGCAGACTATCTCGAAACGGATCCTCTCGGAAAAGCTGAATGGATAAAGATGTTCGGCGCTCTTTACTGCAGGGAGGAGAGGGCTGACACTATTTTTTCAGACATATCTGTTTCATATGAACAGATAAAAATGTTTATCCGGGAAAATGCAGATAAAAAACCATCGGTACTGCTCGGGCTTCCATTCAGAGACACCTGGTTCATTTCGCCTGGGAATTCATATATAAGCCGGCTGATAAAGGATGCAGGTGGCAGCTATCTTTGGGAAGACACCGAATCAGAAGTATCTATGCCATTCGGACTCGAAAACGTTTTCATGCAATCATTAAAGGCTGACTACTGGCTCAATACCGGTGCCATAACATCAAAAAACGAAATTCTTTCGCTCGATCCCAGACTTGGATCGATACCACCATTTATATCGGGAAACCTTTATAACAACAACAGGCGTTTAAGTGAGAGGGGTGGGAATGATTACTGGGAAAGCGGAACCCTGAACCCGCATATTATCCTTAAGGATATTGCAGCAATACTGCATCCCGGACTTTTTGGAAATTATGAACCGGTCTATTACAGGAAAATTGAATAATTTGAATGGTATGAACCCTGTAAGACGGATCACGGGTAATTCCGGAACCTCTCAGGTAAAGATGAGGATAAGGATATTTATGATCCTTGTTTTACTGACGATTTGTTTTTTCTTCCTTGATATCTTTCTTGGATCCGTTACAATAAAACCTTCATCAGTTCTCAAAGCTCTTTTTGAAAGTGGAGACAGTAATGTTCAGACAATAATCCTTAAATTCCGCATTCCCAAGGCAATCACGGCCATACTTGTGGGTATTGCATTGTCATTGAGCGGGTTACAAATGCAGACTATCTTCAGGAATCCAATGGCAGGACCTTATGTGCTTGGTGTTAGTTCCGGAGCCGGACTGGGTGTGGCTCTGGTTGTGCTCGGTTTTTCAACCGGCCCGGCAGCATTCAATCCCGGAGCTCCTGGAAACTGGATACTCGTGATATCGGCCTGGATCGGGGCAGGGGTGGTTACAGTGCTGATAATGTTCATTTCTTCAAGAGTCAGGGATATAATGACCGTGCTTATAATCGGGATTATGCTTGCCAGTGGAATATCGGCAATTGTAAGTATTCTCCAGTACTTCAGCTCGGAAACTATGCTTAAGACCTACGTTTTATGGACAATGGGAAGTCTGGGCAACCTGTCAGCCGGACAGTTGAACGTTCTCATAGTCTCTGTGCTGACAGGGATTTTACTGAGCATTTTCTCAATAAAAATGCTCAATGCATTGCTTATCGGAGAGAACTATGCACGCAGTATCGGACTAAACCTGAAATTGTCAAGAGCAATTATTTTTGCCTGCACCAGCATTCTTGCAGGAAGTGTTACTGCATTTTGCGGCCCTATAGGATTTATAGGAATTGCTGTTCCTCATATTGTACGCAATCTGCTCAAAACTTCCGATCACAGGATACTGATACCGGGAACTGTACTTACAGGTGCTGCAGTTATGCTGGCGAGCGACATTATTTCACAGCTGCCCGGTTCTGAAACTGTTCTTCCGGTGAATTCGATAACTTCTCTGATAGGCATTCCGGTAGTAATCTGGGTTATTTTACGTAATAAAAAGGACCAGGGTATATTCTAATGGAGAATTCAGGCGAAATAATAAAGTTAGACTCACTGAAAATAGGCTATACTTCAGGGAATTACGGCGGAATAATTCTGCCTGCTCTTTCTGGTTCAGCCCGCAGAGGGGAGCTTGTTGCTGTACTGGGAAGGAACGGCATCGGAAAAAGCACACTGCTGCGGACAATTATGAACCTGCAGCCATCCATGGGGGGAAAAGTAGTAATTAACGGAGAAGATTCAGCTGAACTCAGCGGTCTTCAGCTTGCTCAAAAAATAGGATATATTTCCACCGAGATTGTTAAGATCAGCCATATGAGAGTCTATGACCTTGTTGCACTCGGCCGTTTTCCTTATACGAACTGGATAGGCAGAATTGATGACGAGGCCGATAAAGTTATTAGAGAAGCTATCATTAGAGCCGGACTCTCTGATTTCGAAAACAGGTTCGTTTCGGAATTGTCTGACGGTGAACGGCAGAGGGCGATGATCGCGAGGGTATTGGCGCAGAATACCGATATAATGATAATGGACGAACCGACTGCATTTCTGGATATTTCGGGTAAATTCGGGATAATCAGCCTGATGAAGCAGCTAACTGCTGCGGGAAGGACTATAATCTTTTCTACTCACGACTTTACGGTTGCACTAAACCAGGCCGATAAAATATGGCTGATGCAGGAAGACGGGATAACCGAGGGCGCGCCCGAAGATCTGTTAATGGTTAAAGCTTTCAACCATCTGTTCGATGAGTCTGTGGTCGGATTCGACCCTGAGAACGGGAGTTTTATCTTCCACAATGAATCCTGCGGGGAAATTTATATTGAAGGCGAAGGTGATTTAAGACACTGGACTGCCAAAGCTCTTGCAAGGATTGGATACAGTATAACTAATTTAAAAACAATCCCATATATTCAACTCCCATCTGCGAATGAGGATTGGATATTACATACCGGAGATGCTTCGCAAAGTTTCAGGTCACTCTATGACCTTATAAGCCGGCTCCGGAGAATTACCTGAAATATTTTCTGTAATTGTCGATAAAGGAAGGAACATCCTCAACAGCAAGCTTTTTGGCAATGATCTTTTTATTTCTGTCGAGGATATAAATCAAAGGAGTTGTCTGCACATTATATAAAAAATCAAAATGCGAGGCTCGGTCAGGGTCCCAGCCGTTGATCCAGGTTAGTGCGTTATCCTCAATATATTTTGTCCAGGCCTGTTTATCTTTTGTTGTACAGACAGTAAAAACCTCTACCCCGTCATTCCTGACTTTATCGTAGTAAGCTTTTAACTTGGGTGTTGCTTCCTTGCAATGTCCGCAGTTGGGTTCCCAGAAATAGATTATGGTGAACTCTTTTTCAATATCATCCAGGGAAACAAATGTTCCTTTATATGAATCCATTATCAGATTCTGAGCTGTCATCCCGATAAGGTTATTTCTTAGCAGGTCTACCTGTTTTCGAAGATCATCCCTGAATTCCTTCGTCACCCAGTCGGCTTTACCCGAGAGATAAATGTCATCAGCAATTTTAACCATAACGGCATCGTGCCCCATAATCTCGCTTTCGCGGAAATGATTGAAAAGATAAATCGAAATAAACTGAAACACTTTCTGATTTCCCTGGCATTTCCGTATAAGCTTGTCAATTTCCCGGTTAATAGAGTCGGGCGATTGTATGACTACATTTTTGAAAAAGGCATCCAGTCTGGCTTGAATTATTGGTGTTCGTAACAATCTCTCATCGGTAAGGTCGACATTGTCAAAAAAATGGTCCTTATTATAATTGTATCTGAGCAGCCATTTGACAGAATCCGGATTATGTATGCCGTCCGGTAAGTTGAATTCAGGGACTTCGAGCGGGAGCATCGATTTTACGAGCACTGAAAGAAAATTGGTACTGTTTTTTTCAATTACTGTTCCTAAATAGGTTTTCATAGCTGATTCATGCAGCCTCTGAAGCGGAGTAAGCAGCTTAAGTGAATCGCTGTTCCCTTTGTTATTCTGAATTCTTTTACCAATGGCAGATGCCTGTTGCTGGAGGTTAACCCACGTTTTCTGATACTCCACGAATGAGGAATTTACATTGGACCTGCTGAATTTCAGGGTATTGAAAAAGTCAGGATAGAGACAGAACAGCGAAAAATTTTGATTTTCGGTCATCAGGATCTCGAAATATCTTTTGCCGGGAAGAACTATCATATAAATGCCCTGAGGCAGGATTTCTTTTCCTGAAAACACAGCATTTCCCTTGCTGTCAAGAGCTGTTGTATCCATCACATATTGCTTGTCGCCAAGATGATATGCCAGATAAATTGTCGAATCCTTAAGTCCGGAGATGGAAACGGAAATTTCATAGCCGTTTTTAACCTGGCATATTACTGTTGTTGAAAGCATTATCAGAAAAATTCCGGAAAGAAGTTTTTTCATTCAGGAAACAGATTTTAAAGAATAAATACAAAAATAGTCATTGCAATTTCTTTGCCAAAGTCACAAACGATTTATATTCAGAAATTAATTGTAATTTTAAAAGTTAATTCCAGGGTAAATCTAATGACAATTTCTTTGCTTATTCCGGTATGCGATTATGACATTGTTGCCCTTGTCTGTAGTATGAAGGGTTACGTTGGAAAGATCCCGGAGTTTATTGAGATCCTGATCGGTGACGATGGTTCAACAGCAGAGAACAAAGCGAAGTATAAATCCCTTGAAGGCGATGGTGTCAGGGTTATCTCATCGGAAAAGAACATTGGCAGGGCTGCAATTCGGAACAGACTTGCGCTTGAAGCAAAAGGGGATTATATTCTTTTCATTGATGCCGATACCATGTTCCCCGCAACCGGCGAAGCATATCTGTTAAAATGGGTCCCATATTTGAAAGGAGCCAGCGTTATGAGTGGAGGAATCCTGTATCATGAAAGTCCGCCCGGTGACCCTGATAAGATACTGAGATGGAAATATGGTAGTAAAAGGGAGGTGCGAAAGGCTTCTGACAGGAATAAACATCCGTATACAGCGTTCTCTACCTTCAATGTCCTTTTTGATCGTACAATTTTCTCCAGACTACGGTTCAATGAAGAGCTTAAAGAGTACGGACATGAAGATACCCTTATGAGTTATCAGCTAAAAAAAGCGGGAATAAACATCTTTCATATCGATAATGGCTTAGTTCATGAAGGACTTGAATCGAACCGGGAATACCTTAATAAAACCAAGCTCGGAATCAAAAATCTCAGCAAACTTTACGATAGTGTTACTGACAAAAGAGCTTTCATGTCATCGCTGAGAATCCTGAGGGTTTACAATATTATCCGTTTTTTCAGGTTGGAACTTATACTCACCGGCATCTATATCCGGTACAGGGAAAGGATGGAAATCAGGATTGATTCGGCTAAATCGCCGCTCTGGCTCTTCAGTTTCTATAAAATGTGCATGTTCTGCACATGCAGAGAGATTCACCGGCGCAGGAAAATTCTACCGGAAATTAACATATAATATTGGTATTTAATAAATTAGTTTTGGTTGCTGGTTCCGGAGTGCTGGTTGCTAGTTATTTCGGTCTTAACCAGTTCAATATTACCATCAGCTCTTTTCTCTCCTTGCAGGATGAAATCAAACCGGTTAACCATTGTGCAAAGGAAAAAATCAGTGGGAGGGGAGTGACCGATATTCTCCGGATTGAAGAACCTGCTGCCTGAGCCATACCGGAGATCATTGATCCTGTCCTCAAAATATTCTTCGCTCCCGGTCAATCCGGCTTCAACCATCCGTGCACATATCAAATCCTCCTCTGCAGAGATCTCAGCTCTGTATCCCATAGCAACAAGCGATACTTTATCCGGGTTTAAACTTTTTATATACCTGACCACTGCGCCTGCATTGACAAGACTGCCAGTGATCACAATATCAGCATTTACAGCATTTATAAGACCCTTTGTCCCGGCAGTGGTTGTCTGAATTACAGTTTTACCGGCAAGATCGGCTTTAATGACCTCTGTGGGGCTGTTGCCATAATCAAATCCTTCAATTTTCTTTTCATTTCTTTCACCCGCGAGAACCGAATTCCGGTAATTCTTTTTCAGTTTAAAGCCTTCCTCCACATCTCCTGTTGCAATCAGACGTACCGCACCTGAATCAAATATATAACAAGCAACCGAAAATGCCCTGAAAACATCTATGATGACAGCAATACCTCTTGCTTTTCTGGCGCCTTCTGCAAATTCAAGAATTTCAATTTTCATGATCGCCTGATTATGAAGTGAAAATACTAAATATTCTTGTTTCTGTTTTTGTATATTTGAACCATCGATTTTTGAAATAAGTTGATTGGCTAAAAGAAAGCTTTATCAATGGCAAATCCTGCAGTGACACGGGCATTCAATAAGATTAAGAAGTTGAAGGATGGCATCTGGCATACTCCGCTTTCCGAATTATCGAGAGGAAAAAGTTTTCTTATCAGGCATGCCCGGATAATCGTTCTGGCTTCCCGCAATTCCCTTAACGATAAAGTATATTTGCGTGCATCAGCGCTGACTTTTTATACGCTTATATCCATTATTCCTGTGCTTGCAATAGCCCTGGCAATTGCCAAGGGATTCGGGCTCGATCAAAACCTTGAGTCCATTATAACAAATTCAAAAGAGTTTAATACTTACAATGACCTTCTGACCCCGCTACTTGAAAGTGCCAAGAAGGCGGTTCAGGAGACACGGGGAGGCTATCTTGCGGGAATTGGGGTCATAGTACTTTTCTGGTCTGTCATTTCATTACTGGATCAGATCGAAACTTCCTTCAATCATATCTGGCAGATCACATCCTCCAGGCTGTGGTACAGGAAGTTTACTGATTACATTACAATAATGCTCATTGCACCTGTATTGCTAATCCTGTCAAGCAGCACAACTGTATTTGCAATTACTTATCTTTCCGATTTTATGGAGAATGCTCCCATTCTCTCTTCCTTCAAATGGATAATCAGTTTCCTTATACAATTTGCTCCCTATTTACTAACCTGGATTATTTTGACCTTGCTTTATATCGTAATGCCAAATGCAAAGGTCAACTTCACATCTGCCCTTATATCCGGAATTATTGCCGGGACTTTCCTGAAGCTTCTTCAATGGCTGTATTTCGACCTTCAACTGGGAATTACAAAGTTAAGCGCGATATATGGTGGTCTGGCTGCAATACCATTATTCCTGATTGTCCTTCAGGCCAGCTGGAATATTATTCTGCTCGGAGCTGAACTCTCTTTTGCCAATCAGAATGTGGCCAGATACGAATATGAATCTGAAGCTCTGAATATCAGTTCATTTCAAAAACGTGCAATTGTGCTGATGGTAATGCATATGATAGTCAGGAACTTTGCTATCGGTGAAAAACCCATAAGCGCTGAAACGATCAGTAAAATACTGAAGATCCCGGTTCGTCTCGCAAGAGATATTCTGGAGGATCTGAGCCAGGTGGATCTGGTTTCTGAAATCCATGAGCACGACCAGAAGCAAAGACTGTATCAGCCTGCACTCGATATCAATAAGCTGACAGTAAGCTTTGTATTGTCCCGCCTTGATAAGAAAGGCATTGAACATAAAATTCCTGTGAAGAATAAGGAATACGAAAAAGTGATCGCGATTCTTGAAAAAGCTGAAAAGTTAATGGCAAAATCAGATTCCAATATTCTGATCAGGGATTTGTGATCGTATTCTGCACCTTTCCTTTATTGGTCCGTTTCTTCTTATGTTTCTCCACAAACTTTATGAATTCTGTGAATGAATCCCATTTGTAGAATAAATAGTGAGGGTAGGGCAGGATTATCTGCCTGGTGTTTTTTTCTTTTTTCCAGTAGCTGGTCACATTGGCAGAAGGAAATACACGGTCAGTTTCGCTCATAACGGCATAATCCCATCTGAACCCGGGTTCTTTCTGTTCCATTGTCCTGTTATAGAGCCACCTCAGTTCATCATGCAGCGATTTAATGCTTCTGTGAGGAATTCTGTCGGTATTCAGCAAATAGGTCTTTTTATCGCCAAACATTCTGAGATAGAACTTCTCCATGTTCGCTTCTGTAATATTGTTAAGCGTACCTTCAAAGATCTTAAGTGGAATGCCATACAAGTCATCAGCAGGGATAGGAGTTCCGTTCACTGCAATTGCAAGATCGGGAATTATTCCTGTCTTCGCCGAGAAATATTCAGCTGCCCAGACGCCCAGTGACCAGCCAATAATGGTTATCTTCCTGTAGGTTTTTATTTCGGGAAGGACGAGGGCTTCATCTGCAGAATACTGGTAGAATAGTATGAAATCAAATTCATCATTACATAATGGTAAAAACACATTTTCATCACTACCCCAGGCTCCATATAATATCACCAGATGATCATTTTCTTCTCTTCTCCTTATGTAAGTCTTCATTAATTTCCGTGTAAAATACCAATCAGGAATTTATATGAACCATAAATATAATGGAATTATTTTATCTGTAAAAAGGAGTCACTTTGGCTTTATATTTTGAGGAGGGTATAAAAAAAATAAGAGGAGACAGGGTGGTTGTGAAGATCAGGGAGCGGGCTTTATTAATGAGATAATTCCCGTGTCTACTGTCTGATAAAAGGATGGAACCACGGTTAGCTGGCGCTATTCCTCAGGTTCCAGATGTGAAAGTCAATGTCTGCAATACAATCCTGTTGATTTTCACTCCCAACCCTTGCTCATCTCCTCTTATACCAATAGCATGAGCTTGGAAACAAATGTAAATAATAAAAATGGAATTGTCAAATATTTCTTTAAAATAATGTGACAAAGTACTTGTAATATTTGATTAAAATTTACTTAAATTTGATTAGATGCACCTTTATGATAGCGGAACTCGAGAAAATAGCAAATGACAATGAAGGCGGATTTATTGCCGACTATGTCACGGATACTGGCGGGGTATGGCACTTTCATCCTGAGTTCGAAATTGTTTTGAACATTAAAAGTAATGGTACACGCATAATCGGGGATAACATTGACCTGTTCGACCAGTATGATATGGTTCTTATCGCCGGTAATATTCCCCACTCCTGGAACTACTATAAAAGCGATAAAAGCCTTCCTGAAAAGCATGGGATGATGATTCATTTCAGTCAGGCCTCCCTGGGCGATAGACTATTATCAAGGTATGAGATGCATTGCGTGAGGGAGCTTTTTGAACTGGCAGAAAGAGGGATCGGCTTTTCCGCCGAGGATGCAAAAAAGGCCGAGAAACACATGGCACAGATGATCATCAATAAAGGAATTGATAAACTTATAGATTTTTTTAATATTCTCAGGATCATGTGCCAGGCCGAAAAGAAAACACTTCTTTGCTCTGAAAACTACAAGCAGGCTTTCGACGAGAGGGGTAACAAGAGAATGGCCGATGTTTACACTTTCATAAGGGAAAACTATTTTAAGCAGATCCCGCTTGAAAAGATTGCGAAAATTGCTAAAATGAGTCCGTATGCTTTCAGCAGATTCTTCAAGAAGAACTGCGGGGCAGGATTTATAGAATATCTGAACCGCGTCAGGACCAACAAAGCATGCTATCTTTTACGTGAGACTGATTACCAGGTGCATGATATAGCACTTGAATGTGGCTTTGCGAGCATTTCGAACTTCAATAAGCAATTCCGCAAAACAGAGGGCATCTCTCCCCGCGATTTCAGGGCACAATTCAGGTGATTTACCGGAAAACTGAACCAGATAATTGATAAAAAAGGACTTGTCAATTACATGAAGTCCATATAATTCTTTGAAAAAAAGTGTATTTTTGCGCCGGAAAATGGTTCCGTAGCTCAGTTGGTCCCGAAAAACAGCAAATCTTTGATTTGCATGTTTTTCGAGGATCCTCGAAAATCTAATTCCGCCTTTGGCGGAAAAGATTTTCGGGAATAGAGCAATCCCGCGTACGCGGGATGGGTCGGGCGTTCTTTATGTTATTATTATTGGTTCCGTAGCTCAGTTGGTCCCGAAAAACAGCAAATCTTTGATTTGCATGTTTTTCGAGGATCCTCGAAAATCTAATTCCGCCTTTGGCGGAAAAGATTTTCGGGAATAGAGCAATCCCGCGTACGCGGGATGGGTCGGGCGTTCTTTATGTTATTATTATTGGTTCCGTAGCTCAGTTGGATAGAGCAACAGCCTTCTAAGCTGTGGGTCGGGCGTTCGAGTCGCCCCGGAATCACACAGAAAGACAAGGAGTTAGAGAAATTTGACTCCTTTTTATTTTTTATCAGGTGAAACATGGGTAAAACATTTTGGGAGATCACATGCCTGCCTTACAAGCCAGGCGATGACAAAGAAATATGCAAAGATAACTGACAGCACTATCAGTCAGGAAATGAACCAGCTGGCTCAAAGACTAAATTTTAATGTGAATTAATAATAATAAGAGCAGTAAGTATCTGATAACTACCCTCTTCTTCTTTCGTTTATTTTCATGAAGGTTTGCATATCAACTTACACCCTGTCAAAAACCATTTTTAGAATTTCTTTCCCCGTAACAGAATAAACATCAGGAAAATCAAATGTGCGGATGATCAGATGCTTTTCATCATCACTGACCGAGTAAGTTTCAGTTCTCTTAAAGCCTTTGAAAAATCCAAGTTTGCTTTTTATCTGATATGTGACTGAAAAGGATTCTCCGTCAGCAGCAATCGAACATGTGATTGTATATTTTGCGTTATCAAAAGTATTTGATACTTCTTTAACTGTATTGAAGGCAAACCTGCGATTACTATTAAGTTCTCTGTTGATTTCATAAGATGTCGAATAGTTCATCACAATGGAATCAGAACCAAATTGACTAATATTGTAAACACAATTAATTACAAGGAAAGGAGTCCTGGTCATTTCTTTGTTGAATTTCCATTTACCTGAAAAATCCTTAATATTATTATTATCCCATATTATATTTTGATTCGGTTCATTCTTTTTGTCAAGAGTTATCGTAAGATCAGTGGTGAAAACCATTCCCTTAACTTTAAAATTTAAAGGTTCGTATCCTTCTGCAGTTAATTCAGCGACAGCGTCTGACCTTACATCCTCCAGAAGAAAGCGCCCGTCCTTATCTGTTGTTACCTTATAAGGGTAGTCAGTAACGGTTATCGTAACTCCGGGCAATGCTTCACCATTCTCCTGAATAACCTTTCCCCTTATCCTGTAAAAGTCCCTGGTCATAATATCTATCGTCCTCCACCGCTTCCTGAGGTCTTGTTTTGGGAAAATCGGATATGTCCACATACTTAATGAATACAAATTCGAAAGCGGGATGGTTATTGATCCTTCCGGAACTTTATTGTTTATTGTATAAATCGGTTTGAAATACAAGGTATCGGGTACAGATCTTTTGTCGTTTTCATATGTGCCTATTACAACTACACCGTTCTTCGCGATTCTGCCATATTTACGGATTGCGTTGCGACCCTTTAGAATATCGATGGTTTTAATATATTGAGGGTCAACATTAATAGTATCATTGATATAAAGCTTTTTACCATCCATTACAACCAGAGCTTTCAAAGGTTTGAAATCATGGTTCCTGAAATATACTTCTTTAATTACAATATCATCATTTTCTGCAATCTGCTTTTTGTTCTTGCGATCCTGGGTATCAGGGTATGCAGGTCTGATGCATAAAATAATCATCAGCAAAACTGATATACACAGAGTAATACCCATCCTGATGTTTTTGCCCCATTTATTGGTATTCGAATTCAGCATCAATAAACGCTTTCTGATCATTGATGGACTGAATCCACTTGTAAATTGTACATTTACTCTGCAGCTTATGAAATTCAACAACTCACTTGCATAGGCTTCCCTGTCTGAAGAGCTTCTGATTACTGCTTCATCAGCAAGATATTCATGGTTGATCCTTGCTGCCCATTTGTATAAAAACAGTATAGGGTTGAACCAAAATACTATTTGGAGTATCTCAAAGAAGATGATATCATATGAATGTGATTGTCTAACATGTTCAAACTCATGTCTAAGAACATTCACAGCAATTCTGTTTTCAATGTAATCCTGTTTATTTAAAAAAATAATCCGAAGGAAGCTGAATGGATTAACAGGAGAGTCAAGCAACGCAATATTATACCCTTCATGATAAACTCTTTCAGATCGTCTAAACATCTGTTGCACCAGTAAAATATTCCTGTAGAACCTGACTAACATCAGTATCAACCCTGATAGATAAATTATTAAAAGGATTTTTTTGCTGTCACTAGGATTGGATTTATCTGATGCAGGTTGATTTATAAAATAAGTGTCTGTAATGTCTGATAACTCTTTTTCCTGATGGGCAGTACCTGCCTCATGCCCTATAGAATTTAACTCAGGCTTATGGTTCAGAACTGTTACTATTTCGTTAACTACTTTCTTAGAGCCAAGATCTATTGGGATCGAAATAAGAGGGACAGTTAAAGAAAAAAGAACTGAAAAGATCAGGTAATATCTGTTGAAGATGAACAGCTTTTCTTTCCTGAGAATCAGCCAGTATAGCCCGAACAAGATGACCATACAGATACCTGATTTGATGATGAAAGCAGTCATTTTTTTGCCTTCTTATGAGCAATTTTTTTATCAACTATCGCCCTCAATTCTTCAAGTTCTTCCTTTGTCATTTCTGTTTCATCAGCAAAAAATGATGCAAACTGCCCGGTAGAGTTGTTGAAGAAATCTTTTATTATGTTGCTGATCTGAGTAGAAAAATATTCACTCTTGCTAACACGAGGATAATATTCCCGTGAATTTCCGTACGATCTGAAACCTACAAAGCCCTTATCAATCATTCTTTTTAACAAGGTAAAAACAGTTGTCTGGGCAGGTTTTGGATCGGGAAATTCCTTCATTAAATCTCGTATAAAGGCTCTTTCCAGTTCCCATAGCACTTTCATAACTTGTTCTTCGGCATTGGTCAGGTACATTCTGTCTACATTTATTGACAACTATCTACAAATGTAGTTTAGTGTTTGCAATTATCCAAACAATTCAGGGCATTTTTTTAATTTAGTAAAAGTGCAGTGGAAGGAAATGAACCAGCTGGCTGAGAAACTGCAATTTCATATGAACTGATGGATTAAACTTGAAGCAGAGGAGTAATACAAACTCCTTATCCCTTTGTTCGTTGTCCATAAGTTATCAGAAAAGGTAACCTAATCACAATATTATTATTTAACAAAATCATATAAAGACACAGAGATGTTGGATATCTTTGGGATATTGATACAAACAAGCCAATTGGTAAGATAAAATGAATATTCAATCCCATTACCAGCAGGCAATAAAATTTGCTGCAGCCAAACATGTAGAGAAGCGACAAAAGGTTCCCGGGACCAACCTCCCATATGTAGTGCATCTCAGTAACGTAGCAATGGAAATATTCGTGGCTGCTATGCATACGAATGATTTTGATCTTGATTTTGCAGTCCAGGTGGCTCTTCTACATGATACGATTGAAGACATAAAAACGACTCATCCTGAGATTGCTGAAAGATTCGGATCTGATATAGCGGCAGGGGTGTTGGCTCTGATTAAGGATGAAACGCTACCCAAAGAACACCAGACCACTGATAGCCTGAATAGGATAAAGAAACTTCGAAAAGAGGTACGGGCTATTAAACTTGCTGACCCGATCACCAACCTGCAACCACCTCCTAAATTTGTTATGGTCAACGATAACTTGCTTTTAGATCTCTCCAATGCTTCGTTAACATCAATGGATGTGGATTAATAGAGTCTCTTTCATCTTGATTAACTAACTAATTATTAAACAGCAAACCATGCGCTACTTCAACACTGACAACGAATTAAAAGCTTATGCTGTAGCTGGTACTCATACGATACTATTAGCATTGGAAATAAATAAAACAAAAGTTATTGGGAAAGGCTTTATGGGATTTAGAATAAGTCGCAAAGGAGGTAATGCTAAACCTGTTTTACTCAATGGCTCAAAAAGTTTTGCATCTGACAATCCTGCGAATCCCATTCAGAAATTATCTCCAATACAATCTTATTTGTGGAAGGACTACACAGCTGTTCCAGGTAAAAAATACACCTATTCATTTGAAGCCATGTTTGGTACCTGGGATATAATGAATCCCCAATATAAAACCACATTGAAAGTAACTACTGAAAAGTTAAATGAAGGAGAACATTCCGTATTTTTCAACTTAGGGGTTACAGGATGCCAGGCTTACGCCAAAAAGTTTGCAAAAAAAAAGATAGTGGCTTTACCCGATCCAGACAAAGGGAAAGCTTTTGCCATTTTAGGCAGAGAACTATTTACTGAAGGTCTTCTGAAATTTGTAGCACAGGCAAACAGCAATAAATACAAATTACTTTGTGCTTTTTATGAATTAGAATACCCTCCTTTCTTAGCTGCATTAAAAAAAGCGCTGAATAAAAATGCAGAAGTAAAAATTGTTTACAGCGCCCGACCTGACCAGATAGCTGACAATGAAAGCGCGATAAAGAAAGATGATTTAGAATCGGTAAGCATACCTCGCAAATATCAAGTGTCACAACCTCATAATAAATTCATGATACTATTAGAAGAAGACAACCCTGTTCAGGTTTGGACAGGATCCACTAATATTACGATCAGGGGTATATTCGGTCACAGTAACACCGGTCACTGGATTAAAAACGAAAAGATCGCCCAAAAATATTTGGATTATTGGGATATGCTTTCACAAAATCCCGCAAAATCAGATTTTACAATTAAAACTAAAAGTATTCAAAAAGATCTTAATGGATCATATCTCCAAAAGGGGACAAAAGTAATTTTTAGTCCCCGTAAAACTGATGCCATGCTGGCCGAATACGTAGAAATGATGGACAATGCTAAAGAAGCAGTTTGTATTATTTATCCGTTTAACATAGAGAAAATATTTAAGGATTTCTATGCCCAGGATCGTGGCTATCTTCGCTTTATCATAACAGACAAAGGAGGTGATAAAAACGAGGTGATAACTAATGACCGCGATGTTATAAAGACACAGGGAGCTGTACTGGATACAGCAGTAGAAAACTGGGTGGTTGAGATGACCAGCAAGCAAACTACCGGAGCAAGTACCTTATATGTGCATAATAAATTTTTTGTTGTTGATCCACTTGGTGATGCACCTATTGTGGTATCTGGATCGGCTAATTTCAGCGATGAATCTCTGACGAAAAACGATGAAAATATGCTTGTAATTAAAGGAGATAAAAGAGTGTCGGATATTTACTTTACAGAGTTTTCAAGAATGTTTGACCACTTCATGCCACGCTATCTTCAGAAAATAAAAGAAGAAGAAAATTCAGCACATACCTTTTCTCATGCCGGTTTTAGTACTCCACTGGATGAAAAAGGTGTTTGGTGCCAAAAATACTATGACAAAGACAGTCTTGTAACAAAGCGGAAGCAAATGTTTATTAAAATGAAAGGAGCTGTAAAGGGATAAGTGCACATTACCACCTGTCCGTTATCAATATACCTAATTAACCTGGTCCATAATCCCAGCATGTATGATATAGCCTGACCCATCGAACTCTTTGGCAATACTTCCGGTAATTGTTCTTTCATCCACTTTTCCAACTCCTGCAATATCGGAAGAGACTAACAGTCATAGTTTAATTCCCTCTCTTTTTACTGCTTTATAAAGTGGAGAATACTTTAAGATGTTGTTCCAGAATGATTTAGGGTAAATAAAGGTAGATATTATTTGCCCAGATTCAAGCTCAATATTATAAAGAACATCTCTGAATCTTTCCTCAATTTCACTTGTTACTGTTTGATTGTTAATTAGAATAAGAATATCCCAATCAGAGTCTGGTTTGTTGTCGCCTCTGGCTCGTGATCCAAATAAAAATGCCTGTGCTGTTGGATCCTGTCTATGGATACCTTTAGTTATGTTTTCTAAATTACATCACTGTTCATCTGGATGAAATTTTTCCAAAGTTACAGAATTTTGTCAGAATCACGTATGTGTCTCGTATGCCACAACTTGCCAATAACGGCCCGGCAATAAAGAGGGCCAAACGTTAAGAAAACACCCAGTCGGGTGTTTTTAGCGAGGAGCCTGCTTGCAGGGGTTGCATGTTACTCGACGCCGCACCGGGCAGGGTCCCGTTACTTCAGCCAGAATGCTGTCACGGTGCAAGGAACTCCTTCGCTAAAGCTACGGAGTTCGAAGGAGGGTATGGCGCGCTTTTTGCAAGTCATGGTACAAACTTTTATTCAATTTAAATATAGTCTACATGTACCTTTAGACAGTTATTTTTAAATAATGTTGCTTACTGGTAGGAGTGGAGCATCAAAACCGAGCATTGCATTTATCAATTTGAAATGGGTGAAAAGGGAAAGATCATTAATTGTGATCCTATCCATTTTGATCACACCTTTACGAAGAAGCAACTCACGCATAGTACCGTGCAGAAGAGGAGTGTCAGGTGTAATCCAACGCTCGCCATCGGTAAAAACGATATTTGCAAAGGATGCATCAGTTACACAACGATTTCTTATTATAAGTATGTCATCAGCTGCCCTTTTATCAAGAAGTGCATTCAGCCGACTACGATCGAGATACTTATAGTTGTAAACCAATGTGCCGGCTTCAACAATTTTGAGTGTCATTATATTTGCAGGAATATAAGGTGAAAATTCTATTGAATTGATAGAAATTGCATAAATGACCCGGCATCTGGTTATGCTATCTTTATCGGCATTAGAGACTTTAATATAGTCTGAAAGTTTCAAGAGATCGTTATTACCAAACAGTTCACGTCGTGCACGGTTCATCCGCTCGTCATGCAGGGAAAGGTTCTGGGGTTCCCCACCAATGATTTTTATAGTTTCAAGCAATTGGCACATATATTTTATCAATCATCTCCTTATACTCCGACAATGGGTCACTGAATGATGTTATTCCACCTCCGCTATAGTAAATATAACCGGCGCCACTTTTTTCGATATAACGTATCATCACACCACTGTCCAGGTTGTGACCGTCAAATATTCCGAAGATACCTGTATAGTAACCACGCTTACGACCCTCTGTTGCTGCTATAATCTCTAACGTTTTTCTCTTGGGTGCCCCACTTACTGAACCTGCAGGAAGAAGTGTAAATATAATATCTCCGATATGAGATAAATAATTCTTTTCAAGATCACCGCAAACCTCTGAGCTAACCTGCAGCAGGTTCTTTTCATTAGTCACAATTGTGTCAATATATCTGAAACGTTCTACTCTCACTCGCTTTGAAACTGAGTTGAGATCATTTCTTATCAGATCCACTATGGTGTAATGTTCAGCAATCTCTTTATTATCATTCAAAATCACTTTTTCAGCATTTGATATCCTGGCATCAATTGTGCCTTTCATTGGGAATGATCGTATAATTCCATCATAAATGGTAATAAAAATCTCTGGTGAGAAACAGACAAACTGTCCTTCATACCAAATCTTGTACCTGGAGTTGCTCATTAGATAAACCTCCATGAGCGTCAAATTAAGATCTATTGGAGTTGAACAAGTGAGATTCAGTAAATAGCTGTTGCCGAAAGCAATTTCCTCTTTTACTTTGTTAAATTTGGCTAGATAGTCATCATATTTCTCTGGATATTTTACAAGTTGTAAATGTTTCGAAAAGTTAATGTGATTATGGCAGTTTGTTACACCATTGATGTTGAAAAGTAATCTTTGAGGATCAATTTCCCCGAGTTTGAAAATTAATGGCTTATTTAGTTCGAAATCAATAATAAAAAGAAAAGGGATGCCTGATTCAGCCCATGTATTCATTAGTTCTTTTATGCTACTTTTATAGAACATTTTCTTTATTGGTGAGGCAAAGGTATGAATATTAATAGTCCCAAGATTCTGATAGTAGATAATTATGATTCATTCACTTACAACCTTGTTCAAATAATTCAGGAGCATGGTGGATGCATCTTTGATGTGCTGAAGAATGATGCAGTAAATATTGATTATGTTTCAAAGTATGATGGTTTTCTTTTCTCTCCAGGACCAGGCATTCCGAAAGAATCTCCATTAATGACAGAATTGCTAAGGTTATATCATAGTAAGAAAAGTATTCTCGGTATTTGTCTCGGTCACCAGGCAATAGCTGAAACCTTCGGAATGAAATTAATAAAACTCAGCTCTGTCCAACATGGCCTAAAAACAATAATTAAGATTATTGATTCATCCGATTACATTTTTGAAGGAGTGCCATCGGAATTTACAGCAGGACTATATCATTCATGGGCAGTCAGTGCAGAGAGCAAATTGCCAGAATCTGTTTCAGGTTTGCGTGTTACGGCACTTAGTAATGATGGAATTATTATGGCTGTTGCACATATCAAATATAATATCAGGGGTGTTCAGTTCCATCCTGAGTCTTATCTGACTGAATATGGACACAAAATCATTCATAATTGGATAAATCGTTTGTCTTGTCAGAAGAAGTAGCTTTTAGTTTTGGGAACTAATGCTATCAAGGAGTCTTGACAGGATGAATGATAGCTGACTGGAGTCTGTCTAATTACTATTTACTTCGGTAAAATATACCTCAGATAAACTTGTCTGATGGGAGACCGTAAATCCTTCAAAACTGATTATCAATGACATAAGAAATGGCTGAAAATGTTTTGTCGGTAATCTATAAAATAATAGTCAGGTTATTAGACGACCTGCCCCGATTTATCGGGAGTCGGACGGCCCGGCAATAAAAAGGGCCGCTGGTTATCTCCGACCCCTCCCGCCTCTATGGTTCTTTGTGGTCCTCTGTGTAATTATAAAACCTCACTCGTACCTGATAATCTCGGCAACATCCTTCGAATATAATTTGATTTCAAAACGCAACAGAATTTAATGGTCTGTTATATTGCATATTATGCAATCTGAATATCTGTTAATTCGTATAATATAGTAGGATATTACATCTTCTCTACCGGAGGGGAATTGGCAATACAAATAACAATGACTATTATGAAAATATTGAGAACAAGCTTTTGGCTGCGATCAACATGAATGGATGCATCCAGTATAAAAGCATTCGCAAAGTCATTTTTTTGGCACTTCCATCAAAATCTCCCGGTATATGTCCAGCCTTCTCTGTTGTGCGTTCCAAAGTCATATTTATAAAATCATTCCGCAACGCAACATAAAGAGAGCAACCTGACCACTTGACCTGATTTATTATTAAACAGCTTTAGGTTCAAGGTTGCTGCAGGCTTCTTTATTTTTTTCTTCTCTTTTCCATAAAATTGTCAATGCTGAACAGACCGGAACCCCTGGTTGAAATAAACAAAAACAGAAAGCAATAAATTATTGCTAACTCACCACTGTTCACGAGAGGGAGTACCGCATGCGTACTGTGAACTGTCCAGTAGGCATAAGCCATTTCTCCGCTACAAACGAATGCTACCCAGCGGCTCCAAAGTCCGATCATGACCAAAAGACCTCCGATGAACTCTATAGGTCCTGCAATAAAAACTATATATGGAGGTATCACATGTCCTGCAGGCGGGAAAGCGAAAAGCTTTTGTGAACCGTGCCACAGAAAAAGAAATCCTGCAACAAGCCGAAGGATAGAATAAATCTGCAGCTCGTACTTTGAAATAAATATTTTTGCGTTCATTTTATTTAATTTTTAATGATTAATAATTATTCTATTGTAAAGCACAAGAACCGTCGCGATCCTGTTGTATCGGTTAATAATTCTTTTTAGTTTACCGAACCCGCAAATGAAGCTCTCCTTCGCATAGATTCAGTAAATCTGCAGAAAATCACATTTTTTAATAAATCAGCAGAAATAACTTAATAAAAGAGCCGTCTCAATTGTGTTATGAGACGGCCTCCTGAGAACTCTCTTATCAAACACACACTACGCACTTGTTGCCCATTGCCTTGTCCGTTCAGTAATTTTAAATCTCCCGTTCTTATAACCTCCATCAATTAAATGATACTTGTCATACGTTGCTCTGCTAATCTGTTTACCCTCCATTACAGCCTTGACAAAGGTTGAATCAAAATCAATCTCAGATTCATTTCGACCATATTGTTTTGTAAAATATTTTCCAAGTTTACCAAGCTTGCCAGGAATGTACTTAAATGCAATATGTTCCAAAGGAATTTCAAAAAAGACTCTTTTACCAGATCCAATCTTATTCAGGATTTTACCCGTTCTAATCCTTCTCAGGATTTTTCTAAAACTTCCATTTAGTGTTGTTATCATAAATTACCCTGATATTTATTTAATTACTGTGATGTCATTAATCCAATAATAAATTTCACAACGTTTTTCTATAGTGAACTTAATAATCAGCAGTAAAGTTCGTTTGTAATTCCTGATGGAATGTTACATAATTATATTTATTTTTTACATAATTAACATATTTGGAATTGAATTATATTATTTGCTGTTTCTCTCTCTTTTGCCCCGGCCCCACCTTGCTCTGCCGAAGCGGCTACGCGAAGGCGTAGTGGGGAGCGAAGAACCGAGCCAGCTTGCTGGCGAGCTCGGCGCAGCCAAAATCAATTTACTCCCCTCTTCGCTTTCGCGTAGCTTCAGCGAAGCAAAGTGGGGCTAGGGTAAAAAAATTGATTTTCAAGCGATTTGCAATTTATTATTCATGATTGCCGATAGTCATATTAATTTAAATCTATGGTTATTTCTGAATCTGCTTTACAGGTAAAAGATGGCCAGCACCCCTGGATGTCTTACCTTTTAGGCTTTTGTTTTTTAAACAGGCTGCCATTCCAATTTCTTACAAATCGAATCATAGAAAGGTAACAAATATAAATTGATTGCTATTAAACGAAAAATTGGCCAGTACCTTTTCCAATATGCAAAAAAGTTCATTATTTCAATAAGGTTCGGGATAACATGAGTTGAAAAGAAATGATTATCTTTGGTATTGCCAGCTATCCTTCTGAGACTGAAGAAAAAGGATTTTTTGTTCTCGTATTAAATTAAATGAGTATCAGGAATCATGCATAAAAATCCATTGATTTTGACTTCGTCGAGCTCCGCTTCGCTATTTGCAATTTATTATTCATGATTGCCGATAGTCATATTATATTAAACCCAATAACATGAAGAATTTTCTCATAATTCTTTTCGCTTTATTAGTTTCCGGTTGCCAGTCTAAAAAAATTGATCTGACCGGTAAGTTCGATGTAGCTCTTGATAATAGAATCTCAGGAGTTATGACAATTAAACAGGAACGGACTAAATTGACCGGTTTCTTTCAATGGAACGGTAAGAGTGCACAGGTCCCCGGCGAAATTTATCAGATTACCGGAACGGTTCAACAACCCAAATCAAAAATCGTTACTGTAAAAATTTCAGCCATAATCGGACAAATTCCATGGTACACCTTTGAGGGTAGTGCAAGAGATTCTGATGCTATTTTAGGAAAATTTTTACAGGAGAAAAAAGATGAATCGTGGGTGAATTATTCTCCGGGAAGGTATTATGGTGTCGGGAAAACTCTGAGCTGGATGGCTATAAGAAAATCACCGGAATTTTAAACCTCAGATGCTACAGCATGTAACAGCGCTTTAATGTATCCGTATGCAAAGGCAAATGCCTGTCCTGAACTCGCCGGATCAGGATGATGCGGGGCATGATCGGGGCAGAGCATGCCGGAATAGTTAACATCCCGTAATTCCCTTATTATCTGTAAAAAATCCATGTCACCATTATCGGGATAGACTTCAAGAAAGTCGTTCCAGCCTCCTTTTATATTACGCAGGTGAATGTTGAAGATCTGATTTCTTTCGCCAATCCATTTTATGATCGGAAGGATTTCGGTTTTGGGATTTTTAAGCCCCTCAGCCACAGAGCCCAGACATAACAGAAAACCATGATGTGAGCTGTCATAAAGCTTGGCAAATCTCTTTATTCCTTCAAAAACATCAGGGCTGTTCCATCTGGTAATACCACGGTATCCCGCTGGTACAGGCGGATCTGCAATATGATTGGCAAGCTTTACATTATATTCCTTTGCAACAGGCATTAATCTGTCGAGCAGGTATGTGATCCGTTCAAAGATCTCATCTGCCGAAACATCCCCGGCAATAGTCTTCGGTTCGTTTAATTTCAATGCTTCTTCATAATTCCATGCACTGTAAGATGCATTTCCACGCTTTGAATCAATGACTCTTCCTGTACGTAAAATGGGAAGTATTGTTGTATTATAAGTAACAAATCCAATTCCTGTTTTACCTGCAACCCTTATGCAATTCTGAAGAATTTCAATTTCCCTGTCCCGCTCAGGACTTTTACCGAGCATTATGTAAGGCATTGATGTTCTTTCAATACCGCTGGAATCAAGTGGTAAATGGTAAGCTTCAAGTGTTATACCATATTTTTCACAAGCCTCTCTTTTAGAAATGGAGTCTTCGAGATCCCATCCGACTCTTTCAACCATTTTTGGAGCCCCTCCGTCTATATTGAACACTCCGCACCGGGCTTTGAATTCCAGATTTTCTTTTGAAGTACCACCCGACTGACAACCAACCTTCATCAGAACCTTCTTTTTTGGTTCAGTTACTTTAGTATTACCCTGATCATTGCTAAGGGAATTCCGGCCAATAGAGTCTGAAAAAGCTGCAACTCCGAGAGATCCTGCACCAAATAATTTAAAAAATTTCTTACGTTCCATTTAGCCTGTTTAATTCATTAATATTCTTAATTTATTGTATTCCTTTGTGTTACCTTAGTGACAGCCTTTGTGATCCTTTGTGGTTAAATTCTTTTTACCACAAGGTCACACAAAGGATTACACTAAGGATTCACAAAGTACATGAATTTTAAAAGTTAGATAAAATTTTGTAATCAAGATACTGGTTTTTCAATATTAAACCTGATTTGATTATGAGTTTTTACCGATTGATTTAAAAAATTCTGGTTTCGTGTCTCCTCCGGTCCGGGACACTTTTACATTCCCACACACATTTTTAGCTATCTTTGGCATTTTACTTTTCCAATCATGAAAAACTATAAAATAGCTATTCTCGGTGGAGGTAATATCGGAACCTCTCTGGCAAAGGGATTAATTTTTTCGGAACAATATTCTTATGATAACATTCTGATCACCGAAAAACGTCCTCCAAGAATCATTCACCTTGAAAATCTTGGCTTCATGGTTACCGATAACAATCGTGAAGCTGTAAACAATGCCGAAATAATCGTGATGTCGGTCAAACCTCAACAATTTGCCAGCCTTGCTGATGAAATAAGAAAGAATGTAACGACAAAACATATAATCATTTCAACCATCACCGGTATTAACCTGAATGATATTGAATCAATTCTCGGCAAAATTCCCCTGGTTCGTATTATGCCGAATATTGCACTTGAGATAAAAGAATCAATGACCTGCATTTCCTTTAGGAATACCGGGCTCAAGCTCGAAAAGAGAGTATTATCCATTTTCGAAAAAATGGGAAAGACCTTGATTATTCCCGAAGAAATGATGGGTGCCGCAACCGTTGTGGGAGCCTGCGGTATTGCATTCGCCCTTCGTTTTATGAGGGCTATGTCGCAGGGGGGAATTGAGATAGGGTTTGACTCGGAAATGTCGCTTCTTATTACTGCTCAGACAGTAAAAGCCGCCGCCCGGCTTATTATCGACACCAGCAATCACCCTGAAAAGGAGATTGACAGAGTCACAACACCTCAGGGGATAACCATATCCGGATTAAATGAGATGGAACACCAGGGTCTTAGTTCGGCTGTTATCCGTGGATTATTAACCTCTTACAACAAACTCGAAAGTCTGGCTTCAAAATCTCATAAGTAAAGTCAGGAAAAGAGACGTATTTACAGGTTATACCCTGGAATCAAAGTCTTTTGAACGGAACAAACCTCACAAATGTCAGTCGCCGTGTGTTGATTCTGCCATTCTTCTTTACTATCAGAATCAACTCCTGGACTGCAGTTGGTGCTCCGACGGGTATTACCAGTTTGCCGTTCTCGGCGAGCTGATCAATGATCGGCTGGGGAATTTCCTCTGCAGCTGCCGTTACAATAATCAGATCGAAAGGAGCATGCTCTTTCCATCCCTGGTAACCATCCCCGTATTTGCAAATTATATTTTTGTAACCAAGTTTTTTTAGTCTGTCGGCTGATTCAACGGCAAGTTCGGGGACAATTTCAATTGTATAAACCGTATCCACGATCTCTGCCAGCACTGCAGCCTGATAACCCGATCCGGTCCCTATTTCGAGTGCTTTCATTTTCTTTCCCGGCCGCAATACATCGGTCATGTAAGCTACGATAAAAGGCTGGGATATTGTCTGGCCATAACCTATCGGTACCGGATAATCATTGTAGGCATCACCCTGATATTCTTTAGGAATGAACAGATGCCTTGGTACTTTCCGCATTGCATTGAGCACTGCTGTATTAGTAATACCCCTGTCCTCGATCTGCGATTTAACCATTCTTTGTCTGAGGATCTCGGACTTGTCGACCTGAGGTTCAAAACAACCTGTCATAATCAATATCTGAATTATCAGGAAAGTCTTCACAACAAGCTAGTTTTCTGCAATATACTACAATATTCACAATTATCAAAGCAGAACTGCTAAATTAAACAATCAGTTCATCAAAAAAATAATGGAAAACTGCCTGAACCTAAAAAGTAATACCCAGGATTGATAAAAATCCTCTTCCCAGGAAGTTCATCAGAGGCCAGATAGGCAGGAGATTGACCTTGCTTACTGCTGAAACAACAATAAGTGCCAGAAGGGCAATTGTGCCATATTTGTAAAGAGCCGTGTAAAAGGCAGGGAATTTCTTAAAGTAAGAAAGCAATAAATGTGAACCATCCAGAGGCGGGATGGGTATCAGGTTAAACACAAACAATCCCCAGTTAATAAAAATGCCATATTTGAATATTTCATCTGTAACAGAATATGGATTGATGTATCCTGCGGTATATAATAATGCGTAGATGACTGACAGAATCATTGCTAACAGAGCATTTGAAACCGGTCCTGCACCTGCAATTTTCAGCACATCAGTTTTGGGATTTCTCAGATTCTGCTCGTTAAATTCAACCGGTTTTGCCCAGCCGAATCCTGCAACCAGAAGCATAATAAATCCCAGCGGATCAATATGTTTAAGAGGATTCAGTGTGATCCTCCCCTGGTCCCTCGATGTGGGGTCACCTGCCCGGTATGCAATCCAGGCATGACTGAATTCATGAACTGTTAATCCGATGATGATCCCGGGAAGAAATTTGAGGGTTCTGAGGAAATCAAGGTTTTCCATCCTGCCTTTTATTTACAGGAAGGTAAAAATCCTCCTGTTTCAGTTTGCATTTTTTAATCATTTCCCGGGCATATTCCGCACCTGAAAAGTTACCATCGGAATTGTTTGTGCCAACCGTGAATTTTACTCCGGCTTTCTTAGCTCT